>Ga0209064_1000136_pt1 | contig 167743 bp, 157 predicted proteins | sample Inofromicrocosms_FD_187498 | JGI IMG/M metagenome (GOLD analysis project Ga0209064, IMG submission 187498) | Mouse cecum microbial communities from Vienna, Austria - Inoculum for glucosamine and mucus D2O microcosms (SPAdes) (version 2) | ecosystem: Host-associated > Mammals > Digestive system...
TGACATCCATATCCACCTTTAGCGACCGGGGCGGGGGAGCGGCAACTCCTCCGCCTTTCTTTTTGGGATATGCGCAAAGCTACGCATCTTTTTCCGTTTCTCCAAATTCCGCGCCCTCTTTTTCGAGGCGGTCGAGCCTTTCACGCACCGCCTCCGCGATGAACTGGCTGCGCCTGCACCCCGTGGCGTCGATCCGTGCGATCTCGTCGGGCGTGAGCTGCACCGTCACACCCACGCGGCGCATGCCCGTGGGCTTTCGTCCGGCACCGGGCCTGGCTCCGCCGCGGCCGGAGGAGCGCTTCGCACCCCCGGCCGAATCGGGGCCCTGCGTCATCGCTCGAAAAAGTAATCACTCCTCTCTACCTCCTGCATGTCTTCCGGATCCGCGGGATCCATCCGGTAGATGGTGCAGCGCACCGCATGACTCATCTCGTGATCGTTCGGCGAGTATGCGAGCTGTGAAAGGTCGTCGTACTCCTGCGCGAGCTGCGCCACCTCCGCCTCGAACACCCGGCGCGCCTCGTCAAGGTCGGGAGTACAGAACTCCTCCGCGTCGATGGAGTGGAGGCGATGCGGATTGATGTCTGATCCGGTGGTCACGACGTACAGCGTGTCGGCGGGCTCCTCAGCTACGGTCGCCTCACGGGCGGCGGAATCACGCTCGGCAATGATCTCCAAGCCGGAGCGGTAGATCGTCTCCTCGCCCGCGGCAGCGCGGTACTCGCTCGCGGACACTTCGCGCGAGTCTACAAAATAACGGACAGTCGAGCTGCCGGTTGCGGCTTTCAGAGCGGTGCGGGCTTCGTTGATGCTGTTGTAGGTTTTCATGTTTGGCGTACTTTAGTTGTTTGTTTGTTTTTTCGTATTGCAAATATACGGCGAATATTTTGATTTCGCAAATTTTTATTCGAAATAATTGCAACAAACCCTCACTTTTTTCGCCATAACCGCAATGCGGCAGCGCCGATCGCGGCGCCGCCCGCCCACATCAGTGCCCGCTGCCACCACGGGACGGGCTGCGGCACCGGCCGATCAACGTACACGGGGTACGGAACAGGCACGGAATCGACGCGCAGCGTCTCGATGTACCGGATGCGCGCGGGCACCTCGCCGAGCTGCTCTAAGGTGTGGCGCAGCACACCGCCCGATACGGAGGCGTCGGAGACGGCGAGCGACGTCTCGAGGTGCGAGCAGGTGTCGCGCGTCGTGTTCTGCGCGCGCTCCGGATCGACGGGCACCGCGATGGCCGTGTCGCGCACGACCTGCGTTACCCTGCGCACCGTCTCGGTGGGGACGTAGACCGTGCGGGTGCAGGCCGCACACACGAGGGTGAGCAGGAGAGCAGCGCGTCTCACACGATATAGCGCTTCGCCCGGAGGTAGATTCCCCACCGCTCCGCAAGGCCGTTGTATCCCCCGTTCACGCCGCGCACGATGCGGCGAAATGCCCCGTACTCGTCCGGCGCATCCGCCAGGCGGTCGGCCAGTTGATTGATGCCCCCTTTCTTCCACCAGGCGGCTGACGCCTGGGTCGCGTAACGCGGCGTCGCAACCTCGTCCGGGCGTCTTTCGAAGTCTGGGGCGCACGGGATCAGCCCGGCGAGGAGGCGGTAGTTCGCGCGGCCCGTGATCTGGATGAGGCCGCGGCCGCGATACTTCCACCCGTCGCCGCTCGCCTCGTCGCCGTTCCCCATGCGGCCGGCGTAGACGCGGTTCGCGATGCGCTCGGGCTGCCGGGCGTAGGCCGCCGCCGTGGCGTCGTCTGGGAAGTACCCGGGGAACGTCCTGCGCAGGCCTGCGGCGCTGTAGCTGAGGTTCTCCTCGACAGTGCGCAGGTGGCCCGTCTCGTGGCCCACGATGGCCAGGAAAGCCCGCACACGGTGCGGCGTATCGATATCGTACGCGGGCAGCGCTTCGGCGAAAGCGCCGAGGTAGCGAGCCCGCAGGGCGGCCGTGCTGTAAGGCAGCACGGCCGCGAGTTGCTTGTCGGTGATTTTCATAAACTCAGTAGGTTATCGCGAATGTCGGCCGCGTGTCGCCGAGCCTGTTCAGGTAGACGTAGCGCGCGGCGTCCATGCCGTGGTTATATGCATCCACGGGCCGCGCGCGGTCGAACGCCCCGTCCGTGTTTTTGAAATAATGCCACTTGCGCGCCTCGTCGATCAGATTGACCGAACGCGTGGTGAAGTGCTTCCGGATGCGGTTCATGATCTGGATTCCGACGCGGATGCTGTCCGCGCCTTTGTCGGCCGGCTCGACGTGCAGCCCTGCGTTGCGCAGCTCCTGGATGCTCTTCGGCTCGGCACTGTCGGCGATGCAGGTGAGGTGTGCGAGGCCCGCGGCGCGGATGCGCTCGGCGATCTCCGGGTTGGTCAGGTCGCGTGCGTATACGACCTCGTCGTGATACGTCTCGCCGCCCGACAGGGCGACATGCACCACGGCGGTCGGTGCGCCGAAACCGAAGTCGATGCCGAGCCACTCCTTGCCCGGCGCCTCGGGCATCGCGCCGCAGATGTCCCAGTTCTCGAGGACGAGGCCCTCGACTTGCCCCGTCTCGCCGAGGCCGTAAACCCGCCACCACGCCGGATCGATCTCGCGCTGCGCCTCGATCTCCCGCACCTGCTCGGCCGTGAGGTAGTCGTTGTCGAGGTACGTCGATCTGATCAGCCGCGTGTCGTCGCGCGGCAGGATTTTCGCGTCGATCCAGAACGGCCACGCGGGGTTGTAGTCAAACACCACCTTGCGGCGCGTGCGGATCATGAGCTGACGCACCGTGTCATAGCCGAGGTTGATACACTCGTTGATGAACAGGTAGTCGCGCGCGGGACCGAGCACCTTGGCCGGCGCATCGGCGCTGAAAAACTCGATAGCGCCGGGGCCGAACCGCGCGATGTGGTCGGTCTCGTTCCAGAAAGGAGTGGTGAAGAGGTAGCCCTCCGTCTCGAGGATGCGGCGGAAGTCGCGGATCGCGCCGCGCTTCAGATGCGGCAGCGTCTCGGAGACGACCGATAGGAGGAGCGGAGACTTCGCACGAATGGCCATATACGCGAACGCCTGGAGGATGCTGTAGGTTTTCGACGAACGCGCTCCCCCTTTCAGCGCTACGACGCGTACCGCGGGGTCCGCGAGCGCATCGACGAGCTGAGAGAATACGCGCGTCGTCTCCATCCGTCTACAGCAGTTCTTCCAGCTCGCGCAGACGCTCGGCGGTAGCCTCGTCACGCACCGTGATGTTCACCAGGCGGCCGCCTGCCGAGGTGATGTCCTGGCGGTCGGTGAGGCCGTTGAGGCGCGCCACGAGCGAGTGGTTGAATATCCCCACCGCAGCGCCCTCGATCTGCTGGCAGCGGATCGCCGTACGGATGCGCCGGATAGCGTCCAGCACCCCGCGCTCGCTCTCCGTGATGCGGTGCTGCTCGTCCTTGGCAGCGAGCTCCGCCTCGGCCTGGCGGAAGTACGACCCCGAGACCCCGAGGAACAGGGCGAGGCCCTCCTGCGTGTAGGGGCGCCCCACCGGCACCTCCTCAATAGAGTTGCCGATGCGAGACACCGCCAGTTCGCAGCGCCGCCAGGGCGCGTCGTCGCACCAGGCGAAGTACTCGCACGCACGCCGCCACAGCTCGTCGCCATCGGCGAAGATGCGGGTGCCGCGGTCACGCGGCGCCGCCTCCCTCCAAACGCCGTCACCGTTCATTACAGCAGGCTGCTATAGTCCGCAATGCCGCCCGCCGCATCCACGGGGTCGGGCACTTCCGCCTCCTCCGGAACCGCTTCAGGGGCCACCGCCGCCGCATCCACGGGGTCGGGCACTTCCGCCTCCTCCGGAACCGCTTCAGGGGCCACCGCCGCCGCAGCCTCGGGGGCCGCCTTCTGCCCGGCTTTGCGGGCGCGGCGTTTCGGCTTGGCCTCCGCCTCCGCGGCCTCGGGAGCCGCCTCGGGAGCCGCCTCGGGGGCGGCGGACGCTGCGTCGTATTCCGCGAGCCAGCGCTTCAGATCGCGCACGCGGTTACGCAGGCAGGTCGAGCAGGTCTGCGGCGTATCTCGGCGGTTGAAAATCAGGTTGTGCGCCTCGAAAATGCGCGACACTGAATATGAGTGTCGTACGCTCTCCTCGACGATGCGGCGGACGTCCGCCACGACCTCGGGGGTGATCTCACCCCGGATGTGATTCGGTCTACTCATGGATGCAGTATTTTGATTTTTCGTAAAAGAACAGCGCCAGCGAGGCGGCGACGCCGAGACCCACCAGCCCCCAGAGCGCAGTGGGGAACGTCGCCCAGCCGCAAGCGGCACAGGCGAGCGCCGCGCGATAAGCGGGCAGCGCCCACAGCAGCATGGCCAGCCAGAACGTGAGGCACGGCCGGCAGTTGAATGGGCGGAAGGGGAACAGGGGGCGGCGCTCCGTACCGGCCTTGCCCAGGTAGTGCGCCAGCATAAGCGCGGCGAACAGCGTCGCCGCGACAAGCAGGATAAATGCGATTAACTTCACGGTTCTGTGTTTTGCGATTCGCTGGATAGATAAAACTGGTCTCGCGCGTCCGCGGGATCGCAGACACGGCGCATCCGCGCCTCCAGGTCGCGCCGGATGCGCCCCATGGCGGACCACACGGCGAAACGCGTCACGCCCGCGATCTCGGCCACACGGTCGTAGGTCACGTCCGGCCAGAGGGCGACGTACATTTCGAAGTAGGCCGCACCCTCCCCCGGATATTCCGCGCGGACGTAGTCGAGCACTTCATCGAGCGACGGAAGCGGGGTTTTCTCCCCCTCGTCCTCGCCCGCATCCTCCTTAGACGGGCTGTGCAGGCCCCGCACCTCCTCTATTGGAACATGCCTCGCCTCCCGTTTGCAGTCGCCCACCCTCCTCGACAGGCGGGCGGTGAAATAGGCGCGCAGGAAATAGGGCCTGTAGTTCGTCACGATGGCCCCCTTCCGCGCGATCGCCTCCCAGACGGACAGATATGCAGCCCCGTAACTTTCCGCGTCGAAATCGCCTCTTTTCGACAGATACGCGAGGAGGCTCTCCCCCTCACGGGCGAACCAGCGGGCGAAGGCCTGCGCCCTCTCCTCGGATTCGGCACTCGGCGGAAGGGCGGCGCCACCCCGAATGTATTTCTTGCCGCGGTTTCGGCCGCCGCTATTTCCGTAGTACCCCATATGTCTTGCGTAACTCCTTTATTTCTCGCATCAAAAATTCCTGGTTGCTCGCCTTAACGGCGACGCGATCCGCGCACCGGCGGTCGCACGTGTCCTCGACGATCAGGCGATGGATGTACACGTCACGCGTCTGGCCGCGGCGGATGAGGCGCGCCTCCGTCTGCTCGACGTGCTCCAGATTCCACGTCGGGGTCATCCACACCATACGGCGCCCTCCGAACTGGAGGTTGAGCCCATGCCCCGCACTCGCGGGGTGGAGCAGCAGCAGCCGGATGCGGCCCGCGTTCCAATCGGTGAAGTCGTCGAAGCCGCGCAGCTCCCGCGCCTCAGGAAAAGCCTCGCGGATGCGCGCGGCCTCGTGTCTGAACTGGTAGACGCATATCACGTTCTCGTCCGGGTATTCGCCGAGGATGCGGCGCAGCGCATCGAGCTTGGCCGAATTGAGCACCTGCCAGGTGCGGGGCAGCGCCCGGCCGTCCTCGTATCGCTGCTCATCGTAGATCGCGCCGCTGGTCAGCTGGAGCAGCTTGCCCGTCAGATCGCCCGCTGTCGAGGCCGTGACCGCCTCGCCGTCCGGCAAGGAGAGGACGTACTCTCTCGCGAGGCGGTCGTACGCTGCACGCTCCTCGGGCGACAGCTCGACAATCTCGTCGATGTAGTGCTGCGCGGGCAGCTCGATGCGGTCGCGCGTCCGCATGGTGAGCGCGATATCCTTGATCTTGTCCGCGATCACGGCCGCCGCCCACGGGCGGGGGATGTATTCGTAAACGATCTGGCCATTGCCGCGCGTCGTGAAATACTTTTCCACGAAGCGGCCGAACGTCTTCTCGAGGCGCTCGCCCTCGTCGAGGAGGTAGAGCTGCGGCCACAGGTCGGTGAGCCCCTGGGGGCTCGGCGTGCCCGTGAGCAGGTAACGGTAAGGCACGCGCCGCACCGCGCGCGCCAGCTTCCGGAAGCGCTGGCTGCCGCGGCTCTTGAAGAGGCTGCTCTCGTCTATCACCACGCAGTCGAAGGGCAGCGCACCGACGTAGCGGCCCCCCTCCTTCCTCACGTAACGGTCGCAAAGCCACGACACATTATCGACGCCGATGATGTACAGCTCGGCGTCCGCCTGAAGGGCCGCCTCCCGCTTGCGGGCATCACCGGCCACAACCGAGAACCGGAAGTCCCGCAGATGCTGCCAGCACCGTATCTCGTTCGGCCACGTGATGCGGGCGACCTTGTCGGGGGCGATCACCAGCGTGCGGAGGATCGCCGCCTCGCGGTAGGTCAGGTCGTACAGCGCCGAGAGGGTCACCACTGTTTTGCTGAGTGACATGCCGAGGAACAGCGCTGCGCGCCTGCTATAGAACAGGTGGTCGTATGCCTCGTGCTGGTGGGGATCGACAGGGAACACCTCGCCCGTCCGCGCGTCTGTAAGGTAAGGGATCATAGCGATTCGATGAATGTCTTGACGGATTCATACGTATCCGCGACTTCGACGCGGAAGCCGAGGCCCCTCAGTATTTCGTGCACCCTCTCCTGGAGGGGGCGGGGCTTGGCCCCCGGGGCCTTCAGCTCGACGAACGCCGCCCGGCCGCCCGGCAGCAGCACCAGCCGATCCGGGAGGCCCGCCTTAAATGTCGCCGGCAGTTTGATCGCCAGCCCGCCCGCCTCCGTCACTCGGCGGACCAGGCATTTCTCGATCGAGGATTCTTTCATATTTTCCAGGGTGCAACCAAGTGCAACCAAATATTTTATTGATTAATAGATAGTTAGATCGCGGGTGCAACCAAGTGCAACCAAGGGTTTGCGCTAAGTACCTGGTTTTCAGTATGGCAACCAAGTGCAACCAAAAACCGCGCGCGTATAGGTGCGATCGTGCGCGGGCGCACGCGAGGCGCATGCTTTTTTATTCCGCGTGTTTTTCTGTTTTTTCATTTTTTACTTTTTACTCTTTTTTTTGGTTGCCTGGTTGCTTTTTTCTTAAAATCGGCCTTACAGATACGTAGGAGGCCGATTCCGCTGCAACCAAGTGCAACCAAGTGCAACCAAACGAAACCAAAATTTTTTAATAATTCGGCGCCCCTCTTTTCAATTTTCGCCCCCCTATATATGTATATATACATATATAGGCTCCGCTATCACTCCCGCCTCTCGTAAATCTTCTGCGCGCCGTATAAGGCGACCCGCCGTGTGCCTGTCATCTCCCAGCCGCGGAGACTCCGGAGTATCCTGCCAACCTCGATGCCGTCCCGCCGCGAAATCATCGTGACGTCGCGGCCGAAGCATTCCGCCCAGATCTCCGCCACGCACACGCGCTCGCGCCGCCGTGTTCCGACGTTGCCCCCGTCGGCGAGCCATGCCCGCCGCGCCGGTAGATCCATGCCTCCCCAGTTGTCGGGAAGCAGCCTCTCGAGGTACTCGCCGACCAGACCGTTTCGCTCGTCGCGCTCCAGGTGCGCGTCCTGCACGTCGCGCGCTGCCGCCTCCAGATCATCCGGAAGGTAGAGCACCTCACCCTGCTCGTATCGGTGTTTCGCCTCCGCCCACAGCTGGGCGACGCGCTCGTCGTCTAGGGGGTAATCGGTCGGCCGGTCGGCATGGCAGTCCACCACCCAGAAACGGCGGTTGCCCGTCGCCGATCGGAGGAAGTCCGCCTCGTTGGTCGTGCCGAAAAAGACGCACCGCCGCGGGAAGAACTCCACGCGCTTGCCGTAGGCTACGCGGAAGCGGTCCTCGCGTTTGCTGATGAAGTGCTTCACCGACTCGGTCTCGGCCTTGCGCAGGCCTGCGAGCTCGCCGAGCTCGACGATCCACGACCCTTGTATCTGCTCCATCGCCTCCTTGCCGGTGATGGCCGGCATGCTGTCCGTGAACCACTGCCGACCCATACGGTCGAGCAGCGTGCTCTTGCGGATGCCCTCCGGGCCAGCGAGCACCAGCACGTAGTCGAACTTGCATCCGGGCCGCATGGCGCGCGCTACGGCCGCGGTGAAGGCCTTACGTGTTACCGCACGGACGTAGGGTGTATCCTCCGCGCGGAACATGTCGATGAGCAGCGTGTCGAGGCGTTCGACGCCATCCCACTCGCAGGCGTCGAGGTAGTCGCGCACGGGGTTGAATGAGTGCGCCCGCACAGCGACCGTGAGGCCGTCCGTGATGACCGACTTATTCGTGACACTGTAGAGTCTCTCGAGGTAGAGGCGCAGCTCCGCGTCGTCGCTGTCGCACAGCGGCCGCGGGTACTTGCCGCCCGGGCGATCCCACGGCAGCGCCCGCACGGCGACCTCCCGCTGTTCGAATTCGTTGAACCCGAAACGGCCGGCCAGCCCGGCGTCGTTCGTGAGAATCTTGACGACGTTGTCGATCGTATTTTTGAAAGCACCCTTCTTGTCGAGCTCCACCGCGCCGAGCCACGCGTCCGGATCAGTGTCCGGCGCTGCTGTCGGAGGCGCCCCCGCATCAGGCGTGTCATACTCGTCGGCCGCGGCCCGCCGCTGTTCCGCGATCTCCAGCTTCACGGGCGTCTGCTCCGCCGCCAGGGCGGTCATGGCCTTGTACGAGGGCAGGCGGTTGGGCGGCGTGTCGCCGGGCGTTTCCGCATCGAGGCCGCCGAAGCGGTGCAGCCTGACCAGGTCGAATGCGTTGCATAGCCGCCCGCCTGCGGGGTCGGTGGAGTGGTGCGAGTAGGCGAAGACGTCGTCGTACACTACGAGGCCGCCCTCTGTCGATCCTCCCGTGTAGGTGTAGCGCCCCGCGTGTTCGCTCGGCGAGTAAACGTCGGACAGGAATTCGGCGACGGCCTCCGGCACGGTGTACGCCCGGCAGAAGGCCCCCACGATGCCCTCCTTCGACAGCGGGTCTTCCGCCTTGTCCGAGCGCTGCCGCGACACCGTGTCCTGCGTTCTCGTGGAGGTCGGCCACGTAGTCGGATCGCGCCAGTCCGCCAGGGCGGCGAGGGCCTCATCGACGCGCAGCGGCGGAGCATCGACGCAGTCGTACACGAACTCCCCGTCCGCGGGGGTGGAGGGCCAGTACATCAGGCGCACTGGCTGGTATGTCGTGTCGTCGAATGCGTCGATGCCGAGCCACGAGGCCAGCACACGCGCTGCGGCCTCGTACTCGTTCGGCTTCGCCGGGCGGTCCAGCGGCACGACGATGCGGTATCGCGACGCCCCGGAGCGATGCTTGTGCGTCGTATACATGACCCCCGCCACGCCGAGCAGCAGGAAGTTATCCCACTGCTCAAAGCCGTCTGCGGCGTGATCCACGTCGAGGGTGATCACCTGGCGGTGGACGACGTCGCCCTGACGCCGCCGGCCCTCGCGGAGGTAGCCCCCGACGAAGCCCCCGACGTCCTTGATGCGGCCCTGCTGGTCACGCGACATGGCAGCGTACTGCTCCACGGTCTCGCCCGTGCGCTTCGTCTCCGCAAGTCGCGCGGCCAGCACCGACCAGGTCATATGGGAGTTTTTCCATTTCGCCGTGCGCGCTGTGGCGGCAGTGGCGATGTCGAGTGTCAGATCATGCGTCATAGCTGTCCTCCGTTTCCCAGGCGAGGAACGCGAGCGCGTTCGGCATGCACCCGCACTTGGGCAGGGCCGCGAGCTTCGCCTGATTGAGGCGGATGCCGTGCCCCCTCCCGTTCTCTTTCGACGTCCGCCGGATGTGACGGCCCTTTGGTTGGGCCTTCTTCTCGGCCGCGTGAGTGAACTCACCCACCCGCTGCCGGCGCAATGCCCGGCGCATCCGTTCCCGCTCTTTGCCCTTTGGGGTGTCGCCGCGCCGCGCCCGTCTGATACACTCCCCGCGGACACCGGGGTTGCACCGCAGCCCCATCTCGCGTGCTTTTTTCTTGATGGACTTCGCCCCCCGGCTTATCCGGGCCGCCACGCCGAGCGCGCCCTCCCGGGGGTAGAATTCGCGGAGGATATCCAGCTCCTCGTTTGTGTATGCGTAACGCCCCATGTCAGTCTTTTTTATAGTATTCTGAAATATAGCCGTCTCCGCGCAGCGGCAGCGTCGGCGCCCACACAGGCGGCACGGCCATGACGGCGTACATGTTTTGCAGTGCGGCCTCGGCCTCCCCGGCCGGCGCCTCGGCCACGACCTCGTCGTGGATGTGCATCAGGATGCGCGTGTCGTGCTCCACCTCCATGCGCAGCATGGCGTCGCACAGGCAGTCGCGGGCGATGGCCTGGACGATGTTCTCGACGAGCGAGCCGCCGTATGTGTCCGTGCGCCGCCACTGCCGCGTCGCCTGCTCCATGCCCATGTAGCTGAGCTTGCCGCTGGACGCCTCCGAGCCGAAGTAGGACAGCACACGCCCCGAGGGCAGCCCGATGAACAGGTAGCCGCGGTCGTACGTGAAGCGCAGCACGGTCGCCGGGAGGCGCAGCGTGTAGGTCGTCTTGCGTTCGATCACAAGGCGTGCAGCCTGCTCTACGCTGCGCCACAGTTTCACGATGGCGGGGTTCGCCGAACGCCACGCGCGGACGATGGCGGGCAGTTCCGCCTCGTCGATGCCCATCTTCACCGCGCCCATCGCCACCAGGGCCCCTACGCCCCCCTGGTAGCCCAGCGCCAGCGTCGCGACCTTGCCTTTCGCACGCAGGTCGCTGCCCTTGCCGATCATGTCGATCGGGAGGTGAAACATCTGCGCCGCGGCGGCTTCGTATATCTTGCCGTGCGTGCGGAATACCTCCAGCACCCACTCCTCTCCCGCCAGCCACGCGATGACGCGCGCCTCGATGGCCGAGTAGTCGGCCACGCACAGCAGGTTGCCGGGCGCTGCGACGAGCGCCGTGCGCGTGATGCGGCTCAACACCTCCGACAGGTCGTTGAACAGGAGGTCGGCGTAACCCGTACGCACAGCCTCGCGCGTCGCGTCGAGGCCATTCTTGAGTGTCCTCTTAAGATTCTGAATCTGTACGCCGCGGCCGGCGAAACGCCCCGTGCGGTTCGCTCCGTAAAACTGGAGCAGGCCGCGGATGCGGCCGTCGCCGCACATAAAAGAGAGCATGGCGTCGTACTTCGTGACACTCGTATTCGACGCGAGGCGCCGCAGCGCCAGCACGCGCGCCACGTCGTCAGGCAGCGCACCCTCTGCGGGCAGCTCCTCCAGGGCCTCGCGGCCGAGGCTTCCTACCGGGGCGCCCAGCCGCTCGGAAATCCACGCCTTGAGCTGCGGCAGGCTGTTCGGATTCGCGACACCGGTGAGGCGCTGGATTTCTTCGTGCACACCCCTGACGAAGGAGGTGTTCGCCGCGATCGCGGCACGGGCCAGCTCCTCGTCTACCCGGATGCCGCGCCCGTTGATCTCCTGATCCTGCTCCCAGTACGTGCGCTCCCACGGGGTAGGCTGCGGGAAGCGCTGGAGGTAGTCGTGTATCGCCTGTTCCGTGCGCACGTCCTGCACGCAGTATTCGCAGAACTGCCCCCACTTCTCCGGGGCATGCTCCGGCAGGTTGCGCGTGCGCCCGCCGTTCGCCTTGGTCGGCCGGCAGGGCTTGCAGAAGTAATTGATGAGGGCCTTGCCCCGTGCGTCCTTGCGCTCGTCGAGGCACAGCACCTCGCTCACCTTGTCCAGGGAGAGCGGCAGACCGAGGTAGGCCGCGCCCACCATCGTGCACTTCCAATGGGCGGGCTGAAGGCGCAGCCCCGTCCATGCGGAGAGGCAGGTGATCTCGAAATTCGCGTTATGCGCGATCTTGCGGACGCGCGGGTCGGTGAGAGCCCTGAACAGCTCGGGCGTGAGCCCGCGGCCCGGGCGTTCGATGATTTGCGGCTCGCCGTCGTCCCAGGCAAAGGCGAGCAGGATGACCTCGAACGAGGGGTGCTCAGCGTAACGGTATACGCCGCATTTCCCTACGTCGAGGTCGCAGTAGGTCTCGATGTCGATGTGTAGTGTTCTCATATCCTTTTATGAAAATTAGGACCCCCGCGCGCGATCAGACGCGCGGAGGCAGCACCGGGCGGCAACCACATCCGCCCGGGAGAAATCAGCTGAGGAGGTCTTCCCCCTCGTCGTCGTAGTCGTCGGCCGTAGCCTCGAAGCCCCCGAGCCGTTCGCCGTCGCGCATCTTCATGACAGAGTTGAGGTAGAATCCGAAGCCTGCGAGCTTGTTGTTGAAAGGGTAGCATACGATTACGCCGCGGCAGTAGCATCCGCTATACACCTCGTCGAGGTCGAGGATCTCCTGTTTGTCCGTGTCGAAAGCCCTGGGCTGCGTCTTCGACGCTGCTTTTACAAAGTAGCAGCCCTCGTACTCCTTGCGCTCGGGGAACTCCTCCAGGACCTCGTTGCCGTCGCGCAGCGGATTCCACAGCTTCGGCGAGCTCAGCGGCTTGCCCTTGAAAAGGCCTTCCTTGTTCGCCTCGTAGGCGCTGCGGATCGCGGCGCGGATGCGCTCCACGTCGGGCGAATCCTTCGGGATGAGAAAAGTGACCGAATACTTCGGGTCGGAGTCCTCGAATGCCGCGGGCTCCTTGATGTGGACGTAGGATACTCTGCATGTGCCGAGCACTATTTTCAGAGGGTTGTTTTTCGTGTTTGCCATGATTTTCGAGTTTAAAAAAATGCCGTCTTTCCGTGCTGCCAGCCTTTACCCGGAATTCCCCAGTCTTACCTTTACGCCGAGGGCGGGGTTTGTCAAGGCGCCGCCCGCCAATTGAACCTACGCGGGGGAGGATTCGGGCGGCGCGATGATTCCGGGTCATACCCTTCGCCCGGCCAGGCGAAACGTCCTAATGCCCTCGCGACCTCCCCGCCTACATCATCAGCCCTTGCCCGCGCCCCGCATCTCGATGAGGTTCGCGGCCATGACGCCCAGCTGAACGGCGTCGCTCCGCGTCGGGTGCAGCGCCGAGAGCATGAAGCCGAGCTGCTCAGAGGAGAGGTCGGAACGGATGTACAGCCGCTCCTCCTTCGGGTCGATCACGCACACCAGGTGCGGCAGGTCGTGCGCCGTGCACTGCTCCTCGCATTGCCTTGCGATGTCGAGGGCTATCGTGTGTTCTTCCGTCATAGTATGTCAGCGAGTTCGTATTCGATTGCCTGATCCGCGCAGTACTCCGGCCGCGGATCATCCGCCGGTGCGAGCACGGGGTCCGCCTCTTTCATCGTCACCAGGTCGCCCAGCAGCTCGGTGAACCGCTTGCGGCCGAGTGTCCGCTCCAGATCGGTGAGCGAGCGCAGCGAGTAGGTATACACCTCCTCCGCGGGTATCGCCCCCGAGCCGATCAGCGTCGTCGCCACGCGGTTCTCGTCGGTGAACGCCCGGCGGCCCCTGCCTTGTACGAGCTTGAAGCCCGGCACTGCGCGGCCGCTGCTGAGCCGCTCCACGGCGTCCTCCTGCACGGCCTTGATCCACTTCGTCAGAGCAGGCCCGAGGTCGAGGACCACATGCCGCTCGAGGTCGTCCATCTCGCGAGAGTCGCGGATCTTCAGCACCTCGGCGAAGCGGGCGAAGTACGCGCGGCAGGAAGTCCGCGCGCGGCAGAACCGGCAATGATCGCCAGGGGCGAAGTCGCCCATGCCCGCGACGGCGAGGCGTGCGGCCGGAGCCACGACCTCCTCGGCCCAGCGCTTCAGCTCGGCCGGCGTCGTCTCCCAGCTGGACTCGCCACCCGCGCGCGGCTGGTAGATCGTCAGGGTGACCGTCTCGATCGTGAGGCCCTTGTCCTCCGCCCTGCCCAGGGCGCCGAGGGCGTATAGCATCATCTGGGGGTTCGCCGTCGCCGAGACGCGGACGCCTGTGCCGTACTTGAAGTCGATCACGCGGAGGTGCGGCGGCCGCGTACTCACGGCGTCGGCCGTGCCGCGCGACATCGGTACGAGAGCTGAGAGGTCGTAGCCCCGCTCCACGTCGATCTGACCGCCGAGGTCGGCGACGAAATGGGCGTAGTTCCGGCAGTGCTCGAGCATCTCCTCCGTATAGAGGGGCGACCGTCTGAACCCCTCCATCTTGGCGTCGTAGACCGTCTCCGAAAGTAGCAGCCCCGCTTCGCGCAGCAGAAGGGTCGCGGCGAGATCGTGGGCCAGTGTACCCTCGGCCGCGTATGCGCTCTCCTGCTGCGGTATCTGCTCCTCGAACCTCGCGGACGGGGGGCACGCCAGCCAGCGGTGCGCGCTGGACGGCGACAGCAATGCGTGTTTCCCGGCCATCACTCTCCCCCTACAGTATTCGATAACTCGGCGACTGCCTCGGCGAGGTTCTCCTCCGGGATGAGGCTCACACGGGCGGCCCCGAACCTATCGAGCATTGCCCGAACAGATGTACCCTTGCCTGTTTTCACCGCGCGCGTCGCGAGGTCCTGTACTCTTTCGCGGAGGGAGGCGACCTCCTCGGCGGACCGTGGCTCGGCGGGCGCCTCTCCCCCGGTGACCTCCGCCTCCATCGCAGCGGCATAGGTTGCGGCCTCTACTTCCGCATCGTTCGCGGGGTCGGGCATTACGACGACCTCGACCGAGGGGGCTTTCTCCGGCACAGCGGCCGGCTCCTCTGCTTTCGATGCAGCCTTGCGACTCCGGCGCGGTTTAGGCGCGTCCGCCCCCTCTCTCGGCGTATCGCTGTCCTTCGAGTCCTCAGGGATGCAGCCGACCTCCGGCTGCGCTGCGATCCGCGCGTCTGCGTGCTTCCCCAGGACGAGGTGCAGCGTGTCGAGAACGCCGTTCAGCTTCTCCCCCTGCGCGCTCACCTGTTTCGCGAGTGCGTCCACCAGCGGGGCGATGCGCGGCCCCGCGTCTACGATTACATTAACGTTGAAATCCATAGCTTGATAGTTTTAAAAGGTTTGTGTAAAAATCAGTCTTTGTAGGGCAGCCGGGTCGCGTCGGGCGGCACGGCCGGAACCGGCAGCACTCCGCCGGGGAGGAGCACGCTGCGCTTCGAGACGCGCGTGACGTAGCCAGGTACGGCGCCGCGGGGTCCGAATTCCAGCAGCCGCACGAGGTAGCGGCGTTCCGTAGTGTCGAGGATCTCGACGAGCGTGCGGTGCTCCGCGAAGCCGCCCCGGAAGTCCGGAGCACGCCATACCCACACGGCGCGGGGGATCTGCGCGCTCATGACTGCCGGCGGTGTAAGAACATCAGGCGGGCGTTTTTCTCTGCCGTAAACAGCGCCGTCGCCTGGAATACGCTGTAGTAGATCGGGGAGTTTTCCGCAGGGCCGATCTGCACTGGCTCGAGCTTCCGCGCCCGCACGCGGCTCTCAACCCAGCGGCGGCCGAAGCGCCGCCACAGCTCACGCTGCGACACGAGGTCCTTGCGGGGCTCCATCTCGCGACGGATCGCGAGCACGCCCAGCTCAGCGCTGCGCTCCAGCAGGTCGGTGAGCGCGTCGAGCGTCATGAACAGTTCCGGTGAGGAGGTGACGGGGGCAATCATAAGGCGCCTACGATTTTGCGGTAGCCGCCTTTCTCGGGCTGCGTCGCGATAACGAATCTTTTCTTGTGCCGCGCGCCGATCGAGGCGAGCAGTTCGCGGGTCAGCGCCGTGCCGACACCGCACAGGGAGTTGCCGCACTCGCGGGTCAGCTTCAGCGATCCCGCGATCCGTCGTTTTGCGATGTACCAGTCGCGATCGGGCGAGTCAGCGTCGCGGTAGAATGCTACGCAGTCGCCGAGGTCGATATCGAGGGCCACGCGTGCGGCTTGGTTGAAGGATAGCGTGCCGTTGGTGAAGCACACGGAGACGGCCGGCAGGTGGGCGGTGCGGCCGGTCTCGGCGCGGCCCGCCCGTACTCGTTGCAGTTTCATGACTTGTAGGATTGATAGATTTTCAGAAGGGATTGAAGGTCGCCCGTCAGATCGACGAGGCTGGCGTATTCGCCGCGCACGGCACGGCTGCACCAGGCGAGCACGAGCGAGACGGCGCCGCGGGTGAACTCCGCGTCGGTGAGAGGTCGGAGGGCGCGGCCCTCCAGCAGGGTGATGAGCTCGGCCTTGGTAAGGCGGCCGAAGATAGAAGGTGTAGTCTGTGCGCAACCCGTACTATTGTTCCGGGTCGGTGCGCTCTCGGGAGGGTTTGGCATGGCCTTCCGAAAGTCGAGGAGGGGGGGGTATGCAAAAAGAAAGCGGACCCCCTCCGGTAAAAGTCGCCAAACCCCCACTGTCCGTGTGGACAGAAGCCCGAAGAAAGTCCGCAAGTTGCGGCAAGTATAGCCACACAGAGTGTGGGGATTTGGCACCGCGAACATACGAACTTTCCGCGAAACCGCCAAGGATTTCGCAGAAATATTTTCGCGTATGTTATGCAGTCGAGCCATAATCCGTGTGTGTTTTACGTGGTTACGCGATGCGGCGCACCGTCAGACGGTTGTTTTCGCGGTCCGCCTCGAACTCGTAGCGGCCCTTGCCCTCGGCCTGGAGCCGTGTGCGCGCTGTCATCATCGACGGGTAGAGTCGTCCGATCATCTCGTAGTGTCGTACGCCGCCCACCGGGATCGCGCGGAGTGTAGCCATGTAGTCCGGGGAGCATACCAGGTCGTCGTAGCTGGGTTCCTCCCCCATCAAGGCGCGGACGAGGTCGTTGCAGTCTTCGGTCATCATACTTTTCTCAGTTTTTGCGCGTGACCCATCAGGCGGGTCACGATTTCTTTGGAGCAGAAGGCGCGGGCGCCTGCGAGCGTCACGGGGTTCAGGTACCAGACGCGGCCGTGCCGCGTGATCCATAACTCATACCGGTCGGTTCCGTTCGACCGGCCGGTCGCCGTGCCCAGGCGCACCCTAACGCCTACGCCGTTGTCGAAAGTCATGTCGGCCCGCTGCACCTCGTGCACGCGGCCGTCCTTTGCCCGATAGGCCTCCGGCCGGAACCGGAGGTCATCGAACGTGTAAAGGGGTGTATCGGTTGGGTAGTCCATTTCCCTATTTCTCAGTGTCCTTTCATGTATCCGAGAAGCGCACCCGCGGCGCACGCGGTGAGCAGCAGCCACAGGAGGAGGTCCCCGATGGCGCGACGCAGCTCCGCTCCTTTCTTCGACCCGATCTTCATCGCCGCTCCTCCATGTCTTTGGGCAGTGCCTCGCGCCCCCCGGCTGACGAGGCGGAAATCGCCGAGGGTTACAGAAAGGACACGGCTCACGACCTCCCGGTCCACTCTGGCGTAGAAGACTTTCAGATGCCGCGCGGAGCCGGGGCGGATGTACATCCTGTCGGCCACGGCGTTCAGCAGGCTCACGGATTCCAGCTGGTCGTTCGTGAGCGCCTGGTCGAATTCGATAAGCAGTGTTTTCATTTTTAGGTAATTCTTAGTATAATTGCATTACGGTGAAGTTTCACCGTGGTTTACGATGCAAATATATAGAAAATTCTATACTTACTATAATTTTTATTATAAAACTATTTTATAAATATAAAAATTACTATAACGCCTTTTTGAAATGACTGCAAGTGAGAGAGTAAAAGAGTACCTCGATGAAAAAAAAATTGACTACTCCGAATTCGCGAGAAGTATAGGTGCATCGCCCGGATACGTGAACGCCATGGACAAAGGTTTCGGCCCGAAGTTCGAGCCCGTCGTGCGTTCCCTATACCCGGACCTCAACCTCGCGTGGGTGCGCACTGGGGAGGGGGAAATGCTACGCCCTCCACAGATGGTCGGAGACGTTTCAAATAGTACCGTCGTTGGGGCAAACGTCTCGGGCAACGGGAATACGATTTCACACAACGATTTAGCCGATATGATTCGGCTGCAATTGGGGTATCAGGACCTGTTAAAGAAGAAGGACGAGCAGATAGACCGCCTGCTCTCACTCCTCGAAAAAAAATAGAAAACTACCTAACTACTGACCTATGGATTTCAAAGACACCCTCAAACAGTTCTGTGACCGAGTCGTAAAACTCAAGGACTCGATCCACACGGAGGAGGCGCCCGCGGCCGCCCAGTCCGTCAAGGATCGCATCGTCACGACGGCGGAGGAACTCGAGGCCTTCTATATCGTCAAATCCATTCTTCGGAACGAGATAGACCCCGAGCGGATCACCTACCGCGATTCGCTCTCGTACTTCGCGATTTTTCTCGACGACAACAACCGTCGCCCAGTATGCCGCATGTACCTCAATTCTCCTTCAAACAAGAAAATCGCGTTTATCGGGGAGGACCGCAAGGAGGTAGGTCACCGCATCGAATCATTGGACGACATCTATACGCATTCCGAGCAAATCCTTGTCTCTGCGAGACGATTCGCATAAAATTAACTAAATTATTAACCCTTTCGCTAACCTTATGAAAAAAGAAACCTTAGATCGTTTACACTTCTCCGTCGTCCTCTCCCGAGTAACGGGGTATTTCTTCTTGCTCCTCGCCCTGCTGTGCCTGCTCGTCAGTATTCGGGACTGGGGCCTCGAGCCCTTTCTAACGATAGTACTGTGGTACGTCGCCCCCGCGGTAGGGTGCGCTCTGACCGCCACCCTCCTGTTTACGCTGTCGGCAATTGCTGAGGCGCACGAGGGCGAATAACCCCCTCAGCCCCACGCCAAACGCCCCGTCTTTGGAAAACCTGTCCAAAAACGGGGCATTTTTAGAAAACGCATTCACCGCCGATTATTTGTAAAACAACTAATTAACCCTAACCCCCGGTCTATCTTCTAAGCTGTGGGTCGCGCGTTCGAACCGCGCCGGAATCACCGATACAGAGCGTCCGGTCTGCGACATGCAGACCGGACGCTCGTCCTTAAGAGCCCGCCGACCGAAGCAGCGGCCCGGCCGCTCGCACCAAGAGGCAAAAACAATTTCCGGAAATGAAACATGCGTGATTCCACCCCTGGAAATTTATTTAAGACATATCAGCAGAACTGACTAAGATGCCCGATTTCGCAATAAATAACATCATTGGTCTGGCAAGCCGTAGTCTTGCATAATTCGAGCTGCGTCTGATTACACTTGAAATCCTTCGTCGCCATACACGTTCCCGGATTGGCCGGGTCGGACAGATTGCATGTCTTTTCCGGGCCGTTAGACACACAAATACTGTTATCGCTCACGTTGATACCTCCCTTGACGTTTTGCATGGAGGCTTTCTCCAATGTTGCGACGACGTCTCTCTTTAACTGTAATTTTTTCATAATACGTTAAATTTAAGGTTAATATCATTTTGACTGCAATCCTGACGGATACATTGGCAATATAATACAATAGCTCCACAATTCCTAATATTTTATTGTGTTTATTTGCTTTTTCCTGCCTCACTACAGCCAATTGACCGGTCGGCGCCGGCCGCACCGCATCCGCCTGCCACCGGGGATGCGCCGAAACCCACGACAACAGGCGCTATGGATTGAAAAACAGAATCTTAGCACCTACAGTGCCTCTTCGAAAACCGGAGGGCACCATGCCGTCGCTCTTTTTCATGACAGCGCCCCCTCCGGCACGAAAACGAAAGAACGGGAACCTCACGGTTCCCGTTCTTCTTTTTCCCGGGCGTCGCCGCCCTCCATATTCGCTATTGCACCGAACTCCGGCAACTTCTGCCCCTATACGCAGCCCTGCCGCCCAAAAGGGGTTTTCACCCGCATGCACGCGGGGCACCAGCCCCGCATCCGCCGCACCTTCGTCCGGCCTGTCTGAAAAACCGCTGCGTTTCGAATGTCCGGGCGGATCGTTCGGGCAGGCTCACCGCCCCGGAATTCAGACCGCCGCCGTGCAAAACATGCAAAACATGCAAAACATGCAGGCCGCACAAACCCGCACAAACCGTGCGATCCAAAACCCGCACGCACCGGTGCAGGCCGCAAAAGCCGCGTGCGTCCGGCCGCACCGCACCCGCCTCCGGATGCCCGGCGAGACGGCGACGCAACGCCCCCGCCGCGACGGCCCGGGCTACTCCTGCTCGGGATCGGCCACGAGGATGCGGCCGCAGTATTCGCAGATGATGATCTTCTTGCCCTGACGAATGTCGGCCTGACGCTGGGGCGGGATGCGGTTGAAGCAGCCGCCGCAGGCATCGCGCTTCACGGTCACCACGGCCAGTCCGTTGCGCACGTTGCGGCGGATGCGGTCGTAGGCGGCCAGCAGACGTTCGTCGATGCGCTCCTTGGCGCGCTCGGCCTGCGCCGTGCACTCCTCCACGCGGGGCTGGGTTTCGGCCTCGATGCCCTCCAGCTCCGCACGCTTGGCCACGAGGTCCGCCTCGCGCTCCTTCATGGCCGCATCGGCCTCTTCGAGCAGCGCCTTCTTGCCCTTGACGCCCGCGGCATACTCCTTCAGGCGCTTCTCGGCCAGCTCGATTTCGAGTTCCTGGTACTCTATCTCCTTATTAATGGCATCGAACTCGCGGTTGTTCCGCACGTTGTTCTGCTGCTCCTTGTAGTTCGCAATCTGGATTTTCGCCTGGTCCACCTCGCGTTTGCGCTGCTTGGTGAGGGCATTCAGCTCCTCGACCTCGGCGTTGATGTTCTCCACGCGGGTCTTCAGCCCGGCAAGTTCATCCTCGAGGTCCTGCACCTCGAGCGGCAGTTCACCTTTTACCTTGTTGATCTCGTCGATCCGGCTGTCGATCTTCTGAAGTTCGTAGAGCGCCAGAATCTTCTCCTGCATCGAATAATCAACCTCGGCTGTTTTTTTCTGTGTTGCCATATATCGTCTTAAATGTTTAGACTGAAACCATATAATGTACCGGATTGCGGGAGGATTCACTCCTGCGAACCGCAAAGGTACGTAAATTTTCCGACAAAATGTCAAATAAAATGTCGATTGCGCAATATTCGCTCTCGAAATGGCCCACGTCGGCGATCGTCAGGGCACCGTCGGGCGTCATGAAGTCGTTATACTTCAGATCCGACGTGACATAGATGTCGGCACCCGCGCGGCACGCCTCCCCGGCGAGCGACGCGCCGGCCCCCGTGCAGACCGCCACGCGGCGCACCCGTTCGGCGGCGAACGCGCTGTGGCGCACGACCTGCGCCCCCGTGCGCTCCATCGTACGGCGCAGGAATGCGTCCGTATCCATCGCCTCGGGCAGTTCGCCCACCACGCCAAACCCCGCGCCCGGCACGGCGCCCGCCGCGGGCTGCAACACCCGCAGCCCCCCGACACCCAGCATGGCCGCCAGGCGCCAGCTCATGCCGCCCGGCGCACTGTCGAGGTTGGTGTGGCACGCATAGAGCGCGATGCCGCGGCGGATCGCACGCTCCACGCACCGCTGCACGCAGCCGTTCGAATTGAAGCGCTTGAGCGCATGGAACACCAACGGATGGTGCGTGATGACGAGCCCGCAGCCGGTGCGTTCGGCCTCGTCGAGCACCTCGTCGGTCACATCCACGGCCACGAGCGCCGCCTCCACCTCGTCTTCGGGCCGCCCCACGATCAGCCCCGCATTGTCATAGGACTCCTGGAGCGTCAGCGGCGCAAAACGCTCGATCGTATCGGTTATCTCCTTGATCTTCATCGTTCGATACTCGAATATGGGATTATGTGTTTCACGGCGGCATGCCCGGCGCTTCGCGCCCGCCGGCACCCTACCTATTTATAATATGCGCACGCCGTCGCTCCGCCGGTCAGAAGAGCGACTGCTCGTAAAAGGCGAACAGCTCGCGCGGAGCGCACTCGTCGCCCCGGCGGCGCTGCCGTGTCCGCCGCTCCGGCGCACTTCCCTCCGGCAACTCGCCGGCCGCCGCGTCCGGCGCGTCCGCCTCGTCGTCGAAGTATTTCACCACGGCCCGGTCGCGCCCCCGGCGCACGGTCGCAGCCTGCGCCCCGCCGTCCGGAAAGAGCCGCGGCATCTCCGCACCGCCGCAGACCTCCTCCGACGGCTCGGACTCCTCCGCGGGGTCGCCGTCGCCCAGCTTCAGCTCCTCGCGCACCTCGGCCAGCAGCGTGCGCACCCGCAGCAGCCGTTCGAGCAGCTCGGCATCGCGGTCGGCCTCGGGAAGCCCGCGCCGGCGCCGCAAGGCACGCTTCGCCCCGTCGAGTGTCATGCCCTGCTCCTTGACCAGGTGGTAGATCTGTTTGAGGTGCCCGATGTCCTCGGGCCTGTAGAGGCGGTTGCCCTTGTTGTTGCGCTTCGGCCGGAGCACGTCGAACTCCCGCTCCCAGTGGCGGAGCAGCGAGGGCCGCACGTCGAACATCTCGGCGACCTCGCCCATCGTATAGTAGATCTTTCCGGACATAAGATTCAGTTTGCTTTTTTACCGTCGTTTTCTCGCTTCGGCATAACCCGGACTGCGTTCGGCTCTGCGCTCGGCTTATCAGAAACGTTCATCCATATTCTGAGCGATTCGGGGTAGAGGTTGTTCACCCGGCTGCCGATGCGTTTGGCCCAGCCGAGGGGCCGGCCGCCGCAGCACACGAGGTTCATGCCCTCGGCAAAGCGGTGCGCCGCCACGTCGCGACGCCGCAGGTAGTCCAGCGCCTCGTCGTGCGCGAGCTCCGCCGTCGCCACGGCCCCGCGGTCGAGGGACGTGCTGAGCGCCAGGGCATGCGCGGGTTTGAGCGTACCCTTGAATATCTGACCCATCTCCACGCCCGAGCAGATCACCGGAAGCGCGCCCGCAAGGGCATGCAGCGCCTCCTCCTGCGCCGCGGCGCAGGCATAGAAACGGTCGCCCGCACGGAAAAAGCGCATGCGCTCCGCATCGTGCAGCCAGCGCGACAACTCGCGCACCTCGTCGCGCGTGGGGGCGGTGAGCACCTCGCGGCGGCTCCGGAGCCGGCGGGGACGTCCCCCGGCATCGGGCGACTTGCGGGCCACGGCGGCGAAGAAACCCTCGCCGCGCGCACGGTGCGGAAAGAAGCGGTAGGTGCGGAACACCCCCGCACGGCCGCAGACGATGCCCCACGCGGGATCGACGGGCACCTCCGCCGTCTCGACCGCATCGGCACCCGCGGCCTCGGCGAACGCCTCCAGCACCTCCTCGTCCTCGGTGCGGTTGAAGGTGCAGGTGCTGTACAGCAGCAGGCCGCCCGGGCGGAGCGCCCGCCAGGCTTCGGCCAGTATCCCGGCCTGGCGCGCGGCGCACATGCGCACGCCGCCCTCGCTCCAGGCGTCACGGGCCTCGTCGTCCTTGCGGAACATCCCTTCGCCCGAGCAGGGGGCATCCGCGGCCACGACGTCGAACCACGCCTCGAAGTCGCCCAGGCGCTGCGGCTCGCACGTGGTGACCGCCACATTGCCCGTGCCCCATTTGCGCACGTTGTCGGCCAGCACCTGCGCACGGCGGCGGTCGATCTCGTTCGCTACGACCAGGCCGTCGCCGCCCACCAGCGACGCATAGATCGTGGTCTTGCCGCCCGGCGCGGCGCACAGGTCGAGCAGGCGGCGCCCCGCGAGCTCCTCGCCCGCGAGCAGGTGCCCCACGAACTGCGAACCGGCCTCCTGCACGTAGTAGGCGCCGGCATGGAAGTCGGGGTCGAGCGTGAACTGCGGCCGCACGGACAGATAGTAGCCTTCGGCGCTCCAGGGCACCCGCTGCGCTCCGGGCAACGCCCGCCCCGCCGATCCGCACGCATGCGGTCCGGCCACGGCCTCCGCGCACGCGCGCTCCTCCTGCGGCGATGCCTTCGGGCCGCGACCGGCACGCTCTTCCGCTCCGCCCTCCGGCGCCGCGGCCGCGGCGAGCGCCGCGAGGGTTCCCGCCGCCCCCTTCACGGGGTGGAGCCGCACCGACACGGGCGGCACGCCGTCGAGCGCCGCGCAGAGAGCCCGGCCCTCCTCGGCGCCGAGCTGCGCGGCGATGCGCGCGACGAATGCTTCGGGTAGCGGACGCATGCTCATCGCACCTCGTTTTGGCGCAGGGCGTCGAGCCGGGCGCAGAGTTTCTCCAGTACCGCGGGGTCGGACACGAAGTCCTCGCGGTCCTTGTCGATGACGAAGACCTCGCCGTCGTACAAGTCGTTGATCCAGTGTTCGTACTTCTCGTTGAGCCGGCTGAGGTAGGCCTCGTCGATGTTCATTTCGTAGGCTCGGCCGCGGCGACGGATCTGGGCCGTGAGCGTGGGCACGCCCGCCTTGAGGTAGATCAGCAGGTCGGGCTTTGGAATGAGGTTGGTCACCAGGTTGAAGATCTTCATGTAGGTGCCGAAGTCGCGCGACGACATGAGCCCCATGCGGTGGAGGTTGTCGGCGAAGATGTGCGCATCCTCGTACACGGTGCGGTCCTGGAAGATGACCTCCGCATTCTCCGACAACATGTCCATCGTCTGCCGTATCCGGCTGCCGAGGAACGAAATCTGCAAATTGAACGACCAGCGATTCATATCCTCGTAGAAATCGCCGATGTAGGGGTTGTCCGTATCCTCCAGGTAGGCCTTCGCGCCGTAGCGTCGGGTGAGGATCTCCGTGAGCGTCGTCTTGCCGCTGCCGATATTTCCTGCTATTGCTATATACATGACCGCATGGGTTTATTCATTATCGTTTCAGTTGTGCCGCGCCGCCGCGGCATCGTCGCCCGCCTCCTCCGGTGCGGACAGGGCGCACGTCCCCCACGGCGCTCCGGATCAGTGCGCGAGGCATGCTTCGGCCCCCGCCTGCGCGGCATCGGCCACGCCGCCCGCCGCCGCGATCTGCTCGGCCACGACCCGGTCGTTCGCAAGGCGGGGCACCTTGTTTTTCCCGCGCCGACGCAGCCAGACGAGGAAGGTGCCGGACGGCACGACCGTCAGACGCAGGGCGTCGAGCGTGGTCGAGCGTTTGGCATCGTAGTCCGAATTCTCGGCGCGAAGCGCCGCATCGAGCTCCGCGGCGAAGCGCGCCGTGTCGGCGGGACGCCGGTCGAACTCCACGACCCACTCGTGCGCCCCGCGGCGGTCAAGGCTCATGTAGAGCGGCGCCACCGTATATTCGCTCACCGCCGCCCCCGTGCGCGCACAGGCGCGCGCCAGGGCCGCATCGGTGTTGTTCACGATTACCTCCTCGCCGAACACGTTGATGTACTGCCGCGTGCGCCCTGCGAACCGGATGCGGTAGGGGTCGGTCGAGGTGAACTCCACGCGGTCGCCGATCTCGTAGCGCCACAGCCCGTTGGACGAGGTGACCAGCAGGGCGTAGACTCCGCCCGCCACCACCCCCTCAAGGGGCACCACGGTGCGGTCGTCGGCGCGGAACTCGTAGTAGGTGCCGTAGTCGAGCAGCAGCAGCATGTCGTCGCGCGCCGGGTCGTCGGCGATGGCGAAGAAGCCCTCCGAGGCGTTGTAGGTCTCCATGTAGTGCATGGATTCCGAGGGCAGCAGCCCCTCGAACGACCGGCGGTAGGGTGCGAACTCCACGCCTCCGTGCACGAAGAGCGACAGCTCGGGCCACACCTCCAGCAGGTTGCTGCGCCCCGTGTATTCCAGCACGCGGCGCATGAGCGCCAGGTTCCACGAGGGAACGCCGGCGAATGCCGTAATCCGCTCGCCGGCGCACTCGCGGCAGATGCGCTCGCACTTGGCGTCGAAGTCGGCCAGGAGGGCCGTCTGCGTGCGCGGCGCCCGGAACCAGCCGCTCCAGAAGGTCGTCTCGTGGATCAGGATCGCCGACAGGTCGCCCGCCAGCACGGACCCCTCGCGGCGGCACGTGCCGCCGAGCGTGAGGGTCTTGCCCTCGAACACGCGGCTCCCGGGATGCGCGGCGGCGAAGAGCGCCGCCACGTCGCGCATGCCGCGCGTGTGGCAGCCCCACAGCGACTCGCGCGTCACGGGGATGTATTTGGAGCGGTCCGAGGTCGTGCCCGACGACTTGGCGAAGAGCGTCACGCGCCCCGGAGCCGCCACGTCGCGCTCGCCGGCGAGCATCCGCTCGCGGAACGGACGGTAGGCGTCGTAGTCGAATACCGGCACCGCGGCCCGGAACTGCTCGGCCGTGCGCACGCCGTCGAGGCCGTACTGCCGCCCGAATGCCGTGGCGCGCCCCCTGCGGAGCCGCTCGCGCAGCATCTGCTCCTGCACCCGGTGCGGATGGCGGCGGAAGCGGTCGATGGCCGCTTCGCGCCGTGCGAAATAGGATCTGAGTATCTTGCTTTTGAGCGACATGTTTCTGTTTCGTTTCGTTCGCCCCGCGGCGCGGACCGCAGGGCACGCCCCCTAATTGAAGAAGAGCCCCACCCGCGCCACCGACTCGGGCATCGAGAAGACCACCACGCGGTCGTAGGGCGCGATGGTCATGTTGTCCGTGGCGATGAAGACCTTGTCGCCGCGCACGATGCCGCCGATGATGGCGTCGTCGGGCATGCCCAGGTCGCGGATGCGCGACTTGGTGGCCGGGGCGTTCGGCTTCACGATGAACTCCAGCACCTCGGCGTCGCACCCCGTGAGGCACTTGATGGCCTGCACGTCGGTGGACATCGTGAAGCGGAAGATGTTCGACGCCGTGATGAGCTTCTTGTTGATGATCGTGTCGATGCCGATCGACTCGGCCAGGTTGATGTAGTTGAGGTTCTCGACCTCGGCGATCACCTTCTTCACGCCCATGCGCTTGGCCAGCATCGCAGCCAGGATGTTGGTCTCGCTGCGGCCCGTGACGGCCACGAAGGCGTCCATGTTGGCCAGCCCCTCTTCGAGCATGGCCTCCGTATTGCGGCCGTCCTCGTTGATGATGAGCGTCTTGTCGAGCATTTCGGCCAGGCGGTAGGCCTTGTCGGCATTGTAGTCCACCAGCTTGATGTTCAGCTCGTCCTGCAACTCGGTGGCGATGCGTATGGCGATGCGCGAACCGCCCAGGATCATCAGGTTCTTGATCCGGATGTTCGAGCGGCCCGACAGGTCCATCACCTCGCGCACGGCGTCCTGGCGCGCGATGACGTAGATCATGTCGCCCTCGGCGAAGAGCTCGCCGCGGCGGGGGATGATCGTGCGGCCGTCGCGCGAGATGGCCACCGTGCGGTAGCTCAGCGGCGCCTCCCCGTCGCCGAAGCCCGCCAGCGGCTGCCCCACGAGCGGCGAGGCCGGTTCGAGGCGGAAGACCACCAGCGACAGCTTGCCGCTGGAGAAATCGACGTACTCCGTGGTGGAGGTATGGCCCAGCAGGTTGATCACCTCGCTGGCGGCCACCTTCTCCGGATAGAACAGGTAGTCGATGCCCATCTCGATGAACATCTCCTTGTTGTTGGGTTCGAGGTACTCGTTGTTGTCGATGCGCGCGATCGACTTGCGTGCCCCGAGCTGCTTGGCCAGCATCGCCGCGACCACGTTGTCGTTCTCCTCGTGGTTCACGGCGATGAAGAGGTCGCACTTGCGCACCGAGGCGCGCCGCAGCACGGCAAACGTCGTCGAGTCACCCTCGACGGTGATGACGTCGGCCAGGTTGCCCACGTCGGCCAGCAGTTTCTGGTCGCTGTCGATGACGGTGATGTCGTGGCCGTTGCCGCTGAGCATCTTGGCCAGATGGCTGCCCATCTCGCCCGCACCCGCTATGATGATCTTCATTCGTTCTGTCTCCTAAAAAAACATATGCCTCCGCCCGCGAGGCGCACAGAGGGCACCGGCGCCCGGCACGCACCGCACCGCTCGGACCTCCCGCCGCCGCGCATCAGCGCAAACAAAGAGAGTGCCGCGCACGCATGCATGCGCACCGTTCGCGCCGCACCCTCCCGGGCCGCCGCACGGTCCGCACACCGCACCGCACACGCCCCGGCGGCATGCCGCCCGAAGCGCGGACGGGCCGCGGCCGGATTTTTGCATAATACCACACAAATATATATATTTGTTGCCGAAAAAACCAAAATCGCGGTTTTTTTCCACCGAATTTCAATTTAGCCGGATTACGCCATGCCTGCCTGGATTATCATCGTACTCGTCTCGATCCTCTGCGTAGGATTCTTCGTCATCGGTCTGTCGCTGACGCTCATCTTCAAGGGCCACCACATCGACTCAGAAATATCGACCAACAAGGACATGCAGCGCCTCGGCATCCGCTGCGCCGTGCAGGAGTCGCGCGACGACCTGGCGGGCGGCGACTGCCGCGCCGACGGCTGCTCGGGCAACTGCGCCGGCTGCGACATCGACCACGACCGCAGCCGCAAGGAGTAGGCTCCGAGGATTCACACCCCGCAGTCGCGGCTCCGGCACACGAACCAGGGATTCCGCAGATCCTCCTTGTTGTAGCGGAGCGCCGCACCGTCGGCCAGCGACCGCGTGCTGCCGCCCGCCTCGGCGAGGATGAGCTCCCCGGCGGCCGTATCCCACTCGCAGGTATCCGACGTGCGGACATAGTAGTCCGCGATGCCCTCGGCCAGCATGCAGAACTTGTAGGAGCTGCCCTGCTCGACCACCTCCACGGCGCCGACACGGCGCCGCAGCGCCTCGATGTGCGCATCGGTCTCGGGCGTGCGGTGCGAACGCGACACGGCCACGCGCAGCACGTCGCGCGCTTTCGTCTGCGACGGCAGGCGGCGGCCCGCCGCCACGATCCGCCCGTAGGTGTAGTCCGCCGAGGCGTCGGGCGCGATCCCCTCGCACATCCAGGCGCCCTCGCCGCGGCCCGCATAATACATCCGGCCGAAATAGGGCACATAGATCGCCGCACCGCGGCAGCGGTTGTTCTCCATGAGGGCGATATTGACCGTGAATTCGTTGTTTCCCTTCAGGAACTCCAACGTGCCGTCGAGCGGATCGACCAGCCAGAAAAGCTCCCAGTTGCAGCGCTCCTCGCAGCGCATCGCACGCCCCTCCTCCGACAGGATGGGGATGCGCGTGCGGCCCAGCGCCTCCTTGATCGCGCGGTGCGCCGCACGGTCGGCCGCCGTCACGGGCGTGCGGTCGTCGCGGTATCCGACGGCATAGTCGTCGCTGTGTCTGTATACCTCCATGATGGCCGCCCCCGCCCTGACGGCGGCATTGAAGAGCTCGGGCAGCAGATGCATTCTCAGTTCGTCCTCGGTCATGACCGGCATTCGTGTTACGGATTTCATGGTAAAGATAGCGACAATTCACGAGACTGTGAAATTTTTCACACGAAAACGGGAGCGCACCGCGGGGCCTCCCTCCGCAGCGCTCGCCGCGGCGCCCAGCAGTGCGGCGCACCATGCGGCCGTCACCGCCAGCAGCACGGCGCACACGACCCACCAACCCGCGCATGCCGCCGCCGCGACCGACAGCGCGAGCACAACGGCCGCCCCGCGCCGCAGGCCGCGACGCCGCACCCGCACCGCAGGACGGAACAGGGGCGCATAGAGCGTCGCGCGGCAGCGGTGCGGCACGTGACGCCAGGGCTTGCGGGCGAAGCCGCCCGCCACGATCACCGCATCGCGGCTCAGCAGCATGGCCGGCACGCCCGCCACCGAGCGGATCAGCACCGTATGGCAGTGGGAACGCAGGCTCAGCTCGGCGACCAGCCGCTCCACGGCGCCCGGCACGAGGCGGCAGGCGGCAGGCACCGGCAGCAGGTATTCGTAGGAGGCGACGGCCGCCGCGGCATCCAGGTCGGCCGCGGGGGTGTCGCACGGACGATCGACGACGACCAGCCGGCGGAAGCAGCGCTTGCGCGAGCGGTAGAGCCCGCGCAGCGTCCCCACGGGCAGGTCGCACGCCGCGGGCACCGCCGCACGGAACAGCCGGTAGTGGCTTTCGAGCGTCGCGAACACCTCGGGGCATCGGGCCGCATCGAGCACCGCGACCACCTCGTAGCAGGCATAGCCCACGTCGAGCAGCGAGGGTAGCCGCAGGCGCTCCTCGTCGCAGCGGTAGAGCACCGAGATGCCCGTGCCGCCGGGAGCATCGCACAACGTCTCGCGCGCGAGGGCCAGCAGGCGCCGCCGCGGCAGGTCGCGGAGCATCCGCACCGCACGCACGCAGGCCGCCGCCGCGGCCGCGGCGGCCAGGATCAGCAGAAGAGCACGGATCACGGACATACCAGTTCGCATTTGTAGGAGCCCACGAGCGACTCGTAACAGAGCCGCTCGTCGCGGTCGAAGAGTTCGGGCAGCGCATCGGAGGCATACCCCTCCGCGGCCATGCAGCGCAGCAGCGCCCGCCGCTCGGCGCGCCCCATGGAGCGCAGGCGCCGGAGCACCCCGCTCCGGCACAGGGGGCGTTGCAGCGCGCAGAGCGTGCGCACCGCCTCGCAGCCGATTTCGGGCACGGCATCCGAAGCCGCGATGCGCAGCAGCGCCTCCTCGGCCTCCTCGATGCCGAACTGCCGCACGATGCAGAGCCCGAGGCTGCGCAGGTTGCGGTGCGGCGACGCGAGCAGGGGTTCGTAGGCCACGGGCAGCATCCCCCGCCGGAGCATGGAGGCGACGGCGGCCAGCTCGTAGGCCGTGAGCGGCTCGGGCCAGCAGGCCAGCAGCCGCAGCGCCTGCGACGGATCGGCGGCCAGCTGCACCAGGCAGGCGGCGAACCGCACCGAGCGGCTGCGGTCGGAGGCATAGCGCGCCACGGCCGCCCCCACGGCCGCATCGGGCGCCAGACGGGCCAGCAGCGACAGGTAGCGGGCCCGGCGGACTCCGCCGCTGCGCCGGATCCGGCGCAGCAGGTAGGGTTCGAGCTCCGCCGTGCGGACGATCCGGCGCAGCAGCCCGGCATCGAGCCCGTAGGCTGCGGAAGCGAGCCGCGCCAGCACCTGGGCCAGCACGCCGCGGGCACCGGTGCGGCCGATGCGGGGAAATGCGGGAGCGCGCCGCATGCCGGTCAGCAGGCCGTGCATGACGATGCGCAGGTAGAGGCGCCCGAGCGCCGCATCGCGCTGCGCACGCCGGCCGCGGCGCAGCCGCAGCACCGCAGCGGCGGCCACGAGTCCGACAACGAGCGCCGCCTCCGCGGCGCAGCACAGCAGAGCCAGATCATGCATCATGGATTCAACGTATTGAGGCACTCGGCCACCTTCAGACGCAGCCGTTGCAGATTCACAGGAAAGGTCATGTACTGATCGACACCGCCGTCGAGCACGCTCAGCACCGCATGCTCGGAGTGCTGCCAGGCGACGAAGAAGATCCGCGGACGGCGCATGCCCCGCTGCCGGCGGGGCAGCATCGCCTCGCAGTCGGCATAGGGGCAGGCGGCGAGCACGAGCACCAGATCGAAGAGCACCCGCCGTGCGAGGCGCAGGGCTTCGGAGCGATCGCCCGGCGTGCGTATCTCGGCCCCGAGTCCGTCGAGAGCGAAGCGCACCATGTCCCGCAGGAAGGGATCATCGGAAACAATCAGTATCCTGTACATGTCGGAGTCCGGTTTTGCGGCCTGGTTCAACATTCGGTTTTCACGGCCGCCCCGCCCCGAAAACCGTGCCATGGCGCCGAAACGCGAAAAAATGGATCGAAGGTGTTGTTTTCCGGATAAAAATACGTATCTTTGCCCTCCGAATGTATGTTCAAATACATAATTTGATTCAATGTACGTAATAGTAGAGATTGCAGGTCAGCAATTTAAAGCTGAAAAAGGTCGGAAGCTGTATGTCCACCGTCTTCCGGGCGACGAAAACGCGTCCGTAAGCTTCGACAAAGTCCTGCTCGCAGACAACGACGGTCAGGTTAAAGTCGGCGCACCTGTTGTAGAAGGCGCCACGGTTAAGTGCAAGATCCTGAAGCACCTCAAGGATGATAAAGTCCTGGTTTTCAAGAAAAAGCGCAGAACAGGCTACCAGAAGTGCAACGGTCATCGTCAGTACCTGACGCAGATTCTGGTCGAGGAAATTGTTGCATAACCTTTTAAAATCGGAGAAACATGGCACACAAGAAAGGTGTAGGTAGTTCGAAGAACGGCCGTGAATCGGAGAGCAAGCGTCTCGGCGTCAAGCTGTTCGGCGGTCAGTTCGCGAAGGCGGGCAACATCATCGTCCGTCAGCGCGGTACGGTTCACAACCCCGGCGAGAACGTCGGCATGGGCAAGGACCACACGCTCTTCGCTCTGGTAGACGGAACGGTAGCGTTCTGCAAAAAAGGCGAAGGCAAATCGTATGTGAGCGTTACGCCCCTGGCGGAGTAACGACGACGATTCCGATAAAATGCGTTCCGGATGTTTGTCCGGAACGCATTTTTCGTATCCGGAAACGAAGATAAGAGGCGTGGTTCCTGTGTCCGGCCCTGTGTCCGGCCCTGTGTCCGGCCCTGTATCCGGCCCTGTATCCGGCCCTGCATCCGGCCCTGCATTCGTTCTTGTCTCCGTGCCTCCCGCTACGCTTCTGTCCTCCTAATCGACCCTGCCTCCGCCCTCTTCGTTCCGGGCTCTTATTTTATCTCACCGCACGACGCACCCGATGTTCCGCCTTTCGCCCTTGGAACTCGCGGGGGACCGCAGCCTGCGGAGCGCACACATACGAGGCACAGGCGAGTTGCGGGCCTCCGCCACCGGGAGGCTGCGGCCCGCGAGGCTCCGGAAGCCCCACCCTACGCCCCCCGATTACCACCGCCCAACCGAAAAACGGAGCGCACCCCGATTGCCGCACCCGATCCCCAACCACCCGCTTCAGCCGCCGATTCGGAACAGAATCTCCCCTTACCGCGTACTGCCAAAACTCATCCGTCAGGCCCCTACCGGAAGAAACCGGGTCGGGTTATTAACAATTCGCACCGGATTATTCGCTTTTCCGCCCAAAGAGCACCCCTCCGCGGAAGAAAGTTATCAACAATTACCGTCACTTTCCACTGCACGGAGCAGTGCCGCAGGCCGCAATTGTTAAAAACCAACAAATAAATGCAAAACAAACACTTGACAAGCAGAAACCCCCTGTATAAAGCCGAAAAAACGCCCTGTTCCGACTGTTCACAACTCGGTTCAAGGCCTGCGACTTTCAACAAACGCCCCTCCCCGAACGAGAAGTTATCAACAATTCAATAGATTTGTTCAAAACATCCGCATCGCCTCGTTCCCGCACGAGATCAAAGGCCTCACGACACAAACCGTTCGTCCGCAGCCCCCTGCACGCTCCCCCCGACATCCCCATGCCCCAATCCTTGTGCTCTCAAATCCGGCAGGGGCTCCGGTACGCCCCACGGCAATACACAACCGCACGGAGTCAGTCTCCCTGCCGTCAGAACCCGCCCGCCGCACCGGCCGGATAACGGAGAAGAGGCGCAGCGGAAATCTACAAGAAATCGCCGGAAAGAGATCGGGCAAGCATCCGGCAAGCGTCGGGGATTCGATCAAAAAACACAGAAGAACCACAGAAATATCATCGGAAAACAATTGCCAGAGAATCGCAAAGACCTCCGGCAAGCCGCCGAAAGAGCCTCCTGTAACGACGGAGAACCCACCGGCAGGCCGCAGGGAAACGACCGGTATGTCACTGAACGACTACCGAAAAAAACCGCCGGACAAGCGGCCGTGAGCCGTCGCCGGGCCCTGTCGGGCGGCGGCATCGGCACTCCCGCCGGACACGCCGTCCGAAACTTTGAAAATCAATCCGATGCAAAGGATATTTTTTGGACGTTCGGAAAAAAATTCATAATTTTGAACCCCCGTTTAGGCAAATTAGGACATTTTGAACAATTTTTCTTATCAATCATTTATAAAACCAACGATTTATGGCAGATGTTAAACGCGTCTACACCTTCGGCAACAAAGAGGCCGAAGGCAACGGCAAAATGCGGGAACTGCTCGGCGGCAAGGGTGCGAACCTCGCCGAAATGAATCTCATCGGTATTCCCGTACCGCCGGGTTTCACCATCACGACGGAAGTGTGCACCGAATACTACGCGCACGGCAAGGATAAGATCATCGAACTGCTCCGCCCCGAGGTGGAGAAGGCCATCGGCAACATCGAGCGGCTGACCGAGCGTCAGTTCGGCGGCAAGGAGAAGCCCCTGCTCGTGTCGGTGCGTTCGGGCGCCCGCGCCTCGATGCCCGGCATGATGGATACGATCCTCAACCTCGGTATGAACGACGAGGCCGTGGAGGCCGTGGCGAAGCTCTCGGGCAACCCCCGTTTCGCATGGGACTCGTACCGCCGCTTCGTGCAGATGTACGGCGACGTGGTGCTCGGCATGAAGCCCGCATCGAAGGAGGATCACGATCCGTTCGAGGAGATCATCGACGCACAGAAGGCGCTGCGCGGCGTGAAGAACGACACCGACCTGACGACCGACGACCTGAAGGAGCTGGTGGCGAAGTTCAAGGAGGCCGTGCGCAAGCAGACCGGCTCGGAGTTCCCCGCCAATCCGTGGGATCAGCTCTGGGGCGCCATCTGCGCCGTGTTCGGTTCGTGGATGAACGAGCGCGCCATCCTCTACCGCAAGCTGAACAACATCCCCGCGGAGTGGGGTACGGCCGTGTCGGTGCAGGCCATGGTGTTCGGTAACATGGGTTCGAACTCGGCTACGGGCGTGGCTTTCTCGCGCGACGCCGCCACGGGCGAGAACATCTTCAACGGCGAGTACCTGATCAACGCCCAGGGCGAGGACGTCGTAGCCGGCATCCGCACCCCGCAGCAGATCACCGTCGAGGGTTCGAAGCGCTGGGCCAAGGCGCAGAACGTATCGGAGGAGGACCGCAAGAACAAATACCCCTCGCTCGAAGAGGTGATGCCCGAGGTTTACAAGGAGCTGAACGAGATCCAGCACCATCTCGAAACCTACTTCACCGACATGCAGGACATCGAGTTCACCATCCAGGACGGCAAGCTGTGGATGCTCCAGTGCCGCAACGGCAAGCGCACGGGCGCCGCGATGGTGAAGATCGCGATGGACATGCTGCGCGAGGGGCTGATCGACGAGCGCACCGCCGTGCTGCGCTGCGAGCCCGCGAAGCTCGACGAGCTGCTCCACCCCGTATTCGACAAGACGGCGATCAAGAACGCCCAGGTCATCACGAAGGGTCTGCCGGCATCGCCCGGCGCCGCCACGGGTCCCGTGGTGTTCTTCGCCGAGGAGGCCGAGGCCGTATTCGCCAAGACGGGTCAGAAGGCGATCCTCGTGCGCATCGAGACCTCGCCCGAGGACCTCAAGGGCATGCTCGACGCCGCGGGCATCCTCACCGCACGCGGCGGCATGACCTCGCACGCGGCCGTCGTGGCACGCGGCATGGGCAAGTGCTGCGTATCGGGTGCCGGCGAGTTGCAGATCGACTACAAGGCCCGCACCATCGAGGTGAACGGCTTCAAGGTCAAGGAGGGCGACTGGATTTCGCTCAACGGCTCGACGGGCGAGGTATACCTGGGTCAGGTCGCCACGCAGGCCGCCGACCTGAGCGGCGACTTCGGCAAGCTCATGGAGCTGGCCGGCAAGTACTCGGTGCTGAAGGTCCGCGCCAATGCCGACACGCCGAAAGATGCCGCACAGGCATTCGCGTTCGGTGCCGAGGGCATCGGTCTGTGCCGCACGGAGCACATGTTCTTCGAGGGCGACCGCATCAAGGCCATCCGCGAGATGATTCTGGCCGACGACGAGGCCGGCCGCCGCGTGGCGCTGGGCAAGCTGCTGCCCATCCAGCGCGGTGACTTCGAGGGTCTGTTCAAGGCCATGAACGGCTATCCGGTGACCGTGCGCCTGCTCGATCCGCCCCTCCACGAGTTCGTGCCCCACGACGAGAAGGGACAGCAGGAGATGGCCCAGGAGATGAACGTGCCCCTGAAGAAGATCGCCGAGAAGGTGGAGTCGCTCCAGGAGTTCAACCCGATGCTGGGTCACCGCGGCTGCCGTCTGGGCAACACCTATCCCGAGATCACCGAGATGCAGGCCCGCGCCATCATCGAGGCCGCGATGAACGTGAAGGCCTCGGGCATGCCCGTGCACGTGGAGATCATGGTGCCGCTGGTGGGCAACCACAAGGAGCTGCGCTACCAGAAGCGCATCATCGACGCCACGGCCGAGCAGGTATTTTCGGAGCGCAACGACAAGATCGACTACATGGTCGGTACGATGATCGAGGTGCCGCGCGCCGCCGTCACGGCGAACCAGATCGCCGAGGTGGCCGAGTTCTTCTCGTTCGGTACGAACGACCTGACGCAGATGACGCTCGGTTTCTCGCGCGACGACATCGGCAAGTTCCTGCCGATCTACCTGGAGAAGGGCATCCTGAAGAACGATCCGTTCCAGATCCTCGACCGCAACGGCGTAGGCCAGCTCATCCGCGAGGCGGTGTTCAAGGGCCGCGGCACACGTGAGAACCTCAAGTGCGGTATCTGCGGCGAGCACGGCGGCGAACCCTCGTCGGTGGAGTTCTGCCACTATGCAGGTCTCAACTACGTAAGCTGCTCGCCGTTCCGCGTGCCCATCGCACGTCTGGCGGCAGCACACGCAGCACTGAAGGAGAAGTAGGCCGACACCTATTCATATCGACGATCCCCGCGGCCGCCCGGCGACCGCGGGGATTTTTCGTATCCGCCCCGACCTCCCCCGCGCCGGCCGGGTGCACGATAGCACACGCCTGCTTCGGCCCGACATTGCCCACTCCGCATTCCACCCGCTTTACTGAGCACGCACGCCGCCGCGCCTTTCGCCGCCATATCGGACTTGTCCCGGGATCCGGATCCGAACAGTGCGGCTTCCGCCACCCGCCGCCGCCACGGGAAGGTTCCGAGCAGGAAAAGAAGCCGCAAACCGGAACGAATTCACATCGAATTAAGAATCAACACATTGATACGAACCTCAGCTTTCCCCTCCCTTTTTTGTCCGGCCGGCGGCAAGGTTAGGCAGGTTATTTGTTGCTCCGGGCATAAAACCGGTAAAACGTATGAAAAAACTGATTCTTATGGCGGTTGTGGCACTCTGCGCATTCACGACCGCATCGGCCCAGGAAAGGGAACGTTGGGGCGTAGGCCCGAAGCTCGGCGTCTACACCCACGCGGGCGGCGACGGAGCGATCATGGGTATCGGCGCCAGCGCCCGCTACGAAATCACGAACCGCTGGCGTCTGGAGCCGGGCATCACGGCACTGCTCAAGGACGACTGCTCCATCGACATCAACTGCGACTTGCAGTACCTGTTCGACGTGGCCCGCTGGTGGAGCGTATATCCCCAGATCGGTATCAGCGGCAACGACATCTACGACTGGTCGTTCGGTCTGGACCTCGGTGCCGGAACCGACTTCGCTCTCTCGCGCCGCTGGGACCTCTCGGCCGGAGTGAAGTGGCGTCTCCAGACGGCCGCACACCACGACAATCCGATCATCATCAACGTCGGCGCAACCTACAAATTCTGATTCTGCCGACCGCTGCGAACGAACGAGCCGGTGCTGTACAGCACCGGCTCGTCATTCGTTTGCGGGATTGCTCGCGCCGCCCGCACGGCGGCATGCATCAGAAGCGGTATACGCACGTGATGCCGAAGTTGGCCAGGCCGCGTTCGTTGAACGACGACGACGAGTGTCCCTTCCACGACGCGATGCCCGGACCGAACGAGGGCGACCAGTCGAACGACAGACGCACCGGAGCGCCGTCGAACTCGATACCCAGCTTGGCGCAACCCGCCACGCCGAGGTAGGTGTAGTGGCTCTTGCCGCCGATGTTCAGACCGGCACCCGCATCGAAGAACCACGTACCGGCCGAAGGCGTCCAGTCCATGTTCACGATATTCCAGTTATAGAGCGCCGTGAAGTCCACGGTGAGGGTACCGCCCGCATTGGCCCAATAGGTACCGAAACGTGCCTCCACGTAGTTGTCGTTGGCGAAAATATACTGCGCATCGGCCTGGAAGCCCGAACCTACGCGACCACCCACGGCCCAGCTCTGAGCCGATGCCGTTCCTGCACACAGGGCAAGAGCCAGCACGAATAAAAGTTTTTTCATCTTCGTTTGTTTTTGGAATTCTTAATTTCTGTTGTACTTACGTAAAACAAATATAAACGAATTCCGCCGAACCGCCAAATTTTTTTTCGCACAGCCCTTGGCATCCCCCTCTCCCTCGCATTCCCGGCCGCTGTTCCGCACCCCGCCGCCGAGTGCCCGAAGCCGGAACCGCCGGCCATGCTCCGTACCGCACTCCCGAGACTATCGCACGCTCCCGAGGCATCCGCACTGCGCCGTACTCCCGAAACAGCCGAGCCGCACCGCCCTGCCCCCCGAGGCACCGCTCCGTCCGCAAAAAATTTCCGCCGCAGGGCAGCACGGACGCTCCCCCTGCGGCGGAAACCTCGCCCCGACCTGCGACGGGGCGGACACGCGGAGCTACCGCGTCTTGTACGTACAGCGGAACTTGCCCTTGGCCAGATTGAGCAGCTTGCTCTTGATCAGGTTGCGGCGCAGCGGCGAGAGGCGGTCGGTGAAGACGATGCCCTGCAAGTGGTCGTACTCGTGCTGGATGACCCATGCCTGCAACCCCGTGAACTCCTCGTCGTGCTCCACGAAGTCGGCATCGAGGTAGCGCATACGCAGCGAGAGCGAACGGTGCACGTCCTCGTGCAGCCCCGGCAGCGAGAGGCAGCCCTCGTTGTAGAGCTTCGTCTCGGGCGAGAGCCAGTAGATTTCGGGATTGATGAACGCCCGGCGGCACTCGGCCAGCTCGGGGTGCTCGTCGCCCCACGGCGTGCAGTCGATGATGAACAGGCGGATGTTCTTGCCGATCTGCGGCGCCGCCAGCCCCACGCCTTCGGCCGATTCGAGCGTGAGGAACATGTCGGCGATCAATTGTTTCGTATCGAGCTGTCCGGGCGCGAGCGGCGTGCACTCGGCACGCAGCTGGGGCGCTCCGTAAATAACTATGGGATAAATCATTGTCTATTTGTTAAATTCCATGTAACTCTGCAAAATTATGGTGGCGGAAATCTTGTCCACCAGCGCCTTGTCGCGCCGTGCCGTGCGGCCGATGCCGCTTTCGAGCATCGCGCGGTGCGCCAGCACCGAGGTGAAGCGCTCGTCGCAGAGCACCACCTCCTTGTCGGGATAGGCCCGGCGCAGACGCGCCGTCAGCGGCTCGACGAAGCGCCACGTGTCGGAGGGGCGGCCGTTGGTCTGCATAGGCTTGCCCACCACTATGGTCGTAACGTCGTTTTCGGCCATATATTGCGCCAGCCAGCGTTCGAGCTGCTTCGTCTCCACGGTCGTAAGGCCGCCGGCAATGATGCGCAGGGGGTCGCTCACCGCAATCCCCGTGCGCTTCGTGCCGTAGTCTATGGCGAGAATGCGTCCCATGATTCACAAACCTACATCCGACCCGCACCGGGCTCCGCCGCCGGGCAGCCGCCCGGAAGCGGCGCCTCCGGCCGCAATGCGCCGCCGCGTCAGCCGCAGGCCGGCGAAAATCCGGGTCCGAAGCCTTACCACCGCCTACAGATCGAGTTTGCGGAACAGTTTGCGGAACGAACACTCCTCGTCCACCATGGCGTGGAGGCGGTCGATGGCCACGCGCTCCTGGAGCATCGTGTCGCGGTGACGCACCGTGACGGTGCCGTCCTCCAGCGTCTGACCGTCCACCGTGATGCAGAAAGGCGTACCCACGGCATCCTGACGACGGTAGCGCTTGCCCACCGAATCCTTCTCGTCGTAGACCACGTTGTAGTCGTACTTGAGTTCGTCCACGATCTTCCGGGCCACCTCGGGCATGCCGTCCTTCTTCACGAGCGGCAGCACGGCGGCCTTCACGGGCGCCAGCGCCGCGGGCAGACGCAGCACCACGCGCGTGTCGCCCCCTTCCAGCGGCTCCTCGCAGTAGGCGGCCGACATCACCTGGAGGAACATGCGGTCCACACCGATCGAGGTCTCGACCACGTAGGGCACGTAGCTCTCGCCCGTCTCGGAATCGAAGTACTGGATCTTGCGGCCCGAGAACTTCTGGTGGTTGCCCAGGTCGAAGTCCGTGCGCGAGTGAATGCCCTCCACCTCCTTGAATCCGAACGGAAAGGCGAACTCCACGTCGGTCGCGGCATTGGCGTAGTGCGCCAGCTTCTCGTGGTCGTGGAAGCGGTACTTGTCGTCGCCGAAGCCGAGCGCGCGGTGCCAGGCCATGCGGGTCTCCTTCCAGCGGTTCCACCACATCATCTCCTCGCCCGGACGCACGAAGAACTGCATCTCCATCTGCTCGAACTCGCGCATGCGGAAGATGAACTGACGCGCCACGATCTCGTTGCGGAACGCCTTGCCGATCTGTGCGATACCGAACGGCAGCTTCATGCGGCCCGTCTTCTGCACGTTGAGGAAATTGACGAAGATGCCCTGCGCCGTTTCCGGACGGAGGTAGATCGTGTTGGCGCCTTCGGCCAGCGAGCCGATCTGCGTGGAGAACATCAGGTTGAACTGGCGCACCTCGGTCCAGTTGCGCGTGCCCGACACGGGGCACACGATCTCGCAGTCGAGGATGATCTGGCGCAGCTCGGCCAGGTCGCCGGCGTTCATCGCCTCGGCGAAACGCGCATGCACGGCGTCGCGCTGCGCGAGCGTCTCGGCCACGCGGGGCGAGGTCTCGCGGTACTTGGCCTCGTCGAACGCCTCGCCGAAGCGCTTGCGGGCCTTGGCCACCTCTTTCTCCACCTTCTCGTCCTGGCGGGCGATCCAGTCCTCGATCAGCACGTCGGCGCGGTAGCGCTTCTTCGAATCCTTGTTATCGATCAGCGGATCGTTGAAGGCGCCCACGTGGCCCGAGGCCTCCCACGTCCTGGGATGCATGAAGATGGCGGCGTCGATGCCCACGATGTTCTCGTGGAGCTTGACCATCGAGTCCCACCAGTAGCGTTTGATATTGTTTTTCAGCTCCACGCCGTTCTGTCCGTAGTCGTACACGGCGGCCAGACCGTCGTAGATTTCGCTCGACGGGAATACGAAACCGTACTCCTTGCAGTGAGCGATCAGCTTTTTGAAGAGTTCTTCCTGTGTCATATGTGTTTCAGCTTTCGTTCGATCCGGCAAAGATACGAAAAGTCGGGCGCAGAAGCAAACGAAGTTTGATTATGCCGAGACGAAGTATCCGAGACGAAGCCAAACGTACGAAAATCGGGCGCAGAAGCAAACGAAGTTCGATGATGCATCTGCGGCGAAGCCGAAGTGCGAAAAAAGGCGGAAATCCGGGTCGCGGCCTGCGGCCCGTGCAGCTTGACAAAGCCGCGTGGGTCCGCCCGCGAACCGGCGCAACGTCCTGTTTCATACGGCATGTACACCTGTCCGGCGCGCGAGGCAGCACCGGGCGTCAGAAACCGGGCATCAGAAGTGGATAAGCCCCTCGCGGCGGAAGCTGAAGTTGCCGCCGCGGGCGATGATGAGGTGGTCGAGGAGCTGTATGTCGAACAGCGAGGCGGCCGCGGCGATGCGTTCGGTGAGCTGCTTGTCCTGCGCACTGGGCTCGGCGGTGCCCGAGGGGTGGTTGTGCACGAGCACCAGACGCGTGGCGAGCAGCTCGATGGCCCGCTTGACGATCAGCCGGAAATCGACCACCGTGCCCTGCACGCCGCCGCGGCTCACCTGCTGGCGTTCGATGATGCGGTTCGAGGCCGTGAGGTACACGACCCAGCACTCCTCGTGTTGGAGTCCGACGAGCAGCGGCCGGAACAGGGCGTCCACGTCGTCGCTCGTGGAGATGTCGCTCTTCTGCCCGGCGGACTCGGCGGCGGCGCGGCGCCCCAGCTCGATCACGGCGGCCACGCGCACCGCGCGCCGCAGACCGAGGCCCTCCATCATGCGCAGGCGCGCGACATCCTGCCCCGCGAGGCGTGCGAGCGAGCCGCCGCAATCCTTCATCAACGCCTCGCCGAGGGCGGCATCCCCGACCACGAGGGCCAGCAGTTCGGCATCGGAGAGCGACTGGGAGCCGCGCGAAAGCAGTTTGTCTACGATATTTTTCATTGAGAGGCGGAATATGCTATTCGGACGCAAAAATAGCGAAATTAATCGGGCCCGCGCACGAAATCCGCACCCCGCGCGAAAAATATTCGCCGCCGGACTGCCTCCGGGCCGCGGCTGCGCGGCAAATGCGGAGCGACGCCCGGGAAATGCGCGATTTTTCATTTCGCGATACCGAAAAATGGCTATCTTTGCGTGGATAATGAAAAACGACCCGAACATGATAGCTCAGGAAGAAAGAAAACGCATCATCGACCTCATCAACCGCGAGGTCGTACCCGCAATCGGCTGTACGGAGCCCATCGCCGTGGCGCTCTGCGTGGCCCGCGCCACCGAGACGCTGGGCCGCACGCCCGAGAAGATCGCCGCACGGCTCTCGGCCAACATCCTCAAGAACGCCATGGGCGTGGGCATTCCCGGCACGGGAATGATCGGCCTGCCCATCGCCATCGCGCTGGGCGCGCTCGTCGGCCGCTCGGAGTACAAGCTCGAAGTGCTGCGCGACGCCACGCCCGAGGCCGTGGAGCGCGGACGGCGCTACATCGACGAGAAGCGCATCGCCATATCACTCAAGGAGCACATCGAGGAGAAGCTCTACATCGAAATCGAAGCCGAAGCCGACGGCCACCGTGCGACGGCCGTCATCGCCGGCGGACACACCTCTTTCGTCTACATCGCCCGCGACGGCGAAGTGCTGCTCGACGCCGCGGCCGGCGGCAAGAGCGAGGGCGGCGGCGAGGCCGTGGAGCTGACGCTGCACAAGGTGTGGGACTTCGCCACGACGGCGCCCGTCGAGGAGCTGCGGTTCATCCTTGAGACGCGCCGGCTGAACAAGGCGGCCGCCGAACGCTCCTTCGAGGACAACTTCGGTCACTGCGTGGGCAAGACCATGCGCTGCGAGGCCGGGCTGCGCACGATGGGCGACAGCGTCTTCTCCCACATCCTGGCCTACACCTCGGCCGCCTGCGACGCCCGCATGGCCGGCGCCATGATCCCCGTGATGAGCAACTCGGGCAGCGGCAACCAGGGCATCGCGGCCACGATGCCCGTGGTGGTATACGCCGAGGAGACCGGTGCCGACGAGGAGCGGCTCATCCGCGCGCTCACGCTCAGCCACCTGACCGTCATCTACATCAAACAGAGCCTCGGCCGTCTGTCGGCCCTGTGCGGCTGCGTGGTCGCGGCTTCGGGTTCGAGCTGCGGTCTGGTCTACCTCATGGGCGGAGGATTCGACGAGGTGGCCGCCGCCGTGAAGAACATGATCGCCACCCTCACGGGCATGCTCTGCGACGGCGCGAAGCCCAGCTGCGCGATGAAACTCATGAGCGGCGTATCCACCGCCGTGATCTCGGCCATGATGGCCATGGAGCACCGCTGCGTGACCGCCGTGGAGGGCATCATCGACAACGACGTGGACCGCTCGATCCGCAACCTCACGCGCATCGGCCGCGACGGCATGAACGAAACGGACCGCCTCGTGCTGGACATCATGACCCACAAGTGCGACTAAGAGACGGCGGCTCCGGCCGCCGCACGAAAAACAAGGGGCTCGGCGATCGCCGAGCCCCTTGTTTTAAGACGACAGTGCGGTTACTTGGATCCGAAGATCGTGCGGACGATCACGTCCGACGCTCCCTGCTGGCGTAGCGTGTAGTCCTTGGCGATGCGGCTGGTCCTGCGCAGCAGCTCCCCGTCGCGGCAAAGGGGGCCGAACCACTGCGCCAGCTGCGCGTAGTCGGTCACGGAGCATGCGGCGCCGAGCGTCACCAGATCGCGCGCCTCCTTGAACTTGCGGTAATTCGGACCGAACGCCACCGGCAGGCCGAACGTGGCGGCCTCCAGCGTGTTGTGGATGCCGACGCCGAAACCGCCGCCGATATAGCTCCACGAGGCATAGCCGTAGACCGACGAGAGGAGTCCCACCGTGTCGAGCACGAGCAGCCGGCAGTGCGTGAAATCCGTCTCCTCCGTGCATCGGGTATACCGCACCGCACCGCCCTGCGTCGCGTTCATGAGCCGGCGGATGCGCCCCTCGTCCATCTCGTGCGGCGCCACGACGAACCGCACGTCGGGCCAGTCGTTCATCAGCCGCACCAGCAGCTCCTCGTCGGGTCCCCACGTCGAGCCGGCCACGAAGAGGCGCCCTTCCCCGCGGAAACGCTCCACCAGGGGCACCTTGCGGGCGGCGGCGGCGATTTCGGCCACGCGGTCGAAGCGCGTGTCGCCGGCCACGACCACATTGTCGAAGCCGAGCCCCGCCAGCAGGCGTTTCGACTCCTCGTTCTGCACGAACATCACGTCGAAACTCTCCAGCGCCTGGCGCCACAATCCGCCGTAGGGGCGGAAAAAGATCGAGTCGGGACGGAAGATGGCCGACACGATGTAGGTCCGCACCCCGCGGCGGCGCAAACCGCCCAGGAGGTTGAGCCAGAACTCGTACTTGACGAATACGGCGATTTCGGGACGCACGATGTCGAGAAAGCGCCGGGCGTTCTTCGGCGTGTCGATCGGGAGATAGAAGATGTAATCGGCCCCGGGGTAGTTCTTGCGGATTTCATAACCCGAAGGCGAAAAGAAAGTTACCAGGATCTTGTACTCGGGGTGCTCGCGCCGCAGCCGCTCGATGATCGGCCGCCCCTGCTCGAACTCTCCGAGCGAGGCGACGTGCACCCACACGATGCGCTCGCCGGGACCGACCGCCTCCGCGAGCCGCCGGAACAGGTCGCGGCGCCCCTCCACCCACAGCTTCGCTTTGCGGTGGCGCAGAGCGGCCAGCCGCACGATACAGGCGTAGAGGAAAAGTCCGAAATTATAAATCCACATCACTCGTTATATCCTTTTCGGATGACGTTACGTCGGCAAATATAACATAATTTGACGGAAAATCAAAGAGAAAGGGCCTCCTTTCCCGCAGCGGACGCCGCATGTCCCGAAACGGAGGGCGGCATGCGGCGGCGGACACCCCGCCGATACCTATTTATAATAGTACCGGACACCCCTCCGCGATGCACGGCCGACGCCTCCGCCCTCACCAGTGCGGCTCGAACGCATCGGGTACGAAACACACGACGACCGTACCGTCCGCCGCGGCATCGACCGCCAGCAGATCGAAGCGGAAGTCGCACACCTCCATCGGGTGCGCACGCACATAGGCCGCGGCCGCACGCATCATCGCCCGCTGCTTGGCCGGCGTCGCGGCCTGCTCGGGCGGCGTGAGCCCCTCGGCGCGGCGGGTCTTCACCTCCGCGAAGTGCAACTCGCCGCCGCGGAGCGCCACGATGTCCAGCTCGTAGCGTCCCGAACGCCAGTTGCGGTCGAGCAACTCGAATCCCGCACCGCGCAGCCACTCCGCCGCGGCATCCTCGCCCCGGCGCCCCGTGCGGGCCGCCGCCGTCTCCGGCCGGCCGGCCCCGCCTCCGGCGCACGACGCCCGCGCCTTACTCCGGGCCGCACGACCGCTGCGCTGCGCCGCCCACGGCGCACCGTCGCCCTCGGGCGCTTCGCACCGCGCGCTTTCGGACACGGCTTCGCGCCCCTCCGCAACGGCCGAAACACAGTCGCGGGCGGACGGCTCCGAAACGCCGTCCGCCCGGACAATCCTGCGCCGCGGAATCACAGCAGGAACGACAGGTCGTCGCCCGCATGCACCTCGCGCGGCTCCAGGCCCTTGCGGAAGATGCGCATCGGGCGCGGCCCGATCAGCTCCAGGCGGTCGCCGTCGAGATGCAGCATGCAGCCCTCGCGCAGGCCCACCACCCAGCGGCGCGGATTGGCCTCTATGAACTCCAGGATGCGCTGCTCGCGCGTCTCTCCCGCATGGCCGTCGGGATTGGCATCGAGGTAGTGGGGGTTGATCTGGAACTTCACGGCTCCGATGGCACGGAACGACTCGGGCTCGACGATGGGCATGTCGTTGGTCGTGCGGATCGTGGGGCAGCAGACGTTGCTGCCCGCCGACCAGCCCACGTAGGGCATGCCGCCGCGGATGCGCGCCAGCAGCGCTTTCATGAGGCCCTGCTCCTGCATCTTCTTGGTCAGCGCGAAGGTGTTGCCGCCGCCCACGCACACCGCCTCCGCATGACGGATCATGTGCGCGGCATCGGCCGCACGGTGGACCGAACGCAGCCGGATGCCCAGCTCGGCGAAGCGCGCCGCAACGCGCCGCTCGTACTCGGCATAGGAGAAGGTAACGGCGGCGTAGGGCACGAAAACCACCTCGCGCACGCCTTTCAGGAAACGCGCGATCTCGGGCAGGGGGTATTGCAGATAGGGCTCGCCGGCATTGGTCGAATTGGAGATAAGAAGCAGTTTCATAATTTACTATGATTTAAATTGTTAGATGCAAAAATGTGCTAAAGGTCGAAAATTCTATCAACAAAAAAAAGCGGTGTTTTGTCAAAAGTAATAAAAAAAGTGTTACTTTTGCGCAAACTTCGTTCGAAATCGAAAGAACTGTTTTCAATAATTGTTTAATTAAAAATTTAAAGTTATGTCAGAAGTTCAGTCAAAAGTCGTCGAGATCATCGTAGACAAATTGGGCGTTAAGGAGTCGGAGGTGAAGCCCGAAGCAAGCTTCACGAACCACCTGGGCGCAGACTCGCTCGACACCGTCGAACTGATCATGGAGTTCGAGAAGGCTTTCGATATCCAGATTCCCGACGAGGACGCTGAGAAGATCGCGACCGTAGGCGACGCGATCAGCTACATCGAGGAGCACAAGAAATAATTTTTCATACCACGAAGAACGATCGCAGGTTCACAAAAGCTTGAATTTATGACACAGAGAAGAGTAGTCGTTACGGGCATCGGTACCATCAACCCGCTCGGCAATAACATCGCAGAGTATTTCACCAATCTCGAAAAGGGTGTCAGTGGCGCCGCCCCCATCACGCACTTCGATGCCGAAAAATTCAAAACCAAGTTCGCTTGCGAGGTAAAGAACTACGACCCCGCGCAGCACTTCGACCGCAAGGAGGTTCGCAAGTACGACCTCTTCACCCAGTATGCGCTCATCGCCGCCACGCAGGCCGTGGAGGACTCGGCGCTCGATCTGGAGAAGATCGACCTGGAGCAGGCGGGCGTGATCTGGAGCTCGGGTATCGGCGGTCTGAAATCGTTCTTCGACGAATGTCTGGGCTATGCCGAGGGAGGAATGACGCCTCGGTTTAGCCCATTCTTCATCCCCCGCATGATCGCGGACATCGCGGCGGGATTCATCTCCATGAAATACGGTTTCATGGGCCCCAACTACTGCACCGTGTCGGCCTGCGCCTCGTCCAACCACGGCCTGATCGACGCGTTCAACTACATCCGCTGGGGCAAAGCCACCGTCATGGTGGCCGGCGGCTCCGAGGCTGCGGTCAATGAACCCAGTGTCGGCGGCTTCAACTCGATGCAGGCCCTCTCGACCCGCAACGACGACCCGCAGCACGCTTCGCGTCCGTTCGACAAGGACCGCGACGGATTCGTCATCGGCGAAGGCGCCGGTGCGCTCATCCTTGAGGAGTACGAACACGCAAAGGCCCGCGGCGCCAAGATCTACTGCGAAATCGTCGGCGGCGGATGCTCGGCGGACGCATACCACTTCACGGCCCCCCACCCCGAAGGCAAGGGCGCCAAAAAGGCGATGCGCGACGCCATCGCCGAGGCCGGAATCACCCCCGACCAGATCGACTACGTGAACGTGCACGGCACCTCGACCCCCGCGGGCGACCGCCCCGAGCTCAAGGCCGTGGCCGAAGTCCTCGGCGAGCACGTCTACGACGCCAACATCTCGTCCACCAAGTCGATGACCGGCCACCTGCTGGGCGCCGCCGGTGCGATCGAGGCCCTCGCCTGCATCTTCGCCATCAACCACGGAACGATTCCGCCCACGATCAACTGCGAGAACCTCGACCCCGAGATCGACCCGCGACTCAACCTCACGCTCAACAAGGCGCAGAAACGCGAAGTGCGCTGCGCGATGAGCAACACGTTCGGATTCGGCGGCCACAACTCCACGATCATACTCCGTAAAATCTGAAACAGAAGAGAACGACCGTGATTGATTTTCTGCTGCGTCCGCTGAAACGCAACTTCGGGCGCGACAAGGAGTTCTACCGCATAATCGACGATATGTTCGGGTTCATCCCGCACAACATCGAACTCTACAAGCTGGCTTTGATTCACAAGTCAGCTTCTTTGCTTCTGGACGACGGCACGCAGATCAACAACGAGCGCCTGGAGTACCTCGGCGACGCGGTGATCGAGGCCGTGACGTCGGACTACATCTACATCGAATATCCCGACCGTCAGGAGGGATTCATGACCCAGCTGCGCTCGAAGATCGTGTCGCGCCAGTCGCTCAACGCCGTGGCGCACCGCATCGGGCTCGACCGCCACGTGATTTCGACCACCAACGGCAGCCTTACGCAGAAGCACATCTTCGGCGATGCCTTCGAGGCGATGATGGGCGCCGTGTACCTCGACCAGGGTTACGACTTCGTGAACAGGCTGCTTATCAACCGCATCTATGCGCGCTACCTCAGTGTCGAGGACCTCTCGGAGTCGGAAACCGACTACAAGAGCCGCCTGATCGAGTGGAGCCAGAAAAACCGCCACACCATCTCGTTCCGCACGGGATTCGCACGGGGCAATTCGAGCGGCCATCCCTCGTTCCATGCCACGGTGCTCATCGACGGCATGGAGATGGGACACGGCACGGGCGAGTCGAAGAAGGAGGCCGAGCAGCGCGCCGCAGAGTCGGTGTCGCAGGGTCCGAGCGACGAGCTGTGCGCCGAACTGCTCGACAAACTGGACCGCATGGCCCAATAGCTCTTCCACACACGGGATTGCCTACCCATATACGACATGCACGCTCCGCTTGCAGGCGGAGCGTGTTGTTTTACCCCCCGGGAAAGCCCCCACAGGCACGAAGGGAAAGACAGACGGCACAAAAACGAATTGCCGCAAAATCCCTGTTACGGACAGCACGCATCCAAACTACGCCCGATATGCCCCAGCCCCGGATCGGGCACACGCTTTCGGGTCACCCGCATACTGACGAACTCCTCTAACCACCGCACACCCGACCGGAAATCCTATTGCACCCTTCGGCACCGCACCGGTTCATACACCCGGACCGGCAACACAACATCGCCCCTTGAATAGCAGTGCCCCGCACCCCGCTCAGGACGCCGACATTCCGAAGCCAATCGACCTACCCGCATAGCACCCGGCCGCACCGCGCCTCCCGGCACCGCAGCGAACTCGCCCCTGGCGCAGGCGCCGGAGCCCGTCCCGAGCGAAAAACAAGCATCCAGAAAGCCCGTATCGGCAAGCACCGAAAGCCGCGCCGCAATATACATATGGAAAAAAGTCCGCGAACAGAAGACGTGCGGACAACAAAAAAGCCTCTGCCGTAAAGCAGAGACTTTCGCATTTGAATCAGTCGGGGTGACTGGATTCGAACCAGCGACCACTCGCCCCCCAGACGAGTACTCTAACCGGACTGAGCTACACCCCGTTCCCTTGGTTTTGGGACTGCAAATATAGAGGTTATTTTTCATAAAAAAAATAATTTGCGATATTTTTTTCTATTTTTGTGCATCATGAAGCACTTTTTCACCTTGCTGGCCTTGCTGGCCTGCCTCTGCGGCACCCGTTGCAGCACGCCGCGCGCCGCATCGACGGACGATTTCACGGTAGAAACCTACACCCCGCAGTTCGCCGCGGGCTTCACGCTGCGCGGCACACCCGACGGCCGCAGCACGCTGCTGACCGTGCACAATCCGTGGCAGAGCGCCGAGGGTGTCGAACAACGGCTCTTCATCGCCCGCGACGGCGAGGAGCCCCCGGCCGGCTTCGACGGCCAGGTGGTGCGCGCCCCCGTGCGGCATGCGGTCTGCATGTCGTCGAGCCACGTGGCGATGTTCGACATCCTGGGCGAAATCCGCCGCGTGTCGGGCGTGTCGGGCATCGACTACATCACCAACCCCTACGTGCAGGAGCACCGCCACTGCGGCGAGGTGCGCGACGTGGGATACGACACGGGGATGAACTTCGAGCTGCTCGCGGCCATGCAGCCCGACATCGTGCTGCTCTACGGCGTGGCGGGCGAGAACGGCGCCGTCACCTCCAAACTCCGCGAGCTGGAGATTCCCTACGTGTACGTCGGCGACCACGTGGAGGAGTCGCCGCTCGGCAAGGCCGAATGGCTCGTCGCAGCGGCCGAGCTGTGCAACCGCCGCGAACACGGCTGCCGGGTTTTCGAGGGCATACGCACGCGCTACGAAGCCCTGCGCGACGAGGCGGCCGCACAGCGCGCCGCACGTCCGGCTCCGTGCGTGATGCTCAACACCCCCTACCGCGACACCTGGTTCATGCCCCCGGTCACGGGTTACATGGTGCGGCTGATCGAGGATGCGGGCGGACGCTACGTCTATGCGCGGAACACCACCAGCCGCACGGTGCCGATCGACATCGAAGAGGCCTGCCTGCTGGCCTCGGAGGCCGACCTGTGGCTCAATGCGGGGGCCTATCCCACGCTCGACGCGCTGACGGCCGACAACCCGAAGTTCGCCGACATTCCGGCCGTACGCAAAGGACTCGTCTACAACAACGACCGCCGGGCGACTCCCGCAGGCGGCTCCGACTTCTGGGAGTCGGGCGCCGTATGCCCCGACCGCATCCTGCGCGACCTGATCCGCATCTTCGCGGACCCGAATGCCGATTCGGAACTCCACTATTACCGGAAACTGCGCCCGAACGACGCACGGTAACCTCCGTCCGACTCCGCCCCGCTTTCCCGTTTTCCCCGCCTCGGCGGCGCGGGTGTTCGCGGAAAGCAGCGCGGGTGTTGCCGTGCGGGCTCCCGCACCCCGTCCGCCGCTGCGCGGAAAGCAGGGAAGCGGCCGGGAATGATCCGAACCGGACGCAGCGGGGGAAATCGGAGCGATTTTCCGATTTTTTTGCGATTTTTTTTGTTTGCGAAGGTTTTTTATTTACCTTTGCACCGCTAAAGCATCCCCCGCACGAGGGAAATTAGCGGTAAGGCCCATTCGTCTATCGGTTAGGACGCAAGATTTTCATTCTTGAAAGAGGAGTTCGACTCTCCTATGGGCTACGCAACGGCGCCCCGACCCGCACGGCGAAGGGTGACGGACGGTAACGATCCTTGGAGCGGGCCACGGGCCCATCCGCAAGCGGCTACGGCCGTCGTACGATCCGGACGGTTCGCAAGTCCGAACACCGCCCCGGACCGCTTCGGAGCAATCCGACAACAGAGAAGAAACCGAAAAAGTAAAAAATAAAAATTTAAAGTTATGGCAAACCATAAGTCGTCGAAGAAACGTATTCGCCAGACGATCACCAAGCGCGCACACAACCGTCTGTACCACAAGACGGCCCGCAATGCCGTGAAAGCGCTGCGCAATACGACGGAGAAGAGCGCTGCCGAGGCACTGCTGCCGAAGGTTACCGCGATGCTGGACAAGCTGTCGAAGCACAACATCATCCACAAGAACAAGGCCGGCAACCTGAAGAGCGCACTCCAGCTCCACGTGAACGCCCTGTAATCTTTCTTCGCACGAAGACCATGCTCCTGTCCCCTCCCGGGACGGGAGTTTTTCGTTTCGTGCCCCGAGCGCTCCGGTTCTCTCGTTTTTTTTGTCGTGCGCCTTGCTTCGCCCGACCCTGCCGGCACCCGAATCCGCACAGACCGCAACACCCGAAATCCCTCCCCGACAAGCCGCCCGCAGCAAGCGCCCGAAAACGCCCGGCGCATTAAAAATCAGCGTCGTTTGTTGGTCGGTCCGACAAAAAAGCGTATATTTGCGGGTCTTTTCGGCCGCAGCCTCGCAGCCGCACGCCGCAAGGACGGAAAACATTATTCAACAACCATTTAACGAGCGATTGTATCGCAAAAATTTCCATCATGGAAGAGATGAAAAACGCAGCCGCAAACGAGAATTTCGACTGGAACGCATTCGAAAACGACCTGGGCGTCTACAACCAGCCCAAGGAGGAGATCGCGGCGGAGTACGACAAAACGCTGTCGAACGTAGCTGTCGGCGAGGTAGTCGAGGGCACCGTCATGAGCATCAGCAAGCGTGAAGTCGTTGTGAACATCGGCTACAAGAGCGAGGGCATCATCCCCGTTTCCGAGTTCCGCTACAACCCCGAACTGAAAGTCGGCGACAAGATCGAGGTATACGTCGAGTCGGCCGAGGACAAGAGCGGCCAGCTCGCGCTGTCGCACAAGAAGGCCCGTCAGCTCAAGTCGTGGGATCGTGTGAACGAGGCCCTCGAAAAGGACGAGATCATCAAGGGTTACATCAAGTGCCGCACGAAGGGCGGTATGATCGTGGACGTATTCGGCATCGAGGCGTTCCTGCCCGGTTCGCAGATCGACGTGAAGCCCATCCGCGACTACGACGTATACGTGGACAAGACCATGGAGTTCAAGGTGGTGAAGATCAACCAGGAGTTCCGCAACGTGGTCGTGTCGCACAAGGCTCTGATCGAGGCCGAGCTTGAGGCGCAGAAGCAGATCATCATGTCGCGTCTGGAGAAGGGTCAGATCCTGGAGGGTACCGTCAAGAACATCACCTCGTACGGCGTATTCGTCGATCTGGGCGGTGTGGACGGTCTGATCCACATCACCGACCTGTCGTGGGGCCGCGTAAGCCACCCCGAGGAGATCGTGGCTCTGGATCAGAAGATCCGCGTCGTGATCCTCGACTTCGACGACGCCAAGAAGCGCATCGCCCTGGGTCTGAAGCAGCTCGAACCCCATCCGTGGGAGGCGCTCGACCAGAACCTCAAGGTGGGCGACCGCGTGAAGGGCAAGGTCGTGGTAATGGCCGACTACGGTGCATTCGTCGAGATCGCAGCAGGCGTAGAGGGTCTGATCCACGTGTCGGAGATGTCGTGGAGCCAGCACCTGCGTTCGGCCCAGGATTTCCTGAAGGTCGGAGACGAGGTGGAGGCCGTAATCCTGACCCTCGACCGCGAGGAGCGCAAGATGTCGCTCGGCGTGAAGCAGCTCACGCCCGATCCGTGGGAGAACATCGAGGTGAAATACCCCGTGGGCACGCGTTGCGCAGCCAAGGTGCGTAACTTCACGAACTTCGGCGTATTCGTCGAGATCGAGGAGGGCATCGACGGCCTGATCCACATTTCGGACCTGAGCTGGACGAAGAAGGTGAAGCATCCGGGCGAATTCACGCAGGTGGGCGCCGAGATCGAGGTCGTAGTGCTCGAAATCGACAAGGACAACCGCCGTCTGAGCCTGGGCCACAAGCAGCTTGAGGAGAATCCCTGGAACGCCATCGAGGGTCAGTTCGCACCCGACAGCGTACACGAGGGCACGATCACCGAGATGACCGAGAAGGGCGCCGTGGTATCGCTCGGCACCAACATCGAGGGCTTCGCACCCGCACGTCACCTGGTGAAGGAGGACGGCACGACCCCGAAGGTGGGCGACAAGCTCGACTTCAAGGTGCTGGAGTTCTCGAAGGCCACCAAGCGCATCACCCTGTCGCACACCCGCCTGTTCGAGGAGGCGAAACGTGCCGAGTACGCAGCCGAGAAGGCCGAGAAGCGTGCCGCAGCCGACGCCACCAAATCGACGGTGAAGAAGATCAACGCATCGGTCGAGAAGACCACGCTGGGCGACATCGCCGGGCTGGCCGCACTCAAGGCCGCAATGGAGAAAGCCGAGGAGTAATCCTTCCCGACCTCTCTTCGGACAACGGGCCGGACACGCTTTATCGCGTGTCCGGCTTTTTTCATGCTTATAACTTCGTTTTAGATGCTTCGACCCGGCAAAATGCAAGCAAGCCTGCTTTTGCCCTCGCTTATTCGCATCCTCACCCCGTGCCGTCCGCCGTATCATGAAGCGCCCGAAACGCCTCCGCGGCGGGCACGAACCGGACATCCGGTCGCAACCGAAAAGAGGGTAAAAACCCGACGTACCGGAATTCCTCCGACGACTCGTCGCAACGATGCCGCACCGAAACTTCGCACGGCACGACGGCCGCAACTCCGAATCGCCCCCGCTTCCGCCCGAAAACGGACTTACCCATCGCGGAACATACACAGCACACACAGCGTACACAGCACACAGCACCCACCGCGCAGCACGTCGCAGCTCCGACACAACCGCATCGGTTCCGCACGACAACGGACGCCCCACACCACAGGCCCCCTCACCGCGCAGCGCTACCGTGCCCGACTCCGAGACGCACGGCGCAAACGCATCGCAGCGAAGCGCGCCGCCACCCTACCCCACGACGCAAACGCCCCCGGATCCGTACGGATCCGGGGGCGTTCGTCATGCGGCGACCGCGATTACTTGCGGTACACCTTCTCGTAGCCGTAGATAGCGTTCTCGCCCAACTCCTCCTCGATGCGGAGCAGCTGGTTGTACTTGGCCATACGGTCCGAACGCGACATGGAGCCGGTCTTGATCTGGCCCGAGTTGGTCGCCACGGCGATGTCGGCGATCGTCGAATCCTCGGTCTCGCCCGAGCGGTGCGACGTAACCGACGTATAGCCCGCACGGTGCGCCATCTCGATCGCGTCGAGGGTCTCGGTGAGCGAACCGATCTGGTTCACCTTGATGAGGATCGAGTTGGCGCAGCCCATCTCGATGCCCTTGCGGAGGAAATCGACGTTCGTCACGAACAGGTCGTCGCCCACGAGCTGGCACTTGTCGCCGATCTCGCGCGTGAGCAGCTGCCATCCCTCCCAGTCGTTCTCCGACATGCCGTCCTCGATCGAGTCGATGGGGTATTTGGCCACCAGGCCCTTCAGATACTCTACCTGCTCCTGCGACGAGCGCTTGGCGCCCTTCTCGCCCTCGAATTTCGAGTAGTCGTACACGCCGTCGGCATAGAACTCCGACGAAGCGCAGTCCATGCCGATCGACACGTCGCCGCCCTCGCACTTGCGGCCCGGCTTGTAACCCGCAGCCTTGATGGCCTCGATGATCGAGTCGAGGGCATCCTCCGTGCCTTCGAGCGCCGGCGCGAAGCCGCCCTCGTCGCCCACGGCCGTCGAGAGGCCGCGCTTGTGCAGCACTTTCTTCAGATTGTGGAACACCTCGGCACCCATGCGCAGGGCCTCCTTGAGCGACGGAGCACCCACGGGACGGATCATGAACTCCTGGAATGCGATGGGGGCATCGGAGTGCGAACCGCCGTTGATGATGTTCATCATCGGCACGGGCAGCGTCTTGGCATTCGCGCCGCCGATGTAACGGTAGAGGGGCATGCCGAAGTAGTCGGCCGCAGCGCGTGCCACGGCCAGCGAAACGCCCAGAATGGCGTTGGCACCGAGGTTCGACTTGGTTTTGGTGCCGTCGAGTTCGATCATCGCCGTGTCGATGCCCACCTGATCGGCCACGTTCATGCCGATGATTGCGGGAGCGATCACCTCGTTCACGTTCTTCACGGCCTTCTCCACGCCCTTGCCCAGGTAACGGCCCTTGTCGCCGTCGCGGAGTTCGAGCGCCTCGTGCTCGCCGGTCGATGCGCCGCTCGGCACGGCGGCGCGGCCGAATGCGCCCGACACGGTGCGCACCTCCACCTCGACGGTCGGGTTACCGCGCGAATCGAGGATCTCTCTTGCATGAATCTCTACAATCTGCATAGCTGTAATGATTTTAATATTGTTTGAAACTGACTTTCCTGTTGCGTCGCAAAGTTACGAAAATTTTTGAAAATACTTCGGCCGCACCCCGTCTCATCGCGCACACCGCACACCGGATCGCGCAATCCGCACGCCGCGGCGGCCGTGCGGCAGCGCACCGGGAGCGGTCCGGGAGCGGTCCGGCCGCAAAGGGCACGCGCACACCGCACACCGAATGCAAAATCCGCACCTCACGGCCGCACGAACGGCCGGAGACGAAAAGCGGAACGCCCCGCACAGGGAGCGTTCCGCAAATCGGACGCCGAAAACGCCGGAAGCGGCAGCCATTCCGGTGCGTTCAGCCGACCGCCGCACGGCCTCCCGGCCAACGGACCGAAAAGACCGCAAGGACCGCTCGGGCACCGGAGGCCGCGACTGCCGGAACACCGCCCCGAAAACCGGAGCCCCCGGGCCGTCCGCCGCGCTAAAACTCCGAGGTGAAGCGGAAACGGATGTTCTTGAATTTCTCCTGCGCCAGGGCCAGGGCGTAGCTCGTGTCGGCGAGGAAGACGTCGCGGCCGTGTTTGTCCACCGCCATGTTGGTGTGCTTGCGGCGCTTGAAATCCTCCAGCTCGGCCTTGTCGTCGCTCTCGATCCAGCACGCCTTGTAGATCGAAATCGGCTCCCAGCGGCACGCGGCGTTGTACTCGTGCTCCAGACGGTACTGAATCACCTCGAACTGCAACGCGCCCACCGTGCCGATGATCCGGCGGCCGTTGAGCGAGCTGGTGAAGAGCTGCGCCACGCCTTCGTCCATGAGCTGGTCGATGCCCTTGGCGAGCTGCTTGAACTTCAGCGGATCGGCATTCTCGATGTAGCGGAACTGTTCCGGCGCGAACGAAGGTATGCCCGTGAACTTCAGTTTCTCGCCCTCGGTGAAGGTGTCGCCGATCTTGAAGTTGCCGGTGTCGTGCAGACCCACGATGTCGCCCGGCCATGCCGTGTCGATCACCGACTTCTTCTCGGCCATGAAAGCCGTGGGCGACGAGAACTTCATCTGCTTGCCGCTGCGCACGTGCAGGTAGTTGCGATTGCGCTCGAACGTGCCCGAGCAGATCTTCATGAAGGCGATGCGGTCGCGGTGGTTGGGGTCCATGTTGGCGTGGATCTTGAAGACGAAGCCCGTCATCTTCGCCTCCCCGGGCTCCACGGTACGCGTCTCGGCGGGCGCCGGACGCGGCGAGGGAGCGATGCGCACGAAGCACTCCAGGAGCTCGCGCACGCCGAAGTTATTGACCGCTGACCCGAAGAAGACGGGAGCCAGCTCGCCGCGCAGGTAGGCGTCGCGGTCGAAGGCGTCGTAGACCCCCTCCACCAGTTCGACGTCCGCACGCAGCTGCGCCGCATAGCGCTCGCCCACATGCTGCGCCAGCTCGGGCGCCGCGAGGTCGGCGATCTCCACCGTGGCGGCATCGGCCGTCAGCTTCTCGTCGGAGGTGAAGAGCGAGAGGTGCTTCTCGTAGAGGTTGTACACGCCCTTGAAGGTCGGACCGTTGGATATGGGGAAAGCCAGCGGCCGCACGCGGATGCGCAGCTCGCGCTCCACCTCGTCCAGCAGGTCGAAGGGATCCTTCGACGGACGGTCGAGCTTGTTGATGAAGACGATCACCGGCGTCGAACGCATGCGGCACACCTCCATCAGCTTGCGCGTCTGCGACTCCACGCCCTTGGCGCCGTCGATGACGATGATGACCGAGTCCACGGCCGTGAGCGTGCGGTAGGTATCTTCGGCGAAGTCCTCGTGGCCCGGCGTATCGAGGATGTTGATCTTGTGGCCCCCGTATTCGAAGCCCATGACGGACGTGGCGACCGAGATGCCTCGCTGGCGCTCGATCTCCATGAAGTCGGAGGTCGCCCCCTTCTTGATCTTATTGCTCTTGACGGCACCCGCCACGTGGATCGCACCGCCGAACAGCAGCAGCTTCTCGGTAAGGGTCGTCTTACCCGCATCGGGGTGTGCGATCACGGCGAACGTGCGCCGGCGCATGATTTCTTCCTGTAAGGTCATGTCGTGTTATCGGTTCGTGTATCGTTTCTCCGCGCCGGGCGCCGCAGCGCCCCCGCACGCGTCGCGAGGGGTCACTCCGCCTCGCGGTTCGGAAAATCCATGTTGTAGTGGCACCCCACCGACTCCTTGATCTCGCGCCCCTGCTTGATGACCAGGTAGGCCACGGCGATCATGTTGCGCAGCTCGCACAGGTCGCGGTTGGGCTTGGTGCGGGCATAGAGCTCCTCGGTCTCCTGCCACAGAATCTCCAGCCGCCGCATGGCGCGCTTGAGCGAGAGGTTCGAGCGCACGATGCCCACGTAGTTGGACATGATCTGCTGCATCTCGCGCTTCGACTGGATGATCATCAGCATCTCCTCGGTATGGCGCGTACCCTCGAAATCCCAGTCGGGAATGCCCTCCTGGAACTCCGTGCGGTCGAGCCGCTCCGAAGCGTGGCGGGCCGCCCGGTCGGCATAGACCACGGCCTCGATCAGCGAATTCGATGCCAGGCGGTTGGCCCCGTGCAGCCCCGTGCAGGAGGTCTCGCCCAGCGCATAGAGCCGCCGCACGGAGGTCTGTCCGTCGGCATCGACCTTCACGCCGCCGCAGCAGTAGTGGGCCGCAGGGGTCACGGGAATCCACTGCCGCGTGATGTCGATGCCGATCGAGCGGCACTTCTCGCAGATGTTCGGGAAGTGGCGCCGCACTTGATCAGGATCCTTGTGCGTGACGTCGAGGTAGACGTAATCCTCGCCCCGCTTGGTCATCTCGCGGTAGATGGCGCGCGCCACCACGTCGCGCGGCGCGAGCGACTTCATGGGGTGGTAGCGGTCCATGAACTCCTCGCCGTTCTGGAGCCGCAGGATGGCGCCGAAGCCGCGCATAGCCTCCGTAATGAGGAAGTTGGGCTTCTCGCCGGGATTGTACAGCGACGTGGGGTGGAACTGGATGAACTCCATGTTCTCGGTGATGGCCTTGGCGCGGTGACACATGGCGATGCCGTCGCCCGTGGCCACGACCGGATTGGTCGTCGAGGAGTAGATGTTGCCGCAGCCGCCCGTGGCCACCACCGTGAAGCGGGCGAGCATGGTCTCCATTTCGTTCGTCTCCAGGTTGAGCACGTAGGCGCCGAAGCAGGCCAGACCGCGCGTGTGGCGCGTGACGAACTCGCCCAGGTGGTGCTGCGTCAGCAGGTCGATGGCGAAGCGGTGTTCGAGCACCGTGATGTTCGGATGGCGCCGCACCGATTCGACGAGCGCCCGTTCGATCTCGGCGCCCGTGAGGTCCTCGTGGTGGAGGATGCGGTGTTCGGTATGCCCGCCTTCGCGGTTGAGCTCGAAGCGGCCGTCGGGCGTGCGGTCGAAGCGCGTGCCCCAGGCGATCAGGTCGCGGATCGAATCGGGCGCCTGGCGCACGACGCGTTCCACGGCCTCGGGATCGCACTTGCCCGCGCCGCACACGAGCGTGTCGCGGATGTGCTTCTCGAATGTGTCGGGCGCATAGGTCACCGAGCAGATGCCGCCCTGGGCATAGTTGGTGTTGCACTCATTCATCTCGCCCTTGGTGACGACGGTGACGCGACCGCGCTCGGCGGCTTTCAGTGCGAAGCTCAGGCCGGCGGCGCCGGAGCCGATAACCAGGAAATCGGTTTTCATACCAAAAAAATGCATCGTTGTGCGTCCGCAAAGGTACGAAACAATTCAGAAACCGCAATCCGTCCCCCGATTTATTCGTACTTTTGCAGGCGATAAAGCAGCCGTTTCCGACATGCCGGCCGCAGCGCCGCGCCCGACGCGGCGCTGCGGGGCGAACGGCGGCTGCGAACAAGCGAACTTATGGAACGACACATCGACATCGAAGACTACGACTACCCGCTTCCCGCGGAGCGGATCGCGAAATTCCCCCTGCCGCAGCGCAGCGACTCGAAGCTGCTGGTGTGGCGCGACGGCCGCATCGCGGAGCGCCGCTTCGGCGACCTGGGCGACGTGCTGCCCGCTGGCCAGCTGCTGGTGTTCAACAACACGAAGGTAATCCGCGCCCGCATCGTCATGCACAAGCCCTCGGGCGCCCGCATCGAGGTCTTCTGCCTCGAACCGCACGCCCCGGCCGACTACGAGCGTGCCTTCGCCGTGCGGGGCGCGTGCGAGTGGAGCTGCATCGTGGGCAACCTCCGGAAATGGAAGGAGGGCTGCGTCGAAATCCGCTTTCCGCACGCCGGACGCGAGGAGTGCCTGCGGGCGTGGCGCACGTCGGACGCCGGGCGCGAGCAGACCGTGCGTTTCGAGTGGACGGCCGACCTCGCGTTCGGCGAACTGCTCGAACTGCTGGGCCGCATTCCCATTCCGCCCTACCTCGACCGCGAGAGCGAGGAGATCGACAACACGCGCTACCAGACCGTCTACTCGCGCTACGAAGGCTCGGTCGCGGCACCTACCGCGGGGCTGCATTTCACACCCGAGCTGATCGAGTCGATGCGCGCCCGGGGCTTCGGGTTCGAGGAGGTCACGCTCCACGTGGGCGCCGGCACCTTCCTGCCCGTCAAGGAGCGCGACGCCGCACGCCATCCCATGCACACCGAGCATTTCGAGGTGCGGCGCGACACGCTGGCGGCCCTCAGGGCCAAGTGGGGCGCGATTACGGCCGTGGGCACCACGTCGGTGCGCACCCTCGAATCGCTCGCGGCGCTGGCCTGGCGCATCCGCACGGGAGGCGACCCCCGCGGCGGGGAGACGGTGGGCCAGTGGGAACCCTACGGCCTCCCGGCCGACTACACGGGCGCCGAGGCGCTGGACGACCTGCTGGGGTGGCTGGACGCACACGGCCTCGACCGGCTGAAAGCCTCCACGCAGATCATGATCACGCCGCTCGACTACCGCTTCCGCATCGTGCGCAACATCGTCACCAACTTCCACCAGCCCAAATCGACGCTGCTGCTGCTCGTCTCGGCCTATGCGGGCGAGCGGTGGCGCGAGATCTACGACTACGCCCTGGCCCACGACTTCCGCTTCCTGAGCTACGGCGACTCGTCGGTGCTGATGCGCTGACGCCCCGCCCCCGCTCCGGCTGCGGCACCCCGTCGCAGCCGGAGCGGCCGCGGAACGCGATCCGGATCGTCACAGCCCGAATCCGTCACAGCCGCGACCGAACGGAACACTCCTCCTGATTCGCAGCATTTTTCTCTTGCGGGAACCGATTTTTTTACGTATCTTCGAATATCGGGAACAGAAAAACGCCTCTTCGGAACCGGAGACTCCTTTTCCCATTTCCTGAAAAACGTCAAAAAACTTTCACCTTATGAGAAAAAATCTCCTCCGACTGCTCGGTCTCGCGCTCCTGCTCTCAGGCGCCTGCACGACCGAACCCGCCGAAACGCCGCCATCGGAACCTTCGGGCCACAGGGTCTCCGAAGAACAGGCGCTCGCCGCACTCCACGCCCTCCTGCCCGCGATCGACAAGACGACCCGAAGCGGCGGCCGCACCGTGGCGGGAATCAGCACCGTACGCGCCGACGAGCTGTTGCCCGCAACCCGCAGCCGCGCGGCTGCCAGCGACCTCGACGAACTGGTCTACATCGCCAATTTCGACGGCGACGCCGGCTACGCCATCCTCGGCGCCGACGACCGCATGCCCTCCGTGATCGCCATTACGGAGCGGGGAAACCTCAGCCCCGCAGAACTGACCGATCCCGACCGGGGCCGCGGAGTGCGCGCCGAAGCCCCCGCCGTGGCGCCGGTCATGGAGAACTACCTCCGCAAGGCCGCCGACAGCATCAGCCTGCAATACATCGGGGGAGGCGATCCTGTGGTCACACTTCCTACCTACTCGCCATGGGAGACCATTACCGAAAACAACCCGATTAGTTTCATATATACGAAATGGGGACAAGGCGCGCCATTTGACAGCTACACACCCACCGTCGATGGCTACCATTGTCCCGCGGGATGCGTCGCGGTAGCTTGCGGTCAATTGCTGACCTGGAATCTGTACCATCGCAGAAGATCCAACAATCCCGAACAGATCGGCGATTACGCAATCGACTGGAACACGATTTTCGCCTCGTTCGAAGACAACAAGGCCGGAAACAACAAATATTACGATAAAGATGATCCGACATCGGTCGATCTTCCTCAATGGGACGCGATCGCACGGCTGTTGCGCGGATTGGGCCAGAAACTCAAGACAGAATACACATTAACGGGAAGCTCCGCAAATATTAACAACGTAGTTGGTTATATGATTGAGCTATTATTTCGCAGACCCGAAATGATCTCCTATTCTCAAAAAGATGTCTTGTCACTTCTCGAACTCGGTCTTCCAGTGTATATATCCGGCCGTACATATATTGATAAAAATCAAACGATTACCGACGGCCATTCCTGGCTAATAGACGGCTTTTGCAAACAGAAACGCACCGTAACGGAAAAAGAAGGCACTTTCCCGAACTACATCTACAACACATCTACGGAAGAACGCCTGTTGTTCCATTGCAATTTCGGCTGGACAGCCAACTGTGACGGTTACTACATAGCCGATGTATTCAATTTGACGAACGGTCCTCTATTCCAACATGAAATTGACAAAAACGAAAACAATAAAAACAAACTTGGATGCAATTTTAATGTTTATCTGAGAATGATACACTATTATGGCATATATTAATTAAAAAACAAACACCTATCATGAAACAGATATATTTCATTTTTTCGGTCTTTGCAGCAATCGCTTTTTCCGCATGTTCCGATTACCAGGACATGAAAGATGGAGATCGTTACGATTTCCTGCAATCCTACATACCGGTTTATGCTTCCAGCGACGGCTTTACGGCCATTCGTTCCACTTCCGGAAACGCCCTGAGAATTCATATCGTTTGGGGCGGTGAAAGAGAAGATTGTATCAAGCATTATCTTCCGGTAGACACCCCTAACTACGACTACCCGGAAAACGATTACATGAAATACGCGACCCGAAATAATGATTTGAAATACAACGAAATAGAACTATACAAAAGCTATTTGCACAGAACGGCCTGCTCCGACAACTTCAAGGCCATCCATGTCATCGCAGCCGACGACTGGGACGAGAAGCATCCCGCAGGAACCCTGCTCGACGAATTGTTTTCGCTCAAAGCAGTTTCCTATGCACCTTTCATACGGGAAGAGTATAAAGGGGAAAAACAGACGAAGATCGACAAACTGCTTCCCGATTTGACTGCCGAAGATTTGAGCATGCTCAATGTCGAGATGGAGTTCTTCGCAAAATCCCTACCGGCCGACAAGCAGAAGATCCACGAGCTGACTTTCACGTTCGTGACCGACGAAGGAGTGGAGAAACCCACCACCATCCGCTACTCCTGGGCGGACGGAGTGATAGAATAGGCAGGAAATTCCGCACGACAAACCGTTGCTCCGGCAACGTACGAGGAAGTGACGCCGCTTCCGGGGTGCCGTTCGATACGGCACCCTTTTTCGTATCCCTGCCTCCGCACCCCGACGCCCCTCCTTCGCCGGCACCGGCGGGTAGCACCGAGCGCACGAGCATAAGGGACAAAGGGTGAAGCGCATGATAAACCTTGTGCAGCACAAAACACCCGGCAGCCTTGAAAAGCAAGCATCCGGACTTCGCATATGCGAAGTCCGGATGCGAAACGACCCTGCGGAGCATCCCCGCCGCTCGGAACCTGAGGTCCGCAACGCTTCCGAGCGGGCAGCGCCCGGGCTTCGGAATCGCTCCCGTGCCGCGCACCGCGACACCGCGGCGCCACACCGGCGTCAGACACCCCGCAACGCGCGCACTACGACCTCTTTTTCCGCGCGGCACGCCGGCGCGCAGAAGCGCCGGGCGCAGGCGAAGACGCCGGCATCCCGACCGGAGCCGCAGCGGCCGTCGCGACCGCGGGCTCCGCCGCAGCAGCGGGACGGGCCCCGCCGCACGGCACCCCGACGGCCACCAGACCCCGGGCGGCCAGCGCACGGTCCAGCTCGTTCGAGAAGTCGGACAACACGTTCATGTAGTTGATGAACGCGTCGTAGGCCGAATCATAGGGATTGAAATAGGAGTGTACGTCGCCGTCGGAGAGCCATTTGGTCGCCATGTAGTAGAAATGGTCGGAGGTCTGCATGAAGCTCCACACGTAGTCGAAATCGGGATCGGAAAGTGCCGCGACCTTCTCCTTGAGGGCATAGAGCTTCGAGAAAGCCTCGTTCTGCAACTCGTTGCCCAGCCATGCCGTCACGTCGCGCTCCTCGTCGGCCCACGACATGGTGTGCGGGCAGTGGAGCACGGCCACGGGCTGGTGCTTCTGCGCCGCCTCGCTCACCGTGGCGAACTCCACGCCGCAGCGGGGGTCGAGCAGCGTCGCGGGCAGCGCCTTCATGAAGTCGAAGATGCCCGAATCGGCCGCCTGGTGCTCGCCGAAGGTCTCGTAGTCCATGAACAGATTGACTACCTCGCCCGGACGGTCCTCCGCGGCGAGCCACTCCGCATACTTCTGCGCCGTGAGGGGCCAGCCCTCCCAGCTGCGGTCCGAGAAGCGGAACGCGATGTCGTCGGAGAGTTTGTAGTTGCGCAGCAGCAGGCGCAGCCGCTGGTCGATGGCGTTCGTATAGACGAAGTCGGGCGACTTCCAGCCCAGCACGTGACGGGCGCCTTCGGCCAGCATCGTGCGGAAGCCCATTTCGGCCACCACGGCGCCGATGCGGTCCGAGTAGATCAGCTCCGTATTGCGGAATGCGCGGGGCCTCACGCCGAACGCGCGCTCGACGGCCTCCACGTGCAGGCGCACCTGCTCCTCGAAGTCCTCCTTCGAGGCGAGCGACGCCAGCGAGTGTGAGTAGGTTTCGGCCAGGAACTCCACGCATCCCGTGTCGGCCAGCTCGCGGAACGACGCGAGCACCTCGGGCGCATAGGCCCGCATCTGCTCGATGGCGATGCCCGTGATCGAGAACGAGCAGCGGAAGCGGCCTTCGTTTTCGCGGATCAGCTTCAGCAGCAAGGCATTCATCGGCAGATAGCAGCGGCGGGCGACCTTCTGCATGATCGCACGGTTCTGCAAATCATCCAGGTAGTTGTGGTCCTTGCCCATGCTGAAGAAGCGGTAACGCTTCAGACGCCAGGGCTGATGCACCTGGAAATAGAGACAAACGGTTTTCATCGCGGTATGATGTTTATTTTTCGGCTTTCGTAAAGGACTCGGCACCGAACCGGAGAACCGCCGGCCGCAGCAGCAGCCCGCGGCGGCCTTTGCGGCCCCACCCTCCGGAGGAGGGCTTCGCGGCGCCGGGCGGCGCAACCGCCGCACCCGGCACACGGCACCCGGTGCAAAGTCCCGGACAATGCTTTATTTCCTGTTATTCTGTTCGGCGATCGCAGCCTCGTATACGGCCTTGATCTTGGCTGCGGCGTCGTTCCACTTGAGGTTGGTCACCTCCTCCAGCCCCTTGGCCGCGAACATGCGCGACAGGGCCGGATAGGTAATCAGTCCGTAGATGGCGTCGGCCATGGCGTCCACGTCCCAGTAATCGACCTTCACGGCGTAGTCGAGCACCTCCGCCACGCCGCTCTGCTTCGAGATGATCACGGGCACGTTCGAGCGCATGGCTTCGAGCGGCGAGATGCCGAACGGCTCCGACACCGAGGGCATGACGTAGACGTCCGAGAGCTGGAACATGCGGTGCACGTCGTCGCCGCGCAGGAAGCCCGTGAAGTGGAAGCGGTCGGCGATGCCGAGGCGCGCCACGCGGCGGATCACGTGGTTCATCATGTCGCCCGAGCCGGCCATCACGAACCGCACGTTCGGCACGCGGCGCAGCACCTTGGCCGCCGCCTCCACGAAGTAGTCGGGGCCCTTCTGATAGGTGATGCGCCCCAGGAAGGTCACGATCTTGTCGTCCAGCCCCCGCTCGGGCGCTGCGCCCTGATTCTCGGCGAAACGCACGGCGTTGTGCACCGTCACCACCTTCTCGGGCGGAACGCCGTATTTCGTTATGACGATGTTGCGCGTGAGGTTCGACACCGCGATCACACGGTCCGCGGCGTGCATGCCCGCACGCTCGATGGCGTAGGTCTGCGTGTTGATGTTCTCGCCGCTGCGGTCGTACTCCGTGGCGTGCATGTGCACCACCAGCGGCTTGCCCGACACCCTCTTGGCGGCAATGCCGGCGAAGTAAGTGAGCCAGTCGTGGGCGTGGATCACGTCGAAACGCCCCTCCATGTCGCGCGCCACCTGCGCGGCGACCACGGCGTAGCGGGCCACCTCCTCCATGAGGTTGGCGCCGTACTTGCCCGAAAAGACGTAGCGCCGCTTCCACACGTCGCCGTGCTCCCACACCCGCTGTCCCGTGCGGACATACTTCTCGTGGTACTCGGCATACTCCTCGGGCGAGACGTAGGGCACCATGTTCGAATCGATGCGGATGAACGACATCTTCTGCAACAGCTCCTCCGAGCCGCTGTCCACCGAACCGAAGAGCGCCTCCACGTCGCTGGCATTGACCACGCGGACGAAGCGCTGGTCCTCGTCGCCATAGGCGTGCGGCATGACGAAAGTCACCTCCACGTCGTTGCGGGCCAGGCCGCGGGTCATCCCGTAACAGGCCGTGCCCAACCCTCCCGCGATGTGGGGAGGAAATTCCCAACCGAACATCAAAACTCTCATCGTATCTCTCCTTTCGTTTTATTTTTCCGTTCCGATTTCCGGGCACCCCCGGGCGCCTTCCCGCCCCACGGCGCGGCAGTGCCGCATCCGTCGGACGACGCCCGCCGGGACTGCACCGCGGTGCAGGGCTCGCCCGCCGCCGCGCGCTGCGCGCCGATCATCTCGTTGATCCACAGCAGGGCCCCCACGCTCGCGGCCGACGACACGGCGCCGCGCGGCGTGAAGGGAGGATCGGCATCGAAAAGTTCATTGACCGACCCGATGCCGCACACCTGAATCTCCTCCGCGAAAGAGGCCAGGAGCTCCTCGGCCCCGGGCAGGAACGCCGCGCCCTCGATGTCGAAGAGCGCCTTCACGTAGAACATCAGCGGCCACACCCACACCGAGCCGTTCATGGCCGCCACGTCGCGCTCGGCGGGCGTACCCTCGCACATGCCCTTGTAGAGCGGGTTGCGCGGCGAGAGCGTGCGCAAGCCCCTGGGCGTGAGCAGGTGCTGGCGCACGGTGCGCAGCACGTCGATCTGCTGCTCCTCGGTCAGCATCTTGTAGTCGAGGCCGCAGGCAACGACCATATTGGGCCGGATGAATGCGTTGGCTCCCCGCTCGTCCGCATAGTCGGCCAGGCGGCGTTCGCCGGCGAGCCAGAAGCGGTCGAGGAACGAGGCGCGGATGCGGGCCGGCAGCTCCTGCCACCGCGCCACGAAAGGCGTGTCGCCGAAGCGTGCGGCCAACTCCAGTGCATAGCACACGGCATTATACCACAAGGCATTGACCTCCACCTGATAGCCGCTGCGGGGCGTCACGGGGCGGCCGTCGCACGAGGCGTTCATCCACGTGAGCGCACGCTCGGGCGCCGCGGCCCACACCAGGCCGTTGTCGTGCACCGCCACGCGGCCCTCCACGCCGCGCCGGTAGCTTTCGAGCAGCGCTTTCATCGCCTCGCCGTAGCGGCTCCACACCGCCTCGGCACCGATGCGGCGCTCCAGCTGCCGCACCGTCCAGAAGAACCACAGGGGCGTGTCGGCGCCGGCACGGGCCGAGGCGGCACCCGAAAACATGCCGTTCTCCATGCCGCGCACGAGGGTGTCGAGCGCATCCGTGCAGTCCTTCTCGTGGCCCTGTTCGAGCGTGATGCCCGGCAGCGCCACGAGCATCATGCGCGGATCGGGACCGCCCCACGGATAGCCGGCGACCACCTCGGCGGCACCGTCCGCGCGGCGGATCAGGAACTGACGGGCCGAATGGTCCAGACAGCTCAGAAAGTCGATTTTGTGGGTGCGGCGCGCGATCGAGGCCTCGAAAATTTCGTCGATGGTGGCCGGTGTGGCCATCTCGTCCGCCGAAGCGGAGAAGATGATGCGCTCGCCGCGCCGGAGCTCGGTCTCGAAATACCCCGTGGTCAGCAGGTCCTCGTAGCCGTCGTAGCCCCGTTCGAGCTCCTCGCGGTACTCGAAACCGTAGTACCAGTCGGGAGCCGCGACGAATTCCGTGCCGGGTTTGTCCGTCTGGAGGTAGAGCCACGGATACGACGGATAGAGCCGGCACTTCACTCCGCCCGGAATGGGATAGGAGCGTCCGTCGGCCTCCATGTTGGCGCGGGTCAGGGCGTGCTTGTCGCGGAACGCGAAGAAGGGCCGCAGCCGCAGCTTCGTCGGCGAATGCGCATCGACGAGCGTATAGCGGATCATGAGCTGCGTGCGCCGGTGGATCCAGAGCAGCTCCTTGCGCAGGATCACGCCGCCCACGCGGTAGGTGATCGTCGGCGTGGGGGTGTACTCGAAATCGGTGATGTACTTGTGGCCGCGGGGTTCGTAGACCCCGCGGAAACGATGCAGCGCCAGGTTGAACGACTGGTCGTGCTGCACGACGGTCTCGTCGAGCGACGAGAGCAGCACGCACGTGCGGTCGGAGCCGCCGACCGGCGCGACCATCAGTCCGTGGTATTTGCGCGTGTTGCAGCAGACGATCGTCGTGCTCATGTAGCCCCCGCGGCGGTCCGTAGCGAGCATCTCGCGCCGGAGCGAATATTCGAGGTTGCCCAATTCGCTTTTGTCAAAGGTAAGTGCTGACATATCTCCGGGATTTCAATGGATTTCTTTGATACGAAAGATACGAAAAATTCGGCCAACATGCAATTTTTTCCGGCCGAATTTTCCGTATCCCGCGATTTGCGTCCTTTTATGCTACGCCCACTTCACCAGCGCGAAATCCATGCGGTGCGGCAGACGCGGATGGGTGGGATGGATGCGCATCGCCACGTCGAAAGTTCCCGTGCGGTCGGGCACGTAGTCCAGCGCATAGGTCACGCGGCTGCCCTCGGCGCCCGTGCGGCGCAGGGGCTGCGTGGCCACCACCTCCACGCTGCGGCCGCCCACGATCTGCTGGGCCACGACCAGCTCCACGCCGATGTCCTCCGCGCGCAGCGAACCCACGTCGAGCGTCACCTCGAAACGGTAGGTCGAACCCACGTAGATGGCTTCTTTGTCGATCTTCACGCGCTGCACATCGACCACCTTCACGTCGTTCCATGCGGCCGACACCTTGCGCTTCCATGCGGCGATCTCGCGGGCCAGACGGTAGTCGCCGGCCACGATCTCGCGCTTGCGGGCGCACAGCTTGCCGTAGAAACGCTGCTCGTAGTCGGTGAGCATGCGGTTCGTGGTGAAGTTCGAGGCGATGTCGGCCACGCAGCGCTTGACGTAGCCCACCCAGCCGTTCGGCACGCCGTCGGCACCGCGGTCATAATACAGAGGTGCGATCTCCTCCTCGATGGTGTTGTAGATCAGTTCGGCATCCAGCTCGTCCTGGAAGCGCTGGTCGGCGAACGTGCGCTTCATCGGCAGCGCCCAGCCCGCACCCTCGCGGTAACCCTCGACCCACCAGCCGTCGAGCACCGAGAACTGGAGCACGCCGTTCATCACGCACTTCTCGCCCGACGTGCCCGACGCCTCCAGCGGACGCGTGGGGGTGTTGAGCCACACATCGACGCCCTGCACCATGCGGCGCGCGAGCTCCATGTCGTAGTTCTGGAGGAAAAGGATCTTGCCCACGAACTGCGGCATGGCCGCCACCTCCACGATGCGCCGGATCAGGTCCTGCCCCGGCTTGTCGTTCGGGTGGGCCTTGCCGGCGAAGATGAACTGCACCGGACGCTCCCGGTTGTTCACAATGGCCGCGAGGCGGTCGAGGTTCGTGAAGAGCAGGTAGGCGCGCTTGTAGGTCGCGAAGCGGCGGGCGAAGCCGATGGTCAGCACGTCGGGCCGTATGCCCTCGATGATGCGCACCATCTGCGACGGCGAGTCGAGCCGCACCTGGTTCGGGTCGCTGTAACGCTTGCGTATATGGCGGATCAGCTTGTTCTTGAGCTCCATGCGGTGCTCCCAGAGCTCCGCGTCGGGAATTTCGTGCACCTTCTGCCACTCGGGGATGTCGTAGTCGTGGCCCTCGAAGCCGGCGGCGAAGTGGCGGGCGTAGAGCCGCCGCAGCCCCGACGCGGCCCACGTGGGGAAGTGCACGCCGTTGGTGACATAGCCCACATGCAGCTCGTTCTTGAAGTATCCGGGCCAGATGCTGCCCAGAATATCCTTCGACACCTCGCCGTGGAGCCACGACACGCCATTGACCTCCTGCGAGAGGTTGCAGGCGAGCACCGACATGGAGAACTTCTCGTTCGGGTCGTTGGGGTTGGTCTTGCCGAGGTTGATGAACTGCTCCCAGGTGATGCCCAGCACGTCGGGATAGTGCGCCATGTACTGGCGGATCATCGACTCGGGGAAGGCGTCGTGGCCCGCGGGCACGGGCGTGTGGGTCGTGAAGAGCGACGACGAGCGGATGACCTCCAGCGCCTCCGAGAAACTCAGGCGCCGGCGCCCCGCCAGGTCGCGGATGCGCTCAATGCCGATGAAGGCGGCATGGCCCTCGTTGCAGTGGTAGACGTCGTGCCGGATGCCCATGGCACGCAGCGCGCGGATGCCGCCGATGCCGAGCAGGATCTCCTGCTTGAGGCGGTTCTCCCAGTCGCCGCCGTAGAGGTAGTGGGTGATCTGACGGTCCTCGTCGAGGTTGGCCTCGAAATCGGCGTCGAGCAGGTAGAGGTCCGTGCGGCCCACCTGACAGCGCCATACGCGGGCCGAGAGCGTGCGGCCCGGGAACGCCACGGTGACCGTCACCCAGTTGCCGCCGGCGTCGCGCACGGGCGATATGGGCAGCTTGTAGAAGTTCTGCGCCTCGTAGGTCGCCTCCTGCGCACCCTGGGCCGAGAGCCGCTGCGTGAAGTATCCGAAGCGGTAGAGCAGACCCACGGCCGCCATCTTCACGTTCTTGTCCGACGCCTCCTTGAGGTAGTCGCCGGCCAGGATGCCCAGGCCGCCCGAGTAGATCTTGAGCGACGAATGCAGGCCGTACTCCATCGAGAAGTAGGAGATGGTCGGCGCCTCGGGATCGGGCTTCTCGGACATGTAGGCACGGAACTGAGCGTACACCGCATCGAGCGACGCCAAGAACTCTGCATCAGCCTCCAGACGACGCAGGTGCTCCACGCTCAGCCGGTCGAGGAAGACGATCGGGTTGCGCTCGCACTCCTGCCACAGCTCGGGGTCGATGCCCTCGAACAGGTCGCGGGCTCCGGCGTTCCAGCACCACCACAGGTTGCGCGACAGCTCCTCAAGCGCACGGAGGCGCTCGGGCAGCGTCTTATCGACCATCACGCGGTTCCACTGGGGCTTCTCGACGAAGAGCTGCTGGCGCACGAAGTTGATCTGCTCGTCGCGCGAGCCGCCGCCGTCGAGCACCACGCGGTCGGTGCGCGAGGCACAGTTGGCCAGGGCGTCGGCATAGGCCCGGTCGTAGTGGGCCGCCAGGTGCTCCCAGAGCGCCGTGCGGGCGATGTCGGCGGCGGACCGGCGCACGGCGTCCGTCTGCACGGCGTCGAGGCGCGTGAAGCGCAGCAGCGCATCGGCCACGGCCTCCTCGACCTGACGGTCGTTGTAGTCGTCGCGGCGCACGACCTCCACGCCCGGATGTTCGCGCAGGCGGTTCACCCACAGGCCGAAACCCGCGAGAGTCGTGGTGAGCGTGGGCACGGAGAAAGCCACCGATTCGAGCGGCGTGTAGCCCCACGGCTCGTAATACGAGGCGAAGACCGTGACGTCCATGCCCGCCAGCAGTTCGTAATAGTTCATGTCGAAGATGCCGTCGGCGCCGTTCAGGTAGGTGGGCACGAAGATCACCCTCACCTTCGAGTCGGGCGCGACGAGCACGCTGTCGTTCAGCGCGCCGACGATCGGGTCCCACGCCATGTTTTCGAGGCAGTGCGTCGCAAAGGGGTACTGCGCGGCATCGACGGCGAGCGACGGATCGGCCAGCCGGGCCTGCAAATCCTTGCGCGGCCCCGCATTGGCCGCCGGCACGGTGATGTAGGCCAGCACCTCGCGGTCGAGCAGCGGATCGGCCGCCAGCCGCTTGAGCGCCGCGAGGAACACATCGAGGCCCTTGTTGCGGAACTCGTAGCGGCCACTCGTGCCCACGATGAGGGGCTCGCGGCCGTACTTGCGTCCGAGGCACGCCTCCGCCACGCGGATCAGGGCGCCGCGCGCGGCGGCGCGGCGGCGGTCGAACTCCTCGCCGCGCCACACGAAGCCGTCCTCGAAACCGTTGGGCGTCACGCCGTCCACCTCGCGGCCCAGCAGGTACTTGCACTCGTTGGCCGTGATGTCGCTCACGGTGAGGAACGCATCGTGGTAGTTCGCCGCGGCCTTTTCGAGCGAGTGCTTGGCCACGACATTGAAGCGCCGCGCCAGCTCGTCGGGGTGGAATTTCGACAGGTCGGCGTAGAGCGGCAGCCCGTTGCCGGCGATGCAGCGGCCCAGCACCGTGGCATGGGTGGTGAACACGGTGGTCGTATAGGGAGCGTGGCGGCGCAGGTAGAGGCCGCCCGCAGCGGTCATCCACTCGTGGAAATGGGCCACGACCTTCTCCGACGCGGCGGCGAAGGTCTTCGCATGGGAGGCGATCGTCATGCCCGCGGCATAGCCGAAGAGCAGGGGCTCCACATAGTCCCACTGGCCCGAAATGGAGTCCACGCGGTACTCCTCCCAGAGCCGTTTGAGGATCTCGTCCTTGCGCGCGAAGAGCGACGTGAAATCGACCAGCACCACCAGGGGGCTTCCCTCGATGCGCCAGCGGCCCGCACGCACGCGGACGCCCTCGCCGTAGAGGCTCCGGCGCCACGATTGCAGCAGCGAGGGATCCTCCTCGAATTCGGGGTTGCCCCCCTCGTGGCGAAGGTCGGGACCGATCAGGACGTAGCGGTCGCCGTAGCGGCGGGTCATGACCGGAGCCTTGGTCGAAACGACGGTATGGATTCCGCCGATCTTGTTACACACTTCCCAGCTCACCTCGAAAAGGTAGTCGGGAGCCAACTGCGCATTGCTCATAGAATGTATTTTTGATTCGAATTAACTTAACCTACAGGTGCAAAGATAACCTTTTTTCCGAAAAAACCAAGTTTTCCGCACCCCGATGCATCCTCACGCATCGAAAAGCGCCGCAATCACCGCGTCCGAGAGCAGAAACCGCTCCGCGGGAATGCGCAGCCGGCCGCCCTCCGAACACAGCGCCCCCGACTTCAGGAAAGGCTGCGCCGCGGCCATCGTCCGCGCAAGGCGTGCGGCGCCGTAGCGCGCGCCGAAAGCCTCCGTGTCGAGCCCGTCGGCCGTGCGCAGCGCCGTCATCACGGTCTCGTTGGCCCGGTCGCGCTCCGTGAGCCGCTCGCTCCCGTAGCGGGGCTCCGCGATGTACTCCGCGACGCCCGGCTCGCACCAGCGGCGCTCGGCCCCGTCGAACGAATGGGCGCCGGGACCGATTCCGAGGTAGGGTTCGCCCGTCCAGTAGGAGGCGTTGTGCCGCGCGCGGCGCCCGGGGCGCGCGAAGTTCGACACCTCGTAGTGCTCGTACCCCGCGGCGGTCAGCGTGTCGTGCACGCAGGCGAATTCGCGTTCGCTCGTCTCCTCGGCCACCGGCGCGAAGCGGCCCTCGGCCATCCGCCTCCCGAGCACCGTGCCGGGTTCGATCGTCAGATGGTAGGCCGAAAGATGCTCCGCCTCCAAAGAGAGTGCCATGCCGAGGCTCCGGCGCAGCGATTCGCCGCCGAATCCCGGCACGCCGTAGATCAGATCGACCGTGAGGTTGGCGAAACCCGCACGCCGCAGCCGGCGCACGGCTTCGACCGCGGCGGCTGCCGTGTGGCGGCGGTTCATCATCCGCAGGCACGCGTCGTCGAACGACTGCACGCCCACCGACACGCGGTCGATCTCCGTATCGCGCAGCCGGGCCACGTACTCCCCGGTCAGGTCGTCGGGATTGCACTCCACGGTGATCTCCTCCGCACGGCCGAAGCCGAAGAGGCTGCGCGCATGCGTCACGAGCTCCTGCAACTCCCCGGGCGCGCAGAGCGACGGCGTGCCGCCCCCGAAGTAGAGCGTGCGCACCGACGCGCCGCGCAGCGCGTCGGCGCGTGCGTCGAGCTCGCGGTGCATGGCGTCAAGCAGCGGCCGCATGGGACGCAGGTCGGCGCTGCGCGGAAAATCGCAGTAGGTGCAGATGCGCCGACAGAAAGGAATATGGAAATAGATGCCCGCCACGGTGCAAAAGTAACAAATTATGCCGCGTTCGCACCATTCGGCACGACGAAGCGCCCTTTTTCCGGGGTTCCGCACCCGAAGCGCACGCCGCACAGGCTGTCCGCACGGGCACCGCTGCGTCCGGACGCATCCGAAGCGGCACCGCACGGCGGATCATCCGCCGCACCGCGCCCCGGAAGGCTCCACACCCCGGAAAGCACCGCGCCCCGGGAAACGCCGCGCCGCGGCCTCACCGCAGAAAACACAGCCGCAAGCCCCGCCAGAAACCGAACGCAACTAACTCTCGCGCAAAGCAATAACCGAATGAACGGAGGGCGCACGGCACGGAAAAAATTTACTGTTATTTTTTTCACATTACAAAATGTTTTGCTACCTTTGCCACGTCGGACGCATGTTTGCATGGGTCCGCACGAGTTAGGTTAAATATTGAGTGTCGAATTAAACACACGTAAAAATCATGATTACCAAAACGGATCTGAAGAAGTACGGTATTTCGGACGCAGCCGAAATCGTGTACAACCCCTCCTACGACGAACTGTTCCGCGAGGAGACCAAACCGGGCCTGGAGGGCTTCGAGAAAGGACAGCTGACCGACATGGGCGCCGTGAACGTCATGACGGGCGTCTACACGGGCCGCTCGCCCAAGGACAAGTTCTTCGTTCTGGACGATACCACGCGCGACACCATCTGGTGGACCTCCGACGAGTACAAGAACGACAACAAACCCGTCACCGGAGAGGCGTGGAAGGAGCTGAAGAAGATCGCCGCCGACGAGCTGTCGGGCAAGAAACTCTACGTGGTGGACACGTTCTGCGGCGCCAACGAGAACACGCGCCTCAAAATCCGTTTCATCATGGAGGTAGCCTGGCAGGCGCACTTCGTGAAGAACATGTTCATCCGCCCCACCGACGCCGAGCTGGAGCAGTACGGCGAACCCGACTTCGTGGTGCTCAACGCCTCGAAAGCCAAGGTGACGAACTATAAGGAGCTGGGCCTGAACTCCGAGACGGCCGTGGTCTTCAACCTCACCGAGAAGATGCAGGTCATCATCAACACCTGGTACGGCGGCGAGATGAAGAAGGGCATGTTCTCCTACATGAACTACCTGCTGCCGCTCAAGGGCATCGCGTCGATGCACTGCTCGGCCAACACCAACGAGCAGGGCGAGACGGCCATCTTCTTCGGTCTGTCGGGCACGGGCAAGACCACCCTTTCGACCGACCCCAAGCGCCAGCTCATCGGCGATGACGAGCACGGCTGGGACGACGACGGCGTATTCAACTTCGAGGGCGGCTGCTACGCCAAGGTCATCAACCTCTCGAAGGAGAACGAACCCGACATCTGGAACGCCATCCGCCGCAACGCGCTGCTGGAGAACGTCACCGTGAATGCCGAGGGCGCCATCGACTTCGCAGACAAGTCGGTGACCGAGAACACGCGCGTGTCGTACCCGATCTACCACATCGAGAACATCGTGAAACCCGTGTCGAAAGCCCCTGCCGCCCGCAAGGTGATCTTCCTGTCGGCCGACGCCTTCGGCGTGCTGCCTCCGGTGTCGATCCTCACGCCCGAGCAGACCAAGTACTACTTCCTGTCGGGCTTCACGGCCAAGCTCGCCGGCACCGAGCGCGGCATCACCGAGCCCACGCCGACCTTCTCGGCATGCTTCGGCGCCGCATTCCTCTCGCTGCACCCCACCAAGTACGGCGAGGAGCTGGTGAAGCGCATGAAGCAGTCGGGCGCCACGGCCTACCTGGTGAACACCGGCTGGAACGGCACCGGCAAGCGCATCTCGATCAAGGACACGCGCGGCATCATCGACGCCATCCTCGACGGTTCGATCGACAAGGCGCCGACCAAGATGCTGCCCATCTTCGACTTCAAGATCCCGACCGCACTGCCGGGCGTCGATCCCGCCATCCTCGACCCGCGCGACACCTATACGGACGCCACGGAGTGGGAGCGCCGCGCCGAGGATCTGGCCGCACGCTTCGTGAAGAACTTCACCAAGTTCACGGGCAACGACGAGGGCAAGAGCCTCGTAGCCGCCGGACCGAAGACGAAGTAACCCCCCCTGCGTCCCGACGGCGAGCGCCGCACGGACATCCGCAATGACAAACCCCCGGAGCCTGCTGGCTCCGGGGGTTTTCCGTCGCATCGGCGCCGCACCCACACTCTCCCGCGGCACGGCACGACACAGCACGACACAGCACGGCACGACACGAATACAACACACGGCGACTGGCATACGCCGCATCCGGCCGCAAAGCCCAGCGCAGCGCCAGCATCGGCGGCCCGCAGGCGCCTCAGCCCCGCCGCTTGTAACGCGAGGGCGAGGTGCCCGTATGCTGCTTGAAATATTTGCCGAAAAAGGACTGCGTGCTGAAATTCAGCTCATAGGCGATCTCCTGGATGCTCAGGCCCGAATACTTGAGCAGCGTCTTGGCTTCGAGGATCACCGATTCGTCGATCCACCGCGCGGCGGTCTTGCCGCTCACCTCCTTCACCACCGACGACAGGTACTTGGGCGTGATGCCCAGCTGCCGGGCGTAGAATCCGACGTTGCGTTCGCGTTTGTTGTACTGTTCGAGCAGGTTCATGAACTCCTCGAAGATCACCTCGCAGCGCCCCTGCTTCCGCTCGCCCTTCTGCTCGCGGAGGTTGATCTCGGTGATGATGTAGAACACGGCGGTGAAGAGCGTGCGGATGATCTCGTGGCGGTAGCGTTCCTTGTCGCTCTGGAGCATGGTCTTGACCAGGCGAAACAGCTGGCGGATCTCCGACACGTCCTGCTCGGTGACCTTCAGCACGGGGTCCTTGCCGAAACGCATGTAGATGGGAAGCGACGTGGAGATGTCGATCTGGATCTCGTTCACGAACGACTTGGAGAAAGCCAGGCAGTAGGCCATGGCGTCGGGCGACGACTTCACGGTGCGGATCACGCTGTCCGGATTGAAGAAGACCACCATGTTCGGCCGCACGACGTAGGTCTCCATGTCGATCGACACCGTGGCCTCGCCCTGCATCATGATGATGACCGCGAAACCGTCGATCGTGACCGAATAGGCGCTGGTGGTGTTGTTCTGCGCATCGAGCGAGGTAATCACCATGTCGTCCGACAAATAGGAGACGTCGTGCATCTCCTTCTTGATGCGCGAAATCGAAACCTTGTGCAGGCTCCGGCTGTTCGCCGTCCGCTCCGTGTGCTCTTTTCTGCCGTTCATATCCCCCGTGTTCGAAGCACAAAAATAGGAAAAAAGCGGCGAATTCGCAATTCCGGAGCCGTTTTATACGCCGCGCGGACAGACGATGCGCAGTTCGCCCCGGAGACACTCGACCCGCAGCGGGAAGTGCGGTCCGGGCTGGCCATCGACATCCGTCGGCTCGTCGATCGGCGACACGATCTCGAAGCGCCGGGCCCTCAGGTGGCGCACGCAGCGCGGACGTCCGCCCAGCGCATAGCGCACCATGCCGAAGGCCGTGGTGAACCAGCCCCGCTTTTCGAGCATCAGGCACTCGAAGATGCCGTCGCGCACGCTCGCTGCGCGCGCCAGGCGGAAGCCGCCGGCCGTCTCGCCGTTGAATATCAGCGTCATGAGCGCATTGCAGGTGTAGCGGTCGCCGTCGGCCTCGATCCGCAGCGGCACGCCGTGTATCGAACGCAGCTCGCGCAGCCCCTCGATCAGGTAGGCCATCTTGCCGACGCGGTGCTTGCGCGTGTCGGGCGTATGCTGCGAGGTGGTGGTGAAGATGCCGAAACTGAAGACGTTCACGAAATAGCGGCCGTTCGCCAGACCGCAGTCCACCCGCTCGACGCGCCCCGCGGCGATCTGACGCGCCGCCGTCAGCGGGTCGTGCGCCATGCCCAGCGCCCCCGCGAAGTCGTTGGCCGTACCCATCGGTATGACCCCGATCCGCACGTCGAGCCCCTTGGCCTTCATGCTGTTCACCACGAAATTCACCGTGCCGTCGCCGCCCGCGGCCACCAGCAGGTCGATCTCCTCGCGTCCGTCGAACGGATTGACCGCGAAGTCGATGGCCACCGCCTCCATGCGGTAGCCGTGCTCGCCGAATATGCGGCATATCTCCTCCGCGGGCGCAGCGGCGCGGCCCCGGCCGGATTTTCTGTTATATAGGAATATCGCCTTTTTCATACTGATTTCTGTCGCGCTCCGCCGGAGCGCACGGCCCCCCGGCCGCTCAATCCAACAACAACGCCTCCATCGCGGGCGAGACGTACTCCTCGTAGCCCCCGTCGGGCGCCGCGAGGATGAAATAGACCCGGGCCTCCGCATCGGCGCGCACGCGTTCGAGCGCCGCGTCGGCCCCCATCGCCAGGTACATCGTGCCCAGCGCGTCGGCCTCGGCGCACGTGGGCGCCGCCACCGTGACCGACAGCAGGCGCGAGAGCGCGCTGCGCCCCGTGCGGGGGTCGATCGTGTGGGCCACCTTCGCGCCGTCGGCGCCGACGTAGTAGCGGCGGTAGTTGCCCGACGTGGCCAGCCCGCCCCCGCTCATGCGGAGGCGCCGCTGCACCGAGGCGCCGCAGAGGTCGTTCCCGTCGAACGGCGTCTCGACCCCGATGCGCCACGGACCGCCCGAGGCATTGACGCCCCGGCAGCGGATCTCGCCCCCGATCTCCACGAGGTAGTTGCGGGCCCCCGCGCGCTCGACCAGCGCCGCCAGCAGATCGACCGTGTAGCCCTTGGCCACGGAGTTGAAGTCGAGCTGCACGCGCGGATCCGCCTTCACCAGGCGTCCGCCCTCGATGCGCACCTTCCCGCGCCCCACGAAGCGGAGGATCGAATCGACGTCGGGCGCCGCATCGGCCGCACGTCCGGCAAAGCCCCACGCCTCGACGAGCGGCTTGACCGTGACGTCGTACACGCCGCCGCTGAGCGCCCCCACGCTGTCCGCGAGCCGCAGGCAGTAGGCGATGTGCGCGTCCACCGAATCGGTGCGGTTGTCGTTCAGCCGGCTCAGCAGCGACTCCTCCTCGAAGATCGACATCGAGGCCCGCGCCTCGCGGTCGAGCCGCAGCGCGGCGTCGCGCAGCTGCCGGGCGGTCATGCCGCGCACGTCGGCCGTCACGCGGAACGTGGTGCCCAGCATCACGCCCTCCGCCGCGACGTACCCGCCGCGCGGCGCGCATCCGCACACCGCGAGCGCCGCCGCGGCGCAGAGCGCCCGAATACCGTATTTCATCCGCTTCATCATGGGTCCGGCGGCAAATTTAGCGTTTTTCGCCGGACCCCGGAACATTTTGCCCCGAATTTACCCCAAAAAGGTGAAAAATCGCGCGTTGCGCGTTGCGGATCGGAAATAAATTCATACCTTTGCCGAACGCTCTGGCGTTATTCACGGTAAGGGGAATGCGTCGTAGAGTGGAACTGTATAAACATCATTCAAAATGGCTTATTTGACAGCAGAGAAAAAGCAGGAGCTTTTCGGTACGTACGGCAAGTCTAACACGGATACGGGCTCTCCCGAGAGCCAGATCGCACTGTTTTCCTACCGTATCAGCCACCTTACGCAACACCTCAAGAACAACCGGCACGACTTCGGCACCCAGCGGGCACTGCTCCGTCTGGTAGGCAAGCGCCGCCAGTTGCTGGAGTACCTCAAGGAGGTCGATATCGAGCGCTACCGCGCCATCGTGAAGACGCTCAACCTCCGCAAGTAATCCGGAAAGAGAAATGAAGGCAATTCCCTTCCGCGGAGTTGCCTTCGTTTTTCGACAGGCGTTTTTCCGCCCCGCCACGTGCCGGACGCGCCGGACGGGCCGGGTGCAGCCCCGCAGGAGCGGAGACGCGCCGCGCAATCACACAGAAAGAAACTCACAGGTATATAAAATCATGGAAGAAAAGAAACTGTACAATGCCGTGCAGAAGTTCATAACGCTCGCCGACGGACGCGAGATTATGATCGAGACCGGCAAGCTGGCCAAGCAGGCCGACGGCTCCGTGGTCGTGAAGCAGGGCGACACGATGCTGCTGGCGACCGTGGTAGCGGCCAAGGACGCGAAACCCGACACGGACTTCATGCCCCTTCAGGTAGAATATAAGGAGAAATACGCCGCATGCGGCCGCTATCCCGGCGGCTTCATGAAGCGCGAAGGCAAGGCCAACGACAGCGAAATCCTGGTTGCACGCCTCATCGACCGCGCACTCCGCCCCCTCTTCCCCTCGGATTACCATGCCGAAGTTTACGTCACGGTGAACCTCATCTCGGCGGACAAGGACATTCAGCCCGACGCGCTGGCCGGCCTGGCCGCCTCGGCGGCGCTCGCCGTGTCGGACATTCCGTTCGGCGGCCCCATCTCGGAGGTGCGCGTGGCGCGCATCGCGGGCGAGTACGTCATCAACCCCACATTCTCGCAGATGCAGGACGTGGACCTCGACATCATGGTCGGCGGTACGATCGACAACATCCTGATGGTCGAGGGTGAAATGAAGGAGGTGTCGGAAGAGGTGATGCTCGGCGCCATCAAGTTCGCGCACGAGGAGATCAAGAAGCACTGCGCCGTGCAGATCGAACTCTCGAAAGAGCTGGGCAAGGACGTGAAGCGCACCTACTGCCACGAGGTGAACGACGAGGAGCTGCGCCAGACCATCATCCGCGAGCTCTACGACCGCGCCTACGCCATCGCCACGAGCGGCACGATGAAACACGAGCGCGAGGAGCTGTTCAACGCCCTTGAGGCCGAGTTCGCCTCGCGCTACCCGGAGGAGGAGCTCACGGAGAAGGCTCCGCTGATCCACAAATACTTCCATGACGACGTGCAGAAGAAGGCCATGCGCAACATGATCCTCGACGAGGGCAAGCGCCTCGACGGCCGCCGCACGGACGAAATCCGCCCCATCTGGTGCGAGACGAACTACCTGCCCGCGGCGCACGGCTCGGCCGTCTTCACGCGCGGCGAAACGCAGGCGCTGGCGACCGTGACGCTCGGCACCAAGATGGACGAGAAGGTCAAGGACGAGGTGCTCGTGCAGGGCACCGAGCAGTTCGTGCTCCACTACAACTTCCCTCCCTTCTCGACGGGCGAGGCCAAGGCCGCACGCGGCCTGAGCCGCCGCGAGATCGGCCACGGCCACCTGGCATGGCGCGCCCTCAAGCCGATGATTCCGCTGGGCGAGGAGAATCCCTACGCCGTACGCATCGTGTCCGACATCCTCGAATCGAACGGTTCGTCGTCGATGGCCACGGTATGCGCCGGCACACTGGCGCTGATGGATGCCGGCGTGAAGATGAAGAAGCCCGTGTCGGGCATCGCCATGGGTCTGATTTCCGACTCGGAGACGGGCCGCTGGGCCGTGCTTTCGGACATCCTCGGCGACGAAGACCACCTGGGCGACATGGACTTCAAGGTGACGGGCACGAAGGACGGCATCACCGCCACGCAGATGGACATCAAGGTGGACGGCCTCTCGTACGAGGTGCTGGCCAAGGCGCTCGAACAGGCGCGCGTGGGCCGCATGCACATCCTCGGCAAGCTCACCGACTGCATCGCCGAGCCGCGCGAGGAGTACAAGCCCTTCGTGCCGCGCATCGTGCAGATCACCATCCCGCAGGATATGATCGGCGCCGTGATCGGCCCCGGCGGCAAGGTGATCCAGGACATCCAGAAGACCACCGGCACGACCATCACCATCACCGAGGAGGACAACAAGGGTTACGTGGACATCTTCGGCGTGGACAAGGCGGCGCTCGACGGCGCACTGGCCCGCATCAAGGCCATCGTGGCCATCCCCGAGGTAGGCGAGACCTACGTGGGCAAGATCCGTTCGATCGTGGCGTTCGGCGCCTTCGTGGAGATCATGCCCGGCAAGGACGCACTGCTCCACATTTCGGAGATCGACTACAAGCGCTTCGAGACCATGGACGAGACCGGACTGAAGGAGGGCGACACCATCGAGGTGAAACTCATCGGTCTGGATCCCAAGACCAACAAGCTGAAACTGTCGCGCAAGGCGCTGCTGCCCAAGCCCGAGGGCTATGTGGAGCGCGAGCGCCGTCCGCGCGGCGAGCGTCGCGGCGGAGGTCGCGAATAGCATCCGGTCGGGGCGCCCGGCACGGGTGCCCCGACCTTGAAAAAATCCGCAGGGGAATATTGCATATTTGACGCTGATTCCCTATATTTGCGGTGTTCCGGCCCGATGTCGGAGCACCGCGAAAGCGGTTTCCGGAGCGATTCGGAACAAAATGTGCAAACAGACAGACTCAATAAACACTTTTAAATTCTTAAACGATCATGAAAAAGATGATGAAACTGAGCCTTGTACTCGCGGCTGCCGCCCTGGCATTCTCGAGCTGCAACTGCTTCAAGCAGATGGCCCAGCACAAGGATGACGTAAAACTCACCTGCACGCCCGAAGTGCTCGAACTGAACAACGGCGTAGTCGCCGCAGACATCAACGTCACGTTCCCCGAGCAGTATTTCAACAAGAAGGCCGTACTGAAGGTTACCCCCGTACTCGTATTCGAGGGCGGCGAGCTGGCCGCAGCTCCGGTTTACCTCCAGGGTTCGAAGGTAGACGACAACTATACCGTAGTGGGCCGCGATAACGTGGGTACGTTCTCGCACCACGTGGAGTTCCCCTACGACGCACGCATGCAGCTCAGCGAGCTCCAGCTCCGTGCCGAGATCAAGTGCCCCAAGGGCAAGTGCAAGGAGTTCACGCTCGTGAACCTGAACGACGGTGCCATCCCCACCAAGAAGGAGGCTGCCGTGCTGGCCGGTGACGACGAGGCTGCGAAGAAGGCCATCGAGCGCGCATTCGGTCTGACGATCGCCTACGGCGTGAACACGCTCCAGAACGACATCGACTATGCCGCCATGATGGATCCCCGCGCCAACAACTACAAGAAGGTGACCACCGAGGTATCCAAGGCCGACATCCTCTACGCCATCAACTCGTCGGTAGTGACGAAGAAGGCCAAGAAGAACGCCGACCTCGACGCTTTCAAGGCCAACGTGGACGCCAACCTGAAGAACGACCGCGCTTCGCAGAACATCGCCGTGAAGGGTTACGCTTCGCCCGACGGTCCCGAGAAGTTCAACGACAAGCTGTCGGAGGCCCGCAGCAACACGGGTAAGAAGACCGTGGCCGAGCTGCTGAAGGACGCCGGTCTGAACATCGACGCCGCAGCGTACGGCGAGGACTGGGAGGGCTTCAAGGAGCTGGTCGAGAAGTCGGACATCAAGGACAAGGCCCTCATTCTCCAGGTTCTGAGCCTCTACTCGAACTCGGCACAGCGTGAGAGCGAGATCAAGAACATGGCCACCGTATTCAACGAGCTGAAGGACGAGATCCTGCCCCAGCTGCGTCGTTCGCAGGTCGTGAACACCACCGACATCCAGGGCAAGACCGACGAGGAGATCCTCGCCTGCATCAAGAACGGCCAGCAGCTGACCGTCGAGGAGTACCTCTATGCCGCCGACAAGCTGGCCAAGACGCCGGCCGAGCAGGCTGCGATCCTGGGCACCGCTTCGAAGAAGTACAACGACGCCCGCGTATACAACAACCTGGGTATCGCCCAGGCCGAGCAGGGTGACATGAAGGCCGCTCTTGCATCGTTCGAGAAAGCTGCCAAGCTGGAGGCTACGAGCGAGGTGAACAACAACCTCGTGATGGCCAACCTGGCTGCCGGCAACACCGCCGAGGCCGCCAAGTACGCCAAGGCTGCCGACGCCGAGGCCAAGGCTGCCGTTGCCGCCGCTCAGGGCGACTACAAGAACGCCGCAAGCAACCTCAACGGTTACAACCGCGCCATCGCCGAGACGATGAACCACAACTACGCCGCTGCCAAGAAAGCCATCGCCAACGACAACTCGGCCGATGCAGACTACCTGCGCGCCGTGATCGCAACGAAGGAGGGCAACCTGAACACCGCCGAGGCTCAGCTGAAGAGCGCCGTGAAGAAGGAGCCCGCACTGGCTCAGAAGGCCCAGAAGGACGTGAACCTGCGCGACCTCTTCGCCAACGGTTTCCGTCTCTAATCGTCGCGGCGCAGCGTTTCGCCGGTGCCGAGGGATGAAATCCGACATGCTTCGGATCGTGCCCGGCGGGTGATACGGCGAGAGGCGTTTCCGCCTCGCAGAAGCGGCCCGAATCCTTTCGGATCGTGACGCAGCGGAAGATGCCCGCGCAGGACGAACGATTATCGACGCCCGAACTTCGGTTCGGGCGTTTTTTTTGCAGGGATGTGAAAATAAATACTTATTTTTGTAGAAAATCGGATTCATCCTATGGAATACGCCAATCATCTGAACGAATATGCCCCCGCGCAGAGCGAAGCGCAGGTGGCCGAGGAGGTGGCACGCATGAAGGAGGCGGCCCGCAGCAACGAAAACGTCGAAGTGTACAGATTCTGCTACTCGGCCATCGACCTCACGACCCTCTCCTGCAACGACTCCGTGACCTCGGTCACAGAATTCGCCCGCAAGGCGGCGGAGTTCAACGAACGGTTTCCGCACATTCCGAACGTGGCGTCGATCTGCATCTACCCTTCGTTCGTCGAGACCGTGGGACTGGCGGTAGACGGCACGCCCATGCGCATCACGAGCGTCGCCGGAGGCTTCCCGGCCGCCCAGACCTTCCTCGAAGTGAAAGCGCTGGAGGTGGCCATGGCGATCGAGAACGGCGCCGACGAGGTGGACATCGTGCTCAACGTGGGCCGCATGCTCACGGGCGAATACGACGAGGCGGCTAACGAAGTGGAGGTCATCCGCGCCGAAACGGACCCCGAAGTCGTACTGAAAGTGATTATCGAGTCGGGAGCGCTCAAAACCCCCGAACTGATCCGCAAGGCATCGCTGCTGTCGATGTTCGCGGGCGCCGACTTCGTGAAAACCTCGACGGGCAAGATCGACGTAGCGGCCACGCCCGAGGCGGCCGTGGTGATGTGCCACGCCATCCGCGACTACTACGAAAAGACGGGCCGCAAGGTCGGCTTCAAGGCCGCCGGCGGCGTGCGCACGCCCCAGGATGCGGTGCTTTACTACACCATCGTCCGTGAGATCCTCGGCGAGGAGTGGTGCACAACCGACCTGTTCCGCATCGGCGCCTCGTCCGCTGCGAACAACCTCCTCTCGGCCATCGAGGGTCATGAAGTAAAGTACTTCTGATCGGGGTTCGAACGGAGCGGAGCATCCGTAAGCAACTCATGAAAAAAGGTTCGCGGGCAATTGCCCGCGAACCTTTTTTCACGCCCGCACCGCCGCATTCGCTCCGCCCGAAACGAAATAATCCGCCCGACCATAAACCTGCCGCAGCAATAATTCCGAGCAATGCGACACGGTCGCATCCGGCTTCCTCTCGAAGCGGAATAAATCCGCCCGTCCGTAAGCCCGCCGCAGCAATAACCCCGCGCAATACAACACGGTCGCATCCGGCTTCCTCTCGAAGCGGAATAAATCCGCCCGCCCGTAATCCCGCCGCAGCAATAACCGCGCGCAATACGACACGTTCCGCATCCGGCCTCCGTTTCATGCGAACGCCTTTCGGAGCGGTCCTGCCGTGAATCTACCGCACGCCCTGCGGAGCGGATGCTGCGGCGTCGCTGCGTTCGCCACCGACCGGAGCGGCACCCGACAAGGCTCCCCCGCTATCGACCGATCCCGGCACAGCAGTGCCCCGCACCTCAGTAGCGGCGGCCTCCGGCACACCGCCCCCTTTCGCCACGGACCCAGCCGGGGCCCCGGCCGCATCCGCTGCGGCCGGCTGCGGACCGGAAACGCTGTCCGGACCGGCATCCGACGCGCGGCCATCCTTTTCTGCCGCCTGCGTCGCATCGGCCTCCCCGTTCGTCGCGGTTGCCGCCGCAGGCGTCCGGGCGACGAAACAGAGCGAAGCGTAACGCCCCGCATGCAGAAGCGCCGCCGCCATCACGGCTGCCGACAGGAGGAAGACGGCCACGGCGATATATTTTCTAATCATGGTCGGATAACTTTTTATCGTCGGACTCTGCGGCAGCAGAAGCCCCGTCCGCGGATTGCGGAGCCTCCCCCGGACAGGCCGACCGCAGCGAATCCGCCGCGCTTTCGGCCTCCTCGCTTCCGGAGTCCTCCGGGCCCGCCGCATCTCCCGCCGCCGCATCGAGCACCTCGACCGCACGCCGCATTACCGGATCGACGGGATAGATATTGGCATAGAATCCGCTCTCCTCCAGCAAGGTATTGCGGCCGATGTAGGCCCTGAGCTGGGCTTGGAGGAGCTTGTGCGAGCGGTCGATGTCGCGGTAGTCGGGCGCCACGCCCTCGGACGCGGCATATCGCACGAAGTCGTCGAGCAGGGTGCGGTCGCTGTCGAGCAGCCGCATCAGGCCCGCCACGGTAGCCACGCGTCCGAGCTCGTCACGGTGACGGTCGGCATAGCGCAGCGTATAGCGGAACAGGATGTTGCGCCCCACGACCTCGATGAAGTAGGGCGTGATGTCCGTAGTGTCGGCCGGCACGAACAGGTCGGGCATGATGCCGCCGCCCCCGTAGACCACCTTGCCGCCGGGCGTCACGCGCCGCAGCGAGTCGGCGAAACGGATGCTGTCGGCCGTGAAGAATTCGTTGTTCTCGTAACGGTGCAACATGTCGGCCGCATATCCCTCGGCATCGCCGCGGGTGTAGGGCTTTTGGATCGAACGGCCCGTGGGGGTATAGTAGCGCGCCGTGGTCAGCCGCAGGGCCGAACCGTCGGCATAGGGTATCTGCTGCTGCACGAGGCCCTTGCCGAAGGAGCGGCGGCCGATGATCGTGCCGCGGTCGTTGTCCTGCAACGCCCCGGCCAGAATCTCGCTCGACGAAGCGCTGCCCTCGTCGATGAGCACCGCCACCTCCAGTTCGCTCGCCGAACCCGTGCCGTCGGCGTACTCGCGCACCTGCTCGCCGCGGCGATCCTCGGTATAGACGATCAGCTGTCCCTCGTGCAGGAACTCGTTGGCGATCATGATGGCCTGGTCGAGGTAGCCGCCGGCGTTGCCCCGCAGGTCGAAGATCAGCTTGCGCATGCCCTCGGTCCGCAGGCGGAGCATGGCGAGGAGCAGCTCCTGGTAGGAGGTGCGCGCGAACTGACCGAGGCGGATGAAGCCGATGTCGTCGGTGAGCATGAACGCCGCCTCGATGCTCTTGATGGGGATGGCGTCGCGCACCACCTCCACCACTACCGAATCGGCGATGTCCGCACGGCGGAGCGTCAGGCGCACCCGCGTGCCGCGCTCGCCGCGCAGCATCCTGACGACCTGCGGCTGTGGAATCTGCCGTCCGGCCACGAGCGAGTCGTCGATGCGCACGATGCGGTCGCCGGAGCGGAGTCCCGCGCGGTCGCTCGGGCCGCCCGCGATGACGTTGAGCACCACCACCGTATCGGGCACCATGTTGAACACGATGCCTATGCCGTCGAATTCGCCGTCGAGGGGTTCGTTGATGCGCTGCATCTCCTCGCGCGGAATGTAGACCGAGTGGGGGTCGAGCTCCTCGACCAGCAGCGGGATGACCCGCTCGGCGAGCGAGTCGATCGACACGGAATCGACATAGCGGCGCTCGATGAGCGCCATCGTGTATTCGAGCTTGCTGCCGGGCGAGGCGAGGCGCACCAGGGCGTCGCCGAGCTCCGTGCGGCCGTTGTTGCGGCCCCAGAAGAATCCTGCCCAGAGTCCGAGGACGATGGCCGCGAAGAGCAGCAGCGGAAGCAGCAGGTTGTGTTTCGTTTTCGTATTCATGCTACGGCATTGCGCGCACGGCCGCGGCCGTGCGGATTACTTGTTCTTGAACGTATAGCTCAGCCCCACGCTCAGCAGCGTCTGGGTCTGCACGTCGAGGTGCTGGGCCCGGTTGTAGTAGAGCTGGAAACTGAGCACGGTCGAGAGGAAGCGCGTGGCCTTGATCTCGATCGTATTCTCCCAGCGCACCGTGGGATGGATCGCCAGCACGGGTTTGTCCAGCGCGTCGGGATTCTCCTGCGACGACCAGGCCTCGTAGGCATCGACGAACGCGTGGTAGTCCGAGTACTTGTTGCGCTGGCCGACGCTCGTGATCCAGCCGTAGAATCCGAAGAGCGTGGTGCGGTAGCGGATCACGCCCCGCTTGCCGAAGGTGCGGTCGTAGTCGATCTGGATCGAGGAACCGCCCTCCCACTTCGACGTCTTGGCGGGATCCTCCAGACCGTAGAGGTAGCCGTTCTCGCGAATGGCGGCATTCTCCACAAACGTACCGCTGAGGGCCAGCGGCGAAAGGTTCACCGTGAAGGGCCACTTGGCGTTGGGCGACTTGTAGGTCACACCGAGCGACGCATCGAAATAACCCGGCGTGAGGAAAGTGCTCTTGCGGTCGGATACCTTCTGCTCCGTGCGCGAGACGTAGCCGTTGGCAAACTGGCTTCGGAACTTGAGGATCGAACCGTAGGACCAGTTTCGTGCCATACGGAACGAGGGAGCCGTGGAAATGAGGAATTCGTCCTGATTCTTGAACCAGATGCCGTCGCTCGACGTGGATCCGTCGTCGGACGTAGTCTCGACCTTCATGCGGTTGTAGCCGAACTTGGCCTCGAATTTGGTTTCGATGGTGAAGAGGTTCTTCGTGAAGGTATGGTGCAGGAACGCCGTGGCGATCATCGCGATGGAGTTGTCACCGCCCGAGGTCTCGATCCACGGGTCGTTGTACGAGGTCAGCGTGCCCTGCAAGCCGCCGCCGAATTCGAGAAAGTTGCGCTCGCGGCGTATGGCCGCACGCTCGGCGCGGTACTTCGCGCGGTTGAAGAACTCCGTCTCGACCGGAGTGGATTTGATCTCGTTGCGGAATGCCACGGCCTCCTCGCGGGCATCGACCGCATCGACGGTGATCTGCGCCGCGGCCGGCCACACGGCGGCAGCGAATGCCGCCACGAGCAAGTAGAAATATTTCATCCTGTAACACATAATTCGTTAAGCGGGACAAAGTTATGAATTTATTTACAAAATCGTTACATTTGTCCGCACGAAAACCGAGCAAACACCAGATCGCATGAAATACTTCGGAGCGCACGTAAGTGCTTCGGGCGGCGTGGACAACGCCCCCCGCAACGCATCGGAAACAGGGGCCACGGCCTTCGCCCTCTTCACCAAGAACCAGCGCCAGTGGCACGCTGCGCCGCTGCACGCCGCACAGATCGCGGCGTTCCGCGAAGCCTGCGCCCTCGCGGGCTACGGACCCGCACAGATCCTGCCCCACGACTCCTACCTCATCAACCTCGGCCACCCCGACGACGAGGGGCTCGCCAAGTCGCGCGCGGCATTCCAGGACGAGATGGCCCGCTGCGAGGCACTGGGGCTCGACCGCCTCAACTTCCACCCCGGCAGCCACCTCAACCGCATCGCGCCCGAGAAGAGCCTCGACCGCATCGCCGCGTCGATCGACCTGGCGCTCGAACGCACGCAGGGCGTGACGGCCGTCATCGAGAACACGGCGGGCCAGGGCTCGAACCTCGGCTTCACGTTCGAGCAGCTCGCCTACCTCATCGGCCGCGTGGCGGATCCCTCGCGCGTGGGCGTCTGCATCGACACCTGCCACGCCTTCGCCGCGGGCTACGACCTGCGCACGCCCGAGGCGTGCGAGCGCACCTTCGCCGAATTCGACCGCATCGTGGGCATGCGCTACCTGCGGGGCATGCACCTCAACGACGCCATGAAACCCCTCGGCAGCCGCATCGACCGCCACGCCCCGCTGGGTGCGGGCGAGATCGGCTGGGAGTGCTTCCGCTACATCGCGCGCGACCCCCGTTTCGACGGCATGCCGCTCATCCTCGAAACCCCCGACGAGGCGCGCTGGCCCGAGGAGATCGCACGGCTCAAGACCTTCGCCGCCGAGGCGTAACGGACAAAAGCGCGGGCGGCACCTCCCGCATCAGAGGTGCCGCCCGCGCGCGCCGCATGCCCCGGCCTCAGAGCCGGTCGAGGCACTCGCGAATCAGGCGCGCGCTGTCACGCACCTCCTCCTCCGATATGGTAAGCGGCGGCGAGATGCGGAACGCCGTGTCGCAATAGAGGAACCAGTCGCTCATGATGCCCGCCTCCGCGAAGAGTTCCATCATGCGGTAGAGGCGGGCCGAATCGCCCAGCTCCACGGCCAGCAGCAGGCCGCTGCGGCGGATTTCCCGCACCGCGGGATGGTCGCACAGCAGCTCCTCGTAGAGCGCGCCCTTGCGCTCGACCTGCGCCACGACGTCGTGTTCAAGCAGGTAGTCGAGGGCCGCCAGGCCCGCGGCGCAGCAGACCGGATGGCCGCCGAAGGTGGTGATGTGCCCCAGCACGGGCGCCGTCTGCAAGGCGTCCATGATCCTTTTCGGCGCCGCGAACGCCCCGAGGGGCATGCCGCCGCCGAAAGCCTTCGCCAGGCACACGATGTCGGGCGTGACGCCGTAGCGCTGCATGGCGAACAGGGCACCGGTGCGGCCCATGCCGGTCTGTATCTCATCGAAGATCAGAAGCGCCCCCACCTCGTCGCAGCGGCGCCGCAGCGCCTCCAGGTAGCCCGCCGCCGGCGGCCGCACACCCGCCTCGCCCTGCACCGGCTCCGCAAGCACGCAGGCCGTGCGACGGGTGATCCGCTCCAGGGCGGCGAAATCGTTGAATTCGATGCTCTGCACGTCGGGCAGCAGGGGCCGGAACGCGGCTTTCCACTGCTCGCCCTCGGGCGTGCCCATCATGCTCATGGCCCCGTGGGTCGAGCCGTGGTAGGCACGGCGCATGCCGACGAGCTCCGTGCGCCCCGTGAAGCGCTTGGCGAGCTTGAGCGCCCCCTCGACCGCCTCGGCGCCCGAGTTCACGAAGTAGAGGCTGTCGATGGGCTGCGGCAGCAGCGAGGCGACTTTCGCGGCATAGCGCACCTGCGGCCGCTCGACCAGCTCGCCGTAGACCATCACGTGCATGTAGCGCGCCGCCTGCTCCTGCACGGCCCGCACCACGGCGGGATTGGCATGACCGACGTTGCTCACCGAGACGCCCGCCACCAGGTCGTAGTAGCGGCGCCCCTCGGGGGTGTAAAAGAACGTACCCTCGGCCCGCTCCACCTCGATCAGCATCGGCGAGGGCGACGTCTGGCCCACGTGGGCCAGGAACTGTTTGCGTAAAACGGTTTCGTTATGCATGACTCTATACAAATTTGGTCTCTTTCGTTCGGGCCCCGCGGAGGGGACGGAAAAACCGTCCGTCCCTCTCTTCCGGCCGAAAATGCCCGGCGAAAGTTATGAACATTCGGGAAAGTTATCCACAATCCGGCGGCGAAAACCCCTCTTTCCACCCCTCCGCACCCCCGGTAGCGCATCGGAGTTATCAACATTTTCCTGCCGGCGCCGCTCCCGCCGCTGCCCGATGGCCCCATCGGACGAAGCAGGCGGACATGCGCAGCAAACCGCTGACCGGAAATCCCTTGGCGAGGCATCGCCCCGTCCGCCCCTCCGGGAAACGCCTCCCGCATCCGGCCGCAGGTTTATCAACAACCGCCCCCGCAGGGTCCGATTCGTGAACACGCCCCGCCGCGGCGGAAGTTATCAACAATCCGGCGCCTACAACAGTCCGCGCCGCTCCAGAATGGGCTCGGCATCCTTCACCGAAGCGCGCATCCAGCGGCAGAGCACCTCCTGCTGCGCGGCGTCGTCGAGCCGCCAGTCGGGCACCGTGCGGCGCACGCGCTCGGCGAGCATGTAGATGAGGATGGCGGCCGAGGCCGAGACGTTGAGGCTCTCGACCATGCCGCACATGGGGATGCGCAGGAACTCGTCGGCCCCGGCGACCGCCTCGTCCGAAATGCCCGCATGCTCCGTACCGAACACCAGCGCGAAGGGACCGCGCGCGACGTCGAAGGTCTCGGGCACGCACGACTCGCGGTGGGGCGTGGTGCAGACGATGCGGTAGCCCGCGCGGCGCAGTGCGGCGAGTGCCTCGGGCGTGGAGCCGTGCCTGCGTATATCGACCCAGCGGTCGGTGCCGCGCACCACGGCGGCACTGGGGGTGAAGCGGCACACGGTCTCCACCGTATGCATCTCCTGCACGCCGAACGCCTCGCAGTGGCGCACGAGCGCCGCGGCATTCTGCGGGTGGTAGGTATTCTCGGCCAGGATGGTCATGTAGCGCGTGCGCAGCGACGCCGCACGGCGCAGGGTCTCGAAACGCTCGCCGGTCATGCACTCGGCCAGGCAGGCGATGCGGGCCGCCGTGCGGTCACTTCCGGTATTTGTCATCTTCGTCCAGGATTTTGAGGTAGCTCTCGTAGCGCGGCCAGGCCAGCCCGCCCCGCTCCACGGCGTCGCGCACGGCGCAGCCCGGCTCGTGCACGTGGGTGCAGTTGTAGAAGCGGCAGCCGGGCGCCAGCCGCATCATCTCGGGAAAGTAGTGCCACAGCTCGGCGCCGTCGATGTCGATCAGGCCGAAACCCTTGATTCCGGGGGTGTCGATGATCCGCCCGCCGTCGGCCAGCGGATACATGGTCGAGAAGGTGGTCGTGTGGCGCCCCTTGTGGTGGCTGTCGGATATTTCGCCCGTGCGGATGTCGAGCGACGGATCGACCGTCTGCACGAGGGTCGATTTGCCCACGCCCGAGTTGCCCGCGAGCAGCGTCGTGCGGCCGCCCAGCAGCGCCCGCACCTCCTCCACGCCGGCCCCCGTGCGGGCCGAAACCTCCAGCACGGGGTAGCCCGCAGCCTCGTATACCGTACGGAACGCCTCCATCGCCGCCGGGTCCTGTATGTCGCTCTTGGCGAGCAGCAGCGTTGCGGGCACCTTGTAGGCCTCGCACGTCACCAGGAACCGATCGACGAACTCGGGCGCCGTCTCGGGCTCGGCGAGCGTCACGAGCAGCAGCGCCCGGTCGATGTTGGCGGCGATGATGTGCGACTCCTTCGACAGGTTCGAGGCCCGGCGTATGACGTAGTTGCGGCGCGGCTCCACGCGCTCGATCACCCACGAGCCGTCGCTCGCGCCGCTGCCGTGCACGCGGTCGCCCACCACCACGGGGCTGGTCGAGCGCACGCCCTTCAGCCGCATGCGGCCGCGGATGCGGCAGCGCAGCACGGCGCCGCCCGTATCGACATCGTACCAGCTGCCCGTGGCCCGGGTCACCGTGCCGGAAAAAGATCGTTCGTCCATATTCTGATTACTCATCGAAAGATACGTATTCGCCCGCGCGGTCGAGCAGCGGACGCATGAAGTCGGAGAGCGACGCCACGGGGCGGAACCACCGCGACTCCTCCACCGTGCGCTCGTCCACCAGGGCATGATCGGCATCCGCCCGTTCGAGGAGCGAGAAGAGCACGCTCAGCACGAGCAGGTACTTCACCGCGGCCACGACCACGCCCAGCACCAGGTCGAGCATCCCGAGGCCCGCGAAGCGGCATAGGCGGCGCAGCAGCCGTCCGGCCAGCGCGACGGCGATCATCGTCGCGACGAACACGGCGGCGAATCCGCCCGCCGGAGCCACCGCGTCGTCCAGACGCAGCCACGCGCCGACCGGCGAGCCGAAGCGCGCCGCGAGCCATATGCCCGCCGCCACGGCGACGAGCGATGCCAGCTGCAACACGACGCCGCGACGCCAGCCATCCCACACGGCAAGCGCCAGTGCGAGGTATACGATCAGGTCCAATACGTTCATGCAGGCACAAAGATAGGAAAAGTCGGGCGCAGAAACAAACGGCGTCCGATCGTGCCGAAACGGAGCACTCTCCGCGGCGGACGCCGCAGCCCCTCCGCCCGGAAACGCCGCCCCCCGGAAAACCGCAGCGGAGCGTCCGCCGCGCGGGAAGAGGCGCGGACGGCGCAAGGCGTACCACGGAAAGGACGAGCACGGCCGAGGGGCAGCTCGACGGCATGGAGGAGGGGCAAGGCGTGCGCGGCGGAGGGATGTGCGCTGGAAGCGCGGCCGCTTCCGATTTCGCGGATAATTTCGTAGATTTGCGGCGATCAAACGCAAAAAACGCAATGAAAAGACATACCGCACTGCTGCTTGCACTGCTGCTGGCGAGCGTCGCCGCGCCGGCACGCACCGTCTATCCGCTCGACGAGGGGTGGAGTTTCTTTTTCCGCCACGAGAACAGCAGCGACAACGCCCGCATCGTGTCGCTGCCCCACACGTGGGACGGCGCCGGGGCGCCGCTCCGCACCGCCGCCACCTACCAGCGCGAGCTCTTCGTGCCCGCCGAGTGGCAGGGCAAACGGCTCTTCGTGAAGTTCCACGGCGTGCAGCACACCGCCGACCTGTTCGTGAACGGCCGCCACGCGGGCGAACACCGGGGCGGCGGCACGGCTTTCGTCTTCGAGATCACGCGCCTGGTGCGCTGCGGCGGGACGAACGCCCTGCGCATGGAGGTGAGCAACGGCTGGCAGAGCGACGTGCTGCCCACCTCGTCGGAGGCGGACCTCCACGGCGGCATCTACCGCCCCGCAGAGCTCATCGTCACGGACCGCACGGCCATTTCGCCGCTCTACCTCGGTTCGGACGGGGTGCTGATCCACCCCCGCAGCGTCAGCGCGGAGCGCGTGGAGGGCGAGGCCGAAATCCATCTCACAACGCCCTTCACGGGCGGCACCTGCACCCTCGCGCTCGAAATCGCCGCGCCCGACGGAACGCCCGTATATGCGCGCACGCAGCGGGCGCGCCTCGACGGCAAACCCGTGCGCATGCCTTTCGCTTTCGGGCGGCCCGAGCTCTGGAGCCCCGAATCGCCCGTGCGCTACACCGTCACGGCCTCCGTCGCCCACGAGAACGCCCGCGACACGGTGCGCGTGCGCACGGGTTTCCGCGACATCCGCGTATCCTCCGACGAGGGCTTCCTGCTCAACGGACGACGCATCGCCGTGCGGGGCGTGGCGCTCGGCCACGACCACCCGGCGACGGGGGGCGCCTGCTTCGCGGAGCAGTACGACGACGACCTGCGCTTCGTGCGCGAGCTGGGCGCCAACGCCGTACGTTCGTCCGTCATGCCGCACGAAGGGCGCTTCTACGACCTGTGCGACAGCACCGGCATGCTGGCATGGGTCGAGCTGCCCCTCTGCCGGGCGCCTTTCCTGAGCGACATCGCCTACTTCGCCACGCAGCGCTTCGAGGAGAACGGCCGCAGCCAGCTGCGCGAAATGATCGCCCAGTTGCAGAACCACCCCTCGGTGGTCGTGTGGGGCATCTTCTCGGGACTGCTCGCCCGCGGTGACGACGTGCTGCCCTACGTCCGCTCGCTCGACGCCGCGGCCCGCACGATGGATCCGTCGCGTCCCACGGCGGCATGCAGCGACCAGGACGGAGCGATCAACTTCGTGACCGACCTGATCGTGTGGCGCCAGAACGTGGGCTGGGAGCGCGGCACAACCGACGACGTGAAGGTGTGGAGCGACCTGCTCCGCCGCAACTGGAGCCACCTGCGCTCGGCCGTGTGCTACGGCGCGCAGGGCATGCCCGGACACCGGGCGGACGACGCAGCGCAGACCCCGCGCGCCAACTGGCTGCCCGAGAGCCGCCAGACGCGCTTTCACGAAGCCTATGCCCGCACGCTGGAGCGCGACACCCTCTTCTGGGGCATATGGATCGACCAGCTGTTCGACTACGGCGCGGCACGGCGCCCCTACGGCATGAACGCCTCGGGGCTGGTGACTTTCGACCGGAAAGTGAAAAAGGATGCGTTCTATCTTTACAAGGCGCTCTGGAACCGGAGCGAACCCACGCTCCATCTGACCGACAAACGGCGCACCCTGCGGCGCGAGGCGCAGCAGCACTTCGGAATCTACGCCACCGAGCAGCCCCTGCTGCTGATCGACGGCGACACGGTGCGCGTGCACGAGTGGGCACCCTGCCACTATCTTTCGGACACGGTGACGCTCCGCGACGGCCGGCGCCGCATCGAGGTGCGGGCCGGGGCGCTCGCCGACGGCATGGTGCTCACCGTAGCGAGCGGCGAAGCACCTCCGAAGCCGTCGGGCCTTCCGCGAACAGGAGATCCGCGACCGACAAATTAGCCGCGAAAGGCATCCGGTCGGCGAAGACCTGCACGTAGGGCTCGGGCGAGAAGTCGTCCGGGCCCTCCGTTTGCACGCGCCGACCCTCGCAGTGGCGCGCCCGGAGGTCCAGATCGCCGGGCGCCGCCTCGACATAGCGCTCGGCGAAGGCCGGGCGCGGCAGCCCCAGCGCGTCGAGCAGCACGTCGAGCAGCCCCAGGTCGTAATCCGCGAGGAAGCGGTATTCGCGGCGGTAGAAGGGTTCGAACCGCGCCGCGTAGTGCTCGAAATAGGGCGACGAGCGGTATGCCGACACGAGCGCCTGCCAGTGGCGGTGCTGCCAGCGTTTCGAGTAGTCGATGCGCACGTCGCGCAGCGGCGTGCGCGGACGGCCCGCGCCGCACACCGGCACCGAGAGCTCCATCGGACCGTCGGAGGCCAGGATGCGGGCCCGCGTGCGCTCGGAGCGCTTCACGAAGTGCTCGCCCAGATCGACCGTGCAGTCGCCGCGCAGCAGGCGCGCGCACCACGCCACCGAGGGGAGGTAGGAGAGCGGCAGGATCGTCATCGCGCGCCCTCCTCCGCTTCGTCGGGTTCGTGCCAGTCGCCGTGGGCGCGGATCAGCGCCACGAGGCGGTCGAGCGCCTCCTCCTGCGGGATGTTGCGCTCGACGATCTCGCGCCCCTTGTAGAGCGTGATGCGGCCGGGTGCCGCCCCCACGTAGCCGTAGTCCGCGTCGGCCATCTCGCCCGGGCCGTTCACGATGCAGCCCATCACGCCGATGCGCAGGTTCTTCAGGTGCGAAGTGCGGGCCTTGACGGCTGCGAGCGTGGCCTCGATGTCGTAGAGCGTACGGCCGCAGCTGGGGCAGGCAATGTACTCGGTGCGCGACATGCGCACGCGCGACGCCTGGAGGATCATCAGCTCGATCTCGGCCCGCTGCGCCGCGTCGAGGTGCGGGGCGTCGAGCACGATGCCGTCGGCCAGTCCGTCGAGGAAGAGCACGCCCAGGTCGGCCGCGGCCTTCACCGCGACGGCCTCGGCCGTCGTGTCGTCGTAGCGGCGCCGCACGGCCACGGGTTCGGCGTCGTCGAGGTTCAGGATCGCGGCGCGCAGTTCGGCCGTGGGGTTGCCCGAGACCGCCTCGATCACCCGGAACCCCGCGGGCAGCTCGCGCCCGATGAGCGGCGCCTGGCCCGGACAGCGGCGGCGGTACTCCACGGGCGACCAGCGCTCGGGGCGGCGCACCTCGAAGCATCCCGCACGGTCGCGGAAGTGCTCGACCAGCATGCGGGCCACGGGCACCTCGCGCTCGGGCGCCTCGGTCAGCGACACGCGCACCGTGTCGCCGATGCCGTCCGCCAGCAGCGCCCCGATGCCCACGGCGCTCTTGATGCGCCCCTCCAGGCCGTTGCCGGCCTCGGTGACGCCCAGGTGGATCGGATAGCGCATCCCCTCGGCCTCCATCGCCTCGACGAGCAGGCGGTAGGCCGCGACCATCACGCGCGTGTTGCTCGACTTCATCGACACGACCACCTGATCGAAGCCGAGGCGCCGGCACTCGCGCAGGAACTCCATGGCCGAGACGACCATGCCCTGCGGGGTGTCGCCCCACCGGTCGAAGACGCGGCGGGCCAGCGAACCGTGGTTCACACCGATGCGGAGCGCCGTATCGTGCGCGCGGCAGAGGCCCACGAGGCGCTCCAGCTCGCCGTGCTCCGTGCGGTAGTTGCCCGGGTTGATGCGCACCTTGTCCACATGGCGTGCGGCCACGGCCGCCGCCTCGGGCAGGAAGTGGATGTCGGCCACAAGCGCCGCGCCGCACCCCTCCTCGCGCACGCGGCGCGCGATGGCCCCGAGGTTCTCCGCCTCGCGCAGGTCGCGGGCCGTGAGGCGCACGACGGGGCATCCGGCGCGTGCGATGCGCACGATCTGCGCCACGCAGGCCTCGGTGTCCTTCGTATCGGTATTGGTCATCGACTGCACCGCCACGGGGCGGTCGCCGCCGATCGTGATGCCGCCGATGCGCACTTCGCCGGCGGGACGTCTTCTGTATCGGGTCAGGTCAATCATAAATCGGGATTTTTCCACACGGAAGACAAAGGTAGCGATTCTTCGGAAAAAAAGCGGACTTTTCCTTGGATTATTCGGCCGAAGTCCGTATCTTGGCGGTAGGGTAAAAAACACTTAAAACATTCAGTCATGAGAATCTTGCTCTATTTACTGGGACTTTTGGGATTCGCCTCCTGCGGTAAAACCGAAGATCTGCCTCCTGTCATGTACGGCACGCCGACCGCCGAATTCACGGTGAAGGGCCGCGTGGTCGATCCCGACGGCAATCCTGTGGAGAACATCCGCGTAACGCCGCTTGCAGCCTGGCGGCGCACGCAGGCGACCGACACTTTCATTCCCGACAACGAACTGGAATCCGACCGGCTCTGCATCGACCCGCTGCGCACCGATGCCGACGGAACCTACGAATTCGAGGCGTCGTGCTTCGACTTCGGCAGGTTCCAGGTCCGCCTGAAGGTCGAGGACACCGACGGCGAAGAGCACGGCGGCCTGTTCCGCACCGCGGAGACCGACGTCGCGATCGACGGAGCCGACCTGATCGGGTCGGGCAGCTGGGTCCGGAAATACGCGAAGCAGGCCGAAAACATCGTGCTCGAACGGGCCACCGGCGACGAACCGGAAGAACCCGGACAGCCGGAAGAACCCGAGAAGCCGGAACAGCCGGAAGAACCGGGGAAACCCGCAGCATCGGAACAGCAGCCGTGAACCGCTCGCTCGGCCTGCGCCAACGCCTCGCGCTGGAGGTGTTCCGCAAGATACAGGACCTGCGCATCGAGCGTCACGAGCTGCGCACGCTCTTCTGGGAGTGCACGCTCCGCTGCAACCTCGCATGCCGCCACTGCGGCAGCGACTGCCGCACCGAAGCCTCGCAGCCGGACATGCCGGCCGAAGATTTCTTCCGCGTACTCGACACGCAGATCACCCCGCATGTCGATCCGCACCGCGTGCTGGTGATTCTCTCGGGCGGCGAGGTGCTGATGCGTCCCGACCTGGAGCGCATCGGACTGGAGCTCTACCGCCGCGAATATCCGTGGGGCATGGTGACCAACGGCCTGGCGCTCGACGCCCGACGTTTCGAGGCCCTGCTGCGCGCGGGGCTCCATACGATCACCGTGAGCCTCGACGGCTTCGCCGACGACCACCTTTACATCCGCCGCAACCCCCGGAGCTTCGAGCGCGCATCGGATGCCGTGCGCATGATCGCCGCCGACGGCTCGCTGGCATGGGACGTGGTGACGTGCGTCACGCCCCGCTCGCTGCCCCGGCTCAACGAGTTCAAGGAGTACCTGATCTCTCTGGGCGTAAAGGCATGGAGGCTCTTCACGATCTTCCCCTCGGGCCGCGCCTCCGAGGAGCCCGGCTTGCAGCTCGACGACGCGGAGTTCGTGCGGCTGCTCGACTTCATCCGCGACACGCGGCGCGAGGGACGCATCCGTGCGGCCTATGCCTGCGAGGGGTTCCTGGGCGGCTACGAGGGCGAGGTGCGCGACACGTTATACAACTGCACGGCAGGCGTATCCACGGCCTCGATCCGCATCGACGGCGCCATCTCGGGCTGCACCTCGATCCGTTCCGACTTCCACCAGGGCAACATCTACCGCGACGACTTCCACGAAGTGTGGGAACACCGGTTCGAGAAGTTCCGCAACCGCGCGTGGACCCGCAAGGATCAGTGCGCCGACTGCGCGATGTTCCGCTACTGCCGCGGCGGCGGCATGCACCTCTACGACGGCGACGGCCGCCTCAAGTCGTGCCGCTACGCCCGACTGCGGAGCAGCAAGTGATGCGACGGAATTTTCGCCGCACGGCACGCTCCCGCTGCGGCGAGCGTGCCGCGGAAAGCCGGAGGCAAGTTCCGACCGCCCGACGGCAGTGGCGCGATGGTTTCACCGACCGAATTCGCTCCGGCAGCAGCCGATACGGCAGACAGTCCGCTGCCTCAACCGACCGCGGAGTCGCAACCTCCGGCAGGACCCGGCACTGCCGGCAGTTCGCCGCCGCCCCACGCGGCGGACTGCCGCTCGCCTGCGGCCCGTGCCGTCCCTCCGCCGGCGAACCCCAGGATTGCGCAACACGCATACGCCCGTTTCGGAAACCGGCCGCATCCGACACCGGAGCGCGCGCTCCGCTTCCGCCCTCCCGAAATACCCGCGGGAAACCGGCAGCCGGCTCCCCCAGCAAGCCGACGCAGCCCCCGCACGACGGTCGCACTACGACACGCAGTGCACCCGCAACGCCGGCACAGCCCCCTCCGGCGCACCCCCGCAGCGAAAAAACCGGCGGCGACGGATTGCACTTCGCGATTTATCGGTTACCTTTGCGGTATGGAGCGCATTTTGGACAACGAAGTGAAATTCGTGGCGGGCGTAGGCGAAGCGCGGGCCAAACTCCTCGAACGGGAGCTCGGCATCCGCACCGTGGGCGACCTGCTGAGCCACTATCCGTTCCGCTACATCGACCGCACCAAGACCTACCGCATCGGCAAAATCACCGAGGAGGTTTCGCTGGTGCAGTTCCGGGCCCGCGTGACCGGCACGGCCTATGCCGGAGCAGGGCGCAAGCGCCGCTTCACGGTCTTCGTCTCCGACCCCACGGGCTCGGCCGAACTGGTGTGGTTCCAGGGCATCAAGTGGATCGAGAAACGGATCGAAACGGGGCGCGAATACCTCGTCTTCGGGCGCCCGTCGTTCTTCCGGGGCGAGCTGTCGCTGGTCCACCCCGAGGTGGAGACCATGGAACAGGCCCTGAGCCGCAAGGCCGAAAGCACCATGCAGGGCATCTACTCCACCACCGAGAAACTCTCTGGCGTACTGGGCACCAAGGGATTCCACAGGATCGTGTGCAACGCCTGGGAGCTGGTCCGCAACCGCCTCGGCGAGCCGCTGCCCGAGGCCCTGCGCCATCGCTACGGGCTCGTCACGCTGCACGAAGCGCTGCACAACATCCACTTCCCGCAGTCGCCCGAGGCACTGCGCCAGGCGCAGTACCGCCTCAAGTTCGACGAACTGCTCGGCATCCAGCTCAACATCCAGTCGCGGCGTTCGGCCCGCATGGCCAGAAACAACGGCTTCCTCTTCCCGAAGGTGGGGGGCGTGTTCCGCACCTTCTACGACGAGAAGCTGCCCTTTCCGCTGACCGAAGCGCAGAAACGCGTGATCCGCGAAATCCGCCGCGACACGGTCACCGGCTACCAGATGAACCGCCTGTTGCAGGGCGACGTGGGCAGCGGCAAGACCCTCGTGGCACTCATGTCGATGCTGCTGGCCGTGGACAACGGGTTCCAGGCCTGCATGATGGCCCCCACCGAGATCCTCGCGCGGCAGCACTACGCCACCGTGTGCCGCATGCTCGACGGCATGGAGGTGCGCACGGCCGTGCTGACCGGGGCCTCGAACGCCCGCGAGCGCCGCGCCGCGCTCGAAGGCATCGCCGACGGGTCGATCGACCTGCTGATCGGCACCCACGCCCTGCTCGAAGACCGCGTGCGTTTCGCCAACCTCGGCTTCGTGGTCATCGACGAGCAGCACCGCTTCGGCGTCGAGCAGCGCGCGCGCCTCTGGACCAAGAACGAGCAGCCGCCCCACATCCTGGTCATGACCGCCACGCCCATACCGCGCACGCTGGCCATGACGCTCTACGGCGACCTGGACGTGTCGGTGATCGACGAGCTGCCGCCCGGACGACGCCCCGTCCGCACCGTGCACTACACCGACGCGGCCCGCATGCGGCTCTTCGGCTTCATGAAGCAGGAGATCCGCAAGGGACGCCAGGTCTACGTGGTCTACCCGCTCATCAAGGAGTCGGAGGCCATGGACTACAAGGACCTGACCGACGGCTACGAAGCCATATCGCGCGACTTCCCCCTGCCGGAGTTCGTCACGACCGTCTGCCACGGCAAGATGAAGCCCGCGGACAAGGAGGAGTCGATGCGTCAGTTCAAGAGCGGCGAAGCCCACATCATGGTCGCCACGTCGGTCATCGAGGTGGGCGTGGACGTTCCGAACGCCACGGTCATGGTGATCGAGTCGGCCGAGCGCTTCGGGCTCTCGCAGCTCCACCAGTTGCGCGGCCGCGTGGGCCGCGGCGGCGAACAGTCGTACTGCATCCTCATGTCGGGCGAGAAGCTCTCGCGCGAGTCGCGCGCCCGGCTCGACGCCATGTGCCAGACGGGCGACGGCTTCCGGCTGGCGGAACTCGACCTCAAGCTGCGGGGCGCGGGCGACATCAACGGCACGCTCCAAAGCGGCATGGCACTCGATTTGAAGATCGCCAATCCGACGCTCGACACGCAGCTGCTCACCCTCACGCGCGACGCGGCGGAGGAGCTCCTCGCCCGCGACCGCACCCTCGCGCTGCCCGAGCACGCCGGACTGCGCGAACTGAAGCAGCGCTACGCCGGAGGGGCGGAACGCGATTTTTCGATGATTTCGTGACCGCACGCACACCATGCGGCAGACAGCATACGTTAGTAAATACAGACACCGATGAAACGACTCGCAGTTTTCCTCATACCGCTCCTTGCCGCACTCCCCGCAGCGGCCCAGCTCTACCAGCCGGGCGAAGTGCTGGAGTACCGCGTGAGCTACAAGGCCAAGCTATTCCCCAACACCGAGGTGGGTTCGGTGGAGGTCGCCACCTCGTGCGGCACGCACGACGGCCGGCCCGTATACCGGGTCGATGCGCGCGGCCGCACGCTGCCCACCTACCGGTGGTTCTTCGATCTGGACGACCGCTACACGGTCTGCGTCGATACGGCCGCGATGCGCCCCATACACTTCAGCAGCGACATCAAGGAGGGTGACTACACCTTCTGGAGCCGCTACGACTACGACTGGGACCGCTACGAGGCCGCAACGACCTGGCAGAGCCGCCGGAATCCCGAGCAGAGCAAGCGCATCGCGCTCACCGACGCCAGTCTGGACGCCATATCGCTCTTCTTCCGCATGCGGAGCGCCGACCCGGACAGCTTCCGCGCCGGCGAATCGGAGGTGCTCGAAATGGTGCTCCAGGATACCGTGCGGCGCATACGCTACCGCTTCGAGGGCCGCGAGCAGAAGAAGATCCGCAACATGGGCAAATACCGCACGCTGCGCTTCGCCTGCCAGCTGGGCACCACGGAGAACTTCTCGTTCACCGACGGCACGGAGTTCACGATCTGGATTTCGGACGACGAGAACAAAATCCCGCTCTACCTCGAATCCCCCGTGCGCGTGGGCAGCGTGCAGGCCTACATCTCGGGATACCGGGGGCTGCGCTATCCGGTTTCGAGTCTCATACGATAGGAATTTTCAACAAACATCGCTATATTTGCGGAAACAAAACCCACTACTATGGAGGAGAACACCCGGGGCCACGTGCCCGAAGAGTACGAAGAGTACGACTACGACCGCCGTCCCGACGCGGGCAAGGCCATGCGCGGCTACCGCATCGTCATCATCCTCTTGTCGATCATACTCGTGGCCCTTTCGGCGCTCTATTACAGCATCCACCGCCAGCAGAAGATCGACAACGAGCTGTTGCAGGCCGACCGCGACGCCATACAGAACGACCTGAACGGACTGATGGAGGACTATGACAACCTGCGCGTGAGCAACGACACGATCACCGCCAGCCTCAACTTCGAACGGCTGCGCGCCGACTCGCTCATGGACCGCCTGAAGAAAGAGCGCAGCTGGAACCTCGCCAAAATCCGCGAGTACCAGAGCCAGGTGAAGCTGCTGCGCTCGGTGGCCGAGGGCTACGTGCGTCAGATCGACTCGCTCAACACGCTGAACAAGAAACTCATCAACGAGAACATCACCTACCGCAAGGAGATTTCCACGGCCCAGATGCGCGCCGAAATGGCCGAGGAGAAGGCCGCCGAGCTGGACAACAAGGTGCGCGCCGGTTCGGTCATCCGGGCCCGCGACATCCGCCTCGTGCCGCTCAACGCCAACAGCAAGGAGGTGACCCGCGTGCGCAACGCCGCACGCCTGCGTGCCGACTTCGTGCTGACGGCCAACGAACTGGCCGTGCCGGGCGGCAAAACCGTCTATGTGCGCATCCTCTCGCCCGACGGCTACGTGCTGACCACCGAGGAGCAGCCCACCTTCTCCTTCGAGGGCGAGCGGCTCACCTACTCCGCATCGCGCGACGTGGATTACCAGAACGAGGACCTCGCCGTAGGCATCTACTACAACAGCTCGGGCTTCACGGCCGGAACGTACGAAGTGCAGCTCTACTGCGACGGCTACCTGATCGGCACGTCCCGCATCGCCCTGCGGTAACGGACGCACCGCGACACCCGGGAGAGGACTTGCAGCACGTCCGCGGCTGCTGCCCCACCCACTCACCGAATGCACGGAGCCCGGCCGCGACACATCGCAGCCGGGCTCCGCCGTATCCACACGGCCGCAGCGCGCTACTCCCCGCCTTGCCAGACGAGCGCCGCGGCCCCCAGAATCGCCGCGTTCTTACCCTGGAGTCCGCTCGGCAGCAGCTTGACCTTTCCGCGGAACACGGGCATCATGTGCTCCTCCATGTACCACTGCACGGGGTCGAACAGCAGCTTGCCCGCCTTGGCCAGGCCGCCGAAGAAGAAGACGGCTTCGGGCGACGTGATCGTCACCACGTCGGCCAGCGCACGGCCCAGCACCTCTCCCGTGAAACGGAAGGTCTCCAGCGCGACGGGGTCGCCCTCGGCGGCCGCGGCCGACACGATCGAGGCATCGAAATCGTCATACGCCACGGCACGCAGGCGGCTCGGCTCGGTCATCCGGGCCATCGTCTCGAACGCCGTGCGCTTGACGCCCGTGGCCGACACGTAGGTCTCCAGGCAGCCGCAGCGTCCGCAGCCGCAGCGCCGCCCGCCGCGCTCGACGACCACGTGGCCCAGTTCGCCCGCGAAGCCGTCGTGGCCGTAGATCATGGCGCCGTTGGCGACGAAACCCGATCCGAGTCCCGTGCCGAGCGTAATCATGATGAAATCCTTCATACCCCGCGCATTGCCGTAGACCATTTCGCCCACCGTGGCGGCGTTGGCGTCGTTGGTCACCAGCACCCGCACCCCGGGGAAGCGCGCACCGATGTCGTCCGCCAGCGGGAAGACGCGCCGCTCGGGCCGGGGATCCGCCTCGTCGGCGGCGAAGCGCCAGAGGTTGGCCGGCTGCTCGATCGTGCCCCGGTGGTAGTTGGCATTGGGCGCACCGATGCCGATGCCCGCCAGCTCGTACTCGAACGAGAGGCTGTCGGCCATGGCCCGCAGCGCGGCGCACAACTCCTCCACATAGGCGGTGTAATCCCCGAATTCGGGGAACTTCTTCGTCGGAATGACCGACTCGGCATAGAGGTCGCCGTGCTCGTCCACCAGGCCGAATGCCGTGTTGATGCCGCCGATATCGACACCGATCGCGAGTTTTTTCATATAGGAACCAATCCGTTACGGTTAGACTTCACCGGAGAAAGACGCCGCACGGCACGCGGAAAACTCCGCGCCGCACGCCGCAAGGGCCCATCGTGCGACCCGCCTGCCGCCGCCGGCGACCGCACGGCCCCGAACGCGGCGAATCCGGTTTCTTTCCTCAAAGTTAGGGATAAATTTCGCGTACTCCCAAACTTTTTTGCTATTTTTGAGGGCTTGTTTCACCCGAAAAACACTTTTTTCATGCAAGATACCGAACGTCTGCTCGCCTCCGTCGAGAACTACCTCGCGCAACAGGAGTTGCCCTCCGAACCCGAGAAGCTCTACGCCCCCATCGGCTATTCGCTCTCGGGCGGCGGCAAACGCCTCCGTCCGATGCTGCTGATGCTCACGTGCGGCATCTTCAGCGACCGGCCCGAGCGCGCCATGCCCGCGGCGGCGGCCGTCGAGGTGTTCCACAACTTCACGCTGCTGCACGACGACATCATGGACAATGCGGCCATGCGCCGCGGCAAGCCCTCGGTCGCGGCCCGCTGGGGCCGCAACGTGGCCATCCTCTCGGGCGACGCCATGCTCATCTGGGCCTACCGCCTGCTGGGCCAGGTGGAGCCCGCCCTGCTGCCGCGCATCCTCGCCGAATTCAACGAAATGGCCATCGGCGTGTGCGAGGGCCAGCAGTACGACATGGACTACGAGGAGCGGCAGAAGGTCTCGGTGGTCGAATACATGCGCATGATCGAGCTGAAGACCTCGGTGCTGCTGGGCGGCGCCGTGGTGATCGGCGCCCTGCTGGGCGGCGCGACGGCGGAGGACTGCGCCCGAATGCGCAAGTTCGCCATCGAGCTGGGTCTGGCCTTCCAGTTGCAGGACGACCTGCTGGACAGCTACGGCGACGAGCGCCTGGGCAAGCCCATCGGCGGCGACATCCTCGAAGGCAAGCAGACCTACCTCATGATTACGGCCATGAGCCGCGCCTCGGAGGAGGATCGCGAGGTGCTGCGGCACACCCACACGGACCCCGCGCTGGGCCCCGCGGAGAAGATCGCCCGCGTGAAAGCCGTATACGACAAATACGACATCCCCCGACTCACGGAACAGCAAATTTCGCTCCGCTTCGAACGGGCGCTGGCCCAGCTCGACACCCTCACCGCCGAACCCGGACGCACCGCCACGCTGCGACGCTACGCCGAAAGCCTCATGGGACGCAAACACTGATATGAAACGCTCGGACATAGAACTGATGGCTCCCGTGGGGAGCTACGAGGCGCTCGCCGCAGCCATACAGGCCGGAGCCGACGCCGTATATTTCGGCGTGGGGGCGCTCAACATGCGCGCCCACTCGGCCGCCAACTTCACCGGGGAGGACCTCGCCCGCATCGTACGCACGGCGCACGACGCGGGCGTCCGCACCTACCTCACGGTCAATACCATCGTCTACGACGACGAGATGCCGACGCTCCGCGCCCTGCTCGAACGGGCCCGCAGCGAGGGGGTCGATGCCGTGATCGCCTCGGACATGGCGGCCATACTCGCCGCACGCGAACTGGGCATCGAGGTCCACATCTCGACCCAGTGCAACATCTCGAACGCCGCGGCGGCGCGTTTCTACGCGCAGTGGGCCGACGTGGCGGTGCTTGCCCGCGAGCTGTCGCTCGACCAGGTGGCCCGCATCCGCGACGCGATCCGCGACGAGGGGATCCGCGGCCCGAAGGGCGAACTGCTGAAGATCGAGATGTTCGCCCACGGCGCGCTCTGCATGTCGATTTCGGGCAAGTGCTACCTCAGCCTCTACGAAACGGGCTGCTCGGCGAACCGGGGTTCGTGCCGCCAGCTGTGCCGCCGCAAGTACACCGTCACCGACCGCGAGACGGGCGCGGCGCTCGACATCGACGGCCGCTACGTCCTATCGCCCAAGGACCTCTGCACGATCGACTTCCTCGACCGCTTCATCGAGGCGGGCGTGGGCGTGCTGAAAATCGAGGGCCGCGCGCGCGGCGCCGAGTACGTCAAACGCGTGGTCGGCTGCTACGACCGCGCGTTGCGGGCACTGGAGGCGGGCACCTACACGCCCGAATACGCCGCGCAGCTCAAGGAGGAGCTGGCCACGGTATTCAACCGCGGATTCTGGGAGGGATACTACGCCGGCCGCCCCGTGGCGGAGCTGAGCGCACGCTACGGCTCGTCGGCCACGCGGCGCAAGGTCTACGTGGGCAAGGTGGTGAACTTCTACCGCAAGCTCTCGGTGGCCGAGGTGCTGGTGGAAGCGGCTCCCGTGGCCGTGGGCGACGAGATATTCTTCACGGGACCCACCACGGGCGTGGCCGAACAGCGCGTCGAGGCGCTCCACGTGGGCGACGAGGGGCGCCCCGCACAGCAGGCCGTGCAGGGCGAGCTGTGCTCCGTCCGCACGCCGGAGGCCGTGCGCCGGGGCGACAAACTCTACAAGATGGAGGCGGCGGATTAATCCGCCGGCACCGCGACCATGGGCGACGCTCCGCGATACGACGACGCACCCGCCTGGGACGGCGTGCCGATGCCCCGGCGGCTCGGGGCCATTGCGGCCGTGGCGTGCGGCGTGGGGCTGGCCGTGCTCGACGGCACCATCGCCAACGTGGCGCTCCCGACCATCGCCCGCGAACTGGAGATCAGCCCCGCGGATTCGATCTGGATCGTGAACGCCTACCAGCTCGCGATCATGGTCACGCTGCTCACCTTCTCGGCTCTGGGCGACATCGCAGGCTACCGCCGGGTCTATACGGGCGGCCTGGCGCTCTTCACCCTCGCGTCCTTAGGCTGCACGCTGGCCGGCTCGTTCCGCATGCTGGTGCTGGCGCGCGCGGTGCAGGGCATCGGCGCCGCGGCCGTCACGTCGGTCAATACCACGCTCATCCGCACGATCTACCCCCGCCGCCACCTGGGCCGCGGCATGGGGCTCAACGCCACGGTGGTCGCCGTGGCTTCGGTCGCCGGTCCCACGCTCGCGGCCGGCATCCTCGCGGCCGCACCGTGGCCGTGGCTCTTCGCCATTAACATCCCGATCGGCCTGGCGGCGCTCGCACTCGGCCGCCGCTTCCTGCCCGACAATCCGGTGCGGAGCGCCGTGCGCCGCTTCCGGTGGCGCGACGGCGCGATGAACGCCCTCACGTTCGGACTGCTGATGGCCTCGGTCGAGGGCTACTCCCACGGCCTCGACCCGCGGCTGGTCGGAGCAGGCCTCGCGGTACTCCTCGTCACGGGCTTCTTTTTCATCCGCAGCCAGCTGCGCATGGAGTACCCGCTGCTGCCGTTCGACCTGCTCCGCATCCCGATCTTCTCGGTCTCGGTCCTGACCTCCGTCTGCTCCTACTTCGCGCAGATGCTGGCCGTCACGGCCCTGCCCTTCTGCCTGCAACACGACCTCGGGCACAGCGAGGTGCAGACCGGACTGCTCATGACCGCGTGGCCCGCCGTGGTCACGGTCGTCGCACCGCTGGCCGGACTGCTCGCCGAGCGGTTCCATGCCGGCGCGCTGGGCGGCACGGGACTGCTGCTCATGTCGTGCGGCCTGTGCTCGCTGGCGTTCCTGCCCGCAGATCCCGCCACCGCGGACATCGTGTGGCGCCTGGCCCTCTGCGGCGGGGGATTCGCTCTCTTCCAGTCGCCCAACAACAGCATCCTGATCGCCTCCGCGCCTCCCGCACGCAGCGGCTCGGCGAGCGGCATGCTGGCCTCCGCGCGCCTCGTGGGCCAGACCACGGGCGCCGCCGCCATGGCCCTGCTCTTCCACACGGCCGGCAACCCCACGCGCACGGCCTTTCTGCTCGCGGGAGCCCTCGCCTTCGCGGGCGCCGCGGTCAGCGCCGCACGTCTGGGGCTTCCGCTGCCCGAGGGCGTCGGAGGCCGCACGGACCGTCGCTGACCCCGCGAAACATACGCCGTCTCCGATCGTCCGAACGCGGCTCGCGCCCCGCAGGAGCGAAAAACCCACGGACCGGACAGCGGCGGCGCGGAACCGGGCTCCGCACAGCGGATATGCGCCCGCCCCGCAACCTCCTCCGCCAGAGGGAGGAGCAAGCGGCTACGAAACGGCTGAACAACCTAATAACAGAAAATTACTATCGAAAAACAATAAATATTATTTGTATTTCAAAAATAGCATTATATTTGCAGACGTTAAACGATGGAAACCGTTTCCGGCGCGACCGTACGGAAAACAGTACGAGACCGATAAAAAGTTCATTTCAGCACGCCCGTTTTCCAGCCGCGGCAACGCACGCAACGCGCCCGGCACATCGGAAAGCCCGATCCGTGCTTGAGAAGCCCCCTCACGGGGGCTTTGTTTTTTGAATCCGGTCGGGTCCGGTCCGCAGGCCCGGGCGATTTGCGGACGAAACGCAGGCGGTCGGGGCGCCCCGCACCACGGGCCGCGGACCGCGATCAGAAGCGGTGCACGGCGCGCACCAGGAACTTCGTGTTTTTCGGGATCGTTTCGACGTAGGGCGGCTTGAGGGCCGTGTGGGTGCAGAGCGCCGTGCGGTCGTCGCGCTCGGTGGAGGTGAAGTAGAACGCCAGACGGTTCATGCGCCTGCCGCCCCGGCGGGTCAGGGTCTCGTTGAAGCGGTTGCGGGCCTTGCGGTCATTGACCGTGCGGTCGCCGCCGTTGTAGTTGGCGCAGATGCGCAGCATCTCGTCGATCGAGGGCAGGTACCAGCCCTCGCCCCGGCCGCGGCACCAGGCGAAAGCGGGAAAGTCGTCCCACGTGAGTCCGTGGTCGGCAATGTATCGCGCCACGGCCCGCATGTTGGCCTCGCCGTCGCCGCTGTCGGCGATCCCGAAGGAGCGCAGCTCGGCTTTGTCGAAGGCGCACCACGGCAGGTAGGCCTCGTCGAGCGAGAGTACCAGGCCGTGGAGGCGGTCCTCGGAGAGTTCGCACACGACGCCGCGCACCGCTCCGTCGTCGTAATAGTCGCCTATGACATAAGGCTTCGCGGCGCGCGCAACGGAGGCCTCGGGCCGGGACGTATCGACTGCCGGCCGTGCGGAATCCACGGCGGCGTGCTGCGGACCGAACGTGTCGCGCTCGCCGTTGGCGTAGACGATCTCGCGCACGTCGGCCAGCGGCCATACGTAGGTCGGGCCCTGGGGGTTGGAGCGGCGTTTGAACCGCACCTCGCGGGCGTCGATCTCAAGTACGCGGGCCTCGACCTGCGTGCCGTCCGCACGTCGTATCACATCCTGCGCCGCGGCGCCGAGCACCGTCGGGAGGAACAGGAGGAGTAGGATGAATTTTCGCATCATGGGTCTCTTTGGAGCAAAGGTACGCTTTTCCCGCGGAAAACGGTCGCAGTTCCCGGATATTCGCGCGCACGCCCACCGTCACGGGGATTGCGCCGCGGACAAACCCGCACCGGCGTCCGGCCCGCGGCTTTCGCGCCGCCGGGTACTCCTCGCAAAACTCCGGCCGCACACCGGCGCGGCCGCGAAAAAGAGCCGGCGCCGTGCCACGGACTCCGCAGCAGGCCGGCACAAGGTGTGCGACAGCTCAGAGTATGCGCAGCGCGATGCGGGCGCAGGCTTCGGCGTCGGCCAGGGCATGGTGGTGGTTTTCGAGCATGTAGCCGCACGCCGCGGCGACCGTATGCAGCCGATGGTTCGGCAGCCGGTGTCCGAAGACCCGGCGCGACGCACGGCAGGTGCAGAGAAAACGGTAGTCGGGCCAGGTCAGACCCCAGCATTCGAAACAGGCGCGCAGGCAACCCTCGTCGAAGACGGCGTTGTGCGCCACAAGCGGCAGGCTCCCGATGCGCTCGGCCACCTCGCGCCACACGGCGGGGAATTCGGGCGCCGCGGCCGTGTCGGCGGCCGTAAGGCCGTGGATACGCGTGCAGAACGAGCTGTAATAGTGGGGGCGCGGACGGATCAGGCGGTAGATCGAATCGACGATGCGGCCGTCGCGCACGATCACCGCACCGACCGAACAGACGCTCGACCGCTCCCGGTTGGCGGTCTCGAAATCAATGGCAGCGAAATCCTTCATACGGAACAAAACGAATCATTCGGCCGGAACGGTATGTCCGGAGCGGCGGAATACGTCGCCCCGCGCCTCCCGGCAGCTCCGGAAGGCATTCCGGGGCTCGATATGCAAAAAAAATCCGGAACCCGCGCGGCGGATTCCGGATTTCGATGCGTCGGACGCAATTACTCGGCCTGAGCCTCAACGGGAGCCTCGACCTCGGCGGCAGCCTCCTCCGTTGCGGGAGCCTCGACCTCCTCGGCCTGCTCGCAGGTGCACTCCTCCGACTGCTCGCAGCAGTTCTCAACGGCGGCAGCCTCAACCTCTGCCTCGGCAGCGGCCTTCTTGTTTGCGTTACCACCGCAGCTGACCATCGCAACCGATGCCAGCACAACTACGAAAGACAAAATCTTTTTCATCGTTTTAAGTTTAAAATGAAACATTTATCGAACGGCGCAAAGATATGCAATCGCACGGAATATGCAAAAGAAAAATTTACTTTTTTTCACCTTTCCGACCGATTATTTCACCAGATCGGCCACCGACAACTCCTCGTTTTTGAGAAAGGCTTTCGGAAAGACGCCCCGCACGCGGCCCATGAGGATGATGGCCTCCTCGGCCGTCACGCAGTCGCCGGCCGTGACCGTGAAGTAAGGGGCGTTGTAGGTCATGTAGACGCGCGTGTCGGGAAAGGTCTCGGCGAAGAGCGCACGCGCCGCCTCGGCGCCCTTGCGGGCGTTCTGGCCGTTGTCGAAGAAGATGCACACCCGGTAGCCGCGGAACCGGAGCCGCGAATGACTGCGGCCCGCACGCGCGAGGGCCTCCGAGGCATCGCCGTGCTCGGTAACGCACACCGCGGCGCCGGCGGCCGGCTCGCCCAGCCGTTCGCGGAACGAACCCAGCGACTGGGCCGAAAGCTCCGCGGCCGCCGCACAGAGCAATACGGAAAGAATGATGTTGCGTATCATAGTCCAAGATAGGTTTCCAGCTCTTCGGGAGCGACGCCAAAGGTACGAAGAAATTCGTACAACGGCATCTCGGGCTGCGAAATATTCACGCGGGCCGGGCCGCCGCGCCCCACGACGCGGTAGCTCACGCCGAGGCGGTCGAACCGCCCGGAGCGCAGACGCCGCGCGATCATGAAGAGCGCCGCAGGATCCTCGATGCAGTACTTCCACCGCATGAGGACGCTCGCATCGGAACGGCGGTCCACCGTCACCTCGTCGCGCAACACGATCTCACCCGCCTGCACGCCGTCGTACCACACCCCCAGCGACGCCTCGCGCAGCACGAGCCTGTACCGCGAGCCGTTGTGCACGCGCAGCGTCAGATCGACCCCTGCGAAAGCATGGGGCTCGATGCGCTCCACCCCCTCGATGCGGATTTCGCTCAGGGCCTTGCGCGCGGTGCCCGCGCACGACACGGAGAGCAGGAGCGCAACGCACGCCGCACACCGGAAAAGAAATTTATGCGCGCTCATCGTTCCGCCGTATAAATCTGTGCGATGCCGAAACTCTGGCTGCGCGCGCGGCAGGTGCGGAAGCCCGCATCGCACATCATCCGCACGAAGCGTTCGGGCGCCGGGAATTCGTCGATCGAGGCGGGCAGGTACTCGTAGGCCCGGCGGTCGTGCGAAACCAGCCCCCCGACGAGGGGAAGCACGCGCCGGTTGTACCACCCGTACAGCGTGCGGAAGAGCGGATTGCGGGGCGTGGAGAATTCGAGCACCACGGCCCGGCCCCCGGGCTTCAGCACGCGGGCCATCTCGCGCAGTCCGCACTCCAGGTCGCCGAAGTTGCGCACCCCGAAGGCCACGGTCACCGCATCGACCGAGGCGTCGGCGAGCGCCAGATGCTCGGCATCGCCCCGTTCGAGCAGCACGCGCGCATCGAGCCCCGCGGCCACCGCCTTGCGCCGGGCGCCGTCGAGCATGCCCTCCGACAGGTCGAGGCCCAGCACCTGGGCCCCGGGCACGGCCCGGGCCAGCGCCAGCGCCAGGTCGCCCGTGCCGGTGGCCAGGTCGAGGATCCTGCGCGGAGCCCCGGCGGCCGCACACCGCACCACGCGGCGGCGCCACAGCCGGTCGATGTTGGCCGAAAGCGTATGGTTCAGCACGTCGTAGGTCGGTGCGATGCGATCGAACATCGCCTGCACCTCCTCTTTTTTCGTTCGTTCCGTATCGTATGGTTTCATCACTCGTAATGGATGGTTTCACTCGGTTTCACGGCCGCCGCCACGCGCGCGGGCAGGGTCATCAGCAGGACGATCGCCGCCGCCGCACCTCCGTCGAGCGCCAGCAGCCACCCCCACTCCAGCGCCACGGGCACCTCCGAGAGCATGTACCCCTCGGAGCTGAGCTTCAGCAGGTGGAAATGGCGCTGCGCCAGGCAGAGCGCCACGCCCGCGAGGTTGCCCCACACGGCGCCCCGCAGCAGGATGAACGACGAGCGCCAGAGAAAGAGCCGCTGCACGGCGCGCCCGGTCATGCCCATCGTCCGCAGCACGCCGATCATGCGCATGCGCTCGAAGACCAGCACCAGCAGCGCCGCGGCCATATTGAAGAAAGCCACGGCCAGCATGACGGCGATCACCACGGCGGCATTCACGTCGTGCGCCCGCAGCCAGTCGAAGATGTGGGCGTACTCCTCGCCGATGCTCACCGCCGCCAGGTTGGCCGTCTCCTCCAGCTCGGAGCGGAAGAGCGCATCCTCGATGCGCGCGGCCACCGCGCCGGCCTCGGCGACCCCCGCGGCGGTCACCTCGCAGCCGCTCGCCTCGCCGGGCCCCCAGCCCGCGAGGCGCCGCACGTCGCGCATGTCGCCGACCACCAGCATGCGGTCCATCTCCTCCATGCCCGTGTCGTAGATTCCCGACACGCGGAAACGATCGCGGCGCAGCCCGCCCTCCGGGTCGGCGAAGAGCATCTCCACCCGGTCGCCCGGCGCGAGCAGCAGCTCCGAGGCCGCACGGCGCGAGAAGAGCACCTCCTTCGTACGGACCGAATCGGCCGTGCGGGGCAAATGCCCCGCGACGAGGAACTCCTCGAAGAAAGACCAGTCGTAATCGGGCCCCACGCCCTTGAACAGCACGCCCTGCACGGCGTCGTCCGTGCGCACGATCCCCTCGCGCACCGCATAGGGATGCACCGCGGCGACCCCGTCGCACGCACGCACCAGCGCATCGAGCTCCGGCGTGCAGCGCACGGGGTCCGACGACGGACCGCCCAGGCCCCGCACGTCGGTGATCCGCACGTGGCCCGCGAAGCCCGCGAGGCGGCGGGTGATCTCGCGCTTGAAGCCCATGATGACGGCCAGCGCGAGGATCATTACCGCGAGGCTCAGCGCCACCGAGCACTCGGCGACGCGCACCGTGAGCGCGCGGCGCGATCCCCCAGCGGCGAGGCGGCGGGCTATGAAAAATTCGAGGTTCATGCGTTCCGGCCGGACCGCATGCGCTGCGGACCGCATGCAAAGTAACGCATTTTTTTCGGTTTTCGCACCACCCCGGCGCCCGGCACCGCACAATAACGGGTTTTCGTTTTCCGTTTTTCGGGAAAATCGCTATTTTTGCCGGTGCAAAAGACTCGATCCATGAAAAAACAGGCATTGATCACGGGCGCCACTTCGGGCATCGGCCGCGCTACGGCGCTGCGCCTCGCCGCGCTCGGTTACGACATCGTGGCCACGGGCCGCCGCGCGGAACGCCTCGACGAGCTGGCCGCGGAGATCGCCCGCACGGGCGGAAGCTGCCGCACGCTCTGCTTCGACGTGCGCAGCGAAGCCGAATGCGCACGCTTCCTCGAACCACTCGAACGCATCGACGTGCTGGTGAACAACGCCGGACTGGCCGCCGGGCTCGAACACATCGACTGCGGCGACACGGCCGACTGGGACGCCATGATCGACACCAATGTCAAGGGCCTGCTCTACGTCACGCGCATCGTGGCGCGGAAAATGCGGAGCGCCGGCAGCGGACACATCGTCAATCTGGGCTCGATCGCCGGCACCGAACCCTACGAGAACGGCGCCGTGTACTGCGCCTCGAAGCACGCCGTGCACGCCATCTCGCAGGCCATGCGCGCCGACCTGCTCGCGGCCGGCATCAAGGTGACGGAGATCCGCCCGGGCATGGTCGAGACGGAGTTCTCGCTGGTGCGCTTCCACGGCGACCGCGCGAAGGCCGACAGCACCTACGCCGGCGTCACGCCCCTCACGGGCGCGGACATCGCCGAGGCGATCGCATGGGCCGTGCAGCTGCCGCCCCACATGAACGTGAACGACATGGTGCTGATGCCCGCACAGCAGGCCGGCGCCTATTATACACACAGAAAAAAGTAGGTCATGATCCAACTTCCTCTCTTCGCCCTGCTCCAGGCAGGCTACCACACCGCACCGCATGCGGCGGGATACTCCGCCGCCACGACGGGCATGTTCCTGCTGATCGTGGTGATCGGCATCGCGGGCTTCGCCGTGCAGGCACGCCTCAAGTCGGTGTTCCGCAAATACTCCGAGGTACCCTTCCCGGGCGGCCTGACGGGCGCCCAGGTCGCCGAGAAGATGCTGCGCGACAACAACATCCATAACGTGCGGGTGACCCACGTTCCGGGCCAGCTCACCGACCATTTCAATCCGCAGACCATGACCGTGAACCTGAGCGACGCGGTGTACGCCTCGAACAGCGTGGCCGCCGCGGCCGTCGCGGCCCACGAGTGCGGCCACGCCGTGCAGCACGCCCAGGGCTATGCGCCGCTGGTGCTGCGCTCGCAGCTCGTACCCGTGGTGAGCTTCTCGTCGCGCATGGCCACGTGGGTCATTCTGATCGGCCTGGGCATCCTCTCCGCCACGCAGAACGCCCTCCTGTGCTGGATCGGCGTGGGCATGATCGCCATGTCGGCGCTCTTCTCGCTGGTCACGCTGCCCGTGGAGTACAACGCTTCGGCCCGCGCGCTCGTGTGGCTCGAATCGAGCCGCACGATCCAGGGCGCACAGGTGGCACAGGCCCGCCAGGCCCTCGGCTGGGCGGCCCGCACCTACCTGGTGGCGGCACTGAGCGCCATCGCGTCACTGCTCTATTACGTATTTCTGATTCTCGGTCGCCGCGACTGATGAATCCCGAAAAGGATTACACCCACCGCACATGGCTCGCCGCCGTGGCGCTGCTCGCAGTGCTCGGCGGCGTGAGCCTTATACCGCCCTGCACCGTGGGCGGCGTGGCGCTGCGCCGTGCGAACATCCTCTCGGACCTCGTGCGCTTCGAGGAGGCCGCCGTCGAGAGCCCCTCGCAGGTGGTGCTCGACGAGGAGGAGTTCCGCGTGGACCTGACCGACATCGCGGCGCAGATCGAGGCCGCCGACACCCTCGTGCGCGAACGCGAGGTCCGCACCACCTTCGAGTGGCGTGCCGGCACGCCCGACAGCAGCCTGATGGCCTGCGCCGCCCCCGTGCCCGAGGTGCGCGAGCGCATCGAAGCGGAGTACGAGGCGCAAAGCGTGGTGCCGGTCGAGGACTTCGACACCACAGGCCGCAGCCCGCTGCATGCGCTCTATGCCAAGCTGCTCGACGGCCGCGACGTGCGCATCGCCGTGCTGGGCGACTCGTTCATCGAGGGCGACATCCTCACCGCCGACCTGCGCGAACGTTTGCAGGAGCACTACGGAGGCTGCGGCGCGGGTTTCGCGCCGATGGCTTCGCCGCTCGCCAACTTCCGCCGCACGGTGAAGACCCAGGCCCGGGGCTGGACGCCCTACAACATCATGCAGTACAAGACCACGCCCCAGGCGCTGCGCGACCGTTACTACGTGTCGGGCTGGGTGTGCCAGGCCGCGCCCGGCGCCCAGACGCGCTGGGAGTGTTCCGACGCCCGGCAGCGGCTCGATCCCTGCCTCGGCGCACGCATACTCTTCGTGAGCCGCGGCGACAGCCGCGCGGAGGTCACGCTCAACGACACGCTGCGCCGCGTCTTCGACATCGAGGGCGACGAGGCGCTGCGTCAGATCGCCGTGTCGGGCATCCCGATCCGGTCGCTCGCCTTCCGCGTGGCGGAGGGTGCCGACGGCTTCATCGGCTACGGCGCCCTGCTCGAAGGTCCGGGCGTGGGTGTGGACAACTACTCCGTGCGCAGCAACAACGGCCAGGCCATGTTCCGCACCGACCCGGCGATCAACGCCCAGGCCGGCGCCATGCTCGGCTACGACCTGGTGGTGCTGCAATACGGCCTCAACATCATGCAGCAGGGAATCCGCAACTACGACAACTACGGCGCCAAGGTGTGCCGCATGATCGCCTACGTCCGCGAATGCTTTCCCCGGGCCGCCGTGCTGGTGCTGGGCGTGAGCGACCGCTCGGTGCGCACCGACGCGGGATTCGAGCCGATGGACGCCCTGCCTTTCATGACCGCCTGCCAGCGCGCTGCGGCCCGCAGCGAGTGCGCGGCCTTCTGGGACACGGCCGCCGCGATGCGCGCCCTGGGCGGCATGGAGCGCTTCGTGGCCAACGGCTGGGCCGGCAAGGACTACACCCACATCAACTACGGGGGCGGCCGCCAGGTGGCCCGCGCGCTCGCCGCCGCACTCCACGAGGGCGTGCGCCGTGCGGCCGAGCGGCGCGAGTTCGAGCGACGTCTCGAACTGATGCGCATGAACGTGGCGGACAGCCTCGGCGAACGCATGGTCCGCAGCGCGCTCTTCACGCCCCCCGCACCGATCGAATAACACCCCGCACCGAACACCCCGCGCATGACCGGAATCGCCGACATAGTGGACAAAACCCTCGGACTGCTGAGCTACGACGCCGCACAGCCGCTCATCTTCAGCAGCGGACTCTTCCTGTTCCTGTTCACGGGATTCCTGATCTTCTACGCGCTGCTGCGGCACGACGCACCGGCGCGCATCGCCTACGTCATCCTCTTTTCGCTCTACTTCTACTACAAGTCGAGCGGACTCTACTTCCTGCTGCTGGTCTTCGCCGCCACGAGCGACTACTGGATCGCGCGGGCGCTCCACGCGTCGCGGCGACCGTGGGCACGACGCGGATGGGTGCTGCTGAGCGTGGGCGTAAACCTGGGCATGCTGGCCTATTTCAAGTACACCAACTTCCTGATCGACATCGCCAACCAGCTCTTCGGCGAGGGATTCCTCCAGTTCCGCAACATCTTCCTGCCGGTGGGCATCTCGTTCTTCGTCTTTCAGTCGCTCAGCTACACGATCGACATCTACCGGCGCGAGATCGAACCCCTGCGCCGGTGGGGCGACTACCTGTTCTACCTCTCGTTCTTCCCCCAGCTCGTGGCGGGGCCCATCGTCCGCGCCCGCGACTTCCTGCCCCAGATACGCCGGCCCCTGACCGTCACGCGCACCATGTTCGGCACGGGGCTCTTCCTGATCCTCACGGGACTCTTCAAGAAAGCCGTGATCTCGGACTACCTGTCGCTCAACTTCGTGGACCGCATCTTCGACGAGCCCCTGCTCTACTCGGGCTTCGAGTGCCTCATGGGCATCTACGGCTACGCCCTCCAGATCTACTGCGACTTCTCGGGCTACTCCGACATGGCCATCGGCATCGCCCTGCTGCTCGGCTTCCGCTTCCCGAAGAACTTCGACGCACCCTACAAGTCGGCCACCATCACCGAGTTCTGGCGGCGGTGGCACATCTCGCTTTCGAGCTGGCTGCGCGACTACCTCTACATCTCGCTCGGAGGCAACCGCCGCGGACGCGTCCGCACCTACTTCAACCTGCTCGTGACCATGCTGCTGGGCGGTCTGTGGCACGGCGCTGCGCTGCGTTTCGTGCTGTGGGGCGCGCTGCACGGCGCAGCCCTCGCGCTGCACAAGCTCTACCTCGCGGCCGTGCCCCGCGCCAAGGCCACGGGCGCCGCGATGCACCCCCTGTGGCGCGGCCTGGGCATGGTCTTCACCTTCCACCTCGTATGCTTCGGCTGGCTCATGTTCCGCGCCGAGTCGATGCAGAGCATCTCGCTCATGCTACACCAGATATTCCACGACTTCAACGCCGCGGTGGCGCCGCAGGTCGTGGCCGGATACTCGGGCGTATTCCTGCTCATGGGCATCGGCTACCTGCTCCACATGCTTCCCGACGCCGCCGACCGCACGGCCCGCCGCCTGGTGGCGGGCGCGCCGCTGACGTTGCAGGTGCTGCTGGCCGCCGCGATGATCTGGGGCGTGATGCAGGTAAAATCCACGGGCATACAGCCCTTCATCTACTTCCAATTCTGAAGCACCTCCGCACATGTACTACGACTTCGACCACCCGCTCTTCCTCGCACTGAATTTCGACGGCGGCCCCGCGATGGACCGCGCGATGCTCCTCGTGTCGGGCACCCCGATGTGGCTGCCGCTCTACGCACTGATCCTCTATCTGGTATGGCGGCGCACGGACTGGCGGCGCCTGCTCCTGTTCATCGGCTGCATGGCCGCGGCACTCGTGCTCGCGGACATGATCTGCGGCATCTTCAAGCACGTAGGAGTCCTGAAAGAGGTGTGGCCCTCGTTTCCGCCGCGCCTGCGCCCCATGTTCACGCCCGAACTGGAGGGTATGAACGTGAGCGCCGACTCGCTGGCCGTCATCCGCCGCACGGCCGTGCCGGGCGAATGGGCGGTGCACGTGCTCCCCGAAACCGCCACGGGACGCTACGGCACCGTGTCGGCCCACGCCGCGGTTATCGCGGCCCTCGCAGCCCTCGCGTGCCCCGTCGTGCGGCGGCGGTGGTTCACGCTCCTCATGATCGCAGCCACGCTGCTGATCTGCTATTCGCGCATCTATCTGGCCAAGCACTTCCCCATGGACCTGCTGCTCGGCGCCGCCACCGGTGCGCTGACCGGCGGCGCGGCCTACGCCCTCTTCCGCGCGTTCGGCCGCCGGAAAGCTTAGGCCCACGCCTGCCCCTCTTCGCGGCGCGCCCCCGCCGACAACCCGCGCGGCACTTCCCCGCGCGGCGCGCAGCCGACGAAATATTGCGATTTCGCTCTTTTTTCACTACTTTTGCACAAAGTACGGACAAATATAAAATACGAACATAATGGCAATCGAACTCAGCGAACAGGAGCAGCTGCGCCGGCAGTCGCTCCGGGCCCTCCGGGACCTGGGCATCAACCCCTATCCGGCCGAACGGTACGACGTGACGGCCACGGCGCGCGAAATCGCCGAAGGCTACGACCCCGACAAGGGCAATTTCGACGCGGTGCGCCTGGCGGGCCGCATCATGTCGCGCCGCATTATGGGCAGCGTCTCGTTTTTCGAACTCCAGGACCACACGGGCCGCATACAGGTCTACATCCGCCGCGACGACATCTGCCCCGAGGGCGATCCGACGCTGTACAACACCGTCTTCAAGAAGCTGCTCGACATCGGCGACTTCGTGGGCGTGGAGGGCTTCGCGTTCCGCACCAACACGGGCGAGCTGTCGGTGCACTGCCGCAAACTGACCGTCATTTCGAAGTCGGTGCGTCCGCTGCCCGTGGTCAAGGAGAAGGACGGCCAGACGTTCGACGCCTTCACCGACCCCGAGGTGCGTTACCGCCAGCGTTACGTCGATCTGGTGGTGAACCCCCACATCAAGGAGGTCTTCGTAAAGCGCGCCCGCATCATGGCCGCCATGCGCTCCTTCTTCAACGAGCAGGGCTACATCGAGGTGGAGACGCCCATCCTGCAACCCATACCGGGCGGCGCGTCGGCGCGCCCGTTCATCACGCACCACAACTCGCTCGACACCGACCTCTACCTGCGCATCGCCACGGAGCTCTACCTCAAGAAGCTGATCGTGGGCGGCTTCGACGGCGTGTACGAATTCGGCAAGAACTTCCGCAACGAGGGCATGGACCGCACGCACAACCCCGAGTTCACGTGCATGGAGATCTACGTGGCCTACAAGGACTACCGCTGGATGATGGACTTCACGGAGCGCATGCTCGAACGGGTTGCGATGGCGACCAACGGCTCGACGGAGGTCACCATCGACGGCCGCGCGGTCTCGTTCAAGGCGCCGTTCCGCCGCATCACCATGACCGACGCCATCCGCGAGAAGACCGGCTACGACATCACGGGCCAGACCGAGGAGCAGCTGCGCGAAGCCTGCGCACGCCTCGGCGTCGAGACCGACGCCACGATGGGCAAGGGCAAGCTCATCGACGCCATCTTCGGCCAGTACTGCGAGGAGGAGCTCGTGCAGCCCACGTTCGTCACCGACTACCCCATCGAGATGTCGCCCCTGTGCAAGCGCCACCGCGACAACCCCGACCTCACGGAGCGTTTCGAGCTCTTCGTGAACGGCAAGGAGCTCTGCAACGCCTACTCCGAGCTGAACGACCCCATCGACCAGCTGGAGCGCTTCCAGGAGCAGCTGCGCCTCTCGGAGAAGGGCGACGACGAGGCGATGTTCATCGACATGGACTTCGTGCGCGCGCTCGAATACGGCATGCCCTCGTGCTCGGGCATGGGCATCGGCATCGACCGGCTCACGATGTTCATGACGGGCCAGTCGTCGATACAGGACGTGCTCTTCTTCCCGCAGATGCGTCCCGAGAAGAAACCCGTGAACGACCCTGCGGAGCGCTACACGGCCCTTGGCATTCCCGAGGAGTGGGTGGGCGTCATCCAGCGCATGGGCTACGTGACGGTCGATTCGCTCAAGAAGCTCGCCCCGGGCAAATTCTTCAACGACCTGTGCGGATTCAACAAGAAAAACAAACTGGGACTCAAGGCCCCCTCGATGGAGGAGGTGAAAAAGTGGTGCGAATAGCGCGCACCCCGCGAGGATGAACCGCACGCTCCGACTCCTGACGCCGCTTCTGCTTGCGCTGTGCACGCTCCGTGCACCGGCGCACGGGGAGGCGGCGTCGGCATTCCGCCCCGCAGGCTGCGAAGCGCACGGAACGGAGTCTCTGCGGGCGGAGACGCGGACGGTGACCGAAAGCCCGCGCACGGTCGAGCTGCGGACAGCGCCCGAAGCCCCCGGCATCGCGGAAATGCGGACAATGACCGAAGAACCGCGCACGGCGGAGGCGCGGACGGAGACCGAAACCCCGTGCACCGCGCAGGCACGGCCGGAAGCCGCCGCACCCCGCCGCACGAAGGCCGCGACACAACGCGCCGACGCGGCGCACGACGGCAGCGAAAGCCCCGCGCTGCGCTTCCGTCCCGACGGAAGGTTCCGCATCCTCCAGCTCACCGACCTCCACTACACCGCTTCCGCACGCCGCTCGGGCCACGTGCTGCCGATGGTAGCCGACCTGATCGACCGCGAGCGGCCCGATCTGATCGTGCTGACGGGCGACCTCGTCTACGACCGGCCGGCCGCGCCGCTGCTCCGCCGCATCGGAACACTGCTGGCGGGCAAGGGCGTGCCGTATGCCGTGACGCTCGGCAACCACGACGCGGAACAGGACCTCACGCGCGACGAGGTGTACGCCGCGGTGCGTGCGCTGCCCGGCTGCATCAATGCGCGGTTCAACCCGCCCGGGGAGCCTCAGGGCACGTTCGCGGTGCCGATCGACACGGACGACGGCCGCTGCGCCACCGTGCTCTACGTCATGGATTCGAACGACTACAACGCCGACGACGGCACCTACGCCGGTGTGGATGCCGGGCAGGTCGCCTGGTACGAACGCCGGAGCGAGGAGCTCGAACGGCGCTGCGGCGCGAAGGTCGGGGCCCTGGTCTTCATGCACATTCCGCTGCCCGAGTACGCCGAGGCGTTCGACGGCGACCCCGCGCGCGTGGGCTTCCGGCTCGAAAGCGAATGCCCGGGGCGCGACAACCACGGCATGTTCGAAGCGATGGTGCGCCGCGGCGACGTGCGGGGCGTGTTCGCAGGCCACGACCACTCGAACGACTACGCGGCCGTGCTGCGGGGCATCGTCCTCGCCTACGGGCGATACAGCGGCGGCTACGCCGAATACCAGGAATTAGTGAGCGGCGCCCGCGTGATCGAGCTGCACCGCGACCGACCCGGATTCGTCACCTGGATGCGCCTGGCCAACGGCCGCGAGGTGCGCCGCGCGGAGTACCCCCGCCCCTGAGCAGGCGCACGACACACAATCCGCCGGCACGGACCCGCCCGTCCGCCGGCCCGAAAAAACGACCGTCATGAAACGCAGCAACACCCCCTCGAAGCTCTCCCCGCAACGCGGCGCACGGATCGCGCTGCTCCTTTCGGGCTGCTGCGCGGTGTGCACCCTGACGGTCACGGGGCTGCTGCCCCGCCCGCTCTTCGACGCGCTCTTTCTGTGCGGGCTGCTGGTCCTGAGCGCCCGGTGCATCCGCGTCGTCCTGCCCCGCATGACGCCGCGGCAGCGGGAATGGCTCTACGTGTGGGTCTACGTGCCGCTGTTCTGCTTCTTCCTGCCGGGCTCCGCGCTCTGGCGCGACACGGAGGCGGGACTCGGCGAGCGGATACGCACGCCGGCCTACGTCGCCGTCGCGTTCCTCTTCATCGCTGCGCATATCTTTTATTTCCTTTATAAAAACAAACCGAAAATGAGAAAGAAAATCGTTGCCGGCAACTGGAAGATGAATACGCTTCCGGCCGAGGGTGCAGAGTTGGCAAAGGGCATCGTCGCACAGCGCGCGACGGCGCCGGCCGAGGTGAATTTCATCGTCTGCCCGCCGTTCACCCACCTGTCGCAGGTCGCCGAGGCGCTCAAGGGCTCGAACATCGCGCTCGGCGCCCAGAACTGCGCCGCCGAAGAGAAGGGCGCCTACACGGGCGAAGTGTCGGCGGCGATGATCGCGGCCCTCGGCTGCCGCTACGTCATCCTCGGGCACTCGGAGCGCCGCCAGTACTACGGCGAGACCTCGGAGACGCTCAACCTCAAGATGGCCCGGGCCTACGCCCACGGCCTCACCCCCGTTTACTGCGTGGGCGAGAACCTCGAAGAGCGCGAGGCGGGGAAGCATTTCGACGTGGTGAAGGCGCAGATCGAGGAGGTGGTATGCAACCTCACGCCCGAGCAGTTCGCCGGCCTGGTGATCGCCTACGAGCCCGTGTGGGCCATCGGCACGGGCAAGACCGCCACGGCAGACCAGGCGCAGGAGATCCACGCTTTCATCCGCAAGGTGCTGGCCGACAAGTTCGGCGCCGCAGCCGCCGAGACCCCGATCCTCTACGGCGGTTCGTGCAAGCCCTCGAACGCGGCGGAACTCTTCGCCAAGGAGGACGTGGACGGCGGACTGATCGGCGGTGCCGCCCTCAAGGCCGAGGATTTCCTGGGCATCGGCCAGGGCTTCGCGAAATAAGCCCGGAGCCTCCGCAGCGCGTCCCGGCGGTGTTCTCGCGACACCGCCGGGACGCGTCGTTTTCCGCCGCCACGGTATGCCGCCCTTCCCCGGTCGCACGACGATCGGCACGGCCGCGAACGAGAGACACAGCCCCCGGGCCCCGCGAACGGCCGCAGACACTGCGCCGCGGCCGAACCGCGGCAGCGCAAGAGCGTCGCAGGCAAAACCGGGGGCAGTGCGATGGAAGCGCAGTCGGAACCGATGGAGGTGCAATGGCAGCGCAGCCGGAATCAGGGGCAGTGCCGATGGAAACGCGGTCGGAACCGGAGGAGGTGCAATGGCGGCGCAGCCGGAACAGCGGGAGGTGCAATGGAAACCCCGGGCGGCGGGCGGGGACAAAAAGCGACCTCCGGCACGCGGTTCGGCCCTATTTTTGAACCGCTCGCGCAGAGCCCCCGGGAACGCACGATGCGGTCCGCAGGCGGCACAGCGCCGGGACGACGCACCCGGCCTCCGGGCACGAAATTTCAGGACGGCGGCGATGATACGCAAAATTGTCGGTTTTTACAGAGACGGGTTCCGCGGCATGACCGTGGGACGGACGCTGTGGTGCATCGTGCTGCTCAAGCTGCTGCTGCTGTTCGGCGTGCTGCGCCCCCTTTTCTTCCGCGATCCGATGGCGGGCCGCAGCGTCGCGGAGTGCGGCACAGCGGTGCTGGAGCGGCTGACCGATGTCGAAAACCCATTATCCGACCCATGATAACCGATATTTTGCAGACCGTAGAGTGGTCGCGGGCGCAATTCGCCCTCACGGCCATGTATCACTGGTGTTTCGTGCCGCTCACGCTGGGGCTGCTGGTGCTCATCGCCGTGATGGAGAGCGTGTGGTACCGCACGGGCGATGCGCGGTGGCTTCGCACGACGAAGTTCTGGATGCGGCTCTTCGGCGTGAACTTCGCCGTGGGCGTGGCGACGGGACTCGTGCTCGAATTCGAGTTCGGCACCAACTGGTCCAACTACTCCCACTTCGTGGGCGACATCTTCGGAGCGCCGCTGGCCATCGAGGGCATCGTGGCCTTCTTTCTCGAAACCACCTTCCTGGCCGTCATGTTCTTCGGCTGGGACCGCGTGAGCCGCGGCGCGCACCTGACCGCCACGTGGCTCACGGCCGTCGGCGCCGCGGTGTCGGCGCTCTGGATCCTGGTGGCCAACGCCTGGATGCAGTACCCCGCAGGCTGCACCTTCGATCCGGAGCACGTGCGTTTCGAGATGACCTCCTTTACCGACGTGCTCTTCTCGCCCGTGGCGATCAACAAATTCACCCACACGCTCCTGTCGTCGTTCGCGCTGGCCGCGGTCTTCGTGACGGGCGTGAGCGCCTGGTACCTGCTGCGGGGCCGCGAACGCGACATGGCGCGGCGCAGCATCGCGCTGGCCTCGGCCTTCGGATTCGCGGCGGCCGTGCTCACGGCCACCACGGGCGACCGGTCGGGCGCGGTCGTAGCCCGCGTGCAGCCCATGAAGCTGGCGGCGATGGAGGCGCTCTACGACGGACGCACGGAGGCGCCGCTCACGGTATTCGGCCTGCTGAAACCCGCCTCGCGCCTCGCGCCGGGCGAGAAACCCTACCGATTCGGCTTCGAGGTGCCGGGACTGCTCTCGGCGATGAGCTTCCGCGACACGAAAGCCTACGTGCCCGGCATCAACGACCTGCTCGCGGGCAACGCCGCACGGGGGCTGCTCTCCGCCGCGGAGAAGATGCGGCGGGGACGCGAAGCCGTGGCGGTGCTCGCCCGGTACCGCGACGCCCGGCGTGCGGGCGACGGCGCGGAGCTGGCGCGCCTCGGGGCGCTTTTCGATCCGGCAACACCCGACGGCCGGGCCTTCCTCGACGAGTACTTCGCCTACCTCGGCTACGGATACCTCCGCAGCGAGCAGGAGCTGGTGCCCTGCGTGCCGCTCGTCTTCTACGCGTTCCGCGTAATGGTGGGCGTGGGCGTGCTGCTGCTGCTCTTCTTCGCCGCGGTGTGGCACCTCAACCGCCGCGACCGCCTCGCACGCCACCGGTGGCTGCTGCGCACGGCGGTGGCGGCCGTGCCGCTGACCTACCTCGCCTCGCAGGCCGGATGGGTCGTGGCCGAAGTCGGACGCCAGCCCTGGGCCATACAGAACCTCATGCCCGTGCGGGTGGGCGTGACGGACGTGCCGCCCACCTCGGTCGGCGTCACCTTCGGCCTCTTCGTCGCGCTCTTCACGCTGCTGCTGGCCGCCGAACTATGCATCATGTTCCGACAGATCGAACGGGGCCCCGACGGGCCCGAAAAGGATTGAATCATGGATACGCTTGTTTTCCTGCAACACTACTGGTGGTTTCTGATCGCGCTGCTGGGGGCGGTGCTGGTCTTCCTGCTCTTCGTGCAGGGCGGCCAGGGGCTGCTGCCGCAGCTCGCACGCTCCGAGGCGGAGCGCACGGCGCTCCTCGCGTCGCTGGACCACAAATGGGAGCTGACCTTCACGACGCTCGTCGTCTTCGGCGGCGCCTTCTTCGCGTCGTTTCCACTCTTCTACGCCGTCAGCTTCGGCGGCGCATGCTACGTGTGGCTGGCGCTCCTCCTCCTCTTCGTGATGCAGGCCGCGGCGTTCGGATTCCGCGGCAGGGAGGGCAGCCTCTACGGACGCCGGACCTACGACGCCGTGCTGGCGGTCGGCGGCACGGGCTCGCCCTTTCTGCTGGGCACGGCGCTCGGCACGCTCTTCACCGGAGCGCCCTTCGTGGTGAACCGCTTCGGCATGGCCCGAACGGACGGCGACCTCTTCATCGCCCGGTGGACATCGCCCTGGCACGGCCTGGAGGCGCTGGCCGACTACTGCAATGCGGCGCTCGGCCTGGCCCTCGTCTTCCTCTCGCGGCTGCTGGCCTGCCACTACTTCCTCTCCGCCGTGGCCGACCCCGCGCTGCGCGAGCGCGCACGCCGGCGGTCGCTGCCTGCCGCCGCGCTCTTTCTCGCGGCTTTCGGACTCTTTTTCGCAGGGGTGGCGAGCGCCGCAGGCTACGGCGCCGATCCCGCAACGGGCACCGTCTCCCTCGTGGAGGGCAAGCTGCTCCTCAACCTGCGCCAGATGCCCCTCGTGGCGGTCCTTGCCGCGGGAGGCGTCGCCGCGCTCGCATGGGGCGTGGCGGCCGGAGCGCGCGGTAGCCGCCGCGCGCTGTGGGCGAGCGGCGCGGGAAGCGTCGCAACGGTGCTGGCCCTGCTGCTCGCCGCGGGATGGAACGACACGGCCTACTACCCCTCGCTGTCCGACATGCAGTCGTCGCTCACGATCCGCAACTCCTCGTCGAGCCGCTTCACGCTGCGCGTGATGGCCGTCGTGTCGCTCCTGCTGCCGGTCGTCGCGGGTTACGTCGCCTACGCATGGCGTGCGGTGGCGCGCCCGCCCCGGCCCCACGACGCGGCATAGGACGGGGTCCGCGGACGACGTGTCCGCGGACCCCGCAGCATCTCCCGGCACGGCCGGCTACTCCCCGTCGCCGAAGGGACGGCGGTTCTGGCACACGTCCTCGAAAGCGAGGCCCTTTTCGTAGGTGCGCATGGCGCGGCGGCTCATGCCCATCGACGAGAAGCCGCCGTCGTGGTAGAGGTTCTGCATGGTCACCTTGCGCGTGAAGTCCGAAAAGAGCGTCAGCACGTAGTCGGCGCACTCCTCGGCCGTAGCGTTGCCCAGGGGCGACATGCTCTCGGCGAACTCCATCAGCTCGCCCATGCCCAGCACGCCCCGGCCCGCCGTGGTGGGTGTGGGCGACTGCGACACGGTGTTGATGCGCACGTGCTTCTCGCGGCCGTAGATGTAGCCGAAGCTGCGGGCGATGGATTCGAGCAGCGCCTTGGCGTCGGCCATGTCGTTGTAGCCGTACAGCGTGCGCTGCGCGGCGATGTAGGAGAGCGCCACGATCGAGCCCCACTCGTTGAGCGCATCCTTCTTGCGCACGGCCTGTATGGCCTTGTGGAACGAGATGGCCGAAATGTCGAGCGTCTTCTGGAGGTAGTCGTAGTCCAGATCGTCGTAGGTGCGCCCCTTGCGCACGTTGGGCGACATGCCGATCGAGTGGAGCATGAAGTCGAAACGCCCGCCGAAGTGCTCGGTCGTGCGGTCGATCAGCCGTTCGAGGTCCTCGACGCGCGTGGCGTCGGCCGGCACGACGATCGTGCCGCACTTTTCGGCCAGGCGGTCGATCGTACCCATGCGGATCGACACCTCGGTATTCGTCAGCACGATTTCGGCGCCCTCCTCGACCGCGCGTTCCGCGACCTTCCAGGCGATGGACTGTTCGTTGAGCGCCCCGAAGATGAGGCCCTTCTTTCCTTTCAGCAGATTCGTTGCCATAATTGCATTCATTAACCCGTTTTACCTTTTCGTCGCGCAACCCTTGCGCCGGCCGCGGAGACACCGCTCCGACCGGAAAAGGGCGGTTGCGCTCACCCTTTGGGATAGAAATCCGGACAAATGTAACAAAAATCCGCTTCCCCGGTGCATTCCGACCCAAACTTTTCACACGGCGGCGCCGCCGCGCATGTCGCTGCGGACGCCCCGATACCCCGTTCGGACACCGCAGCGGCAAGCGCAGTGCGGATTTCGCATCGTTTCGTCGCGCACGCTCCCATTCCGCGTCAGGAGTGCGTCGGAAAGGGGTTTGTAAAATAATTTATTCGATAAAATATAATTAATTATTAACTAAATTCTTTTCTTCTCCGTCGGATCGGTGTAACTTTACGCTTCACAAAGCCTTTGTATATGAAAAATTCGGAGTACATGCGTCTGCGCCGCGAGTTCATCTGCGACGTGACCCGGCTTCTGTACGATCCGGGGAGTCACACCCGCAGCAAGATGTGGATATGGAGGAATTTCATCCTTCCCGTACTCGGCATAGGATACCAAACCTACCTCAAGGAGTCGAAAGCCGACGTGGCATTCGACACCGACCGCATGTCGCGCCTGGTCGCCGCCTTCGAGCTGCTCACCGAGCGCGGACACCAGGCCCTCGGCCGCACCGCCGCACGACCGCGCGTTCCCGGCACGGCCGAAACCGAAGGGCCCATGCCCTGCACGAGAGAGGAGGTGGAGGCATGAGCGCGCTGAAACCCGAACAACTGGAGACGGGCGAACTTTATCTGTTCGCTCCGGACGCGGGCGGCGAGCGGATATGGGGCCTGTTCGATGCGACGGAGCCCGGGGGCCGCATCCGGCTGGAGGTGGCGAGCCGCGATTTCGAACACTTCGACCTCCGCATCGTGCTGCCCGACGGATGGCGGGCCGTGCGTGCGGCCTCGCGCAACGAACTGCGCGACTTCGCGTTCAACTGGGGCTATGCTCGACGCTGAGCACCGCGCCGCAGGAGCGGATTTCAGCCGCCGGCAGTCGCCCGCGATTCCGGCCTCGCACGGGAAAAAGCACGGGAAGAGAGAAAAATATGCCGATTTTTTTTGCCAGCCGCCGCAACTCTTGTATCTTTGCGGTCGCAGTTTACGATCCGGCACGCCGGACGGCTGCGGCGACGGGAGCCTTCTCGGCTGAGGGGACTCCCGGATCAAACCCGAGGAGAGGTGCAGGAGTGGTTGAACTGGCCCGCCTGGAAAGCGAGTAAACGTCAAAAGCGTTTCAGGGGTTCGAATCCCCTCCTCTCCGCCGAGCCCCGCGATTCCAGTGGGCAGAATCCGCAAGATCAAGGTCTTGCGGATTTTTCTTTTCCCGTCGAACACCCGGAAAAACGCGTATTGCTGACGGAGCCCGGCGGAAACGAAAAGATGCGAAAACACTTGGACGCGCATCCTTTCCCTGGCCCCGAAAACAGGCAGACAGCGCGGGAAAGGCGGGCATTATGATCCGGAAGCGGTCCGTGGCTGCTCCCTTACGTTTCCGTCCGAAGCCGGACATTCGAACCGGATTTGCGGGATGCGACGTCCCGACGCAGCGATTATCCCCAACTTTTCGCTAATTTTGCCGCGCCGGCGGACTTACCACACCCCGCCGCCCGACTACCCATGACCGAACTCGCGATCTTCGACCTCGACGGCACCCTGCTCGACACCATCGGCGACCTGGCCGTCGCATGCAACGCGGCACTGGCCCTCAGGGGTCTGCCGCAGCACTCCTACGAGGAGTATTGCGGTTTCGTAGGCAACGGCATCCTCCGCCTCGTGGAGCGCGCCCTGCCCGAACCCCTGCGAACGCCCCACACCGTCGCCGCCGTGCGCCGCGACTTCGTGGAGTACTACACCGCGCACATCGACCTCAGGACGCGCCCCTACGAGGGCATTCCGGAGCTGCTCCGCACGCTCGCCGCCCGGGGTGTGCGGCTCGCCGTGGCCTCGAACAAGTTCCAGGCAGGCACCTCGAAGCTCGTCGCACGCTTCTTTCCCGACGTGGAGTTCGCCGCCGTGCTGGGCCAGCGCGAAGGCGTGGCCCTGAAACCCGATCCGGCCGTCGCGGAGGAGATTCTGCAACGGGTGCCCGTGCCGCGCGACCGGGTGCTCTTCGTCGGCGACTCGGGCATCGACATGCAGACGGCCGCAGCCGCCGGCATACGCTCGGTGGGCGTTACGTGGGGGTTCCGCGCCCGCACGGAGCTCGTGGAAGCCGGCGCCGACCACCTGATCGACACCCCCGCCGCACTCCTCGACCTGCTCTGATCCGCCTGCCGGAGCGGGCAAACGCCTGCGGCGGACGAAGCCGCCCCTCACGACATGCGTGCGTTCCGCACCGGACCCCGAAAGACCGGTGCGGAACGCACGCAGGCTCCGCCGCGGGGCATTACTCCCCGTCGTCGTAGAAAATCCCGTCCATGAGCGAATCCAGTTCGCGCCGCTCCTTCTTCGTCGGGCGCCCCGTGCCGCGGTCGCGCGTCACGAAGACGGTTTCGCGCGGCACGTCGAGTTTGGCCAGCTCCTCCTGCGGGGTGACGTTCACGCAGTACTCCGGCACGTTCTTGGCCGGCTGGCGGCTCGTGACGAGCCCCACCACCCGATAGGAGTAAACCACCTGCTGGCGCCGCACCGTGATGCGGTCGCCGCATTTCACCTCGCGCGAGGGTTTGGCGTAGGCGTCGTTCACAAGCACTTTGTTCGTGCGCACGGCCTCCGCGGCGTCGCTGCGGGTCTTGAAAATCCGCACGGCCCACAGGTATTTGTCGAGTCTTACATCTTCCATATTCCAATCCGTTGTCAATGCCGGCCCGTTCAGCGCTCGTAGAGCGTTTCGGCACGGGGCCGGTCGTGCGAATGTTCGTCGTTCTGGCGGCTCACGCTGAGGATCATACCCAGCGCCATGGCGGTAAAGAGCACCGACGAGCCGCCGCGCGAGATGAGCGGCAGGGTCTGGCCCGTCTCGGGAATCAGATTGACCGTCACCATGATGTGGAGCAGCGCCTGGCACGTGATGAGCAGCGCCAGGCCCAGCACCAGCAGCCCCGGGAATGCGGTGCCGCAGCGACGGAAAATTTCGATCGCCCGGAAGAAAATCCACAGATAGAGCATCAGCAGCGCCACGGCCAGGATCAGACCGTACTCCTCGACGAAGAAGGCGTAGGCGTAGTCGCTCTCGGGGTGGATCATCTCCACGCGCATGGCGCTCTGCCCGGCGCCCTCGCCCAGGATGCCGCCGTTGTGGATGGCGATCATCGAACGCTCCGTGTCGGTCAGGTGGTCGATGGGCTTGTCCGTCTGCGACTGGGTCCACAGGTGGATCCACGTCGCCACGCGGCCCTCAGCCGTCTCGCTGCGCCCCAGGTTGAGGGCCATGATGAGCACCACGCCCGCCACGGCCCACGCCACCAGCTTCAGCAGCTCGCCGAAGCGCACGCGTCCGATGAGCATCATCACCCACGAGGCAGCGAAGACCAGCACGGCCGACGAGGTGTGGGCCGGGAAGATCACGGCGCACGACACCACCACCGGCATCAGCACGGGCCACGTTCCCTCGCGCCAGATGCGGCCCTGGGCCGGATCGCTCCACCAGGTCCAGAAGCGCCACGAGGGGACGATGCACAGCTTGTCGATCTTCGACTGCCGCCCCGCGAGCTGACGCGCCAGGAAGAGCACCGTGGCGACCTTCAGCGCCTCGGAGGGCTGGAACTGAAAGGGTCCGAGCGGAATCCAGCGGGCTGCGCCGTTGGTCGTGGCGCCGATGAAGTAGACGGCGATGGTGAGCAGTACGCCGATCAGGTAGGCCGGTTTCGAGAGGTGGTTGTAGATGCGGCAGTCGATCTTGTGCACGGCGAGCATGATGCCGAGGCTCACCACGAGAATCATGATCTGCTGGCGCAGGAAGTGCGACGTGCTGCGCACCGTGTGCGCGTCGTAGGCCATCTTGGCCGTAGAGGAGTAGACGACCAGGATGGAGATCACGGCCAGCGCAGCCACGATGATCCACAGCACGCGGTCGCCCGTGAAGACCCGGAACGGCGCCGCCCCGGCCTCCTCCTGCGGCTGCTTCGGCGCCTCGGCGTCCCCCGAAGCACCGGCCCGGCGCGCCCCCGCTCCCGAAGCGTCGCGCTCCGCGGCGTGCGAACCGCTACGGGCGCTGCCGCCGGCCGTCTCGCCCGCACAGGCGCCACGGGCCGCGACGTCCGCAACGGGACCGGACGTCTCCTCCCAGGGGCAGGGTTCCGGCATATGATCCGTGCTCCGCATAGGCTATCCCAGGTGTTCGGCCACCCACTGCTTGAACAGCTCGCCGCGCTGCTCGTAGTTCTTGAACAGGTCGAAGCTGGCGCAGGCGGGCGAGAGCAGCACGGCATCGCCCGGACGCGCCGCATCGCGTGCCGCCCGCATCGCCTCGTCGAGCGATCCGGTGGAGACGATCTGCGGCACCACGCCGGTGAACTCGGCGACCAGCTTGGCGTTGTCCGCACCCATGCAGACCAGCGTGCGGACCTTCTGCCGCGCGAACTCCTTGAGCGGCGCGTAGTCGTTGCCCTTGTCCGTGCCTCCGGCGATCCATACCACCGGACGCGTCATGCTCTCCAGCGCATACCACACCGAATCGACGTTCGTGGCCTTCGAGTCGTTGATCCACGCCACGCCCCCGTACTCGCCGGCGGGTTCGAGCCGGTGCTCCACGGGGTCGAACGCACAGATCGAGCGGCGCACCTGCTCCGGCGCCACGCCCGCGGCGAGGGCCGCGAGGGCCGCCGCCATGGCGTTGTAGGCGTTGTGCAGCCCCTTGAGCTTCATCTGCGCCGTGTCGATCTCCACCGACGCGCGACCCACGGTCGCCGTGAACCTGCCGTCGCACAGGAACGCGTTGCCCGCACCGCTCGCCACGGCCGCACGCGCCGCGAAGGGCAGCTCGCGCATCCGCAGCTCGTGGCGCGGCAGCTGCCCGGCGATCACCGGATCGTCGGCCGAATAGATGAAGGCGCAGCGCGAGTGCTGGTTCCGCACGATGCGCATCTTCGAGTCGGCGTAGTTCTGGAAGCAGTAGTCGTAGCGGTCGAGGTGGTCGGGCGTGATGTTGGTCAGCACGGCCACGTCGGCCCGGAAACGGTACATGCCGTCGAGCTGGAATGAGCTGAGCTCCAACACATACCAGTCGTAGTCGCCCGTGGCGACCGAGTAGGCGAAGCTCTCGCCGATGTTGCCGCCGAGGGCCGCGTTGTAGCCCGCATCGCGCAGGATGCGGTAGATGAGCGACGTGGTGGTGGTCTTGCCGTTCGACCCCGTGATGCAGATCGTGCGCGCACGGCCGATGTAGCGGCCCGCGAACTCGATTTCGGAGATTATCGGGATGCCCGCCTCGCGGATGCGGCGCACGACGGGCGCCTTCTCCGGAATGCCGGGCGACTTGACCACCTCGTCGGCCGCGAGGATGCGCTCCTCGGTGTGGCCGCCCTCCTCGTAGGGCACGGCCCACTCGTCGAGCCGCGCCTTGTAGCGGTCGGCGATGCGGCCGCTGTCCGACAGGAAGACGTCGAATCCCTTCTTCTTGGCGAGGATCGCCGAGCCGTAGCCGCTGATTCCTCCGCCCAAAACGACGATGCGTTTCATGGTCTTGCTCATTTGCTATCTGATTTTCAACGTTACAAGGGTCACGGCCGCAAGCAGCAGCGACACGATCCAGAAGCGCGTGACGATCTTCGTCTCGAAGATGCCGCGTTTCTGGTAGTGGTGGTGTACGGGCGACATGAGCAGGATGCGCCGGCCCTCGCCGTACTTGCGCTTCGTGTACTTGAAGTAGGAGACCTGCATCATCACCGAGAGGCTCTCCACGAGGAAGACGCCGCAGAGCAGGGGCAGCAGCAGCTCCTTGCGGATGCAGAGCGCGAAGACGGCGATGATGCCGCCGATCGAGAGCGACCCCGTGTCGCCCATGAAGATCTGCGCCGGAAAGGAGTTGTACCACAGGAAGCCGATGAGCGCGCCGGCCGTCGCGGCGGCGAAGACCAGCAGCTCGCCGCTCTGCGGGATGTACATGATGTTGAGGTAGTCGGCATAGACGATGTGGCCCGAAAGGTAGGCCATAGCCCCCAGCACCACCACGATGGGCACCGACACGCCCGTGACCAGTCCGTCGAGACCGTCGGTGAGGTTGGCGCCGTTCGACACGGCCGTAATCACGAGGATGGCCACCAGCACGTAGAGCAGCCACGCCGCGGTGTCGTTGCCGCCGGTGAACCAGCTGTAGTCCAGCTCGTTGTTCTTGATGAAGGGGATGGTGGTCTGCGTGGTCTTGAGGCTTTCGGAGCTGAGCACCACGCGCTGCACGGTGCTGGCCACCACCTCGCCCGAGGGATCGCAGTAGACCGTCTCTACGGGCTGCACGCTCTTCTCGCGCACGACGATTTCCTCCGAAATCCACATGGTCGTGCCGACGATCAGGCCCAGGCCCACCTGCCCCACGATCTTGAAGCGCCCCTTGAGGCCCTCCTTGTGGTGGCGGAATACCTTGATGTAGTCGTCCAGGCCGCCGATCAGCCCCAGCCACATCGTCGATACGAGCATCAGCTGCACGTAGATGTTGTCGAGGCGCCCGAGCAGCAGGATGGGCACCAGAATGGCCAGCAGGATGATCACGCCGCCCATGGTCGGCGTGCCGCGCTTCTGGAGCTGGCCCTCCAGCCCGAGGTCGCGGATCTCCTCTCCGATCTGCTTGCGGCGCAGGAAGTCGATGATCCGGCGGCCGAAGATGATGACGATCAGCAGCGACAGGATGACGGCCGCCGCCGCGCGGAACGAGAGGTACTGGAACATGCCCGAGCCGGGGATATTCCAATACTGGTCGAGGTAACGGAAAAGATGGTAAAGCATGGTTTTTTCTCTTTATTTGCGTGTGTCGTGCAACGAGGCGAAGCAGGCTGCGATCTGCTCGCGGTCGTCGAAACGGAGTTTCTCGGTGCCCACGATCTGGTAGGTTTCGTGGCCCTTGCCCGCCAGCAGGATCAGGTCGCCCGGCGCGGCGAGCATCGCGGCCGTGCGGATGGCCTCGGCACGGTCGGCGATGCGCAGCCAGCGGCCGTCGGCGGCAAGGCCGGCGGTCATCTCGTCGAGGATGGCCGCCGGGTCCTCGGTGCGGGGGTTGTCCGAGGTGAAGATCGCCGTGTCGGCGTGCTTCACGGCGATGTGCGCCATCTCGGGCCGCTTGGTGCGGTCGCGGTCGCCGCCGCAGCCGCACACCACGAGCATCCGCTGCCCCGGGCGCCGGATCTCGCCCAGCGTCCGCAGCACGTTTTCGAGCGCATCGGGCGTGTGGGCGTAATCGACCACGGCGGTGGTGCCGTCGTTCGCACGCACGTACTCGAAGCGCCCGTCCACCGGGCGCAGCGTGCTCAGCAGGCGCAGCACCTCCTCCTTCGGCTGGCCCAGCAGCAGCGCCGCGGCGTAGACCGAGAGCAGGTTGCTCGCATTGAACCGCCCGAGCAGTCCGGCCCACACCTCGCGGCCGTCGATGCGCAGCAGCATGCCGTCGGCGTGCTGCTCCACGACCTTGCAGCGGAAGTCGGCCGCCGCGCGCAGCGAGAGGGTGCTGACCGCGGCGCGCGTGTTCTGCACCATCACCTCGCCGTTGCGGTCGTCGAGGTTCGTGAGGGCGAACGCCCCGCGGGGCAGGGCGTCGAAGAACGACTTCTTGGCCCGCAGGTACTCCGCAAAGGTCTTATGGTAGTCGAGGTGGTCGTGCGTGAGGTTGGTGAAGATGCCGCCCGCGAAGTGCAGGCCCCGGATGCGGTCCTGCACGATGGCGTGCGACGAGCACTCCATGAAGCAGTAGCCGCACCCGGCATCGACCATCTCGCGGAGCAGGGCGTTGAGACGTATGGCGTCCGGCGTGGTGTGCGTGGCCTCGGTGCGGCGCGCGCCCACGCAGTAGACGACCGTCGAAATGAGCCCCGCCTCGTAGCCCAGTCCCCGGAACAGCTCGTAGAGGAGCGTGGCCGTGGTGGTCTTGCCGTTGGTGCCCGTAACGCCCACCAGCTTGAGCTCGCGGCTCGGGTGGCCGTACCACGCCGCGGCCAGGTCGGCCATGGCGGCGTTCGTGTCCTCCACCTCGACGTAGGTCACGCCCTCGTGCGGCGCAGCGGGCATGCGCTGGCACACCACGGCCGCGGCGCCGCGCTCCACCGCCATGTCGATGTAGTCGTGTCCGTCGCTCTGCGTGCCGCAGACCGCGAAGAAGCAGTCGCCCGCCTCCACGCGGCGCGAATCGTAGACCAGGTGCGCCACGGGCCGCTCCGCGGGACCCTCGATGCGGCGCACGGCCGTCGTAAGGAATGAAAGGTTTTTCATGTATCGTCTCTCTTTTCGTTATTTCAGCGTTATGTGCGCCGCAGCGCCCGCCGCGGCCCGCGACCCCGGCGCGGGGCTCTGGGTGCGCACCGAGCCCCGGCCCGTGAACGACACGCGCAGGCCGCGGCTTTCGAGCAGGAACAGCGCCTCCTTGAGGCCCATGCCCCGCACGTCGGGCACCGTGTGCAGCTCGTCGGGCAGCAGCTCCACGGTCACCACCGACGCGCTGTCGGTGTGCGTGCGCCCCCATCCCGTGCGGGCGTCGCTCCGCACGCGGGGCATGTCCAGGCGGCTCGCCACGCGGCGCACCTGCGCCACGTCGCCCCCTTTCATCCGCACCGGGCGGCAGCGCTCGTCGCTCCGCTCCACGCGGCCGTGCCAGTCGTGCTCGCGGTTGTAGATGTGGGAGGCCAGGCGCTTGACCACGGGACCCGCGAGGGGGCCGCCGTAGTAGGCCCTGCCGCCCCCGCGGCGCGTGTGGATGGTCACGAAGATGGTATAGCGGGGCTTCTCGGCCGGCACGTAGGCCGCCATGCTGCCCATGTAGTATCCGTCGGAGTAGCGGATTCCGTCCTGCGAGAACTGCGCCGTGCCGGTCTTGCCCGCGGCACGGAAGCGCGTCGTGTCGCGGAAGAATCCGGCGCCCGTACCCGTGCGGCACACCTCCTCAAGGCACTCGCGCACGGTGCGCAGCGTGGAGGGCGAGCAGATGCGGTCCACGAGCACCTCGGGACGGTAGCGGCGGTCGAGCACTCCGTCGCGCCACACCTCGCGCACGAGGCGCGGCGCCACCATGCGGCCGTCGTTGGCCACCGCGTTGTAGAGCGTGGCCATCTGCATGGGCGTGAGCTCGATCACGTAGCCGAAGCTGAGGCGTGCGAGCGCCTGATTCGCGCCTCCGATCTTCTTCCAGTCGCCCGGGAAGAGCGGAGCCCGCTCGCCGTAGGCTTCGAGCCCCACCGTGCGGTCGAGGTGGAGCGAGCGCAGGAACTCCGAGTAGCGCTCCTTGCGGTCGGCATAGCGCTCGAACACCGCCTCGGCGAAGTAGACGTTCGAGGACTGCGCCACGGCCGTCTTGAAGTCCATGTCGTTGAATCCCGCGTGAGAGTCCTGCACCCGGGCGCCGCCCACCACGACCGGACGTCCGTTGCCCGTGTCGTATACCGTCTCGGTCGGCATGCCCGCATCCTCGATGAGGGCCAGCATCGTCGCCAGCTTGAAGACCGAGCCCAGCTCGGCGCGCTTGGCGATGGCGTAGTTCATGTTCTCGGAGAACCCGCCGCGGCCGTTGCGGCCGAGGTTGGCCAGCGCCAGCACCTCGCCCGTGGCGACCTCCATGACGATGGCCGTGCCCCACAGGGCGTTCTGCGTGGTGAGCTGGTGGCGCAGGGCCTTGTCGGCCACGTCCTGGAGGTCGAGGTCGAGCGTCGATACGATGTCGGCGCCGTCCTCCGGGTCCTCGTTGCCGCCCCCGACCACACGGCCCGAGAAGCCGCGCGCGATGCGCTGCCGCACGGCCTTGCCGTCGCGCCCCGCCAGCTCGTCGCGCCACACGTCCTCGATGCCGTAGTTGCCCCGGTCGCCCGTGAGGCCGATCGTGCGGCGCGCCAGCTCGCCCTGGGGGTAGATGCGCTGGTCGCGCTGCGCGACGTTGTACACCATGCCCATGTTCCAGTTCAGTATCGGGTATTTGCGCAGTTCCTGCCACTCGTTGTAGTCCACCTCGCGGGGGAAGATCTTCACGGGCGTATGGTCGCGGATCGTGTCGTAGATGCGGCGCGTGACGTACTCCTCGCCCCGCAGTCGGTTGATCAGGCGGGCCAGGAAGCCCTCGGCCCGCAGGTGGGTGGTGTCGCGCCCCCGCACCAGGCGGTAGCGGCGCTCGTGCTCGGCGCGGAAGAAGCGCCGGTAGGCGTCGGCCGGCTTGTCGCGGAAGAAGGCAGCGAGCAGCTTCGCGAGCGAGTCGCTCTGCTCGCGGAACAGCTTGACCGAGTCGAGGCCCGGACTGCCGAAGTCCATCTCGGCCTGATAGCGGAACATCGACACGGCCAGCGGCTCGCCCCCGCGCGCGAGGATCGAGCCCCGCTGCGCGGGCACGGTCTGCTCGGTGAAGATGCGGCTTTCGAGACGCCCGGCGTTGTAGGCCACCTCCGAACTGAAGAGCTGCACCCACACCAGGCGCACGAAGACCGCCGCGCCGACGGCGATGAAGAGCACGTAGAGCATCCGCACGCGCAGCAGGATGTCGCTCTTGATCTTCGATTTCTCCTCCTTCATGGTGCGGCGTTATTTTTCGATGATTTCGCTCGGCGTGAGCGCGTCCTGAAGTTCGATGCCGCGCTCGCGCAGCCGCTCGACAACGGCCGAGTGGGTCGTGCGGCGGTAGCGCTGCTCTTCGAGCCGTATCGAACGCTCGCGCAGCAGCTGCACCTCGCGTTCGACGCGCGAGTAGCGCATGTCGAGGTGGAGGGCCGAGAACATCACCACGATGCTCAGAAAGAACATCGCCGCGATGCAGATCAGGTAGCGGTAGTACTCGGCGCTGCCCTCGCGCACGAGGATCGAGCCCGAGAAGAGCTGCCACAGGGCGCTGGCCCGGCGGCGGCGTTCGCGACGCTCGCGCTCCTCCTCCGCGGCGCGGCGCCCGGCCTCCTCTTCCTCGTCGCGGCGGATCTCCTCGTCGGCCTCGCCCCGCTGCACGCGCAGCACCTCGCGGCGGATGCGGCGGGCCAGTTCGGCCTCCTCGTCGCGCCGCGCCTGCTCCTCGGGAGTCACAGGGTCGAATTCGTGGTCCTCGTACCGCATGGCCGACGCTCTATTTCTTCACCGCACAACGCAGCCGCGCCGACCGCGACCGCGGGTTGCGCTCCAGTTCTTCGGCCGAGGGGGTCACGGCCTTGCGCGTGACCGGCTCGAACGGCACAGCGGGACGGCCGTAGAAATCCTTCTCGACGCGGCCTTCGAAGTTGCCGCTGCGCATGAAATTCTTCACCAGGCGGTCTTCGAGCGAGTGATACGATATGACCACCAGCCGCCCGCCCGGGCGCAGCACCTTCAGGCTCTGTTCGAGCGCCATGCGCAGCGCCTCCATCTCGCCGTTCACCTCGATGCGGAACGCCTGGAAGATCTTCGTGAGGTACTTGGCTTCGTCCTTGCGCGGCGTGCACGGACGCACGGCCTCCACCAGGTCGGCCGTCGTGGCGAGGGGCCGCAGGGCGCGGGCCCGCTCGATGCAGTTGGCCGCCTTCCACGGCGTCTCCACCTCGCCCCAGTCACGCAGCAGGCGCGTGAGCTCGGCGTTCGAATAGGTGTTGGCGATGTCGGCCGCCGTGCGGCCGCCGCGCCGGTTCATGCGCATGTCGAGGGGTGCCGAGCCGCGGAACGAGAATCCTCGCTCCGTGCAGTCGAAGTGGTGCGACGACACCCCCAGGTCGGCCAGCACGGCATCGGCTTCGGTGACGCCGCGCAGCCGCAGCGCGCCCCGCATGAAGCGGAAGTTGCTCTCGACGTAGTGGAAGCGCGCGTCGTCGGGCCGGTTGTCGTGCGTGTCGCCGTCCTGGTCGAAGGCGTAGAGCGCCCCCTCGGGCCCGAGGGCCCGGAGGATGCGGCGCGAATGTCCGCCCCCGCCGAAGGTGAGGTCGATGCAGCAGTCCGCGGGGCCGATCTCCATCAGGGAGACCGACTCCTCCAGCAGCACGGGAGTATGGTAGTCGGTACGGTATTCGGAGCTCATGGATCGTCACAGGGTAAAATCGGGTGTAAAGTTAGGTAATTTTCGAAAAAGATTACCTATATTTGTGTCAATAAAAATCGCGGAGCCGCGCCGGCGCTCGCATCGCCGGTCCCGGCTCCGCCCCCCGCACACGGAACACAATGCCCGAAATCGACATCGGCGCGGTGCTGGCGGCCAAGGCGCCGCGGCTCGCGCGTTTCGTTCCGCGACCGTTCGTCTCCTGGCTCCGACGCACGGTCCGCGAGCGCGAAATCAACCACATCCTCCGCACCTACTGGGACCTGCCGCCCCAGGAGTTCATCCGCGCCTGCTTCCGCGAATGGGGCGTGACCTACTCGGTCGAGGGGCTCGAACGCCTCGACCCCGCGGGCCGCTACCTCTTCGCCTCGAACCACCCGTTCGGCGGCATGGACGGCATGATGCTCGCCGACAAGCTCATAGACCGCTTCGGCGACGCACGCGTGGTGGTCAATGACCTGCTGATGTACCTCGATCCGCTGCGTCCCCTGTGGATCCCGGTGAACAAACACGGCGCCCAGAGCACCTCCTATGCCCGGCGGTTCGAGGAGGAGTTGGCGGGCGACCGTCCGATCCTCACCTTCCCCGCCGGCCTCTGCTCGCGCCGCCCCCGCGGCACGGTGGAGGATCCCGCCTGGAAATCGAGCTTCCTGAAGAAGGCCTACGCCTCGCAGCGGCAGGTGGTGCCCGTGTTCGTGGAGGGCGAGCTGTCCGATTTCTTCTACGGCGTGGCCAACTGGCGCCGCAGGCTGGGGCTGCGGTTCAACATCGAGATGCTGTGGCTGCCCGACGAAATGTTCTCGCAGAGCGGCAAGCACTTCCGCATCGCGGTGGGCGAGCCCCTGTCCGCGGGCGAACTCTCGGCATGCGGCACGCTGGCCGAGCAGACGGAGTATGTACGCAAAAAGACCTATTTTTTGGGCGAAAAACTACGGGCCGAAACGGCTTCAGGGAAAAAAGCGTAAATTTGCACCTCCGAATCCAGCAGAAACCCATTCCATGACGCAACCCATCATACCTCCCGTAGAGCGCGGCCTGCTGAAAGCCGAACTCACCCCCGCACGCAAGGTGCGCGACACGGCCAAGGCCGGCAACGAAATCTATGTCTTCACCGCGGCCGAATGTCCGGCCCTGATGCGCGAAATCGGCCGGCTGCGCGAGGAGGCGTTCCGCGCGGGCGGCGGCGGCACGGGGTGCGAGGCGGACATCGACGCCGAGGACCTGGCGGACGGCGGCTACCACCAGCTCATCGTCTGGGACCCCGCCGCCGAGCAGATCGTGGGCGGCTACCGCTTCATCGTCTGCACGTCGTCCGCGCAGCAGCACCTCTCGACCGAACACTACTTCGAATTCAGCGAGAAGTTCCGCCGCGAGTTCCTGCCCCGCACCATCGAGCTCGGGCGCTCGTTCGTGCAGGTGGGCTACCAGGCCCGCAACAACGGCAAGAGCATCTACGCCCTCGACAACCTGTGGGACGGGCTGGGCGCGCTCATCGTGCTGAATCCCGGCGCGCGCTACCTCTTCGGCAAGGTGACCATGTACACCACCTACAAATCCGTGGCCCGCAATGCGCTGATCTGGTTCCTGCGCCGCTACTTCCCCGACCGCGACGGTCTGGTGAAGGCCATCCGGCCCCTCCGGCTCGACCTGGACGACCCCTACTACGAGCAGCTCTTCTGCGGTGCCGACTACCAGGAGAACTACCGCATCCTGCTGCGCAAGATCCGCGAATTCAACGAGCATATCCCGCCGCTCATCAACGCCTACATGAACCTGTCGCCCACGATGCGGGTCTTCGACACGGTGTCCAATCCCGACTTCGGCGACGTGGAGGAGACGGGCATCCTGGTGACCATTCCCGACATCTACCCCGAAAAGAAGGAGCGCCACATCCGCTGGGAGGGGTGGAAACTCAACCTCCAGGCCCGGCGCGACGAATTCCGCCGACGCATCCACGAGCACCTGGCGCCCCTCAGGAAGAAACGGAGCTGACCCGGCGCGGCCGCACGGCCCTTTGAGCAAAACAATCGGCGCACCTCGTTTCCGGGGTGCGCCGATTGTTTCCGATGCCGAAGCCGCTATACGAAAGGCAGCTTCACCACCTCGGCCTTGAGCAGGCGGTCGCGGATCGACACCGCGATCACCGTACCCGGCTTGGCGTAGGCCGCTTTCACGTATCCCATGCCGAAGCCGACCTTCATGCAGGGCGACATCGTACCCGACGTCACGCAGCCGATCCCGTTGCCCTCGGTGTCGGCGAGCGTGTAACCGTGGCGCGGAATGCCGCGGTCGAGCATCTTGAATCCCACGAGCTTGCGCTCCACGCCCTCGGCCTTCAGCCGCTCCATGCGGTCGCGGTCGATGAACTCCTTGCCCTCGGCGAACTTGGTGATCCAGCCCAGGCCGGCCTCGATGGGCGAGGTCGTGTCGTCGATGTCATTGCCGTAGAGGCAGAAACCCTTCTCAAGACGCAGCGTGTCGCGCGCTCCGAGGCCGATGTTCTGCAAACCGTACTCCTCGCCGGCCTCCCAGAGGGCTTTCCACAGCTTGGCACCGTCCTCGTTGGCCACGTAGATCTCGCAGCCGCCCGCCCCCGTGTAGCCGGTGATCGAAAGGATGGCGTCCACGCCCGCAACGGGCAGCTTGCGGAACGTATAGTACTCCATGTCCTCCACCGGTTCGGCGCACATCTTCTGCACGATCTTCATCGCCAGGGGTCCCTGCACGGCGAGCTGGCAGATCTCGTCCGACGCGTTGTAGAGCTCCTTGCCGTGCCCGGCCTCCATGCCGAACGCCTCGCCCTCCTTGCAGATATGGGCCCAGTCCTTGGCGATGTTGGCGGCATTGACCACGAGCAGGTAGGTCTCGGCATCGACCCGGTAGACCAACAGGTCGTCCACGATACCGCCGCGGCCGTTGGGCATGCAGGTGTACTGCACCTTGCCATCGACGAGTTTGGCCACGTCGTTGGTCGTGATGCGCTGCAACAGCGCCAGGGCCTTGGGTCCCTTGACCCAGATCTCGCCCATGTGGCTCACGTCGAACACGCCCGCACGTTCGCGCACGCACAGGTGCTCGTCGTTGATGCCCGTGAATTCGATGGGCATGTTGTAGCCCGCGAACTCGGCCATTTTGGCTCCGGCCGCGATGTGATAATCGGTGAATACTGTGGTTTTCATGATTTTATGGTTGGTTTGGTTTTTTCTTCCCCGCATTTATTCGCGCCGCCGCACGCCGAGCCGCGGACAGCGCCGGAACTCCTTCGTGCGGTCGAACAGGTAGCGGTACGTGGTGTGCATCTTGTGCTTCGTGGCGCCGACGTAGGTTTCGATCATGCGGTTCATGACGGGGTTGAAGTCGCCGATCCACGCCAGCTCCATGGTCTTGTACTCGTTCTTGGTCATCACCAGGAACTCGTGGCACTTGACCATGATGGCCGATTCTACGCCCTTGCCGTGGAACTCGGGAGCGATACCGAAAATGATGCCGAAGATGCGGTCGCACTTGCGGCGCACCTTCAGGTCCCACATCAGGCGCAGCTTCTGCCACCAGCCGAACTTGCCGTTGAACTTGCCGATCAGGCGGTTCAGGTCGGGCACCATGATGAAGAAACCGATGGGTTCGTCGTTGAAATAGGCGAAGAACACAATGCGCGGGTCGATGATCGGCCGGAGCATGCGCATGAGCCGCATCGCCTCGTCGCGCCCCAGGGGCTTGACGCCCGAGAAGAGGGCCCACGCCTTGTTGTAGACGATGCGGAAGTTCTCGGCGGCCTCCTCCAGGTTCTTCATGTCGATGTTCTCGACATGGTAGCCCGGCGTGGCGTGGAGGTGGGCCGCACGGTCGAAGATGCGGTTGCTGTTCTCCGTGATTCCGCTTCTCCAAATATAGGTATGCTGGTTGAAGTAGTTGCAGAAGCCGTAACGCTCGAACAGATCCTTGTAGTAGGGCGGGTTGTAGGGATTCTCGTAGAGCGGCTGGAACTCGTGGCCCTCCACGAGCAGCCCCCACCACGAGTCGCGGTTGCCGAAGTTGATGGGGCCGTCCATCGCCTCCATGCCGCGGCTGGCGAGCCACATGCGCGCCGCGTCGAACATCACGTCGGCGGCCTGCTGGTCGTCGATGCACTCGAAAAATCCGCAGCCGCCCGTGGGCTGGGTCTCCAGCATCGCCTTCTCGCGGTTGTAGAAGGCGGCGATGCGGCCCACGACCTGTCCCGAGGCGTCGCGCAGCACCCAGCGTATGGCCTCGCCGCCCGTGAAAAGGTCGTTCTTCGCGGGATCGAACACCGCGCGGATCGAGGGGTCGAGCGGACACACCCAGTTGCGGTTGCCGCGGTAGATTCGTTTGGGCAGGTCGAGCCACTCGCGTTCGAGTCGGGCGTCGGTCACCTCCTGCAAGGTATATTTGGTCTGTTTGCTCATGGTTGATCTCCTTGTGCCACAAAGATAAAAAAATTTGGCTGAAAGCGCTCGGCCGAGTCCGCTTTTTTTGCTCCGGGCGCAAAGAAGATCGAAAGATGGGCGGACACCGGCCCCGCATGCCGGAGGAGGCGACGTGCTGCCGGGAAAAAAGAGGGGCGCGGCCCGGCATGCGGCCGCACGGAAAAAGGCCCGGAAGGGAGCCCGGAACAGAGCATCCGGGAAAAAGAGGCCCGGCATGCGGCCATCCGGAACAGGCCGGCCGGAAAAAAGCGCCCGCGCCGAGCCGCCGCGACCGTCGGGTCCGCCTCCGCTCAGAGGAGCGTGCCCGGCTCCGGAGCGTCGGCCTCGGCCGCGATGTTCGACCGGATGCGCTCCAGACCGCTGCGCGTGAGGGGCGTGCGGCCGAAGCGGGCCTCGAACTCCCCGGGGCCGAGCGTCCGCCACGCCTCGGGCGTCATCGCCTCGGGATCGAATAGGGGATCGAACGCCGGATGGGCGTGCATCGGCGCATTGCGGTTGTAGGGGCAGCAGCTTTGGCAGCGGTCGCAGCCGAAGATCCAGCCGTCGAGGTCGATGCGCGAGGCGGGTTCGCGCTCGATGGTGTGGCAGGCGATGCAGCGGCCGGCATCGACCACGCGGGGTGCGACGATGGCTCCCGTGGGGCAGCTCTCGATGCAGTTGCGGCAGCGGCCGCAGCGCGTCCCCTCGAAGGGTTCGTCGTAGCGGTCGGCCTCGTCCGCAAGGATCAGCTCGCCCAGTACGACGAAGCTGCCCAGGCGAGGCGTCACGAGCAGCGACTGACGGCCGATCCAGCCCAGCCCGGCCTCCACGGCGAGCTGCTTTTCGAGCAGCGGCGCCGTATCGACGAACGCCCGGCCTCGCAACCCGGGCCACACGCCGCGCAGCTCCTCGAAAAGCCGCGCGAGCATCGCCCGCACGGTCGCATGGTAATCCGCGGCGCAGGCATAGGAGGCGATTTTCGTGCGGCAGCCGGCGGGATAGCCCTCGCTCGCGCGGTTTTTGTATCCCACGGCGCAGACGACGGCCGTGCGCGCGCCCTCCACCAGGCGGCGGGGATCGAAGCGCTTGTCGAGGTTGCGCTCCAGGTAGCCCAGCGAGGCGTTCATGCCCCGGTCGAGCCAGCGGCGGAACCACTCCTCGTTCTGCGCCAGGTGGCGGCACGGCGCCACGCCGCAAAGGTCGAAGCCGACCTCCGAGGCGAGGTTTTTGACAACTTCGGTCCGGATCATAGGAATATTTTGGTGCAAAAGTAGCGAATTTCCGACGGATAATTCGTATTTTTGTCCGAAACTTTCCCTGCACGACACCCCCGTGCACGGCAGGGATCAAGACTTGGAACATTATGACGATCAACACGCTTTACGAACTGGTCCGCAACAGTGTGGAGCGCTTCGCAAGTAAGGTCGCCTTCGCCATGTACGACGGCGAGGAGGTGACCTACGCCGAAGTGGGCCGACGGATCGGGATCGTACAGGATATTCTGACCGGCGCGGGCCTCCGCCCGGGCGACAAGGTGGCGCTGCTGAGCAGCAACATGCCCAACTGGGGCGTGTCGTACCTCGCGGTCACCTCGGCAGGCATGGTCGCCGTGCCCATTCTTCCCGACTTCTCGGGCGAGGAGCTCGACCAGATCATCACCCACTCCGAAGCCAAGGCGCTGCTCGTGTCGGACAAACTCTTCTCGAAGCTCTCGAAACGCACCGTCGAGTCGCTCAACGTGGTCATGCGCACGAAGAACCTCGGCGTCATCTCGCAGCACGTGCGCACCGAGGGCGCCACGGGGGTGCCGGCACCCGACGACCTGGCGGCCATCATCTACACCTCGGGCACCACGTCGCGACCCAAAGGGGTGATGCTCACCCACCGCGCGCTCTGCGCACAGGTAGGGCTGAGCTCCGCCATCTTTCCCGTCGTTCCCGACGACGTATTTCTCTCGGTGCTGCCCCTGTCGCACACCTACGAGTGCTCGATCGGCATGATCTACCCCTTCTCGATGGGTGCGCGGGTCACCTACCTCGACCGGCCGCCCACGGCCTCGGCCCTCATGCCGGCGCTCAAGCGCGTGCGGCCCACGGTCATGCTCATCGTGCCGCTCATCATCGAAAAGATCTACCGCCATCAGGTACTCGCCAAGTTCCGCTCCAACGGCTTCTGGCGCATGCTCTACGGCGTGCCTTTCATGCGCCGCTACCTCCACCGCGTCGCCGGACGCAAGCTGATGACCGTCTTCGGATCGCGGCTGCGCTTCCTGGGCATCGGCGGTGCGAAGCTCGACCGCGGCGCCGAGGCTTTCATGCTCGAAGCCCGCATCCCCTACGCCATCGGCTACGGACTCACCGAGACCGCACCCCTGCTGGCCGGCGCCGCACCCTCGATGGTGCGCCTCGGATCGACGGGTCCCCAGGCCCCGGGCGTCACGCTGCGGCTCGAAAACGTCGATCCCGCGACGCGCCAGGGCGAAATCGTGGCCCTCACGCCCAGCGTCATGCTCGGATACTACAAGAATCCCGAAGCCACGGCCGAGGTCCTCACTCCCGACGGCTGGTTCCGCACGGGCGACCTGGGCGAGTTCGATGCCGACGGCTGGCTCTACATCAAGGGGCGACTGAAGAACATGATCGTAGGCCCGAGCGGCGAGAACATCTACCCCGAGGAGATCGAGAGCGTACTCAACTCCCACGTCTGCGTCTCCGACTCGATCGTCACCGAGCAGGAGGGGCGCCTGGTGGCCCTCGTGCACTTCAATACCGAGGAGCTGGAGGCCAAGTTCAATGTCTGGCGCGAAGAGTGGGAGACCCGCCGCGAGGAGTGGGAAGCGCGCATGGAGCAGCTCAAGAAGGAGATCGTAGAGTACGTGAACGCCAAGGTCAATCGCTTCTCGCGTATCTCGGAGGTCGTGGAGGAGAAGGAGGAGTTCGTCAAGACCCCCACGCAGAAGATCCGCCGCTTCCTCTACAACAGGAAGAAAGAGGAGGACAGCCCGGCTTCGGGCATGGGAACGCCGCAACCCGGGAAATAGCGCGGCTGCCGAACGACGTGTCGCCGGTTCCTTCGTGGGGCCGGCGACGCTTCGTTTCAGAAGGCGGCGCCTCCGGTCCGTCCGCCCCTGCGGATGGAGGGGCGACCGGCGCGGCGCAACGAAGCAGAACCGCAGACATCTCGGAGGCAAGCGGAGGCACATAAGAAAAGCGGATCCCCGTTCATCGGGAATCCGCTCGTTCCGTATGCGTGCGGGGATTACTCCTCGGCAGCTACTACGCTGAACTTCACCGTAGCCTTCACCTCGCGGTGGAGCTTGGCAACGGCCTCGTACTCGCCGACGGTCTTGACACCCTCCACGACGATGGCCTTGCGATCGAGCTCCACGCCCTTGGCGGCGAGTGCGTCGGCCAGGTCGGCGGCGGTAACCGTACCGAAGAGCTTGCCCTCCTCGGCCTTCGCCGTCAGCACCAGCGGCAGGTTGGCGATCTTCTCGGCCAGAGCCTGTGCGTCGGCCAGGATCTTGGCGTCCTTGTGTGCGCGCTGCTTCAGGTTCTCGGCCAGGACCTTGCGTGCCGAAGCCGTTGCGGCCTTGGCGAAGCCCTGGGGAATCAGGTAGTTGTTTGCATAACCGGGCTTCACGGTCACGATGTCGTTGGCGTAGCCCAGATTCTCGATATCTTTGATCAGAATGACTTCCATTTTCTCTCCTCCTCGGTTAATTATTTCATGCAATCGGTTACGAAGGGCAGAATGGCGAGGTGACGGGCACGCTTCACGGCCTGGGCCACCTTCTTCTGGAACTTCTGCGACGTACCGGTCAGGCGACGGGGCAGAATCTTGCCCTGCTCGTTGAGGAACTTCTTGAGGAACTCGCCGTCCTTGTAATCCACATACTTGATGCCGAGCTTCTTGAAGCGGCAGTATTTCTTTTTCTTCACATCGACCGATACGGGGTTGAGGTACCGGATCTCCGACTGTGCTGCGTTGTTTTCCTGTGCCATGGTTTACTCCTCCTGCTTGTTAGAAAGTTTCGCACGACGCTTCTCCGAGTACTCCACGGCGAATTTGTCCTGCTTGAAAGTTAAGAAACGGATGATGCGCTCATCGCGGCGGTACTGGGTTTCGAGCGTGTTGATCAGCGAACCCTCGCCCGTGAACTCCACGAGGAAGTAGAAACCGGTGGTCTTCTTCTGGATCGGATACGCGAGCTTCTTCAGGCCCCACGCCTCACGATTCACGATCTGACCGCCGTTCTCGGTGATAACGCCCTGGAATTTGTCAGCGACCTCCTGTACCTGTGCCTCGGACAGAACGGGGGTGACAATGAAAACGGTTTCGTAATTGTTCATGATACGTTTAGTTTTAAAATCCCACAATCGGGGCTGCAAATATACGAAGTTTTTCGCAAACCACAACTTCCCGACGACGATTTTTCACCCGGAGGCCTTTGTTTCCGCTCCGGCGCAGCCAATATATATGTTCGCCGGCCTTATGCCGCGCATCCCGCGGCCGCAAACGCTAAGCCTCCGGCGCGTCTTCGCGTTTCGGCTCCGCCGCAGTTCTTTCCGGGGTGTCCTCGCATGTCGGCGCCTGCGCAGGCGCCTCCGCCCCGCGCTCCGGAGCGGCTGCGGGAGCCTCCGCTTCGGGAAAACCCTGGGCCCGGAGGCGTATTTCGCCGCCGTCGGGCGTAACGAGGAAGCAGCCGGCCGAAGCATCGGTGATGTGGCCGATCACGTCCACGCACCCCATGCGCAGCACCTGCTCGCGCAGGTCGAGCGGCACGGTGAAGAGCAGTTCGTAGTCGTCGCCCCCGTGCAGGGCCGCCACCACCGGATCGGCGTGCATCTCCTCCGCAAGGGCCGAGGTCTGCCGTGCGATGGGAATGCGGTCGAGGTAGATGCGCACGCCGCAGTCCGACGCGCGGCACAGCTGGAGCAGGTCGCTCGCCAGACCGTCCGAGAGGTCGATCATCGACGTGGGACGGACACCCTCGGCTGCGAGCGCCTCCAGCACGTCGGTGCGCGGACGGGGCTTGAGGTACTTTTCGAGCAGGTACTCGTAGCCCGCGAACCGCGGTTCGGGATCGCTGACGTCCTGCAACACGCGTTTCTCGCGTTCGAGCAGCCGCAGCCCCATGTAGGCGGCACCGAGGTTGCCCGTGATGCACACCAGGTCGTTGCGCCGGGCGCCCGACCGCGAGACGGTCTCGCCGCGCCGCGCGCGGCCGAGCACCGTGGTGCCGATCACCAGCCCCGTGAGCGATGCCCGCGTGTCGCCGCCCGCGAGGTCCACACCCTGCTCGCGGCAGGCGAAGGCAATGCCCTCGTAGAGGTCGTCGAGCGCCTCGACGGGGATTTTCGACGACACGCCGAGCGACACGAGCAGCTGCTCCGGCCGGCCGTTCATGGCCAGTATGTCGCTCACGGCGGCCGTCACCGCCTTGTAGCCCAGGTGGCGGAGCGGGAAATAGGTCAGATCGAAATCGACCCCTTCGTACAGTGCGTCGGTCGAGCAGAGCACCACGTCGCCCTCGGCGGGTGCCACGACGGCCGCGTCGTCGCCCGGACCGACGAGCGTCGAGGCGTTCTGCGCCCCGAACGGGCGGGTAAGGCGGTCGATCAGACCGAATTCGCCCAACTCGGCGATCTCCGTGCGCTTCTTCTCCATAGTCGGAATATTTTTTCACAAAATTAGAGGAAAAGGGTTGTTTCCCCAAAAAATAACGTAAATTTGTATTCGCAATCAAAAATTCGGGTTCGAAATGGTGAACATCGTACTATTCGGCGCTCCGGGCTGCGGCAAAGGCACGCAGGCGCAGCGGCTGAAAGAGCACTACGGCATTACGCACGTCTCGACGGGCGAGGTCATCCGCGACGAGATCGCACGCGGCACGGAGCTGGGACGCGAAATGGAGTCGTACATAAAGGAGGGTCGGCTGGCTCCGGACCACATCGTCATCGACATGGTGGCCGGATTCATCGACGAGCACCGCCATACCAAAGGCTGCATCTTCGACGGTTTTCCGCGCACCACGCGCCAGGCCGAGGAGTTCGAGACGATGCTCGCCGAACACGGACTGCAAGTGGACGCAATGGTCGATATCCGTGTGCCGGAGGAGGAGCTCGTGCGCCGCATCCTGCTCCGCGGCAAGGACTCGGGCCGTGCGGACGACGCCTCGGAGGAGGTGATCCGCAACCGCATCGAGGTCTACCGCCGGCAGACCGAAGTCGTGGCCGACTTCTATGCGCAGCGCGGCAAGTATGCCGACGTGGACGGCGTGGGTTCGATGGACGAGGTGTTCGACCGCATCCGCACGATCATCGACGACCGCATCGGCGGCGACCGTTAGGCCGCGCGGCCCGCACCGCCGGCAAGCCGCGCACGATCGGGGCACTTGCCGGACGGGAGGCATCCGGCCGCTAAACGATCGGGATTGCTTCAAGGCGGGCGCAATGTCGCATACGGAGCGCCGACGCCGTGGAAAGCACCCGCCGGAATGGAGCGTGTACGCCGAGGCGGGCGGGGTCCGGGCCCCGGCGAGAGGCATCCGCCGCAAACGAACACCCGCGGTCAATCGGGAGGAGGGCGCTCGGGCCGTACCGGAGCGAGGAAATTTCAACCGGCAGACAGAAGTTTTCCCGGCCGAATGCGGCGCCGGCCGAAGGTTCCGAATAGGGCCGGGGCGAAAAATTTCGAGCCCGAAACGGCCGCCTGAAAAAAACCGGGCGCGGCGCCGAACGAAGTTCCGGACAGGGCGGCGGAAAACAATCAAAAACAAACCAAAGAATACGGGGCCCGAAAAGGCCCCGTATTCTTTGCCTACCCGGCTCCCGCAAGCTCCGCACCGCGGAGGCCGCCGGAGCGACAGACAGACGGCCGGCCGGAGCGAACGACCGTCTCCGCCGGCGGGATCGCAGCCGCCGGCGGTCGCCCCTACGCGGCTTTCGGCACCGGAAGGGCCGCGTGCCGCTCCGTCTGGCGCGGAGCATTGTCAGGCAGGAGGGGGTCGGTGCTTTCGAGCGCCTCGCGCAGCAGGTCGAGGACCGCCGGGCCCGATTCGCGCGGTGCGTCGTATTCGAGCGCCTCGTATTTCTTATACATGTAGTCGCTCATGGCGACCCGGTAGACACGGCCCTCGCGCAGGCCGGGGAAACGCACGTCCACGGCCTCGCCGTCGGGCCCCACCTCGATCGCATAGGGCTCCGTGGAGTAGATGTCGATGCGGTGCGACTCCTTCGTATTGACCGGATCGTTGTATTTCGCCAGGATCATGCGTCGCATCTGCGCGGGGGTCATCTCCGCCTCCACGACCGTCGTGCCGAACGGTTCGAGGTCGTAGAGCACCGCCAGCTCCACGTCGCCCGGCGCCAGCGTGTCGAGCCGCACGCCCCCGATGTGGTAGAACGCCACCTCGGCGCCCGTACGCGCGGCCATGCGGTCGGTGATGAGGTTCGCCAGCCCCGTGTGCGAGGCCCCGGCGCCGAGCCGCCCCACAACGCGGTGCAGCGCCGGCGCGGCGTAGTAGCGCTCCACCTCGGCCGCAAACTCCGGATCGGGCGCATAGGCGTCGAGCGGCACGAGGCGGAAATCCGTCGATACGACCTCGTGACCGCGCAGGCGCACGGTCGTCGCGCCGACGTATTGCAGGTTCTTGCCCGTCTGCGTGAGGAGCGTGGCGCCGATCCGCTCGTCGATGACCTCGTGGCTGTGACCGCCGATCACCAGATCGTAGGCCGAAGGCTCGGCGAGCAGGTCGCGGTCGTGCGTGGCGCCCATGTGCGAGATGAGCACCAGCAGGTCGCAGTCGCCGGCCAGCGACTCGTAGCGCCGCGCCGCGCACAGCGGATCGGGAAAAGTCAGCCCCGCGAAGCGGTCGGCATGGCCCGCGGGGCGTCCCTCGCCCTCGAAATTGGTCACCACGCCCACGAATCCGACCCTCACCCCGTCCTTCTCCACGACGACACCGGGCGGCGTCTGCGGCACGGCCGCCGTGTCGCTCCGCAGGTTGGCGCACACCACGGGAAACTCCGCGAATCGGAGCATGTCGCCCAGCACGGCGTGTCCGGCATCGAATTCGTGGTTGCCCAGCGTGGCCGCGTCGTAGCCCAGGCGGTTCATCAGTTCGAGCACCGGCCGGCGGTTCTCCGCCAGATCGACGTAGGCGTTGCCCGTCCAGCGGTCGCCCGCATCGATCAGGAAGACCACGTCGGCGGTGTCGCGGCAGGCCTTCACCGCCGCGGCGAGCTGCGGGAAGCGCTGGATGCGGGCGTGGATGTCGTTCGTCGAGAGCAGCACCACGGTGCGCTCCCGGGGCCCGCAGGCGGCCGCCGCGGCCAGCAGCAGGCAGCACAGGCAATGGCGGAAGATTTTTTTCTTCATGAGGTTCAAAATATTTTTGCGACTGCCAAAGTTATGAATAAAATCGTTATCTTTACACGACATTAAATCCACGAAGCGGTATGACGGACACCATAAAGGTCACATGCGAAAACATCGGCGCCACGATCGACGCGCCGATGGGCACCACGCTCGGCGACATCGCCCGCGAACTGAACATCGCAACCGCCCGTCCGTTCCTCGCGGCCTACGTGAACCACCGCATCAAGGAGCTCGGATACAAAATATATACCCCGGTCACCGTCCGCTTCATCGACATCACCTCGTTCGAAGGCATCCGCGTCTACCAGCGCACCTGCTGGTTTCTGCTCCAGAAGGCCGCGGCCGAGCGCTACCCCGGGCGCAAGCTCCACATCCGCCACTCGATGGGCGGCAGCGGCTTCTACTGCGAGATCGAGGGCATCGACGAATTCCCGCGCGAGGAGGCCGCGGCCCTGCGCGACTGCATGCGCCGCCTCGCCGACGCCGACCTGCCCATCCGCCGCCGGAAGACCTTCACCAGCGAGGTGCGCGAGATCTACCGCCGCCAGGGCCTCGACGACAAGGTGGCCCTCCTGGATACGCGGCCGCGGCTGTACAGCGACCTCTACACCCTCGACGGGCTGGCGGGCTACTTCTACGGTTCGCTCGCACCCTCCACGGGCTACGTCACCCTCTTCGACATCGAACCCTGCTACAACGGCTTCCGCCTGGCGCTGCCGCTGCGCACGGCGCCCGACCGCATCGACACCGGCGTGCACCAGGAGAAGATGTCGGACATCTTCCGCGAATACCAGCGCTGGGTGAACATCATGGGCGTGCCCACGGTGGGCGACGTGAACTCGAAGGTGCTGGCGGGCGACGCCGGGGGCATGATCAAACTCGCCGAGGCGTTCCACGAACGCAAGCTGGCCGAAATGGCCGACGCCATCCTCGAAGCCAACGCCGTGCGGGGCGTGCGCACGGTGCTCATCTCGGGCCCCTCGTCGAGCGGCAAGACCACCTCGGCCAAGCGCCTGGGCATCCACCTTGGCGTGCTGGGGCTCAAGCCCGTGCTCATATCGCTCGACGACTACTTCGTGGAGCGCGAGAAGACCCCGCGCGACGAAAACGGCGACTACGACTACGAGGCGCTCGAAGCCATCGACCTGAAGCTCTTCAACGACCACCTGCGCCGCCTCATGCAGGGCGAGAGCGTGGATATTCCGCGCTACGACTTCATCACCGGCAAGCGGCAGTGGCACCGCACGCCCCTCACGCTCGACGAACGCTCGATCCTCATCGTCGAGGGCATCCACGGCCTCAACCCGCGGCTCACGCCCTCGATTCCCGACCGGCACAAGTTCCGCATCTACGTCTCGTGCTTCACGTCGGTGGCCATGGACAACATGTCGCGCATCGCCACCACCGACAACCGCCTGCTGCGCCGCCTCACGCGCGACTACACGCAGCGGGGCGCCGACGCCCTGGCCACGCTCGGGCGCTGGCCCAGCGTCCGCCGCGGCGAGGAGCGCCACATCTTCCCCTACCAGGAAAACGCCGACGTGATGTTCAACTCGTCGCTCTTCTACGAAATATCGGTGCTCCGCAGCTTCGCCGAGCCCATCCTGCGCGAGGTGCCCGACACCGTGCCCGAGTACGACGAGGCGCGGCGCATGCTCAAGTTCCTCGACAACTTCATCCCCATCGCACCCGACGAAATTCCGCCCACCTCGGTGCTGCGCGAATTCATCGGAGGCAGCAGCTTCACATACTGACAATCCACGGAACACAACGACTATCAAACCATAAAAACCATGTTCGACAAATTCTACACGCGCCATATCGGCGTCACGAACCCGACGGATCTGAAAGCCATGCTGGACGTAATCGGCGTCAGCTCCGTCGAGGAGCTCATCTCGCAGGTGATCCCCCAGTCGATCCGGCTGAAAAAGCCTATCGCACTGCCCGCCGAGGGCATGAGCGAATACGAATACGCGGCCCACATCCGCTCGCTCGCCGACCGCAACCGCACGCTGCGTTCGTTCATCGGCATGGGCTACTATCCCAACGCCATACCGGCCGCCGTGGTGCGCAACGTGTTCGAGAATCCCGCTTGGTACACCTCCTACACCCCCTACCAGGCCGAAATATCGCAGGGCCGCCTTGAGGCGCTGCTCAACTTCCAGACCGCCGTCATCTCGCTCACAGGCATGCAGATCGGCAACTGCTCGCTGCTCGACGAGGGCACCGCGGCCGCCGAGGCCATGCTGATGATGTACGCCCTGCGCTCGCGCGAGGCCGTGAAGGAGGGACGCTGCCAGCTCTTCGTGGACCGCAACATCTTCCCCCAGACGCTCGACGTGCTGCTCACGCGCAGCGAGCCTTTCGGCATCGAGCTGATCGTGGACGACTACGACGGCTACGAATTCACGGGCAAGGAGTTCGGCGCCATCGTGCAGTACCCCGCGGCCAACGGCGCCGTGCGCGACTACGAGGCGTTCGCCGCCGCGGCCCACGCCCGCGGCGCGCTGGTCACGGCCGTGGCCGACCTGCTCTCGCTGGCGCTGCTCAAGGCTCCGGGCGAGTGGGGCGCCGACATCGCCGCGGGCTCCACGCAGCGCCTCGGCACGCCGATGGGCTTCGGCGGCCCGAGCGCGGGCTACATGACCACGCGCGAGGCTTTCAAGCGCAACATGCCCGGCCGCATCATCGGCGTGTCGGTGGACCGCCTCGGCAACAAGGCGCTGCGCATGTCGCTCCAGATGCGCGAGCAGCACATCAAGCGCGAGAAAGCCACGTCGAACATCTGCACCGCCTCGGCGCTCATGGCCTCGATGGTCGGATTCTACTGCGTGTACAACGGCCCCGAAGGGCTGAAGCGCGCCGCCACGACCGCGCACGAGGCCGCCGCGACCGCAGCCCGCGCACTGGAGGCGCTCGACTACAAGCTGGCCGCCGAGGCTTTCTTCGACACGATAGAGGTCGAGGCCGAAGCCGCCGTCATCCAGTCGCTGGCGCTCGAACGGGGCATCAACTTCTTCTATCCCACCGAGAACAGCGTGCGCATCGCATTCGACGAGGTGACCACGCCCGAGGAGGTCGAGACCGTGGTCGGCATCTTCGCCGAGGCCCGCGGCCGCAAGGCGAAGGGCGCGAAGGAGTCGGCGCCGCGCATCCCCGCGCAGCTGCTCCGCACCAGCGCCTACCTCACCGAGCCGGTATTCAACACCTACCGCTGCGAGAGCGACCTGATGCGCTACATCAAGCGGCTGGAGCTGCGCGACATCTCGCTCGCCAACTCGATGATCTCGCTGGGATCCTGCACCATGAAGCTCAACGCCGCGGCCCTCATGCAGCCGCTCTCGCTCGCGGGCTTCCTCGACATGCACCCCTTCGCCCCCGCCGACCAGGCCGAGGGCTACATGCAGCTGATCGCCGAGCTGGAGAAGGACCTGGCGGCCATCACCGGATTCGCCGCCGCGTCGCTCCAGCCCAACTCGGGCGCCGCGGGCGAGTACACGGGGCTGATGGTGATCCGCGCCTACCACCAGAGCCGCGGCCAGGGCTACCGCAACATCGTGCTGATCCCCGCCTCGGCCCACGGCACCAACCCCGCGTCGGCCGCCATGGCCGGCATGAAGATCGTGACGGTGGCGTGCGACGACAAAGGCAACATCGACGTGGAGGATCTCAAGGCCAAGGCCCGCGAGCACAGCTCGGAGCTCGCCGGCACGATGATCACCTACCCCTCGACGCACGGCGTGTTCGAGAGCCGCATCCGCGAGATCGTCGATGCGGTGCACGACGCCGGCGGCCAGGTATACATGGACGGCGCCAACATGAACGCCCAGGTGGGCCTGACCAACCCGGGATACATCGGGGCCGACGTCTGCCACCTCAACCTGCACAAGACCTTTGCCATGCCCCACGGCGGCGGCGGCCCCGGCGTGGGCCCCATCTGCGTGGCCGAGCACCTGCGGCCCTTCCTGCCTTCGCATGCGCTGGCCGCGACGGGCGGCGACGAGGGCATCACGGCCGTGGCGTCGGCACCCTGGGGTTCGGCCTCGCTGCTCCCCATCACCTACGGCTACATCAAGATGCTGGGCGAGGAGGGGCTCCGCCGCTCGACCGAGATGGCCATCGTCAATGCCAACTACATGTCCTCGGCGCTCAAGCACGAGTACCGCACCTACTACTCGGGCGAGACGGGACGCGTGGGCCACGAGATGATCCTCGACCTCACGCACTTCAAGCACGACTACGACATCGACTGCGGCGACATCGCACACCGCCTGATGGACTACGGGTTCCACGCCCCCACGCTCTCGTTCCCCGTGCACGAGACGCTGATGGTCGAACCCACCGAGTCGGAGCCGAAGGCCGAAATGGACCGCTTCATCGAGACGCTGATCCGCATCAAGCGCGAATGCGAGGCCGCCGCCGGGCAGCCCGACAACGTGGTGCGCAACGCACCCCACACCGCCGCGGAGCTCTGCGGCGAGTGGACGCACCCCTACACGCGCGAGGAGGCCGCCTTCCCGCTCGACTGGATCCGCCAGGCCAAGTTCTTCCCCTACGTGACGAAGATCGACAACGGCTACGGCGACCGCAACCTCTGCTGCCGCAACTGCGAGGAGAAGTTCTGACGCATCCCGCACGACGTTCGTGCGCCGATTTGGAATTCGGCAGGATTTTAGTACCTTTGCACTTTATAGATACATAAACCACGAAAATGAAAGCAGAAAACAACAAAATGGTAGCGGTGGACTACAAGCTCACCGTAGACGGTCAGATAGCCGATCAGTCCCGTCCGGGACAGCCCCTCGAATTCATCTTCGGCACGGGCATGCTGCTGCCCAAGTTCGAGGAGGCGATCCTCGGCAAGGAGCCGGGCGAGAAGGTGGCCTTCACGCTCGAACCCAAAGACGGCTACGGCGAGTTCATCGCCGACGCGGTTGTGGACCTGCCCAAGAACATCTTCATGGTGGACGGCAAGCTGGCCGAGGACATCCTCTTCGTCGGCTCGCAGGTGCCCATGAGCGACGCCCAGGGCAACCGCATGATGGGCGTAGTGAAAGAGGTGGGCGACGAGACCGTGAAGATGGACTTCAACCACCCGATGGCCGGCAAGACGCTGAACTTCGAGGTCGAAGTGGTGTCGGTTCGCGACGTCACGCCCGAAGACCTCCAGGGCGGCGGTTGCGGCTGCGGCTGCGGCGACGAGGGTTGCGGCTGCGACGGCGACTGCGACGGCGGCCACTGCCACTGATCGCCCGCCGTGCGGTGAGCGGGCTCCGCACGGAGCCGCACCGCCCGCTGCGGCAACGCGCACTTCCCGCCCCGGCCTCAAGCCGGGGCGCTTTTTCGCCCCCTCGGCGGAAACAACCCCTCTCCGGACAATTCGCCTCGCTCCGACTACGCCCCATGATAACCCTCGGACAATACCTCTTCACGATACGCAACTCCGCAGGACTCACGCGCACGCTGGGCAGGATCGACCTGTGCCGCGATGCCGACGGACGGCCGTGCTTCACGGCGGGCAACAGCGCCGTGGTCTTCCGCATACGCCACCGGGGCCGCACCTGCGCCCTGCGCTGCTACACCCACCCTCCGCGCCACTTGGCCGAAATCTATGGCGAACGGCTCCTCCGGAACGAACTCTACGTCTACCGCGACGCCGCGCACGGAGAGTGGACGGACGTGGTGCTGGACGAGTGGATCGAGGGCGATACGCTCCACGACCGCATCGCAGCGGCCGACGCCGCGGAATTCGCGCGCCTCGCAGCCTCGTTCGACCGCATGGCGGCGGAGCTCGTAGCTTCGGAGTGCGCCCACGGCGACCTGAAGCCCGAAAACATCGTCGTCACGCCCGACGGCACGATGCGCACGATCGACCGCGACGCCATGTTCCTGCCCTCGATGGCGCACCGCGAGAGCCCCGAGCTGGGGACCGCGGCTTTCCAGCACCCCGCACGCACGGCTTCCGACTTCGACGCCCGCATCGACGACTTCCCCGCGGCGCTGATCTCCACGGCCCTGCATGCGCTGGCTCTCGAACCCGGGCTGCGCGAACGCTACGGGGTGCACGACACGCTGCTCATCGACCCGCAGCGCCTCGATGCCGATCCGGCGCTCGATGCCATCCTCGCGCTCTTCGAACGGCAGGGCGACGCCCTGCGCTACCGCATCGCCCGGCTGCTGCGTGCGGGCACGCTCCGCCTGCCCCGCCTTGCGGCGCTGCTCGACCATGCGGTCCGCCCGCCGCGGCACGTGGGTCCGGAGCCGCCCGAACTTTACGAATCGCAAGGACTGTGGGGCTATCGGCCGACGATCCCGCCGCTCTACGACTGCGGGTTCGAATTCACCGAAGGGCTGGCCGCCGTGCGGCTCGGCCGCACCTGGCACTACATCGACGCCGAGGGCCGCACGGCGATCCGCTGTCCGGGGTGCGAGGCCGTGAAACCCTTCCGCAACGGACGGGCCGTCGTCCTGCGCGACGGCGTGCGCCGCAGCGTGGGCCGCGACGGAAAATTCGGCGAATTGGAATATTGACCGCAAATTCCTATCTTTGCATCGTATTCATGATTACGAAATGACGAAACTGAGGAATCTGACCTCCGCGGAGATCGCAACGGTCGAATCGCTCGGCACCACGGCCGAGGATTGGTCGCGCATCCGTGTTTCCGAGGATTTCAACCCCGGGCAGCTGCTGCACAGCCGCCTAACGGGCCGTGTGGAACTCGCCTCGGGTGCACGGATCATCGACTCGCACGTCGGCAACTACCGCATCGGCGAGCGGTCGATCGTGCGGCAGGTCACCTCGCTCGAATGCCGCCGCGAAAGTACGTTCGGCAACGGCACGCCCGTAGCCACGATGAACGAATGCGCCGGACGCACGGTGCTCATCTGCGACGCGCTGACCGCGCAGGCGGCCTATGCCATGGCCGTGTACCGCCACCGCCCTGCGTTCCAGGAGGCCATGCGGCGCATGGTGCGCGACAGAGCCGAGCTGCGGCGCGCGACGATGGGCAGCGTGGGCCGCGACTGCCGCATTGCGGGGGCGCGCTTCATCCGCGAGATGCGCATCGGCGACCGCGTGACGATCGACGGCGCCTCGCTGCTGGAGGAGGGCACGCTCTGCGACGGCGCGCAGGCCGGCATCGACGTCAAGGCCTCGCACTTCATCGCCGCCGAGGATTCGCGGCTCGACCGGGGCGCTCTGGTCGAGCGCTGCTTCGTGGGCGAAAGCTGCATCCTGAGCAACGGATTCACCGCGGCCGACTCGCTCTTCTTCGCCAACTCGCACTGCGAGAACGGCGAGGCGGTTTCGATCTTCGCCGGACCCTACACCGTGTCGCACCACAAGTCGTCGCTGCTCATCGCGGGTATGTTCTCGTTCTTCAATGCCGGCAGCGGCTCGAACCAGAGCAACCACCTCTTCAAGAGTGGCGCCGTGCACCAGTCGGTGCACCTGCGGGGCTGCAAGTTCGCCAGCGGCGCCTACATCATGTCCCCGGCGCTCGAAGGAGCCTTCACGATGATCCTCGGGCACCACTCGTTCCACCACGACACCTCGGATTTCCCCTACTCCTACCTGATCGAGAAGGACGGACGCTCGGTGCTCATGCCCGGCGCGAACCTCACGAGCTACGGCGCCGTGCGCGACATCGAGAAGTGGCCCGCACGCGACAAGCGGAGCGTCGGGCGAGACCTGATCAACTTCGAGGAGTACAACCCCTACGTGTGCGGCGGCTTCGTCCGGGCCGTCAATACGCTGCACGCACTGGCCGAGGCGGACCCCGACGCCGCGACCTACAACCACAAGAAAGTCATCATCAAATCCACGATGCTGCGGCGCGGCATCACGCTCTACAACAAGGCCATCGTGGCCTCGCTGGGCGCCATGCTGGCCAAGGGGGCCTCGTGTCCCGACGCCGACGGCCGCGGCCGCTGGATCGACGCCGCGGGGCAATACGTCACCAAGCGGGCGATGGAGGAGCTGCTCGACGACGTGGAGCGGGGCTCCGTGGCCGACTTCGCGGCGTTCGACGCCCGTCTGCGCGCGTTCGCCGCACGCTACGACGACTATGCCCACAGCTACGCCGAGGAGCTGCTGGCCGGCGTGCTGGGCCACCGGCCCGATGCGCAGGAGGTGGCCGACGCCGTGGCTTCGGGCCGCAACGCCCACGGCGCCATGCGCCGCGCCACCGACGCCGACCGCGACCGCGACTGCTCGATCGAGATGGCCGTGAGCTACGGACTCGACGCCGACCCCGACGATCCCGGCCAAGTCCGCGAAGACTACCATGCCGTAAGAGGCCTCGAATAAAGATATGTACACGCAAAGCATCACACGCTCGCACCGCACGGCCTTCATCCTGGCCATCGACTGCTCCGGCTCGATGGCCGAACGGATCGTGTTCCACGGCCGCAGCATGCGGAAAGCCGACGCCGTGGCTCAGGTGGCCAACCGTCTGCTCTTCGAACTGACCGAACGCGCACGCCGCACCGACGGCATCCGCGACTACTACGACGTGGCGGTGCTGGGTTATGCGGGCCGCGGGGTGAAGCCGCTGCTGGGCGAGCGCCCCGAGTTCCTTTCGGTGGTCGAAATCGACCGCATGGCCCCGGCCCCGGCGACCGTGCAGGGCGAATACCGTCTGCCGGACGGCAGCACCGCGCTGCTCGACGAACTGCCCGTGCCGGCATGGATCGTCCCCGAGGCCCGGGGCGAGACCCCCATGTACGATGCCCTGCTCCACGTGCGCGACCTTGCGGCCGAGTGGACACAGCGCCCCGAAAACGCCGGGAGCTTCCCGCCCGTGGTGTTCAACATCACCGACGGCGAAGCTACGGACTGCAACGACGAGGAGCTGCTCGGCATCTGCCGCCGCATACGGTCGCTCCGCACCGACGACGGCAGCGTGCTGCTCATCAACATCCACATAGCCTCGGGCTGCGGACAGCGCGCCCTGCTCTTCCCCACGGCTGACGAGGCCGGCTACGGCAGCCGCTACGCAGAGCTGCTCTACGAGTGTTCGAGCCCGATGCCCGCGCCTTTCGAGCCATACATCCGCGACCTGCGGGGCGGCGGCATGCCGCCGTTCCGGGGCATGAGCTACAACGCTTCGGTGTCCGAACTTCTGGCCGTACTGAACATCGGCTCGATCAGCATAAAAACGGAATAGCGCCATGACACCCACGATCTATGCACTCCTGCGGGCGCTGCTCGCCCCCGAAGACTCGATGCACGCGCTCAAGGCGCTGCGCCCGGTCGCCGATGCGTCCGGCCGCCCGCTCATCCGCCGCACGGCACGCTTCGCCGAGGCGGAGATCGTATGGCGCGAGGAGCGCTGGCTCCTGGCCATGCCCCTCGCTCCGGTCGCGATCAGCGCCGTGGAGCGCATCGCGGCGCACCTGGGCACCCTGCGCTCGGAGTGGCTCGCCGACTACCGGCTGCTGCGCGAGGAGATGCGATACGAGGACGCCGCAGGCACGCACCGCCGCTGCGACATGGTGTTGCAGCACCTGCCCGCAGGCCGCACGTTCGACGAGGCGCTCGACACGGAGCCGTGCGACACGCTCCTCGCAGCGCTCGACGCCCTGGAGGAGGAGCTGCGACGCCTCGACCTTTCGCACCGCAACCTCAAGGCGGAGAACCTGCGCTGGCACCGCGGCCGCCTGATCCCGATCCGCTACCACTACGCCCGCACGGGCTTCGGCGCCGATGCCGAGGCGCTCGGTGCGCTCCGCGACCTGGTTCGCCGCCGGGCCGGCGGCGGCGCGCAGCCCCGGGTGCACGACACGGAGGCGGCCTATTCGTCCGGCGAGCGGTTCGCGGGGCACATCTGGACGGGCAACGCTTTCGAACAGCTGGTCTGCGTGGAGGACGAGGCGGGTTACGGCTACGTGGACCTGCAAAACCGTCCGGTCATCCCGGCGCAGTATCTGTGGGCCGACGACTTCCGCGAAGGGCGCGCCGCCGTCACGCTGCACGACGGACGCATGGGTCTGATCGACAAGACGGGGCGCTACGTGATCGAGCCCCGCTACGAAATCGTGGAGTACGACCCCGACACGAACCGCACGCTCGTGCGGCACGAGGGTCTGTGGGCGGAATTCGACTACGAAGGCAACCGCACGAGCGACTTCGCCCCGCGGAGCCGGATCCCCGAAACCGAAAATGAAGGAATCAACCTAAAATAAAAAAACAACCACTATGGAGACAGTAAAAACCCTCATCATCGGCAGCGGCCCCGCGGGCTTCACCGCCGCAATCTACACCTCGCGTGCGAACCTCAGCCCCGTGCTCTACGAAGGCATCGAGCCGGGCGGCCAGCTCACGACGACCACCGAGATCGAGAACTTCCCGGGCTACCCCGAGGGTGTGGACGGCAACCAGATGATGGCCGACATCCGCCGCCAGGCCGAGCGCTTCGGCGCCGACATCCGCAAGGGCAACATCACGCACGTAGACCTCTCGTCGCGTCCGTTCCGCGTGACCGTGGACGGCGAGAAGGAGATCGTGGCCGAGTCGCTCATCGTAGCCACCGGCGCTTCGGCCAAGTACCTCGGCCTGCCCTCCGAAATGAAGTACCGCGGTCAGGGCGTGAGCGCCTGCGCCACGTGCGACGGCTTCTTCTACCGCAAGAAGGACGTGGCCGTGGTCGGCGGCGGCGACACGGCGTGCGAGGAGGCCACCTACCTGGCATCGCTCTGCCGCCAGGTCTACCTGATCGTGCGCAAGCCCTTCCTGCGCGCCTCGAAGGCGATGCAGGAGCGCGTGTTCAACACCCCCAACATCAAGGTGATGTTCGAGCACAACACCGTGGAGGTGCTGGGCGACGAGAGCGGTGTGACGGGCGCCCTGCTGCGCGGCGCCGACGGCACGGAGACGCGCATCGACATCGCGGGCTTCTTCCTGGCCATCGGCCACCACCCGAACACCGAGCTCTTCGCCGGTCAGCTCGAACTGGACGCCGAGGGCTACATCAAGGTCGAGCCGGGCACGTCGAAAACCTCGGTCGAGGGCGTCTTCGCCGCAGGCGACGTGAAGGACCCGCACTACCGCCAGGCCATCACCGCCGCAGGTTCGGGCTGCATGGCCGCCCTCGACTGCGAGCGCTTCCTGCTGCGCTAAGCAAACGGCACTCCGAACAGGAGCCGGGCGGAGCGACTCCGCCCGGCTCTTTCGGATAGGCCGCGGCGAAACACACCGGCCGCATGCCACTCCGGCAATGCCCGGCAGTATCCGGCAGCACCCGGCAGCACCCGGCAGCGTACGCACGGCCGCAACGGAATACACCGCACCATGAAAAAAACGATCCTGGCCGCAAGCGCAGCCCTCACGCTGCTCTCCTGCGGCGTCACCACGAACTACATCGGCAAGCGCTACCCCGCGACCGAGGCGCCGGAGATCTACGCCGCCTGGGAGGATGTGCCCTGCGCCTACGAGACGATGGGCCGCATCGAGGCGGAGCCCAGGATGTTCAAAACCCTCGAAGACGCCCAGACGGCGATCGAGCGGCGTGCCCGCGAGACGGGTGCCGACGCCATCGTCTTCACCGGCATCCGCCGCCTCGTGCAGGAGCCGACCCGCACGAGCACGGAGGAGACCGTGCGCGACACCAAGGGCAACGAAACCCGCACGCGCACCGAATCCGTGGAGTCGCGCACCACCGAACGCCTCGAAGCGACCTTCATAAAATACAGAAAATAACGACTTGAACTTCAGCGTCACCATACTCGGCTCGGCCTCGGCCAAACCCACCGCTTCGCGCCACCCTTCGGCCCAGGCGGTGAACTTCCGCGAGCAGTACTACCTGGTCGATGCGGGCGAGGGGGTGCAGCAGCAGCTCGTGCGCTGCGGCATCAACCCCCTGAAGCTGCGTGCGGTCTTCATCTCGCACCTCCACGGCGACCACGTCTACGGGCTCTTTCCGCTGCTCTCCACGCTGGGCCTCTACGGCCGGCGCACGCCGCTGCCGATCTACGCCCCGGCGCCCTTCGGCGAGATGCTGGAGGCGCACCTGCGCTTTTTCGACTCCGACCTGCCCTACGAACCCGTGTGGCACGAGGTGCGCACCACGGAACACGCCCTGCTGTTCGAAAACCGCACGCTGGAGGTGTGGTCCGTGCCGCTGCGCCACCGTGTGCCCACCGCCGGATTCCTCTTCCGCGAGAAGGCGCCCGCCCTCAATGCCGACAAGGAGGCCATCGCGCGCTACGGACTCACGATCGCCCAGATCACGGCCGCGAAGCGGGGCGAGGACCTCGTGCTCGACACGGGCGAGGTGCTGCCCAACGACGCCGTGGCCTACCGGCCCCATGCGCCCCGCGCCTACGCCTACCTCTCGGACACGAACCGCTCGGCCAAGGCCGCGGCGCTGTGCGCAGGCGTCGATCTGATGTACCACGAGGCGACCTACGCCGCGGCCGAAAGCCGCCTCGCCCGCGAGCGGGGGCACTCGACCACGCACGACGCGGCGAAAGCGGCCCTCGCGGCCGGTGCGGGACGCCTGCTGATCGGACACTTCTCGTCGCGCTACAAGGACGCCGAAGCCCTGGCCGCCGAAGCCCGCACGCTCTTTCCCGCCACCGACCCCGCCTGCGAGGGCGAAACCTACCGCATCGAACCCCGAATGAACGTGAGAAAACGATGATTACGAAATCCGAAATACAACTCGTGCGCTCGCTGGCCGACAAGCGGGCCCGCACCGAGACGGGACTCTTCCTCGCCGAAGGCGAGAAGCTGATCCGCGAGCTGCGGGCCTCCGACCTCCGCATCGAACGCATCTACGCGCTCGACGGCCTCTTCTCGGGCCCCGAGGTCACCCCCGTGAGCCCCAAGGAGATGGAACGCCTCTCGCACCTCAAGACCCCCGGCAGCTCGCTGGCCCTGGTGCGCATGCCGCACCGCGACCTGCGGAGCGCCGACCCCGCGGGCGGACTCGTGCTGGCGCTCGACGACGTGCAGAACCCCGGCAACATGGGCACCATCATCCGCCTCGCCGACTGGTTCGGCATCGGCGACATCGTGTGCTCCGAAGCCACGGCCGACTGCTTCAACCCGAAGGTCGTGCAGGCCACCATGGGCGCCATACTGCGCGTCCGGGTCCACTACACCGACCTCGGGCATTACCTGGCCGCGCACGCCGCCGCCGGCATCCCCGTCTACGGCACCTTTCTCGACGGCGAGGACCTCTACCGCGCCGACCTCACGCCCGCAGGCATTGTCGTCATGGGCAACGAAGGCCGCGGCGTGCGTCCCGCTACCGCCGCCGGCATTACGCGGCGCCTCTACATCCCGCCTTTCCCCGCCGACCGCGCGGGCTCCGAGTCGCTCAACGTGGCCATGGCCGCGGGCGTCGTCTGCGCCGAGTTCCGGCGCCGGATGCGCTGAGCCCATGCGCCGCAAACATGAAATCGCCCCTGCCGGACCTTTTCCGGCAGGGGCGAAATCGTTGCGTTCGGAAGCTACCGCTTCCCGCTGAGCTCCTCGTAGAGTTCGAGCCTGCATGCGGCGCAGCTTTCGATTATCCGTGCCGCCTGCTGCACGCGGTCCATGTGGAGTTCGAGCTCGTGGGGCGGCGAACTGCCGACGTCCTTCAACGACGTCGATACTACTCCGAAGTCCCGATGCACGTCCGCCGCTTCTGCTCGGCGAGCCTCCGGCGACATCATACCGCTCCGAATTTGTCCGCACCGCGGATGCGGCTTTCCTCGGGCGACGGATACTCGGCAGTCCGCCGTGCGGTCCGGCCCGCTCTTGAAAGAGGAAGAATACGACCGCACAGGACACAAAAAAATCCGCAAGACATGGATCTTGCGGATTCTGCCCACTGGAATCGCGGGGCTCGGCGGAGAGAGAGGCTCCCGAACCTACGCTTTCAGAAAATATCACAAAATTGCAAATCACTGATAATCACACACCATCCACGATGCAGAGTAAATCTAAATCTTTCTAAATACCTTTTGCCATTTCAATTTTTGGGTGTGTATTTGGGTGTAGAATTTCAAACGCACCCAAATATGAATATCAAACGTAACATCATTTTTGCATTGGAGAGCCGGAAGAAGAACGGTGTGCCAATCGTAGAGAACGTGCCTATCCGTATGCGTGTCATATACGCAAGCCAACGCATCGAGTTTACAAC
>Ga0209064_1000137_pt1 | contig 167738 bp, 154 predicted proteins | sample Inofromicrocosms_FD_187498 | JGI IMG/M metagenome (GOLD analysis project Ga0209064, IMG submission 187498) | Mouse cecum microbial communities from Vienna, Austria - Inoculum for glucosamine and mucus D2O microcosms (SPAdes) (version 2) | ecosystem: Host-associated > Mammals > Digestive system...
AATGCAAAAATCAAGGCGTTCAGAACACAGTTCCGGGGAGTCGGCGACATCAGGTTCTTTATGTTCAGACTGGCCACTCTATACTCTTGACATCACCCTCCGCCCACCGGAAAAATCCGCTGACCCCCCATATCCCCCTCACACGTGCCCGGCACACCCCTTCCCCGGAAAGGGTCTCACGCAGATGCCGCAGATACCGCAGACACGCGGATTCCCGCGGATGATTGGGATTAAATGAGATTTCTCGGGATTGGCGGGGATTGGCTCACAGATTCCACAGATTACACAGAGGCCATCCGGACGCGTCGCTGCCCCTATCCGTGAATCCTGTGGAATCTGTGAAATCTGTGGAATCCGTGTAATCTGCGAGCCTCCCCGGGAGCGGAGCGACCTATGTTATATGCGAGAAATCCGCGTATCTGCGGTATCTGCGTGCGACCTTTTTTGATGATTAGGCCGTCAGACCTGGGGTGGCTATTATGCACGTAAAAACTCACGCAGATACCGCAGATACGCAGATTCCAGTGGATTTTGGGTCGGGTAGGATTTGTGGTGACTTTTCTGGATGATTCTTGACGAGATTACTGTCAGTATGGGTTGGAAATTAGACTCCCCGGCGGAACGGTTGAACCGTCCCGCCGGGGAGTCAGGTATATAAAGGGAGGTTTAGGCGGTAAAAGTGCTGCCGCAGGTTACTTGACAATCAGTTTGCCTGAATGGGTCTGGCCTTTGTCATCTGTGACTTTGAAGGGATGCACTCCGCTTCCGAGGTTCTGGGAGGGGAGTTCAAGTGTGCCCTCGCCGCCGACCATGCGGATTTCCTTTGTTCCGGCGGCATTATACACATTTATGTCGGCGATTGTCCCCTCAGGAAGCTGGAAGCGCACCATTTCCCCGGCGTTGGCTGGATTGGGGAACACTCTGACCCCTTCAAGTTTGCGCACGGATACGAGGCTGTTGGTGTGGCTCTCGAGCGCGTAGAGGGTGTATTCACCGTTGTCGTAGGTGTAAATGTAGTTCTTCTTACCTACACGCATCAGATTGGGGGATGGGATAGTGCCAAGCATCTCGCTTTGTTCGTTGTAGACCTTCCATTCCCCGTCGCTGATGACAACCACTTCATAGAGGTCGTCGGAATTGAACAGGTGCTGCGAGACCACCACCTGGTCCATCTGGGCAATGCTCTCCGACTCTGAGAGCGCCAGAGAGAAAGATTTGTAAATCGAGAAGTCGTCATTGTAGATGTTGACTGTGGCGTCATTGTAACCGGCCATCCGGGAGACAGGGTCGGAGGTGAACGCTGTCCAGCCTTTGGCGTTGCCGACTTCGGTGGTAGTGATGTATTGAGCTGATGCCGATGCCCATCCAAGGAGGGCCAGTGCGGCTATGATGATTTTTTTCATTTTGTTCGGTGGGTTTTATCGTGATATTTCAAGTTTGGTTGGGGAAGAAGTCGGCAGGAGCTTAGGTGACGACGAGGGTTGATAATATTCGGATAGGATAGTCTCTATATGGTCAGGAAGCTGCAGATATTCCATGCCATCGTTAAGCATCTTGTCAGGATTGCCTGTAAGGATATATTTGTAACATGTGCGGATTTCGATAATCTGGCCGTCGTAGATCCTATTGTTTCCGATGAATTGCAAGTCGTCAAAGCAGGTGTAGCTGTCTGAGGCGGTGATGGACTCGTATCCATCAGCCTGGATGCCGGTGTAGTGCAGGGGCATGTTGACCAGGGAGGTCTCGAGGTCGACGATGATGTCCCTGTCAACGCCGTGAAAAAACGGATTTGTCCCTATCAGCAGTCTGATGTTCACTATCGATGGGTTGGAGATATTGCGGCGTATCAGGAACTCGCCTGAATAGGACCCATTGACAAGTCCTCCGAACTCATATTGGCAGTTTCCGCCGTTTTTCCATTCTCCCCATTCGCCGTATGCGTCGATTGATTCCTTGAATGGCACGGGGGTGACATGTGCTTTCAAGAGTGAGGCCACATGTGTATTCCCCTCGTCATCGGTCACGAGGTAGCAAAGATAGTTTTTGCCTTTGCCTACGGTCTGGGTGAAGCTGAACTGTCCGGTGAAAGGTGAGGTTGACTTGAGGTCATCATAAGGCAGGGATGCCCCGTCTTCTATGAACGTTGCATACATCTTGTAGCCGTCATCCACATGGCCGGTGACGGTGATTGTCTCGCTGTCGGCATCGGTGAACATCAGACCTGAGACATAAACGGCGCTTTCAGGGGTCATGTTGACACTGTGTGACGGCTGGTTGCCAATCCACACGAGCATCTTCTGGGTGGTGGCCACATTCCCGGCTTCGTCGCGGGTGAACAGCACGATGTCGAGTTTCATGTCATATCCGCGTCCGGTTTCGCGTTTTGTCGCCTTGGATGCGCAGGCATACTCTTCCGAACGGTAGAACGTGTAGCTGTCGGTCCCGTAGACCTCTTGCTGGTATTCCTTGATTTGTTGCTCGGGAATCTCCACTTTGCCTGTCTCCGGGTCGAAATGTATGGGCAAGGTGCCGACGCCGGGGAGCTCAGGGGTAATCATCATCCACCCACTGTGATTGCTGAGGTCGGATGGGGATATTTTATATTCGATTTGGCCTGCCGTGTAGACATACTGCGCGTCATACCAGTAGGCGAAATCGACGATGGGGGCCACCTCGCCATTTTCGGTGTAGACCACCGGGGCCTCTGCCACCGGATTGTTGTTCTCATCGGTCAGGGCCACATTGTCAAAACCGTATGTGACATAGGGGAATCTCATCAGCAGCAGGCTGTCGTCGGGGGCGATGTTGAAGATATGGTTGCTGGGATAGCCGCCTCCGATGCGGTTGACCCCTTTGCCGAGACGCATCAGGTCATGGAAGCTCAGGCCCTCACCCCAGAATTCGATACGCCTCTGCAGCCAGATCATGTCGCGCAGTTGCGCCGGGGAGACACCGGCCGGGATGGTGTATGCCGGGTCGCGATGCTCGTTGACAAATGAGAGAAGATAGCTCCTGGCTTCATCCACACGTCCTGCCATGGCCATTGCTTCGGCCACGATGTAATACATCTCCTCTACACGCATCAGGGGATAGTCTGACGCGTCGAAGCCTGTGCCGCCGTCATAATAGCGGCTGGCACCGTACTTCACCCCGAGATAGGGGATGGGTCTGATGTATGGACTCTGGTTGTCTGACAATGCCGCCGACTGGCCGTTTCCATCAAGGAACAGGGCGCGTCGCACGTCGCTTGCCGGAATCTGAGAGAACAATGATGCGTTGATCTTGCGCGAAGTCACCGAGGAATATCCTGAGACGGCCAGCGGGCTCATGAATGACTGGAAAGAGAGCAGGTTCTGGGGATCCTCATCGAAATACCTCAGGCCCCACATCCAGGAATCGTCATCGATGCAGGTGAACCCTCCTGGATGGATTTCAGAGGCCATGTATGGCCGTCCGTCGAATTTGGCGATGGCTGACCTTGCGTCGGCCTCAGCTTCGGCGTAACGGTGCATTATAAGGTTGGCACGGGCTCGCAGGCCGTATGCCGTGGCGACGCTAACCATCATCTTCGGCGCGTCGGGCGAAATCACCGACACCTCAGCCGCGTTGCCGTCGAGAAGCGCGATAGCCTGGTCAAGGTCGGCGAGTATGAAGTCGTAGGTCTCCTTGACCGTCGAGCGTCCTACTCCGGTGATGGATAAGTCCGGGGTGTTGAACTCTGTCACAAGCGGCACACAAGGTTTTGACTCGTTGCCGTAGTAGGTGAACTGGAATCGCTGGGCAAGATTCATATAGTTCCAGGCCCTGACGGCGTAGGCGTTGGCCAGTATCGTGGCTTTTGTAGACGAGGCTTCCCCTCCTTTAAGACCCTTTATCAGCTGGTTGCAGCGGTCGACGGTATGGTAATAGAAGAGGTAGGGCATCACGTTGGCATAAGCCTTCGTATTGTTGCGCATCTCGTAGTCTTGTTGCGAGATGAACCAGTTGTAGCCGTTGTCTTCCCCGACCACATCGCTGCCGGCCGCGTCGGCCATTATTCCTATCGCGGGCGCGCCGAAATCGCTGTGCAACATGGAGCCCTCAAACAGCGAGCTCTGTTCTTTCAGCCACGCGGGCAGAGTCGCGTTGTATTTGTCTATCCAGACCTGCGACTCCTCGACATCCTCTATCACGTTGGACCCGCCGACATACATGTTGTCATCCTCCGTGACGTAGACATAGTTGCCGTTAAGGACTCCGAGGAACTGGCCGCGCTCGTTGTAGAGGTCGCCTGAGGTGAACAACACCTCATACAGTCCGTCGGAGTTGAACAGGTCGCTGGTCAGGATGTATGAGTGGCTCTCTTCCGCCCCTTTGACCACGGTCACAGAGGTGGGAGTGCCGACGCTGACCATCACATTGATGGTGAATTGCTTGACGACATTAAGGTCGCTGTCGTAGAGCTTGAATTCATAACCTTGGTTGGTGATGTCCCAGCTCACAAACCTGCCGTCGCCGTTGTCGCGCAAGCCGTCAGGGGTGGCTGACACAGTCACCGGGGCTCCTATGTTCAATGGAGGAGCGCTTTCCGCCGCTGTTGGAAGCAGAAACGTAGCTGTTGCCAGCAGCAGTCCCGGCATCAGCTTCTCGATAAGTTTCATTGGTGAATGTGATTCATTGGTTGATAATCGATTAACTTGTCGCAAAGATAATTAAAACCAATGGTTTTCACCCCCCCAATTGTTAAATATATTTAAAATAAGCAAGGAATCGCATCAATCAAATCTGATGCGATTCCTGCGAATCCCCCTTCTGGGTATATGTCTGGCTGTGAGCCGCGCGATTACTCCTCCTCGAGGGTGAAATCCTCGTTGAAGTCGTCGTCAAGCTCGACATCATCGAGTTCCTCGGCGTCGTCGGCATATTTTTCCTCTTCCTCAACCTTCTCCGAAGTGGTCTTGGGCTTGATTTTTGATTTCTTGCTGCCGGGGGCGGGGGAGTTCTTCAGTGCCTCCATGATTTTTGCCTCTATCTCGTCGGCGAGCTCGGGGTTGTCGTCGATGACGGCCTTGGCGGAGTCGCGTCCCTGGGCCAGCTTGGAGCCGTTGTAGCTGAACCATGAGCCGCTTTTGTTGATGATGTCGTATTCGACCCCGAGGTCGATGATTTCGCTGGCGCGGGAGATGCCCTGGCCGAACATGATGTCGAACTCGCAGCGTTTGAACGGGGGAGCCACCTTGTTCTTGACAATCTTGACGCGGGCATGCTTGCCGAGGACATTCTCCCCGTCCTTGACCGAGGTGCCGGGACGGATGTCGACACGCACCGATGCGTAGAACTTCAGGGCGTTGCCGCCGGTGGTAGTCTCGGAGGGGCCGAACATCGTGCCGCCGATTTTCTCGCGCAACTGGTTGATGAAGATGCAGACAGTGTTGGTGCGGGCTATGGTGCCGGTGAGCTTGCGCATCGCCTGCGACATCAGGCGCGCCTGGAGGCCCACGTTGCGGTCGCCCATGTCTCCCTCGATTTCGCTTTTGGGGGTAAGCGCAGCCACGGAGTCAACGACAAGGATGTCGATGGCCGACGAGCGAATCAGCTGCTCGGCGATCTCAAGGGCCTGCTCGCCATTGTCGGGCTGGGAAATCAGCAGGTTGCTGGTGTCCACACCGAGTTTCTCGGCGTAGAAGCGGTCAAATGCATGCTCGGCATCGATCATGGCGGCTATGCCACCGGTTTTCTGGGCCTCGGCGATGGCGTGGAGCGCGAGCGTGGTCTTTCCCGACGATTCAGGGCCGAATATCTCGATGATTCGGCCTCTCGGGTAGCCTCCCACGCCAAGCGCGTAATTCAGGCCGATGGATCCGGCGGGAATTACCTCTACTTTCTCCACGGCTTCGTCGCCGAGCTTCATTATCGCTCCCTTGCCGTAATCCTTTTCGATATGGTTGAGGGCTGCCGTGAGGGCGTTGAGCTTGGCCTGCTTGGGGTCAATCTCCTTGCCTCCCTTTTTGATGGGGGGCTTCTTGGCTTTGGTGTTCTTTTCCATTTATGTCGTTTTTTGTTTTTTACGGGATTTGACGCGATGCCTTGGAGTCTGGCATCCTGGTGCAAAATTACAAATCGCAGGGGCAAGAATGTTGCACACCCGGGTTAAATTTTGCAACCGTCGCGTGTGGGCCTGCCGTGCAAGCAGGTTTACAAAGGTAGCTAAAATGAGCCGGAACTGCAAGCGGGCCACCCTGTCGTGAAGCCTTTTTTTGAATGTCTCAGATTTTTTTGAAAAAAATCATCCGCCGTCTGAACATTATCTGCCGACCTGTGTTTTAATAGTACATAGCAAAATTACTTTTTCCATTGCAAGAAATGTGATAATGATTGGTTTATTATTTAACGAGGAGTTGCCGTGATGGCAAGCCTCGTTTTTTTATGCCCATCCCTGATGTCTTCGTGATGCAATGTTTTTCATTTCTGTTTTGGCGCCGCAGGTTGACCTTGCGGTCGCGGATATAGGACGAGGCTGCGTCGTAACAACTTGTTTACGACACAGCCTCGTCTATGCTGGATAGCCTGTCAACAGGCGTTTAAGGGCTGGATTACTTCACGGCTGCCTTGCCGGCGCGGCGCTGGTTGGTCAGGTAGGCGACGGGGGTTGCGATGAAGATGGTGGCCAGGGTGCCGACAACTACGCCGAAGAGCATGGCGAAGATGAAGGAACGGATGGAGTCACCGCCGAGGATGAAGATGCAGAGCAGCACCAGGAAGGTGGATGCCGAGGTCATCACCGTACGGCCGAGGGTCGAGTTGAGCGACTTGTTGATCAGCGAGCCGAAATCCTGCTTGGGATAGAGGCCGATGTTCTCACGCATACGGTCGAACACAACCACGGTATCGTTGATCTGGTAACCGATCATTGTCAGGATGGCGGCGATGAAGCTCTGGTCGATTTCCATCGCGAAGGGGAACACGCCCCAGAAGAGGGAGTAGAAGCCGATGATGGCGAACGCTGTGAAGGCCACAGCCGCGAGCGCGCCCAGGGAGAAGGCGATGTTGCGGAAACGCAGCAGGATGTAGAGGAACATTGCCACGAGCGACAGAATCACGGCCACATATGCCTTGTTGCGCATGTCGTTGGCGACAGTCGGGCCCACGGTCTGGGAGGAGAGGATGCCCTGGGTCTCGTCGGTGGTCGAGAAGTCCTCGAGGGTCATGCCGTTGGGGAGGAGGCCTTCAGCCTTGAAGGTGTCGTAGAGTTTCTTGGTGATTTCCTCTTCGATGGCCGAAGCGTCTTCGTCAGATTTGATTTTGTAGTTGGTCGAGATACGTACCTGGTTGGAGTTCTCGATGGTGATTACCGATACGGCTGCGGTCTCGCCGTCGGCGTTGAACACCGGGGTGAGGGTTGCCTGGAGCTTGTCGGTCTGCACCGGTTTCTCAAACTTGACAACGTAGTTGCGTCCACCTGAGAAGTCGATACCCTGGTTGAGGCCCTTGGTGAAGAGCGAGATGACAACCACGAGGGCGAAGATGCCGACCACGAGCGTAGCCGCCTTGCGAGCGCCGAGGAAGTTGAAGTTGGTCTTGCTGAACATGTTGCGCGACAGGGCGGTATCGAATGTCAGCTTGCTGAATGCCTTTGACTTGGCGCAGAGGATGAAGATGATGCGGGTCAGGTAGACTGCGGTGAAGAACGAGCAGATGATACCGATGATCAGGGTGGTGGCGAAGCCCTTGATGGGGCCTGTTCCGAAGAAGAGCAGGATCACGCCAGTGATGATCGATGTCAGGTTGGAGTCGAAGATGGCCGAGAAGGCGTTGGAGTAACCGTCGGCGATGGCGGTGCGCACATTCTTGCCTGCGCGGAGTTCCTCCTTGGCGCGCTCGAAGATAAGCACGTTGGCGTCAACGGCCATACCGAGGGCGAGCACGATACCGGCGATACCCGAGAGGGTGAGGACGGCCTGGAAGGAGGCGAGGATTCCGAAGGTGAAGAAGAGGTTGCAGATAAGTCCGAAGTTGGCGATGAGGCCGGGGATGAGTCCGTAGACAACGCACATGAAGACCATCAGCAGCACCAGGGCCAGGACGAACGACCAGATGCCGCTCTCGATGGCCTGCTGGCCGAGCGACGGGCCGATCACCATGTCGGAGATGATGTCTACCTTGGCGGTCATCTTTCCTGACTTGAGGACGTTGGCGAGGTCTTGAGCCTCGTCGACGGTGAAGTCGCCGGTGATCTGCGAGCGTCCGCCTTCGATGGCTGTGCGGATGTTGGGATAGGAGTATACCTGTTCGTCAAGCACGATGGCGATGGGGTGGCCGATGTTGGCCTGGGTGAGGCGGCCCCATTCGCGGGCGCCTTCTGAGTTCATTGTCATGGAGACCACATTGCCCTGGAGCTGGTCATAGTCGCTGGAGGCGTTGATGACGCAGGAGCCGTCGAGGGCGGCTTTGCCGTTGTTGGTCTTCAGGGCGATGAGCTGGTAGGTGTCGAGCTCGCGCTGCATGCCGGACACGGTGTCCTGGTACTGCACGGGGGTGGGCTTGACGCTCCAGCGGAGTTTGAGGTTGGAGGGGAGGAACTGCTGGGCGACGGGTGATTTCAGGATTGAGTCGACCGCGTCTTTCTGCTTGGCTGATACGATGGCCAGCACGGGGGATTCGCCGCTGCCCACAGAAAGGAAGTTCTGGCGGAGCGAGGGCTTGCCCTGGGCGGCGAGGGCGTTGTCGAGCTGGGCGACTGCGCCTGCAATCTGGCCTGCGCCGTAGCATTCGTAGAACTCGAGGTTGGCCGAACGCTGGAGCAGCTCGCGCACACGCTGGTGCTCTTTCACGCCGGGAAGCTCAAGGAGAATCTGGCCGTCGTTGTCCTGGAGCACCTGGATGTTGGGCGATACCACGCCGTATGCGTCGATACGGTTGCGCAACACGTTGGTGGCGGAGTTGTTGACGCGGTCTTTCACCTCGGCCTTAAGGGTCTGGGCCACGGAGTTATCGCTCTGGCCCGACTTGATGATCGAGTTGAAGACAACCGAGAAGTCGGCTCCGGAGTTGAGTTTGCGGTATTGCTGGACGAAGGTACCGACATAGTCAGAGGCGTGGTTGCCCTTGATGATGGAGTCGGTGGCGGCCAACGCGCGGTCGAATGCGGGATCGGCGTCGGAGTTCTTCATCGAGCGGAGCATGTCGGGCATTGAAACCTGGAGGATGACGTTCATACCTCCCTTGAGGTCAAGACCGAGGCCTACGCCCCATTTCTGTACTTCGTTGTAGTTGTAGCCCAACCAGACGGGGGTCTTGCTGATTGAGTCGATGTAGGCCTTGTAAGCCTTGTTGTACTGCTCGGAATTCTTGCCTTGTTGTCCGGCCTGGAGAAGCGCGTACTGCTCGGCCTTGGCTTCCTGCTTGCTGCTTACAAGGGAGAAAGAGAGGTAGAACAGGCACACGAGCACCAAGAAAATCGCGATAACACCGGCAATGATGCTTCCGAGGGTTCCTTTGCTTTGCATGTGTTAGATAAAAATTGTTATGAAGTTATTGTTAATTTTCGTCTAAATGATTGGTTGTCAGCTTGATGGGCTAACGCGCAAAAGGGCGTGGACACCCCGAGGGGCATAAACGCCTAATTTTCAGCTTGCAAATATACGAATAATCGTTGGTTAAAACAAACGATTTCGCGGTTTCGGCATAAAAAAGCGGCGTGGTCGCCTGCCATTCCCCGCTAAAAGTCAGGAAATAGTGAGGTGGAAGTCGGCGATGAAGTCAGCCGCGTGGGGGTTGTGCTCCACTATGTGGCGCAGCAGGTCGCGGTCGCTCCAGGCGGCCGGGGAGTCGGGGTCGTCGTTCACCTCGACGGTGATTTCTATGAAATCGTTGGCCAGTGTGGATCGCAGGTAGGCCAGCAGGCTGGGGAGTTCCTGGAGCATCACGTCGACCTGGGGCTGGTTGGCCACGAGCATCCTCATCTGCGGGGTGCCTTCGCCGTTTCTGGCAGGGCGCGAGGCGCGCATGGTGTTGCAAAGCACATGGGCCTTCTTGTGAAGCTCCATATAGTTCTCCCATGCGTCGGCGAATGATTTGTCGGTGAATGGGTTGCGCTTCTGCCGTACCGGGGTCGCGGCTGTGGCCTCGGCTGCTTTTGGCGCGTCGTTGAAGGCGTCGCGCAGGGATATGTGTGACTTCCCTCTGGTCGCCGCCAGGCCTGTAGTGGGCCTTGTGGCGGGGCGGGGCGGGGCAGGCGGTATGGCCGGGGCTGAAGTTGTTGGTGGGGCGGGTGTGGGTGGCGGTGCCGCCGCCGGGGCGGGGGATGGGGGCACGGCCACGGAGGGCTGTGGTGGCGTGGCGGGAGCGGATGGCGCGGAAGAGGAGGGTGCCTGTATCGGCTTTATTGTCAGCCCCTCTCCGCGTTCCGCGTCAGAGACGGGGGAGGGGCTTTGTAGTTGGCACAGTTTTATGAGCAGCAGCTCTATCAGGAATGTCTTGGATGAGGCCGTGCGGTATTCCATGTCTGCGTCGTTGCAGAGGCTCATGGCCGCGTAGAAGAACTGCGGGGGGAGCTGCGCGCCGAGGGCTGTGAGGGCCTGCCGGGTCTCGTCGTCGGTATCGATCAGGCTGACGGTCTGCGGCTCGCGGGCAACCATGAGGTCGCGCAGGAAGCCTGCGAGGCCGCCGAGGAAGAAGTATGAGTCGAAGCCGCGGTCGCGTATCTCCTTATATATTAATAACGCATCGGTCACTTTGCCGTCGCGGAATGCCTCGACCAGGCGGGTGTAATACCGTTCGTCGAGGATGTTGAGGTTGTCGATTGCCGACTGGTAGGTGATGGTGCCGCGCGATGATGCCGCCACCTGGTCGAAAATCGACAGCGCGTCGCGCATGGCCCCGTCGGCCTTCCTCGCGATTACCCCGAGTGCCTGGCGCTCGGCAGTCATGCCCTCGCTCTTGGCCACATATTCAAGGTGGTCGATGATGTCGGCGATGGTGATGCGCTTGAAGTCGTAGATCTGGCATCGCGACAGGATGGTCGGGATGATTTTGTGCTTTTCTGTCGTGGCAAGGATGAAAATCGCGTGGGCCGGCGGTTCCTCGAGTGTCTTGAGGAACGCGTTGAATGCCTGTTGCGACAGCATGTGAACCTCGTCGACGATGAACACCCGGTAGCGGCCGTCGACGGGCGGAATCTGCACCTGGTCGGTGAGGTTGCGGATGTCGTCGACCGAGTTGTTGGAGGCCGCGTCAAGCTCTATGATGTTGAGCGAGCGGTTCTCGTTGAACGCCCTGCACGAGGGGCACTCGTTGCAGGGGTCGCCGTCGGCGGTGGGGCTGGCGCAGTTGATGGTCTTCGCGAAAATGCGGGCGCATGTGGTCTTGCCGACGCCGCGCGACCCGCAGAACAGGTAGGCATGGGCCAGCCGGCTGGTCTGTATGGCGTTGCGCAGTGTCGCCGTCAGGGCTTTCTGGCCGACCACCGACGAGAATGTCGACGGGCGGTACTTGCGGGCCGAGACAATGTAGTTTTCTTCCATGCCCCAAAGTTAGCAAAAAAGCGCGGAACCACAGGGGCTCCGCGCGTTAAAATTCGATATGCGGCCGCTGGCTGCTCCCCTGGCGGGAGCGCGGGGCGGGGTATGGGGTCAGAAGATGCGTCCGGAGATGGTGAACTTCAGCACGGGGTAGACGGTGAAGTGGTCCATGACTTTCTGGAAGGTGTCGTCGTTGTCGGTCATGAACTGTGTGTCGACCTTCTCCTTGTTGATGTCGTCCCATACATATGGCTTGCCCTGGAACTGCACGCCAAGCTCCCACATGAAGTTGACGCGGCCCACGGGGCAGGGGCGGCCGGTGCCGATGCCGATGTAGGGGCGGAATGCGTTGACGCGCAGCGCGCCTCTTACATTACCGTTGGGATCGAGGGGAAGGCGGTAGTCGCCGATTTCCACCGCTGCGGCCTCATACATCCCGGGGGTAAAGTCGTCGACCTTGCCGGTGATTTTCACCATGTCGCGGCCTCCGAAATATCCGCCGACGGCGATGAAGAGCGGGAAGCGGTTGCCCAGGGGGTAGACGTTGAATATCAGCGAGCCCTGCACGCGTTTGAGCGAGCCGTTGAGGGTGATGTCGCGTGAGACGTATGACCCGTACATGCCGGTGGGGTCGTTGGTCTCGATGTCTACTTCCGAGTCGACGCTGAAGTTGAAGCCGGGCATGATGGAGATGCCCAGGCGTGCCTGGATGAATGGGGTGATGGGGGTGGCTGCTTCCACGCCGATACCGGTTGTGCCGACGTTGAGATTCACGCCGAGATGGTTGGCGATGCCGAGCATGTCCTTCACTTGTGCGGTTGTGTGGTTGGCTGCGAATAGTGCGGAGAACGCTACGCAGAGGCTAAGGAATAACTTTTTCATGGGAAATGAAGTTTGTGATTATGATTGGGGTCACGTCAATGCCGTTGCAAAAGTAATTAAAAAATCCAAAACAACAGTTAAATCGGCAATAAAAATCTCCGTTTCGGCCTTTTTGGTGGTCGGAACGGAGATATGGGGAGTGTGGGGCCGGGTTTCTCAGTCGTCCATCTTCATCGATTTGAAGCCTCCGAGCGGGTTGAATTTGAGCTCCACGCCGTCGTTCAGCTCGATTTCGTATCCTGAGGTTTTCTTCTCAATGGAGGTGATGAAGGTCTGCGGGAAATTCTTGCTCACATAGTTGCGTATGGCTTTGAGTATTAGTTTCTGCGGCACCTCCTTGGTCTTGCAGTCGACAGAGGTCCACTTGCCTGAGTTGTTGAACTCGATTTTGGTGCCGTTGGTCAGTTTCACGTCGTAGTCGGTCTTCTTGAGAAGGTGTTTGTCAACCTTTATCATGCTGACTTTGGCCTTGGGGAAGTGCTCGTTTAGGAATTCCTGGGCGGGTTGCGGCAGCTCGTCGCGGTCGATGGTGTATTTGTCGAACGCCCGGACGTTGGTGAGCGCGGCGGCCATAAATGCCAGGAGGAATAGGATTCGGTTGAGTTTCATATGTTTGTGGTTTGTTTTGGTTTGTCAGGTTGTGTGTTTGTTTTCGCGGAAGTGCCGTTGCCTTAAAAACATTCCGTAGGCTGAAAAGTTGCCTGATGCGGCGGAGCGGGGCTGGGCCGGATGCCGGTTAGGAAAGTTTTTGCGGGTGTAATTCGGGGATGTGTGAAAATAATCGCGGAAATGTTTGGTTATCAGCGAAAAAAGTTGTAATTTTGCAACGCTTTTAGGAGCGTCGCGCGCTGTCGTGTCCTGTAACCGCTTGACGGTTAGGGGTGTGTAGCGCGCGGGAAGCGCGTTGACGCGCCTGCTCCCTGGAGCGATGTGACGCTGAAATTACAACAACGAAGAATAAACAAAGTTAAAAACCGACTAAAAAACTAAGATGCCTACTATTCAGCAATTAGTAAGAAAAGGACGCGAGACTCTGGTAGACAAGAGCAAGTCGCCCGCGCTGGACTCCTGTCCCCAGCGTCGCGGTGTCTGCGTGCGCGTTTACACCACCACCCCCAAAAAGCCTAACTCGGCTATGCGAAAGGTCGCCCGTGTGCGCCTCACCAACGGCAAGGAGGTCAACTCCTACATCCCCGGCGAGGGCCACAACCTCCAGGAGCACTCGATCGTGCTCGTTCGCGGCGGTCGTGTTAAGGACCTCCCCGGTGTGCGCTACCACATCGTCCGCGGTACCCTCGACACCTCCGGTGTGAAGGACCGTACCCAGCGCCGTTCAAAATACGGAGCCAAGCGTCCCAAGGCAGGTGCTGCCAAGAAGTAATCGGTGATTCCCGAAAGCGGAGACGCGCCTGAAGCCAGGCTGCCCCGCGAGAGGATGACCCGGTGAAGTCACTGAAAGCACCGCGAGAAATCAACCCAAAGTTTTCAACAACCTGTTTTTGATTCCTCGAGCTGACAACGGTTGAGTAAGCCCCCGGGCAGAGGCCCCGGAGCTGAAGAAGACACCAGCCACGAAAAAGCAAAAACATTTCGCTTACTTAAACAATGAGAAAAGCAAAGCCTAAGAAACGCGTCGTACTGCCCGATCCCGTCTTCCATGACGTGAAGGTATCGAAGTTCGTGAACCACCTGATGTACGACGGAAAGAAGAACACCGCCTACACCATCTTCTACTCGGCCCTCGAGACCGTGAAGTCGAAGATGCAGAACGAGGAGAAGACCGCTCTCGAAATCTGGAAGAAAGCCCTCGAGAACGTGACTCCCCAGGTCGAGGTGAAGAGCCGCCGCGTCGGCGGCGCGACCTTCCAGGTCCCCACCGAAATCCGTCCCGACCGCAAGGAATCCATTTCAATGAAAAACCTCATCAACTACGCCCGCAAGCGCGGTGGCAAGACCATGAGCGACAAGCTCGCCGCCGAGATCATGGACGCTTTCAACGACCAGGGCGGTGCTTTCAAGCGCAAGGAGGACATGCACAAGATGGCCGAGGCAAACCGCGCCTTCGCTCACTTCCGCTTCTGATTCCACCCTGCCGGAAATACCCCTCCCGCCTCTCATTCTCCCGATGTTTCATTGATCTTAAGATTCCATTAAAACAAAAATGGCTAAAATAGACGAACAACTCAGATTTACGCGCAACCTCGGCATCATGGCCCACATCGATGCCGGCAAAACCACCACCTCGGAGCGCATCCTCTTCTACACCGGCCTCACCCACAAAATCGGTGAGGTTCACGACGGTGCCGCTACCATGGACTGGATGGAACAGGAACAGGAGCGCGGAATCACCATCACCTCCGCCGCAACCACCACTTTCTGGAACTACGCCGGAGGCAAATACAAAATCAACCTGATTGACACCCCGGGACACGTCGACTTCACCGTCGAGGTAGAGCGCTCCTTGCGTGTGCTTGACGGTGCCGTGGCCACTTTCTGCGCCGTCGGCGGCGTGGAGCCCCAGTCGGAGACCGTGTGGCGTCAGGCCGACAAATACAACGTGCCCCGTATCGGTTACGTCAACAAGATGGACCGCTCGGGCGCAAACTTCTTCGAGGTTGTACGCCAGGTGAAGGATGTGCTGGGTGCAAATCCCTGCCCCATCCAGATACCCATCGGTGCCGAAGAGACCTTCAAGGGCCTCGTCGACCTCGTGACCATGAAGGCCATCTTCTGGCACGACGAGACCATGGGCGCCGAGTACACCGAGGAGGAAATCCCCGCCAACCTCCAGGCCGAGGCCGAGGAGTGGCGCGACAAGATGCTGGAGAAAATCGCCGAATGCGACGACGCCCTCATGGAGAAGTACTTCGACGACCCCTCCACCATCACCGAGGATGAAATCCGCCGTGCCATCCGCACCGCCACCCTCAAGATGGAAATCGTGCCGATGATCTGCGGTTCCTCTTTCAAGAACAAAGGTGTGCAGCCCCTGCTCAACGCCGTCTGCGCCTACCTCCCCTCTCCCGTTGACTCGGGTGCGGTTGAAGGCAGCGCCCCCGGCGACCCCGACAAGGTAGAGACCCGCGAGCCCTCCCCCGAGGCCCCCATGTGTGCCCTCGCGTTCAAGATTGCCACCGACCCCTATGTGGGCCGTCTGACATTCTTCCGCGTCTACTCGGGCGACGTGGTTGCCGGATCCTACGTCCTCAACTCGCGTTCTGACAAGAAAGAGCGTGTTTCGCGTCTGTTCCAGATGCACTCCAACAAGCAGAACCCTATGGAGAAGATCGGCTGTGGCGATATCGGCGCAGGCGTCGGCTTCAAGGACATCCGCACCGGTGACACCCTCTGCGACGAGAACCACCCCATCGTGCTCGAGGCTATGGAATTCCCCGATCCCGTTATCGGTATCGCAGTGGAGCCCAAGACCCAGAAAGACCTCGACAAGCTCGGTGTCGGCCTGCAGAAACTCGCCGAGGAGGACCCCACCTTCCGTGTGGAGACCAACGAGGAGACCGGCCAGACCGTCATCTCCGGTATGGGCGAGCTTCACCTCGACATCATCATCGACCGTCTCAAGCGCGAGTTCAAGGTAGAGTGCAACCAGGGCCGTCCCCAGGTTACCTACAAGGAAGCCATCACCAAGCCCGTCGAGCTCCGCGAGGTGTTCAAGAAGCAGACCGGTGGTCGCGGTAAGTTCGCCGACATCATCGTACGCGTTGAACCCGTTGACGAAGGCTTCGAGGGCAACCTCCAGTTTGTCGACGAGGTGAAGGGCGGTAACATCCCCAAGGAGTTCATCCCCGCCATCCAGAAGGGCTTCACCAACGCGATGAAGAACGGTGTGCTCGCCGGCTACCCCGTTGAGAAGCTCAAGGTCACTGTCATCGACGGTTCGTTCCACCCCGTCGACTCCGACCAGCTCTCATTCGAGCTCTGCGCCATCCAGGCCTTCAAGAAGGCTTCGGAGAAGGCAGGGCCCGTCCTGATGGAGCCCATCATGAAGATTGAAGTCGTTACCCCCGAGGAATCCATGGGTGATGTTATTTCCGACCTCAACAAGCGCCGCGGCCAGGTTGAGGGTATGGAGACCTCACGCTCAGGTGCCCGCGTGGTGAAGGCCCAGGCCCCCCTGGCCGAGATGTTCGGCTATGTGACCGCCCTGCGTACCATCACCTCAGGCCGCGCCACCTCGACCATGACCTTCAGCCACTACTCAGAGGTTTCCTCATCGATCGCCAAGCAGGTGCTCACCGAGTGCCAGGGCCGCGTCGACCTGGTGAAGTAATCCTCACCCCAACCGAGAACAACAAGGCGGGGGAGGCAGCAAATGATTCTTGACTCCCCCGCCCATCCCACCCCCTCCGCTCAGGAGGGAAATATGAAAAAATCCAATCAAAAAACTCAGCAATGAGCCAGAAAATCAGAATCAAACTCAAATCTTACGACCACAACCTGGTTGACAAGTCGGCCGAAAAGATCGTAAAGACCGTTAAAGCCACAGGCGCCGTGATCTCGGGTCCCATACCCCTGCCCACCCACAAGCGCATCTTCACCGTCAACCGTTCCACATTCGTCAACAAGAAGAGCCGCGAGCAGTTCCAGCTCTCCTCTTTCAAGCGTCTGATCGACATCTACAACTCGACCGCAAAGACCGTTGACGCCCTGATGAAGCTCGAGCTCCCCTCAGGCGTGGAAGTGGAAATCAAGGTCTGATGGCCGTGGATTTGAACCCCGAAAGAAAACAATCTCAACAAACAGAAAACTGAAATGCCAGGATTATTAGGAAAGAAAATCGGAATGACATCCGTTTTCAGTGCCGACGGAAAGAACCTTCCGTGCACTGTTATCGAAGTAGGTCCTTGTGTGGTTTGCCAGGTGAAAACCGTTGAGACCGATGGCTACGATGCCCTCCAGCTCGGATTCGAGGAGCAGAAGGAGAAGCACTGCACCCAGCCCGAGCTCGGTCACTTCAAGAAAGCCGGCGTTACCCCCAAGCGCCACTTGGCCGAGTTCAAGGGTTTCAACGGCGAGTACAAACTCGGCGATACCATTACTGTTGACTTCTTCACCGAGGATGACTTTGTCGACATCGTCGGCACCTCCAAGGGTAAGGGTTTCCAGGGCGTAGTGAAGCGCCACGGTTTCGGCGGTGTCGGCCAGGCCACCCACGGCCAGCACAACCGCCTGCGTGCCCCCGGTTCGGTGGGCGCCTGCTCCTACCCCGCGAAGGTGTTCAAGGGAATGCGCATGGCCGGCCAGACCGGCAACGAGCGCGTGACCGTGCAAAACCTCAAGGTGGTCAAAATCATCCCCGAACACAACGTGATGATGATCAAGGGCTCGATTCCCGGAAGTAAAGGTTCAATCGTAATGATAGAGAAATAGTCAATGGAACTCGCAATCTACAACATAAAAGGTGAGGACACCGGCCGCAAGGCCCTCCTCAACGACGAGGTGTTCGCCATCGACGTTAACGAACACGCCATCTACCTCGACGTGAAGCAGTTCCTGGCAAACCAGCGCCAGGGTACCCACAAGTCCAAAGAGCGCAGCGAAGTTTCCGGTTCGACCCGCAAGCTCCACAAGCAGAAGGGCGGCGGCGGCAGCCGTATCGGTGACATCAACTCGCCCGTGCTCGTCGGCGGTGGCCGTGTCTTCGGTCCCCGTCCCCGCGACTACCGCTTCAAACTCAACAAGAAACTCAAGAATCTCGCCCGCCGCTCGGCTCTCTCGCTGAAAGCCAAGGAAGGCCAGATCACCATCGTCGAGGACTTCACCCTCGAGGCCCCCAAGACCAAGAGCTTCCTCGCCATCGAGCAGGGACTCAAGGTCAACGACAAGAGGGTCCTCTTCGTGACCTCGGCCGTCGACGCCAACGTGGCCCTGTCTGCCCGCAACATCCCCGAGACCCGTGTGATGCGCGCCGCCGACCTCAACACCTACGCCGTGATGAACAACAAGGCTATGGTCATCACCGAGAGCGGCCTCGAGATCGTTAACAAACTCTAACCTTCAGGAGGAACATAAGAATGGAAATTTCAATCAAGCCCATTGTGACCGAATCAGCCACCAGGCTGACCGACAAGCTCAACCGCTACACTTTCCGTGTGTCCCCCGACGCCAACAAGTTCCAGATCAAGGACCTCGTTGAGAAACTCTACGGCGTGAAGGTTGCGGCAGTCAACACTCAGGTTGTCCGCGGCAAGAACAAGGCCCGCTACACTAAGAGCGGCCTCCTGCGCGGCAAGACCGACGAATGGAAGAAGGCCTACATCACCCTCGAGGAAGGCCAGACCATCGATTTCTACAGCAACATCTAAAACGTCCCTTCGGGCCGGCGGCCAGCCTCGTCAGCTGAGGCAGGCCGCCGCCGATGAAGGCCGACAAGTGGTGAACGGCTCCGCGCCGCCTCAGTCATACTTCGGCCCCACCGGCCCGCCCGATAAGACACTCATCTACCAATAGAAAATGGCAGTAAGAAAATTCAAGCCCACCACACCTGGGCAGAGACACAAAGTTATTGGCGTGTTCAAAGGAGCGATCACTGCTACCACGCCAGAAAAATCTCTTACAGTCGGTAAAAAAAGCACCGGCGGCCGCAACGCCGAAGGCCACCTGACCAATCGCTACCTGGGCGGTGGACACAAACGCAAATACCGCATCATTGACTTTAAGAGAAACAAAGACGGTGTGCCCGCAGTCGTGAAGAGCATCGAGTACGATCCCAACCGTTCGGCCCGTATCGCCCTGCTCTACTACGTAGACGGTGCAAAAGCCTACATCATCGCACCCAATGGCTTAGAAGTTGGCCAGACGGTAGTCTCCGGAGCTGACGCCGCCCCCGAAGTGGGCAACGCCCTTCCCCTGAGCAAGATTCCCGTCGGTACAGTGATCCACAACATCGAGCTCCGTCCCGGACAGGGAGCCTTTATGGCCCGTTCGGCAGGCACCTTCGCCCAGCTCGTTTCCCGCGAGGGAGATTATGTGATCGTGAAGCTTCCTTCGGGTGAGACCCGCAAGATCCTGGCCGCCTGCAAGGCGACCGTCGGCGTGGTCGGCAACTCCGAGCACTCCCTGGAGCGCTCCGGCAAGGCCGGTCGCAGCCGCTGGCTGGGTCGTCGTCCCCGCAACCGTGGTGTTGTCATGAACCCCGTCGACCACCCCATGGGTGGTGGTGAGGGCCGCGCCTCCGGAGGTCATCCCCGCTCGCGCAATGGCCTCTACGCCAAGGGTCTCAAGACACGCGCTCCGAAGAAGCAATCTTCGAAGTACATCATCGAAAGACGGAAAAAGTAATCCCGTAGCTAACTTCTAACCAGATCTCAAAAGAATGAGTCGTTCACTTAAAAAAGGCCCCTTCATCAGCGTCAAGCTCGAAAAGAAGGTTAACGCAATGGAAGCATCCGGCAAGAAGTCGGTCATCAAGACCTGGAGCCGCGCTTCGATGATTGCCCCCGACTTTGTCGGCCACACCTTCGCCGTCCACAACGGCAACAAGTTCATCCCGGTCTACGTGACCGAGAACATGGTAGGCCACAAGCTCGGCGAGTTCGCCCCCACCCGCAACTTCCGCGGCCACGGCGGCAACAAGAAGAAGTAAGCCACGGGCCCTTCACCAACCTTCAATTCCACAAAAGCTGACCTGTCACCCAGACAAGAGGCTCAAGTAAAAATTCCCCCTAAAAAAACGAACATCAAATAAAATGGGTGTAAGAAAAAGAAACTCCGCTCAGGCAAGAAAGGACGCCCAGAAGGAAGTTGCCTTCGCCAAGCTGACCAACGTCCCCACCTCGCCCCGCAAGATGCGCCTGGTGGCTGACCTGGTACGCGGCAAGGAAGTCTTCCGTGCCCTCGGTATCCTCAAGTTCTCCAACAAGGAGGCTGCCGCCCGCCTCGAGAAGCTCCTCCGCTCGGCAATCGCCAACTGGGAGGCCAAAAACGACCGCAAGGCTGAAAGCGGCGAACTCTATATTTCCACAATCTTCGTTAACCCGGCTCCTATGCTGAAGCGCCTGCGCACAGCTCCCCAGGGCCGCGGCTACCGTATCCGCAAACGTGCCAACCACGTCACTCTCGTGGTTGACACCATTGACAAAGACGTAACCATCCAGGACAAAGACTAACCTATGGGACAGAAAGTAAATCCAATCAGCAACCGCCTCGGCGTGATCCGTGGCTGGGACTCCAACTGGTTCGGCGGCAAAAAGTACGGCGAAACCCTTCTGGAAGACTCTAAGCTCCGTAAGTACCTCAACGTCCGTCTGGCCAAGTCGAGCGTTTCCCGCATCGTCATCGAGCGCACACTCAAGCTAATCACCATCACCGTCTGCACCTCGCGTCCCGGCCTGATCATCGGCAAGGGCGGCTCTGAGGTTGACAAGCTGAAGGAAGAGCTCAAGAAAATCACCGACAAGGATGTGCAGATCAACATCTTCGAGGTGAAGCGCCCCGAACTCGACGCCCAGATCGTGGCCTCCACGATCGCCCGTCAGATCGAAGGCAAAATCGCCTACCGCCGCGCAGTGAAGATGGCCGTCGCAGCCACCATGCGTTCTGGCGCTGAAGGCATCAAGGTGCAGGTTTCAGGCCGCCTCAACGGCGCCGAAATGGCCCGCTCCGAAATGTTCAAGGAAGGCCGCACCCCGCTCCACACCCTCCGTGCCGACATCGACTACGCTCTGGTCGAGGCACACACCAAGGTCGGCGTGGTCGGCGTGAAGGTTTGGATCTGCCGCGGTGAAGTTTACGGCAAGCGTGACCTCGCCCCCAACTTCACCAACACCGGCAAGGAAGGCCGTCCGCAGGGCGGCGACCGCGGCAACCAGCGCCGCGGCGGCTTCCGCAAACCCCGCAACGCTTCCTCAAACAACGGTCGCTAATCTCTCACCTGACAACCAGGCGACTCTCCAGAGGAGTGCCCGCAGGGCCGGCCGCCCCCTTCCTCAAAGGCCGTCGCCCAGCTGACAAACCATAAAGCGCCACGCGGCGGACGGATCGTCAAGCCTCCGCCGCCGGCGCCCACGGAGGGAAACCACCCCAACTAGCATCTACCAAAAATGTTACAACCGAAAAAAACTAAATTTCGCAGAGTACAGAAAGGTCGCGCAAAGGGCAACGCCCAGCGCGGCAACCAGCTCGCTTTCGGTTCGTTCGGCATCAAGACCCTCGAGGCCAAGTGGATCACCGGACGCCAGATCGAGGCAGCTCGTATCGCTGTGACCCGTTATATGCAGCGCCAGGGACAGCTCTGGATCCGCATCTTCCCCGACAAGCCCATCACCAAGAAGCCTCTTGACGTACGTATGGGTAAAGGTAAAGGTAACCCCGAAGGATACGTGGCTTCAGTCACCCCCGGCCGTATGATCATCGAGATCGACGGTGTGCCCTTCGACGTGGCAAAGGAAGCCCTCCGCCTCGGCGCCCAGAAGCTTCCCGTGACAACCAAGTTTGTCGTAAGCCGCGATTATGATCCCAACCTCACCGTCTAATCATCCCCAAGTCAAACAACAAAAGCCCGAACAAGAAAGCTATGAAGAAAGAAGAAATCAAAGAGCTCTCTACGGCCGATCTTCGCGAGCGTCTGGCACAGATGGAGAAGGAGTACCTTCAGCTGAAGGCCAACCACGCCGTCTCCCCCCTCGACAGCCCCGCGAAAATCACTGCTGACCGCAAGATGATCGCACGTGTGAAGACCGAGCTGCGCGCCCGCGAGCTCGCCGAAAAATAATCCCCCAAATTAACCGTAATTACCCTTACCTTTTATTCAACCTGTTATGGAAGAAAAAAGAAACCTGCGCAAAGAGCGCATCGGCATCGTGTCGAGCAACAAGGGCGACAAGTCGATCACCGTTACGGTGAAATGGAAGGAGAAACACCCCATCTACGGCAAGTTCGTCAACAAGACCAAGAAGTACCACGCTCACGACGAGAACAACGAGTGCAGCATAGGCGACAAGGTTCGCCTCATGGAGACCCGTCCCCTGTCGAAGACAAAGCGCTGGAGATTAGTTGAAATCATCGAAAAAGTGAAGTAAGCCATGATACAGACCGAATCCCGATTGACCGTTGCCGACAACAGCGGTGCAAAAGAGGCCCTGTGTATTCACGTCCTCGGTGGCACCGGCCGTCGTTACGCGTCCGTAGGCGACATCATCGTTGTCTCCGTCAAGAGCGTCATCCCCTCTTCCGACGTAAAGAAGGGTACAGTCTCCAAGGCCGTCGTAGTACGCACCAAGAAGGAAATCCGCCGTCCCGACGGTTCCTACATCCGTTTCGACGACAACGCCTGCGTGCTGCTTAACAACGCCGGCGAGCTCCGCGGCACCCGTATCTTCGGCCCTGTCGCCCGTGAGCTCCGCGCCACCAACATGAAGATTGTCTCCCTCGCACCCGAGGTCCTCTAATCACCCCAACCGTAAATCATCCCCATTATGAGCAAAATGCATATTAAAAAGGGCGATACCGTTTACGTTCTCGCTGGCGAGGACCGCGGCAAGCAGGGTCGCGTGCTTTCTGTAGACGCAGCCAAGAACCGCGCCGTCGTTGAAGGCGTACACATCGTCTCTAAGAGCACCAAGCCCACCGCGAAGTATCCCCAGGGTGGCATCGTGAAGATGGAAGCCCCCGTCAATATCTCTAACCTCAGCCTCATCGATCCCAAGAGCGGAAAGCCCACCCGTATCGGCATCCGTGTAAACGATAAGGGCGAGAAAGTTCGTTACGCTAAAAAATCCGGAGAGGAAATCAAATAATGAGCACTACACTCCAGAAAAAATACGAAGAGACCATCGCGCCCGCCATGATCAAGGAGTTCAACTACACGACTCCGATGCAGGTGCCCCGTCTGAAGAAGATCGTCATCAACCAGGGCCTCGGCGAAGCCACCCAGGACAAGAAGATCATCGAGACCTCAATCAACGAGCTGACTGCCATCACCGGCCAGAAGGCTGTGCAGACCCTCTCGAAGAAGGACATCTCCAACTTCAAAGTCCGCAAGAAGATGCCCATCGGCGCCCGTGTGACCCTGCGTCGCGACAAGATGTATGAGTTCCTCGAAAGACTCGTGCGCGTGGCCCTGCCACGTATCCGCGACTTCAAGGGTATCGAGGGCAAGCTCGACGGCCGTGGCAACTACACCCTCGGCATCACCGAGCAGATCATCTTCCCTGAGATCAACATCGACAACATCTCGAAGCTCATGGGCATGAACATCACTTTCGTCACCTCGGCCAACACCGACGAGGAAGGTTTCGCTCTGCTCAAGCACTTCGGCCTCCCCTTCAAGAAGTAAGGATGCAGCGGGCTTGTCCCGCGAGTTTCCCTGAATGAAGGATTCCATACCGACGGAGCGGCCCGCGTCAACGCGGTGCCGTTCCGTCGACTTTTTGTTTAAAAAGGCTAACGCCGTGTGAAAGATGGTGAAAGCCGTTGTGGCGGATAGGAATAAGAGTTAACTTTGCGGCGGTAGCCATGTCGTCCCGCAGTTTTTGGGGTGGACTCCATTGCGGACGCTGTGGCCTATTCGCGGGAGGCTCTGGCCTGCCGCTGCGACCAATCACTGTCCCGCTTATGGAAAAACCATCGGTTTCGTTAGTATCATTACTCCTTGTGGCTGTGTCGCTGCTGGGCTGCGCCTTGGCGGCGCGGGCGCAGAGGACGGTGGTCGCCGACTCGGTGACGCGGTTGTCGTTGCCCTCCGCGTCAGTGTTTGACCGCGACGGGCGTTTCGCCGGAATAAGCAGGGCCGACGGCCGCTTGCCTTATGTGTCGCCGGCGGCGTATCCCCTGACCATCCGTTACATCGGCTACAAGGAGAAGGTGGTGCCGATGACCGGGAATGACACCATTTTCATGCAGGAACTCTCACGGGAGCTGTCTGAGGTGGTCGTGGAGTCGCGCAGCCACAAGGTGCTGCATATGCTGGCTTATGTCAGGGAATACTCCACGCTGACGACCTACACCGACACCGTCTCCCTTTTCCGCGAGAAGATGGTCGATTACATGCTTCCTGAAGGTGACACAGGCAGCTTCAAGGGGTGGAGCAATCCCAGGGTGCTTGCTTCGAAGTCATATTACCGGTTCACCGACGCGAAAGGCCTCGACAGCGTCAGCGACCGGTGCAACCATCATTTTTCCTGGGCCGACTGGATGTGGGCAAGGGTGGATGTCACCTTGCCCGGCGCGTTGCGCGGCGTGGAGGTGGCCTCCGACACGGTAAATGGGAGGTACCAGCCGGCCGAGATATGGGTGAGGAACGGCAGCCGGGTGGTGGTGGATGTGGATGTGATGGCCGATGCGCGGAGCCGCAGATGGGTGCCGGGCCTGCTGCCTTTTTTCCGCAAGGATGTCGATTTCGAGCAGGTCAGGGTCAGGTTCGACTATGACAATGTCGCCCAGGATTCGGTCATGCCAGCTGACTTGGCCGGATACTCGTTTGACATAGAGTCGAACGGGCGCGGCCACGGTATGTTCATGTTCAACCGTGTCGACCAGCCGTATTGCGTCTCGACCTATGGCGAGGTCTATGTGATTGACAAGGAGTATGTCACGGTGAAGGAGGCGCGCAAGTGGGAGAAGCGCCAGATGAGCGGCCGCGACATTGCGATATTCGAGCCGGCCGAGGCCCCGGCGTTGCAGCCCGCGGTGGTGGAGCTGGTCGACCGGGTGAACAGCATCGACCGTGACGACGTGAAGCTCGCCATTGCTCCCGACAGACGGCTGATAGGACGGGAGGTGGAGAAGCTGACCTTCGAGAAGGCTGTGTTGCAGCGGTTGAAGGGGATTCTGGGGATTTCGCAGCTGAGGGGCCGCTGGAAGCAGAACCGCCACTGGAGGGAGTTCCGGGAGGAGATGCGCGAGCGCAACCAGCGCCAGATGGAGGCTGATGACGGGAGTCACGGAATGTGATTTAAGAAAGTTTAACAAATAAACCATCTCGTTTCAGGCCGAATTAAGGGCTTTTTTCTATGCCGTTTCAGAAAAAATGACGAACTTTGCACCTGATTTATAGGCTTATGCCGCCTGTTTTCCCCTCCGGAAATTCTTGCAATGGACTTCGTGAAGCGGGAGAGGATGGCGCAAAAGCTTGAAAATTAGCGACTTTTTAGGTCACTTGCGGTTCTGAGGTACTTCTCGCCTCCCCCCCCTGTGGAGGAGCTGTTGCGGGAAGCAGTGAGGAATCGGAAGTTTTTTCGTTGAGTATCAGTAAACCATAATATTAACCGTTAACTTCAGGACATGGCAAAAGAATCAATGAAAGCCCGCGAAGTGAAGCGCGCGAAGCTCGTCGCCAAGTATGCCGCCAAGAAGGCCGCCCTCAAGGCTGCCGGTGACTATGAGGCTCTCCAGCTTCTCCCCAAGAACGCGTCAAGCGTGCGCCTCCACAACCGTTGCTCCATCACCGGCCGTCCCAAAGGCTACCTCCGCCAGTTTGGCATCTCGCGTATCCAGTTCCGCGAAATGGCATCTGCAGGCCTTATCCCCGGTGTGAAGAAAGCAAGCTGGTAATCTCCGCGGACAAACCCTGACATCGCGTGAGGGGAGCGCAAGGCGTCCGCCTCCGTCAGAAAACGCCCGGCACGGCCAACGTGCAGGAGATCATCCGGGTAAGCCCAGTTTCTGCGGGACCCCCCGGACAGCAATCCCGGCCGCCCGTCGCAGGGCCGCGAAAATGATCCCGAAAGGGAGTTTCCTCAAACCCGCAAGGGGAGAGGAGCAGTTTCCGCGCTTCAAACCAGCCAGGCGGTATCCACAGCAGATACCCCGGCGCAAAAACAAATTTTAAATACTGACGGGCCCGCCCGTCGAGTTTAAAACAACCCAACAACAATGACAGATCCAATAGCAGATTATCTGACAAGATTGAGGAATGCCATCAAGGCCCAGCACCGTGTGGTCGAGATCCCGGCCTCCAACCTCAAGAAAGAGATCACCAAGATTCTCTTCGAGCAGGGCTACATCCTCAACTACAAGTTCATTGAAGGTGAGACCCCTTCGGGCACCATCAAGGTCGCCCTCAAGTATGATCCCGTAGACCGCGTCAACGCCATCAAGGGCCTCAAGCGTGTCAGCCGTCCCGGCCTCCGCCAGTACTGCGGTTACAAGTCGATGCCCCGCGTCCTCAATGGTCTCGGTATCGCCATCCTCTCCACTTCCAAGGGTGTGATGACCAACAAAAAGGCCGCCCAGGAGAAGATCGGCGGCGAAGTTCTCTGTTACGTTTATTAATCGAAAGGAGGAAACAACAATATGTCACGTATAGGTAAAGCCCCCATCGAAATCCCCGCAGGCGTAACCGTTGAAATCGCCAAAGACAACGTCGTTACCGTCAAAGGTCCCAAAGGAACCCTCGTACAGGCCGTCAACCCCGAGTTTGAGATCAAGCTCGAAGACGGTCACCTCCATATCATCCGTCCCTCCGACGACCGCGAGCACCGCGCACAGCACGGCCTTTACCGCTCGCTGCTCCACAACATGGTGGTTGGTGTGTCAACCGGCTACCGCAAGGAGATGGAGCTCGTCGGCGTAGGTTACCGCGCATCGGCCACCGGCCAGGTGCTCGAGCTCTCCCTGGGTTACTCCCACGCCATCTTCATCAAGCTTCCCCCCGAGATCAAGGTCGAGGCGAAGTCGGAGCGTAACAAGAACCCCCTGATCATCCTCGAGAGCGACGACAAGCAGCTCCTGGGCCAGGTGTGCGCCAAAATCCGCTCCCTCCGCAAGCCCGAGCCCTACAAGGGCAAAGGTATCAAGTTTGTTGGCGAGGTTATCCGTCGCAAGAGCGGAAAGACCGCCGGTGCCAAGTAAACATAAGTTGAACCTACATCGACTGTAAGAAAAATGATCTCCAAGCAGCAAAGAAGAAATAAAATCAAGGCGCGCATCCGTGGCCGCATCTCCGGCACCGCCGCGCGTCCCCGCATGACCGTTTTCCGTTCAAACAAGCAGATCTACGTCCAGCTTGTTGACGACCTCAAGGGCCAGACCCTCGCCAGCGCTTCCTCGAAGGGCATCGCCGAGGGCACCAAGACCGAAATCGCCGCCAAGGTCGGAAAGGCCATCGCAGAGAAGGCTATCGCCGCAGGTTACCCCGAAGTGGTCTTCGACCGCAACGGCTACCTTTTCCACGGCAGAGTTAAATCACTGGCTGACGCAGCTCGCGAAGGCGGACTTAAATTCTAAACGACAATGGTAAACAAGAACAACCGAGTTAAGACAACCAACGACATAGAACTCAAGGACCGTCTGGTGGCCATCAACCGCGTCACCAAGGTGACCAAGGGTGGCCGCACCTTCACCTTCGCCGCCATCGTCGTGGTCGGCAACGAAGACGGAATCATCGGCTGGGGCCTCGGCAAAGCCAACGAGGTGCAGGCCGCCATCGCCAAGGGCGTCGAGGCTGCCAAGAAGAACCTCATCCGCGTGCCTGTCCACAAGGGCACAATCCCCCACGAGCAGGCTGCCCATTTCGGCGGTTCCGAAGTGCTGCTCAAGCCTGCCAGCCACGGTACCGGAGTAAAGGCCGGCGGTGCCATGCGTGCCGTTCTCGAGAGCGTCGGCATCACCGACGTGCTTGCCAAGTCAAAGGGCTCGTCTAACCCCCACAACCTGGTGAAGGCTACCATCGCCGCCCTCGGCGAGTTGCGTTCCCCCGCCCAGGTGGCCCAGAACCGCGGCATCTCCGTCAACCAGGTATTCAACGGCTAACCCCAGGAAAGCTACAACAATGGCACAGATTAAAATCAAGCAGATAAAGAGCCGCATCGGCGCTCCCGCTGTGCAGAAGCGCACACTCGACGCCCTCGGCCTCAAGAAAATGAATCACGTGGTGGTCAAAGAAGACACCCCCTCCGTGATGGGTATGGTAAACCGTGTTCGTCATTTGGTAGAAGTGACCAACGCTTAATCAATATCATTAGCATTCAGCAACTATGGATTTAAGTAACTTAAAACCCGCCGTGGGCTCCACGACCCGCAGCACCCGCATCGGTCGCGGTCCCGGCTCTGGCAAGGGTGGAACTTCTACCCGTGGACACAAGGGAGCCAAGTCGCGCTCCGGATACAAACGCAAGATTGGTTTCGAAGGTGGCCAGATGCCCCTCCAGCGCCGTCTCCCCAAATTCGGCTTCACCAACATCAACCGTGTGGAGTACAAGGCCATCAACCTCTCAGTGCTGGAGACCCTCGCGGCCGCCCAGAACCTGGAGAAAATCGGTCTCGACGAGCTCCGCGCAGCCGGTTTCATCAACCGCAAGCAGCTGGTGAAGATCCTCGCCAACGGCGCCGTGACCCGTGCGCTCCAGGTTGAGGCCAACGCTTTCTCGGCAGCCGCCGAAAAGGCCATCACCGAAGCCGGAGGCTCGATCTCCAAAGTGAAATAAACACTCCCTCCCCCACCGCTCAAAAGCACCCCATTAAATGAAATTCGTTCAAACCCTTAAAAACATCTGGACTATCCAGGAGCTGCGTCAGCGACTCACCATCACGGTGCTGCTGGTGCTGGTTTACCGTCTGGGGTGTTATGTTGTCCTGCCGGGCATCAACCCCGCCGACCTTGAAGCCCTCACCAACTTCACCAACAAGACCGGTCTGATGCAGCTGCTCGACATGTTCTCAGGAGGAGCCTTCTCCCAGGCCTCGATTTTCGCCCTCGGTATCATGCCCTACATCACGGCCTCAATCGTGATACAGCTTGCCGGCATGGTGCTGCCTTCATTCCAGAAGATGCAGCGCGAAGGCGAGAGCGGCCGTCAGAAGCTCAACCAGTACACCCGTTACCTGACGGTGCTGATTCTCCTGGTGCAGGGTCCCGCCTACCTTTACAACCTGAAGGCTCAGATTGTGAACGCCGGCGGCTCCAGCGACATGGGCTTCTGGATGGTCGCGTTCCTGACGGTGATTCTCGCCGCAGGCTCGATGTTCATCATGTGGCTTGGAGAGCGCATCACTGACCGCGGTATCGGCAACGGTATCTCGTTCATCATCCTCGTGGGTATCATCGCCCGCCTGCCGATGTCGCTCGTCTATGAGTTCACCAGCCGTCTGCCCGGGTCTACCGGCTCCGAGGGCGGTCTGATCATGTTCATCGTAGAGATCGTGCTGCTCTTCGCGGTAACCGTGGGCGCCGTGCTGCTCGTGCAGGGCACACGCAAGGTGCCTGTGCAGTATGCCAAGCGCATCGTGGGCAACCGCCAGGTGGGTGGTGTGCGCCAGTACATCCCCCTGAAGGTCAACGCCGCCGGCGTCATGCCCATCATCTTCGCCCAGGCCATCATGTTCATCCCCCTGACCTTGTCAGGCTTCGGAGCGCGTGAAGGCGCCACAGGCTTCTTCGCTACCTTCGCCGACATCAACGGCTTCTGGTACAACTTTGTGTACTTCATCCTGATTGTCGCCTTCACTTACTTCTACACCGCCATCACCGTGCGTCCCACCCAGATGGCTGAAGACATGAAGCGCAACAACGGGTTCATCCCCGGAGTGAAGCCCGGCAAGAAAACCGCTGAGTATCTCGATTCGATCATGTCGCGCATCACCCTGCCCGGCTCGATTTTCCTCGGCATCGTGGCCATCCTCCCGGCGTTCGCGCGCCTGTTCGGCATCAGCCAGAACTTCGCGCAGTTCTTCGGCGGAACCTCCCTGCTGATTATGGTGGGTGTCGTCCTCGACACTCTCCAGCAGATCGAGTCACACCTGATGATGCACCACTATGACGGCCTGATGAAGGACGGCAAAATCAAGGGCCGCACCACCGGCTCTGCCTACTGATTCAGTCCCGAACTCCCAACACCCGCTGCCGGAGAAGGCTCTGACCGCCTTTTCCGGCAGGGGGTTGAACTCTGAAATCCCCCCGACCCTTTCAAGAACCAGATGATTTACCTCAAGACTCCCGACGAAATTGAAAAGATGCGGCGCGCCTGCGAGCTGACCTCCCTCACACTGGGAGAGGTGGCCAAGCTGGTACGTCCCGGAGTCACAACCCACAAGCTCGACTCCGTCGCCCGCGAGTTCATCGTCAAGAACGGCGGCCGTCCGGCATGCCTGGGTTACGGCGGTTTCCCCGCCACGCTCTGCATCGAAGTCAACGAGACGGTGGTGCATGGATTCCCCTCCTCCTACACCCTGCGTGAGGGTGACATTGTCGGTGTTGACCTTGTCGTCGAGCTCGACGGCTACAACGGCGACATGTGTTACACTTTCCCGGTTGGAGAGGTGGCCCCGGAGGTGATGGAGCTGCTGAAGACTACCAAAGAGTCGCTTTACGCGGGCATCGAAGCCTGTCGCGAGGGCTATCGCCTGGGCGACATCTCCAACGCCATACAGACCTATTGCGAGAAGCGGGGTTACTCCGTGGTGCGCGAGATGTGTGGCCACGGAATCGGGCGCAAGATGCACGAAGATCCGGAGGTGCCCAACTTCGGGCGCCGCGGCACAGGCCCCCTGATCAAGAACGGCCTTTGCATCGCTATCGAGCCGATGATCAACCTGGGCAGCCGCAACATCGTCATCGAGGATGACGGCTGGACCTGCCGCACCCGTGACCGCAAGCCTTCGGCGCATTACGAGCATACTGTGGCCGTCAATGGCGGGCAGACGGAGATTCTGACCTCCTTCGACCCGATACAGGACGCCATGGGCGATATGTTCGTCTGACGCGCTTGGGCGCTCCACCATATTCATCAGGACAAATAAGACAGAAACCCCGACAGAAAACTTATGTCAAAGCAATCTGCAATAGAACAAGACGGCGTGATACTCGAAGCCCTTTCCAACGCGATGTTCCGCGTGGAGCTTGAGAACGGCCATGAAATCACCGCCCATATTTCGGGAAAGATGCGCATGCACTACATCAAGATCCTGCCCGGAGACAAAGTGAGGGTCGAGATGTCGCCTTATGACCTCTCGAAGGGTCGAATCGCGTTCCGCTACAAGTAAGCAAAACCGAACCATCAAATAATTCCAAAAAGAATTCACAATGAAAGTTAGAGCTTCCATCAAGAAGCGTTCCGCCGACGACAAGATCGTGCGTCGCAAGGGCCGCCTCTATGTGATCAACAAGAAAAATCCCAAAAACAAACAGCGCCAGGGATAACATGCGTTAATCCGGGAAAACCGGCGGCGGTTTGTCAGGATATTGCCCGGGGGAAGGGCACAGGCCCCAATCCCACAAGTGTTGGCAATGAAACCGCGTGAAAGGTTTCCGAATCCCGCTGATTTTTGTTATTTTCGCGTTAAAATTTCAAGACTCAACCAAAGCATTTATGGCAGTAAGAATCGTGGGAGTTGACCTCCCCCAGAACAAGCGAGGCGAAATCGCCTTGACCTACATCTTCGGCATCGGCCGCTCGGCCGCTAAGACCATCCTGGAGAAAGCCGGTGTAGACGTGAACATCAAAGTGAAGGACTGGACTGATGCCCAGGCTGCGCAGGTTCGCGAAGTCATCCAGGCTAACTACAAGGTAGAGGGTGACCTCCGCAGCGAAATCCAGCTCAACATCAAGCGACTTATGGATATCGGTTGCTACCGTGGCGTGCGCCACCGTAACGGCCTCCCCGTCCGCGGTCAGTCGACCAAGAACAACGCCCGTACCCGCAAGGGACGCAAGAAAACCGTCGCTAACAAGAAGAAAGCCACTAAATAACGAATACCCCAAGAAAGTATCATGGCAAAGAAAACAGTCGCAGCCAAGAAGCGCAACGTCAAGGTTGACGCCGCCGGCCAGCTTCACGTTCACTCCTCTTTCAACAACATCATCGTGTGCTTAGCCAACAGCGAAGGACAGGTGATCTCATGGTCATCCGCAGGCAAGATGGGCTTCCGCGGATCCAAGAAGAACACCCCCTACGCCGCCCAGATGGCTGCCCAGGATTGCGGCAAGATCGCTTATGATCTCGGCCTGCGCAAGGTGAAAGCCTACGTCAAAGGTCCCGGCAACGGCCGTGAGTCGGCCATCCGTACCGTCCACGGAATGGGAATCGAGGTAACCGAAATCATCGACGTTACTCCGCTGCCCCACAACGGATGCCGTCCCCCGAAACGTCGTCGCGTATAATCCCGCACTCCACGGCAGAAATCCAAACAGGGCTGTGACCCGCCGGACTGCATAGTCTCTCCCGACTACTGATGGTTCATTGACAGCGGCTTGTCGCCGCCCGGGAGCAGACCCCGGCCAGCCCATTAACCAACTTTTAAAAAGTTAAATACACAAATGGCTAGATACACAGGTCCCAAGACCAAAATCGCACGCAAATTTGGCGAACCCATCTTCGGCGAGGACAAGATCCTGAGCCGTCGCAATTTCCCTCCCGGCCAGCACGGTCAGAACCGTCGCCGCAAAACCTCGGAATACGGCATCCAGCTGCGCGAGAAGCAGAAGGCCAAGTACACCTACGGTGTGCTCGAGCGCCAGTTCCGCAACCTCTTCGAGAAGGCTTCAGGCATGAAGGGTATCACCGGTGAGATCCTTCTCCAGCTCCTCGAGGGCCGTCTTGACAACGTGGTTTACCGTCTGGGCATCGCCAAGACCCGCGCCGCCGCCCGTCAGCTTGTGCTCCACAAGCATGTGACTGTCAACGGCCAGGTCGTGAACATCCCCTCTTTCGCTGTTGAGCCCGGCATGGTCATCGGTGTCCGCGAGAAGTCAAAGTCTCTCGAGATCATCGCCGACTGCCTCGCAGGCTTCAACCACAGCAAGTACCCCTGGCTCGAATGGGACGAGTCAACCAAGAGCGGCAAACTGCTCCATGTCCCCACCCGTGAGGACATCCCCGAAAACATCAAGGAGCAGCTCATCGTCGAACTCTATTCTAAGTAATCCGTTAAACACCAAGATCCATGGCTATTTTAGCATTCCAAAAACCTGACAAAGTCGTAATGTTGGAAGCCAACAGCTTCTACGGCAAGTTTGAGTTCAAGCCTTTGGAACCCGGCTATGGTATCACTGTGGGCAACGCCCTGCGTCGAGTGCTTCTCTCCTCACTCGAGGGCTATGCCATCTCCGCCATCAAGATTGACGGCGTGAAACACGAGTTCGATACCATCCCCGGCGTAAAAGAGGATGTGACAAATATCATCCTCAATCTCAAGAAGGTGGACCTCAAGCAGGTGACCGAAGATGCCGAGACCGAGAAAGCTTCCATCCACGTGTCGGGCCAGGAGGTGTTCAAAGCCGGTGACATCGGAAAGGCCCTTTCGGGCTTTGAAGTCCTCAATCCCGAGGAGGTCATCTGTCACTTGGATCCCGACGCGAGCTTCAACCTCGAGGTCACAATCAACAAAGGCCGTGGCTGGGTGCCCGCCGACGAGAACCAACTCGAAATCTCCGACATCCAGACCTTGGCCATAGACTCGATTTACACCCCGATCAAGAACGTCAAGTACGCAGTTGAAAACTTCCGCGTCGACCAAAAGACCGACTACGAGAAACTCATCATCGAAATCACCACCAACGGCTCCATCCTCCCCAAGGACGCCCTCAAGGAGGCCGCCAAGATTCTGATCTACCATCTGATGCTCTTCTCAGACGACAAGATCACAATCGAGACCACAGAGACCGACGGCGCTGAGGAATTCGATGAGGACGCTCTCCACATGCGCCAGCTCCTGAAGACGAAACTGGTCGACATGGACCTCTCGGTGCGCGCTCTCAACTGCCTCAAGAGCGCCGAAGTCGAGACCCTCGGCGAACTGGTCGTCTTCAACAAGACCGACCTGCTGAAATTCCGCAACTTCGGCAAAAAGTCCCTGACGGAACTCGACGAACTGCTGGCCAATCTCGGCCTGTCGTTCGGCATGGATATTTCCAAATACAAACTCGACAAAGAGTAATAACTGAACAACAACGATGAGACACAATAAAAGCTTCAATCACCTGTCGCGCAAGAAGGCCCATCGCGACGCCCTTCTTGCCAACATGACCATCTCTCTTATCAAGCACAAGAGGATCTTCACCACCCTGGCAAAGGCCAAGGCCCTGCGCATGTACGCCGAGCCCCTGATCAACCGTGCCAAGGAGGACTCCATGGCCAACCGCCGCCTGGTCTTCTCCTACCTCCAGAACAAGGAGGCCGTCACCGAGCTGTTCCGCGAAATCTCCCAGAAGATCGCCGACCGTCCCGGTGGCTACACCCGCATCCTCAAGACCGGCAACCGTCTTGGTGACAACGCCAAGACCTGCTTCATCGAGCTGGTAGACTACAACGAGAACATGCTCAAGGACAAGAAGTCTGAGAAGAAGGGCCGCACCCGCCGTTCGCGCAAGTCAACCTCCACCGAGGCCGCACCCGCCGCTGAAGCCGCCGCTCCCGCCGAGGAACCCCAGGCCGAGTAAATTTGATTGCACCTCTATGAGAGGTTGTGATTATAAACAAAAAGGCACCTGCTGCAAACATTGTCAGTGGGTGTCTTTTTGCCTTTGTTCTCAGATTATAAGTGATATTCAAATATAAGATGGAGAAGGCAGCAGATATGAATCAGCATCGAAGAATGATGCAGATGCTTTTTTATGTTTTTGTTGGTTTGGCAGTTGTGTGTCAGACATTAATATTTTATTTGAATCAGAGCATTATAGCCGCCGGGCCCAGATTGCTGACTTTCTCTATTCTTTCTGATACAGGGATAATATTAGGTATATGTGTAACATTGTTATGGCGGTGGCGATGGTGCGCTTTGGTTTTGTTATTTGTCGACTTGGTGTTGCTGATAACAAATGGCCTGTATATCCAGAGTTTCAATGATTTTTTTCCGTTGTCGTTGTTTGCGGCTTACAAGAATATAGACTCGACGTTGGGTGATTTCATTATGCGTTCATTAAGATGGTGGTTATTAGTGATGTCGGTTCCATTTTTGAGTGTGCTTATATTCTATGTAGAGAAAAGGAAACTAATTGAGGACAATTGTTTAAGTCAGAAAACAAGACTAACTATATCCCTTGTCGCGGTTTCGTTGTTTGTTATGGGACAGGGATATGTGTTGTCTTATCATATACAGGAAGATGGAGTCAAGGCTGCGGTTTCGCCGAGAGTGTTGAAAGAGTATCTGGCTGCAGAGCATTCTCTTCACAGCGAGGTTGCCAAGTGGGGAATTGTGTCTACTTATATATCATCTTTGATGCCGTGGTATAATCATCTGGAATTTTGTGAGGATGATTGGTTGGCCGTGGATCGGTTTGTAGAGGAACCAAAGGGAGAGCTCCCGGAGAAATTCAGCGAAATCTTTGAAAAGAATGGCAGCAAAAGGTTGATTTTGATTATTGTGGAGTCGTTCAGCTCGTTGACTATAGGCAAGGAAGTAAATGGAGAAAAAATCACGCCTTTTATTGATTCGATATTGGTATCCAAAGATGTTGTCTTCTTCCCGAACTTGATATCACAAGTAAAGGGTGGTGTCAGCTCAGATGCCCAGTTGATGTACAATACTGGTATTTACCCCTTGTCAAAGGGCGCGTCGGTGATGACATCCAGGCTGCCATTGTTGCCATCGCTGGCATCAGTTTTTAAGAGAGATGGCGTGGCGGTTGAGCTTGTAGGAGAGTCAAGTTCGCTGTGGAATCATAAGAAGACGAGTGTCGCATGGGGATATGACACCCTGTATCATAGTCTTGCTGTAGGAAAATCGGGCGGTTATTTTCCGATGGCAGACCATTATATCTTTGAAAAGGCAAAAGAGGTTGTGGAGAATGACAAGAAATTGAGAATGTTGACAATCTGCACATTGTCGATGCACGGTTTGTTTTCAGAATCAGATCTGGGACGGTTTGACCCGTATCTGACGGGAGAGACTATTGATATGTGTGCGTATTGGGAAATGACCAGGCGATTTGATGACGAGTTGCGGGGGGTTGTCGATTTTTTGAAGGAAAAAAGATTGTATGACAGTTCTGTGATTGCGATTGTGGGAGACCATAATCCTCATGTGATGGCAGATAGTGATTATACACCAGTGCCATTTCTGATATTGAATTCAGGTGTAAGCTTCGCAAGCTCTGTGATAGCAGGCCAGGTAGATGTATACCCGACAATATTGGATGTGATGGGATTGTATGGTGAGAAAACTGTGTGGCCAGGGGTTGGGCATAGTCTATTCAGGGATAGGAAAGGGATTGTCGGTTACACCCGGGGAGGAAAGTGGTGTGTCAGTGGCAAAAAAGACAGCATTGAAGTTGCAAGGATTAGAGAGGGGCATGATTTGTCTGAGAAAATCCAGTCAGGAATCAGTGGAGACTTCAGCACTATGTTTGTGAACCATCGTCATACGAGGAGTAAACGATAGAGAAATTGTTTTATCTGTAATAGGAGATGTGTGACGGAGAGAGGGTGGAGAGAAAAACGCGATTATAATCATTTGTCGCCTGATGAATTTTCATTGTTCAGGCGTATGATTAATTCCTTGCTAGCTGATGAATCAAATTTCCTGGCAAAAAATGCGCCGCTTTCTATTATTTGGTTGTAATCTTCGATTGTTAATGTTTTGGGATTTGGAAGTTTGTCGCTCCAATCGATGTAGCGATGGTAATCTTTATGAAGTTTAAGGTTGCTATTTGCAAGAATGGTGTGAAATAATAATTCATCTGAACAAGTAGTGAACGGTATAATCTGGTTGATTGATGATTCATTATCAAGTATCAGTTTGGCTGCATCTGGAGTAAGGTCAAACCAAGCGCTCCCGTAGAATGTTTTGGGAAATGTTTTCTTTATTTTGGCCAGGCGGTTTATTCCTGTTGTTTTCTGAATAAAATTCAAAATACGTTGAAAATAGCGGTTAACTCTGAAATAATAGTATTTCAGCCGTACTTCTCGTTCTTCAGCCTCTTCTATGTCGATTACGGCATGAATCCCGATTTGGTGTTCATACCATTCGTTAATGGCAGCTATTGGGATTAATGGCAAATCTGCTCCCGAAAGAAAATGGAACCAATCAAAATTGCCGATATTATATGCGTCTTTTAGTATGGTGATATATGCCCTTGTGAGACTCGGTTCTCCCCACCTGACGTCAGTAGGGATAGTAAAAGTAAGTTTTGAATGGATTGGTGTATACTTGATCTTAGACGGGGCAATTTCCGATTTCCGGTCTAAATGGATAAATATATGATTGTTTGGATTATCCAGCTGTTGTAATAATTTCTCGAGCAGAGGTAAATCCCGGTGTGCTAAAATCAGATAGGCATGGCGCATCTCGTTGTTGGTATTATGGTAAGGATACGAGATTAAGTGGATAATACGGCTTTTAGCAGGGCTGAGGCTTGGGCGGCGATGCCTTCGCCGCGGCCCGTGAAACCGAGATGCTCGGTGGTGGTGGCTTTCACCGAGACGGCATCGAGGGGCAATGACAGGTCGTCGGCGATGTTCTGAATCATCTGCGGGATGTGGGGAAGCAGTTTGGGGGCTTGCGCGATGATGGAGACATCGACATTGACCGGATGAAGGTTGCGTTGCTCGCGTATTATCCTCGCGGTCTCGCGCAGCAGCATGCGGGAATCCGCGCCCTTGTAGCGCGGATCGGTGTCAGGGAAATGATATCCGATGTCACGCAGGGCTGCGGCCCCGAGCAGTGCGTCAGAGAGCGCGTGGAGCGCGACATCAGCGTCGCTGTGGCCCAGCAGCCCGAGATGATGGGGGATTTCGACTCCGCACAAAATGAGCTTGCGGCCTTCAACAAGGCGGTGCACGTCATATCCGTTTCCGATTCTGAACATTTTGAGGGGGTGTTTTAGGCTGTAGTTGCGACTTGGTGAGGTGGTTTGTCTGAGTGAGATTAGAGTGGGGTGAGAGAGGAGAAGGAGCGGGAGACGGTATGGGCTGTTACCGGCGTCCTCCCATAAGGTCGCGAAGGCCATCCATGTCGAAAGTCAGGGAGAATCGCAGGGTCTGGTCAAGGGGGGAGGTCTGCGAGGTGGCGAGCATGTATGCCGCGTCGAGGCGCACGACATTGAGCGAGAAGCCAGCTCCGAATCCGAAGTACTGGCGGTTGCCTTTGTACTGGCTTTCGTGGTAATATCCGGCGCGGAGGAAGAACTGCTGGTTGTAGTTGTATTCCGCTCCGATAGAGTATGAGATTTCCCTCAGCTCCTCCTTCATGCCGCCGGGCGCGTCGCCGAATGACTTGAAGATGCCGGTGATGGGCGACATCGTCTCCCAGTTGTTTAACGCTTCGGTATATGCGGCCTCGTCTACCTGGCCGTCCTGGTCGGTGTAGTCATCGCGTCGCGGGCGTGTAGGCACAAGGAGCTTGTTGAGGTCAAGGCTTATGGCCAGGTTGTGGTAGTCGGCCAGCGGGAACATGAAAGAGGCTCCCAAGCGCAGGTTGGTCGGCAGGAAAGCAGGGGGCTGCCCTTCGGGGGAGACTTTTGTACCGATGTTTGAGATGTCCCATCCCCAGGCAAACTGGCATTCGTTCTGCCCCACGATGGGGTATGACACGAAATATCCTGAGATGTCGGCTGAGAAGGCCGAGGCTCCGCTTGGCTGTGTGGATGTGCTGGAGGCCCCGAATCCGAGATCGGAATATATGTACCTGAAGACGACTCCCATGGAGAACTTCTCCGACAGTTTGCGTGAGTAGCCTATGTCAAAGGCCATCTCGTAGGGGTTGATGCTCTCTGTGACTCCTCCGAGGCTCTCTGAGTTGACTTCTCCGAGGGAGAAATAGCGCAGGGAGGCGCTTATCGCCTGGTTGTCGTTGGTTCCGAGCTTCCAGTATCCGGCGAGGTTGGCCAGGAAGATGTCGTTGACCAGCTTGCGCAACCAGGGGGTGTAGCTCAGCGAGACGGCTCCCTGGGAGTAGGCGAAGGCATATTTCGAGGGGTTCCAGAACTGGGAGTTGGCGTCGGGGTCGGTTGCCGCTCCGAGGTCTCCCATGGACGCGCCTCTGGCATCGGGCGCGATTCCGAGGGATGTCACGCCTGTCTGGACCGGGTTGAACTCGTTCTTTATCTGGTTATCTGCGTTTGCCTTCTGCGTGCATAACATCGCGGCTATGACAGCGGCAGCCAGTGAGGTCTTGGCCGTTGTGTGGGAGAGAAGAATATTGCGGGGCGAAGTCATCATTGTCTGTGTCATTAAGGTCTCCGGATTGTCGGGGAGGTATACTGAATATATAACTGAAAACCGGCGGTTTTATTGCCCCGTCGCGGGGTCAAAGGCGGCTCAGTGGCATAAGATGGGTGAGGATCTCGTCGCGCGACAGTGTCTGACGTCCGGTGAGGTCGCGTGCCATGCCGCATACCGCAGAATTGACCGCGGGATGTGACAGCAGCCGGCGCAGGTAGCTGAACGAGTTGTCGCAAATCTGCTCTACCTCTGAGGAGTCGAGTCCGCAGGAGTCTTCTCCCTCGCGGGTGAGGTGCTCAAGCATTAGGGAGCGCACTTCATTTGACAAATCTGATTGTCTCCTTCCGAGGGAGCGGGCAAGCAGGTTGCCGATTACCATCGCCGATGTGAGCTGGAAATGTCGGAAAGAGGATGTCCATACGTTCTTGACCGACAGGCCGGGATTGACCGGGGTGAAGAAGTCGGGGGTGAGTCTCATCCCGAAATCGGCGGGTGCGTCCAGGCAGATGGCATCGATGTATTTCTCTGCGTCGAAAATGTATAGCGCAAGCGCCATACCGCAGAGCCCGAAAGCCCTGTCGGTGGTGTCGGTGTATTTCAATGAGGCTGAGGCCATGTGGAATCAGTTAATTACCATTATCTTGGTGACACAGCTGTCGCTTCCTGACTCATTGCCGGTGCCGTGGGAGGCAAACACATAGTAGACGCCGGTCTTCACTCGGTCGCCATTGGCGTTGCAGCCGTCCCAGGTAATCATTCCGCCTTCGCTCCGACCTTGGAAGAACACGTTGCCGGCCGAGTCAGCGATTTTGACGAGGGTGTTGTCCATCAGGCCGGTGACGGTGATCCATCCGGAGTAGTCGGGACGCACGGGGTTGGGGTAGGCGTACACGTCATCAAGATTCTCGCTTGCGGGGGCGGCGGTGGAGTTGTATTCAACCACTCCGGCCGATGTCGCGAAGAACACGCTTGATGAATTGGGGTCGCACGCCACGGAGAAGACCGTGTTGGAGGGAAGTATGGAGTTGCTTGTGTCGTAATGCTCAATTATCTGGTCGCCATTCTCGCTCACGAGGTACACGCCGGCGGTGGTGGTGCCTATCCATTTGCGGTTGGCGCTGTCGACGGCGATGCTGCTCACAGTGAGCGCGTCAAGCAGGTAGTCGGCGAGGCCGGTTCCGTCGTTGCGCGGGACTTTCAGGTGGTTGACCTGGGCCACATCCGATGTGATTTTGGTCGGGTCGGTGATTTCAAACACTCCTTTGTCAGTGCCTACCCACAACCGGCCCTTCTTGTCCTCGCAGAGGGCCCATATGTGATAAAATGAGAGTGATTTGTTGTCTTGGTCGATATAGCTTCTGGTGACGATTATTTCATCGTCAGAAATATTAGGGGTGTCTTTTAACTTTGCAAAAGCGATACCGGCATTCCATTCGCCACGTGCAAACGCCATCATCTTGGACTGTTTCAATGGGACACCTATGGTAGAGCGATATAGTATGTTCACATCGTAGTTCTTCCAAGCCTCTTTTTCTGGGGCTGGTTTGCTTAAATCGGAATAAGAGATTGAATGAAGGTTGTTTGTGTCGTCTTTGGCGTTTTCTTGCGCAACCCATAGGTTGTCAAACGCATCGAAGCCAATGTACGCGATTCCATAAAAAGAATACAAGTTCAGGGTTGAGTTCGAGCTGGTGAACTGGTGAGTTTGTTTGCCATTCTCGAATCTAAGCAATCCATTGCGGAATGTTGCGACATATATCACGTTTGGATTTTTGGGGTCTTCTACTACCCACATCGGCTGTGGTATTGAAGTGGCTGGCGCCCCATTGTTCATTATTTCAGTGGGGGTGCCATTCTGGAAACCCTCACCATTGTTGTACACTGACAGGCGCAGGGGGCTGGAGCCGGTGAATCCTAATGCGGCACCTCCGGAGGAATATTCGTTCCAGAAAAAGAGTTTGCCAGAAGGTTGGGCGAATATGCGATTGCAGTTGGTTGTCGAGAACTCGGTTTTGCCAAATTTGTCACCAAACTGTATGGGGTTGGCGCGGTCGGTGATATCATACTGGCAGATGCCATCGGCATTCCCCCCCCACATATGGCCGAGGCCGTCAAGGGCAGAGAGGGTTTGTCCTTTGAGAATTGCAGGGAATGTGGTCACTTCAGGAGTTGATACTTGAGTGTCAGCGCCGTAAGTGAACATGTATGTGCCGTTGGCGATAAACGCTTTGTCGGTGCCCACAGGTACTATGTGGGTGATGATGATGTCGGCGTTGTTGTGACGCACTGTTCCGTATGAGAGCTTGTCAGCACCGAAGTCGAAATCGGCGATTACGGCTTTGTTGTTGTTGCCAGACTTGTGGGTGAATATGATGCGTCTGTCACCCAATACGGTGGAATAGTCTCCGAATGTCCATGTGGTGGCATTGCCTCCTACTAGTTTGAATTTGTCGATTGCCACGAGGTGTTCTGATGCGGGGGCTGCCATCATCTTGTTCTCATAGGCTATGACCACATGGTCTCCGATTCCGAAAGCCTTGTCGACAGGTTTTGGGGAGAACATGGTCTCGACCGTCTGGTTGGTCTTGTCGTCAATGGTGACCAGGCCGAATGATGTGGCGACATAGATGCGGTTGTTGCCGAATCCGATATGGTTGATTGCCGGCTTGCCGGTGATGAGCGCGTCGGAGATGTCGGAGATGTTTATCACGCCTCCGTCATCATTGATGCGGTCTATGTTGCAGTCCTGGTATGCGACAATGAGGTATTTCCCTTCCGGATGAGGGTATATGCCCTTGATTGCTCCTCCATTGAGGTCATTGGAGATGTTAAGGGCGCGAACCTCGTTTGTCTGTTTGTCCACAGAGAATAGCGAGCCTGTTGACAGGTAATATGTCATGTTCTTGGTCTCGGCGATTGTGGAGACTCCCCCGAACGGGGAATGGATCGTCCATCCTCCCACGGGCAACTGGGCTTTCACGCCGAGGCATATTAGGGCTAACAGGAATATAGTGGCGAGTTTCTTTGTCATCGTTGTCTATGTCAGAGGTTGTCTTTTAAAACTTTTAGCAGGGCTTCAGTGGCGCGTCGCCTGTGGGAAATGGCGTTTTTCTCCGTGGGGCTCATCTCGGCGAATGTCTTTGTTTCTCCTTCCGGGATGAAAAGCGGGTCATAGCCGAATCCGTCGGTGCCGTGCGGGGCTGTGGCGATAGAGCCGTTGACCACCCCTTCGACGATTGTTTCTTTGCCTGCAATAATGAGTGCGATGGCGGTTCTGAACCGGGCTTTGCGGTTCGCTATCCCGTCCATCCTTTCCAGGAGCAAAGTCGAGTTGGCTGTCGAGTCGTGTCCGCCTCCCCGTCCGTTTGCCTGGGCATATCTCGCAGACATCACCCCCGGCTCTCCACCGAGGACCTCGACTTCCAGGCCGGTGTCATCGGCGAAGCAATCGCAATCAAACCGCTGGCTTACCCACCGCGCTTTCTGGAGCGCGTTTCCTTCGATAGTGGCGGCGGTCTCCGGAATCTCTTCATTGCATCCGATTTCCTCAAGAGACAGAATCTGGCGCCTGTCTCCGAGAATGGCGCGCACTTCTGCGATTTTATGGGCGTTGTTGGTGGCGAAAACCAGTTTTTCCTGCATTGGTCAAGTCATAGTTTACTCAACAATTATAACGGACAGCCGGTGTAATTATTATTGGGTGTGCCGAAGTTTTTGTATGTGCGCGATATGGCTATGATTGGCGTTTTTTGTCAGAGAGAGATAAAATGATGGGTCATATGGCTTGGCGTGATGGGCGTGTTTTGGGTCGGGAAAACTTTTTGCCAATCAGGTTCCATGACGAGTATGCTAATACCGTTGTGGCCAAAAGGACTATTGCGAGGGTTGCGGCAGGGTGCAGTATGGCTGGGATGCCCAACAGAATTACAAGTTGTATTATGGGGAAATGGAATAGGTAGATATCGTATGAGATGCTGTCATGTGATGAAAGCCATTTGCCCCAGGAGCCAATCATCGAGAACCATATAACCAGGCTCCCGGCTACAATGGGCTGCAAAACATAGTCATAGAAAGGTATGTGCCGGCTGAATATAATGATGACAATGTCTAATATCAATACATACCAATGGTATTTTTTGAATAAATCAAAATGATAATTGATTATTGCACCTATGTAAAAAAACACCAACAATGTGCCAAACTGCCTGGCGATGATATTGTATAACTCGTTGCCTGTTGTGTCGGCAAATGAAAGCAATATCGCTCGTGTCGTGATGGCGGCTACCGCGATGAATATTAATATCAATCCTCCATAAGATTTCTTCATATTCTTGATGAGATGAAAAACCAAAGGGACAGACAAATAGCATACCCATTCACCTTTCATTGTCCATAAGGAGCCGTTTACAGCCGAAGTGTGGAATGCTTCCCCTGAAAACACTCCTGGCAGGTCTGGGTGGAGGAAGTTCATAAAAGAGAGGTTGGCAATCAGATATTTCCAAAAGCCGGCGTCCGAAAAATATTCGTAAAGAGGCAATGTGCTTACAAAAGCCAACCCCAGTGCGGAAAATATAACAATGAAAATGTAAGGGGGGAGTATTCTACGGGCGCGTCGGCTTAAGTAATATCCCAGGGTAGGATGCTTCTGGAAAGAAGGAAACATAAGGAATCCTGATATGGAGAAAAAGCATCCAACGTCTACGGTGCCGCGTTGTATCCAGGGGTAATCCAAGCCGGTCAGCACAGACAGATGCGCCAACAGGACACAAAAGCTAAGGTAATACCTGACAACCATCATATTGTTTTCCCGAGAGATATGATGGAACATAGGTTGCTTTTGGTGTCCTGCTGGTTTTCTTGTTGACATCTTGAATCCGGATTTGGCTGCTGTCTGGGGGCGGCGTGTCAGTCGCGGGAGGAGCCGAAGAAGCGGAGGAGGTAGATGAAGAGGTTGATGAAGTCGAGGTAGAGGGAGAGGGCGCCCCAGGTGGCGAGGGAGCCGTTGGCGATGCCCATGTTCATGGCTGCCATCTGCTTGATTTTCTGGGTGTCCCAGGCGGTGAGGCCGATGAAGATAAGCACGCCCAGGCCTGAGATTATCCATTCGAAGGTGCTGTTGGCCCAGAAGATGTTGACCAGGCAGCAGATGATCAGGCCGAAGAGGGCCATGTAGAGGAATGAGCCGATTTTGGTCAGGTCTCGGTTGGTGAAGTAGCCGTAGACGCTCATTGCCCCGAAGACTGCCGAGGTGATGAGGAATGTCTTGAAGATGGATGCGAATGAGAACGCGAGGAAGATTATCGACAGTGTCAGGCCGTTGACCAGGGCGAACAGGAAGAAGAGGGCTGTCGACATCCCGGGGCTCATCTTGCCAAGGCGGGCTGAAATCCAGAGCACGAGGCCGATTTCGACGATTGCCAGGCCCCAGTAGATCCAGCGGCTGGTGGCGAGGGCTACTGTGATGCTGGGGGCGTAGAAGAATGCTATGAGGGCCGCTGCGGCTGATACGAGCAGGGCCAGGAACATTTTCACGTATACCTGTTTCATTACCGCCGACACTTTGGCGTCGAGCGATTGGAGCTGCTGGCCGTTCTGCCAGTAGCCTTGGGCATGGTCGGTGTTGTTGAAGTAGTTCATTGTCATTGGGGTTTAGAGAGTTGTTGCTGATAAGGGGTGTCATTGCCGCCGGTGTGGACGGCATGGGCGGGGGAGTGAGGAGAAGGAGCAAAGAGGTCACATCCGCTCGGGGACATTGATGCCCAGGAGGCTCATCGCCTGCTTGACAGTGCGGGCCACCGACTTGCAGAGGGCCAGGCGGAGAGAGCGGGTGGCGGGGTCTTCCTCTTTGAGGATGGAGTAGTCGTGGTAGAACTGGTTGTATTGTTTGACCAGTTCATAGGTGTAGTTGGCGATGAGGGCCGGGGAGTAGCTGCGGCCGGCCTCTTCCACCGTGGCGGGGAAGTCTGAGAGGGTCTGTATCAGGGCTATTTCCTTCTCGTTGGGAATCACCGCCGCGTAGTCGCCTGTCTCATATCCGAGTTCGGCGGCTTTGCGCAGCACCGAGCGGATTCGGGCGTAGGTGTACTGGATGAAGGGCCCAGTGTTGCCGTTGAAGTCGATTGACTCCGCGGGGTTGAACATCATGTTCTTGCGGGGGTCGACCTTGAGCAGGAAGTATTTCAGGGCTCCGAGTCCGACGGTCTCTGAGATTTCGTCGATTTCGGCGGGGGTGAGGCCGTCGGTCTTGCCGAGCTGAGCCGACACTTCGCGGGCGTTGGCCACCATCTCCTCCATCAGGTCGTCGGCGTCTACCACGGTGCCCTCGCGGCTCTTCATCTTGCCCTGGGGCAGCTCCACCATTCCGTATGAGAAATGGACGAGGTCCTTGCCCCATTTGAATCCGAGGCGGTCGAGCAGGAGCGACAACACCTGGAAATGGTAGTTCTGCTCGTTGCCGACCACGTATATCATCTTGTCGATGGGGAAGTCGCGGAAGCGGAGCTTGGCGGTGCCGATGTCCTGGGTCATGTAGACCGAGGTGCCGTCAGAGCGCAGCAGGAGCTTGTTGTCGAGGCCGGCGTCGGTGAGGTCGGCCCATACCGAGCCATCTTCCTTGCGGTACATGATGCCCTTCTCAAGCCCTTCGATCACCTTCTCTTTCCCTTCGAGGTAAGTGTCAGACTCGTAGTAGATTTTGTCGAAATCCACACCCATGCGCTTGTATGTCACGTCGAACCCGTCGTAGACCCACTGGTTCATCTTCTCCCAGAGCGAGCGCACCTCGGGGTCTTTCTGCTCCCATTTGCGCAGCATCTCGCGGGCCTCGGCCATGAGGGGTGACGCGGCTTTTGCCTCATCCTCGGTCATGCCTTTCTCCATCATCTCCTTGACCTCCTGGCGGAAGTGCTTGTCAAACAGCACATAGAAGTCGCCGATGAGGTGGTCGCCTTTCTTGCCGGTTGACTCGGGTGTCGCGCCGTCGCCCCATTTCTGCCAGGCGAGCATAGACTTGCAGATGTGGATGCCACGGTCGTTCACGATGTTGGTCTTGACAACCTTGTTGCCGCAAGCCTGCAGGATGCGGGAGAGGGAGTAGCCCAGGAGGTTGTTGCGGACATGGCCCAGGTGGAGGGGCTTGTTGGTGTTGGGGGAGGAGTATTCCACCATCACCAAGGGGCTGTCGGCGGTCTCCTCCTTGAAGCCGAAGTTGTCGTCTGACGCGATGTGCTCCAGCACCGAGTTCCAGTAGGTAGGCTCGATGACGATGTTGAGGAAACCCTTCACGGCGTTGAAGCGGTCAACCGCCGGCTCATTGTCGACCAGCCAGTTGCCAATCTCCGTGGCCACGGCGTCGGGGGCCTTGCGGGCGGCTTTCACCCAGGGGAAGACCACGATGGTGAGGTTGCCCTCGAACTCCTTGCGGGTGGCCTGGGGCACAATCTGTTCAGCCGGGGTGTCTACCCCGTAAAGTTCCTTTACTGCGCGGGAAACTCCTTGCGATATGATGCTGTCGAGTGACATGGCTTTGTGTTGAGTGTTGTTACGAAATGTTGGAAAATCGCGCCTGGGCGGCAGTGATTGAAATGCAAAGGTACTCAATTTCCCTGAAAAAAAGGCCGGGACGCTTGTTAATCTTGTCTAAATCATTATCTTTGCGGTGTGATTAAAGGCTTTGCGGCCTCAATATCGATTCTAAGTCAGACAAACCCGATGAAAAAATCATTACTCCGTATCTTCCTTGCCATGGCGATGATGCCCGTGGCGCTCAGCGTGTTGGCGTGGGGTCAGAAAGGCCACGATGTCACCGCCTGCATCGCCGAACGCCATCTCACTCCCGCCACCCGCGCCGCCGTCGACTCCATCCTCGAGGGCCGGAGCCTCATCTACTGGGCCAACTGGCTCGACAACGCGAGCCATACCCCCGAATATGCCTACACTAAGACATGGCATTACCGCAATGTGGACGCTGACAAGACATACTTCACCCAGCCGAAACATCCCTCCGGCGACATCGTCGAGGGAATACGCTATTCAATAAAGGTGCTGGCCGACACCGCCCAGACCCAGGCCAACCGTGCGTTTGCCCTTAAGATGCTCACCCACTTCCTTGGCGACCTGCATCAGCCCATGCACCTTGGCCATGCCACGGATTATGGCGGCAACACCATAAAAGTCAAATACTTCGGGCGCGATGCCAACCTCCACGGAGTCTGGGACACCAGCCTCGTGGAATCGGCCCACAAATGGAGCTACACCGAATGGGCCGACCAGCTTGACCGCCTTTCTCCCTCACAGGAAGTGTTGGTGCTGTCGGGCAATGTCGATGACTGGGCGCAGCGCAAGGTGGAGGAGGCAGCCACCGTGTATGCCGAGACCCCCGAAGGCTCAAAGCTGGGCTACAACGAGGTGGCGCGCTGGGCGCCGGTGATCGAGGACTCATTCCTCAGCGGCGGCCTGCGCCTGGCCCATATCCTCAACTCGATATTCGACCCGGCCTACCCCTACCGCCGTTCGCCGTCCTCGTTCTGACGCGGGCCATCCGGATACACCTACGAGATGGAGCGAGTGATGCGCAGCCAGACGCCATGCCGCCTCCTTGCGGCCCTGAATGCCTCCAGGATGCTGGTCTTCCTGGCGGCCGCTCTGCTAGCGGTCTCGGCCTGCGCCGCCGGGATAGACTACCGTCACTTCAACAAGACCTTCGGCACCAAGTCGCTTAAGGAGCTCAACAGCCGCGGATGGCAGAGCATCAGGAACAACGACCTCGACTCCGCCGCCGCCTTCTATGCCATCTCCATATCGAGGTACTGCGAATCGCTCCCCCGCGACGAGATGGAGCGTGTAGGCCTGGCGCTTGTCAACACAGGCTACATCTGGCTTTTCATACGCAACAACCCCGAGCAGGCCTACCCCTTCCTCAACAACGCCCTCTCAATCGGCCGCAGTCACGACCTGCCGGCAGTCAAAATCGGTGCGGGGGAGAACCTTGCCAAAATCTACGCCGACTACAACAACTATCCCCGGGCGGTCAGCCTCTATTCCGAGGCGTTGAACGAGGCGGTGGCGCGTCATCTCGACTGGGGAGTCACGATGACATTCATCGACCTGCTGTCGCTGTCGGCCACCAACGGACGCATCGGCGACATCGGGCCGGAGATTGCCACAGTGGCGGCCTACCCCTTTGACGAGGCAGCGCCGATGGGCGGCTACTGCCACCACATCTCCTTGGCGGCGCAGCAGATGCTGTCAGGGCGTTTCGACCTGGCGGCCCGCATGCTTGAGGAAGCCTCGCCGTTGCTCGACCCGCAGTATGACACCGAGCGTTACCAGGCCAACCACCGGTTCCTGACAGGATTCGCCCATATGAAGGCCGGCGACTCCTCCCGCGGCATAGCTTCCCTGAAGGAGGCCCGCTCGATGGCCGCCCTTCACGGGCTCCCTGACATCATGCAGACCGTCTGTGAGACCCTCGGCAACGCTTACATGGCCGCCGATATGCCTGACTCGGCCCATATCACCCGCTACGACGCGCTGAGGATACGCGACTCACTTTTCAACACCGGAAAATACGACGTGATAAAAGACCTCGAGTCGGAAGCGGTGCTTTCCAACATGCGAAAGGAGATAACCGACTCGCGGGCCAGGGAGGAGAAATCGCGCACCGTGGTTACGCTTGTCTCCGCCGGGGCCGCTGTGGCTCTGCTGCTGCTGGCTCTGCTGCTTTTCAACAACCGCAGGCTGAAAGCCTCCAACCGTGAGCTGTTTGTGAAAAACATGGAGCTGGTGGCGGTCAGGGACGTGGCCCGGACAGAGCGCAGGGAGAGGCCGCCCCGCTCACACCGCGAGGAGCTGGAGCCTGTGCTGGAGAAGGTCTCCGAGACCATATATTCCAGCCCGGAGGTCTTCAGCCCCGATTTCTCTCTGGGGCGGCTGTCTGAAATCACCGGCATCAAGACCCAGCTGATTTCACAGGCAATCGCCGAACTGACCGGCAAGAACCTGAGCGCGCTTGTGGCCGAACGGCGCATCAACCGTGCATGCCGACTGCTGGCCGATCCCGAGTCTGCTGGACGGCTGACAGTTGAGTCGATTGCCGAGAGCGTGGGTTACAAATCGCGCACCCATTTCTCCAACATCTTCAAGACCCACACCGGGCTTACCCCCACGGAATTCATCCGCCAGGCCAGAAACACCCCCTGAAATATGTCTGAAAAATAAAAATCAGACGGATTGCGCGGCGCAATGTGCTTGTGCTGCGTCGGTTTTATGTATCTTTGCGATGAGAATTCGGGTAAATGATGGCAAAAAGATTTTGATTGCATCGTTTTCCCGGCAAATGGAATCCGGGGAGAACCGGAGCCGCCCCGGCCCGCTCAAGCAAGCCAAATGGCTCCTCACAACCAATATCTATATATGAGAAAAATCCTACTTTCAGCAATCCTCGCCACTGGGGCACTGACATGTTGGGCCTCGGGATACAATTGCCTCCGGGTCCATCTCGCGTCAGGGGAAAAAATGGACATCATGCTGCGCGACGATCTCCGGGTCAGCTTCTCCGCCACCCATCTCCAGGCCGAATCGTCAGAAGTGAATGTTGAGGTCGAGAAGGCCGACATCCTGAGTTTCGAGCATCGCCATAAGGAGTGGTCGGGAGTCGACTACGCGTCGATGGCCGCCGGCGACATGTCGCGCCAGGGCGACATGCTGGTGTTTGACGGGCTTCCTGAAGGAGCCGCGATTACCCTCTTCGACACATCGGGAAAGGCCCTCAGACATGCCGTGGCCTCCACCGAGGCCCGTATTCCGCTCGAGGGGCTTGCTTCGGGAGTGTATGTGGTGAAAGCAGGTGACAAATCTTACAAGATAACAATACGTTAGGCATATGAAAAAGACATTACTCAGCTGCCTGGCGGCAGTGACAGCCGCGTCGGTGATATTCGCCGCGTCTGACAAGATAAACATCTTCCAGGGGGGCTTCCTGACCAGGATGCTGGACGTGGAGGAGATAGAGCAGATCACATATTCGGCCGACGGCGCGGACGGCTACACCCACTTCGAGGTGGACTTCAGGAACGGTGCGTCGCATAGGTTCGCCATCGACGATGTCAGCGCCATGGAATACCAGCAGTCGCGTGGCGACTGTCCGGTCACTCTCAATGTCACGCCCCGCTACCAGAGCGCGTCGCTCGAGGTGGTCGCCTCAGACCCCGACGCGTACTACCGCATCTCCGGTGTGCCCGAAGCGCTGCTTTCCGCGCTCGATGCCGACGAATCAATCTGGGGGGAGCTGTTGATGTGGGATGACATAGACTACATATACGCCGTGGCCGAGTCGTCGGGCAAGCCGCTGTCTCAATACAGTCCCGACGTGGTTTTTGAGAAAGGCAGCAAGATGCGCGACTGGTTTCCGCCGGTGCCCATTACCGACAATACCCCCTGCGCAATCGTGATTTACACCGCCTGCATCGAAGGGGACGAAGTGGTGCCGACCTCAGACCCGACCATTGTGCGCTTCAACACCAGGACTCTTGAAATCGAGGATGTGGAATTTGCCATAACCGCCGACCTCACCTCAAACTCAATCACAGTAAAGGCCGACGCGCCTGTGACCCACGCCGACATGCCGTTCTATGTCACTGCCTATTCAAAGGAGGCGGTCGATGAGCAAGGTCTCGACAATCTTGTCAGCCAGACCGCCATGGACCTCGAGAACATTGTCTACAACTACGGAGTGGCATGGGACGAAGCAACCTTCCGCGGACACGGTGAGAACACCCTCTCCAACCTCCTTATGGGCGACCAGTATTACGCCGTGGCGTTTGGAATCGACTATGGCATCGTCAACACCGTGGTCAAGTCGGAGCTGTTCACCATCCCCGCCCCTGAAATCACAGACCAGTGTGAGTTCGATGTGACGGCCGTGCAGAAATCCCCCGCTGAATTCATGCTTGAGGTGACCCCCTCTTCCGAAACCACACGTTACGCCGCCATGCTGGTGGAGTCTTCACGGCTCAACGAGACCAATACCCCGGCAATGGCCATCGCCACTGAAATCAAATATCTGACCTTCACCAACACCATCGACTGGAACGACTCGGAGCTGATTTTCACAGGGCCGGCCACGCTCAGCACCCATGACGACATGCTGGCCGGGAAATACCTCACAGTCGACACCGATTACTCCGTGCTGATTTTCGGAGTGGACGGCAATGGCCGCCGCACCACAGGCATCAAGCAGGTCGACATAACCCCTTCAAGTTCGTCAGGCTCAGAGCTGACATTTGACATCGCATTCTCAGACTTCGACGGTTCAAACAAATGGAGCCATAAGCTGACCGCCACGGTCACTCCGTCGGATCCCGAAGAGAAATATGTCTTTGTCTACCTGCCCGAAGACAATGGGGCCGTCGACCTCTCCAAGAGCGATGAGCAACTGATGAACGGCTATGTGGCCTCGATGGGCACCTGGCTGGAGCTGTCAACGGGCGACCTCACCAAGCGTATGTCGTTCGCGTCGAGCTGGAGCAGCGCGGCCGGCGGGTATGTCTTCAAAAACCAGGTGCTGATGGTCTACGGATATGACGGCGAGCCTACATCCCCGCTGTATGCCTACGTCATCAACACTGAAACCGGCGAGGTGGAGCAGGTGCGCGGGCCGGGGATGTGACATCCCGGTCTTCCAGGCTTGCGCCTACAAATAAATGACTGACGATGGCCGTCCGCGCGGGGTTGACCCCGGCGGCGGCCATTGCCGTCTGTGTCAGGCAGTATGGGGAGAAGGGTGTTTTTCGGCAGGTTTTTAAACATTTCATGACGGCAGGTGTTAAAGTTCTGTAAAATAACTTACCTAAAAATCTATCGCCGTCCTATGAAAGGCTATTTAAATCTGATTCTGGCCGTGGCGCTGTTTGTGCCAGCGGTCGCAGGAGCCCAGGGCCGCCGGAGCCAGGAGTTCAAAGACAAATACCAGTTGAAAGAGGCAGTCGTCCTCAGCCGCCACAACATCCGCTCCCCGCTCTCTGACAGCAAGAGCGACCTTGGCCGCATGACCCCTCACGAATGGACCAAATGGAGCGCCGGCAAGAGCGAACTGACATCGCGCGGTGGCGCGCTGGAGACTATGATGGGGCAGTATTTCCGCAAATGGGCCGTCGATGCCGGCCTCTTCCCCGAGAACTATGTCCCCACCGCCGACGACCTGAATGTCATCGCCAACTCGATGCAGCGCTGCATCGCCACGGCCCAGTATTTCACCTCGGGGTTCATGCCCGTCGGAGGGGTGACTGTCAACCACCGCTACACCCCCAGCAAGATGGATCCGCTTTTCAATCCCCAGCTCACCAAGGTCAGCCCCGAGTTTGTCGAGGAGGCAATGCGCCAGATCAACGCCATGGGGGGCGACAAGGGGATTGTCGGCATCAATGAGGCGATAGCCCCCGACTATGCCCTGATGATGGAGGTGCTCGACATGGATGAGTCGCCGATGGCAAAGGAGAAAGACCCCAAGCTCGCCGCGACCTCCAACTACAACACCGAAATCATATTGGAGAAGTGGGCCGAACCGGCTATGAAATCCGGCTCGGCGCTCAAAGACCTCAACGCGGCCAGCGATGCCTTCATCCTCCAGTATTACGAGGAGCCCGACTCGGTGAAGGCCGCCTTCGGCCACAACCTCACCCGCGAGCAGTGGGCGCAGCTCGCCCATGTGAAGGACACCTACCAGGATGTGCTTTTCACCGCCCCGATAGTGGCCGTCAATGTGGCGCGCCCGCTGATACAATATATGTATGACGAGTTGCGTTCGCCCGACCGGAAGTTCACATTCCTTGTAGGCCATGACAGCAACCTGTCGAGTGTCGCCACAGCCCTCGGAGTGGAGAAGTATGAGCTGCCCGACGCCATTGAGAAGCAGACTCCCATCGGTTCGAAAATCGTCATCGAGAAATTCGTAGGCCCTGACGGCGAGGAGTATGCCGACATCAACATCGTCTACCAGACCATCGACCAGCTCCGCGACATGCAGCTGCTCGGCCTCGACAATCCCCCGATGGTCTATCCCCTGTCGCTCAAGGGGCTCACCAAGAATGCCGACGGCCTTTACCGCATGTCCGATGTGGCCGCCCGCTTCGAGCAGGCCCTGCGCGACTATGAGTCGATTCCCAGCTGATTCTCCATCTCCCCATAAGCCCTGAGGCTTTGGGATAACCGAAGTTTTACCCGACCGCAATAAGGGATTATACAGATTATGCGGATGCAGTCAGGCGTAGCCCCGTCCGGATGGCATCTGTGTAATCTGTGTAATCTGTGAGCCTTCACCTCCTTAATCATCTTAATCGTAAAGGTATCTGCGGAAATCTGCGTATCTGCGCAATCTGCGTGAGTTATCGTGTGCATAAGAGCCACACGCCAGGTCTGACGGCCTGACCTGCGAAAGGGTCTCACGCAGATTTCGCGGATATGCAGATTTCCACGGATTAAAGGTCGCTTCGCTCCCGGAGGATTCCACCACGGATTAAAATTGATTCCGCGGATTTGGGGCATTCTGGTTATATACGGTATGACGAAAAAAACTCCCGCTCGCCCCTTGGGGCGGCGGGAGGTCGTTTATGATTGGGTAATCAGCTTATCAGCCGTTTACTTTCTTCATGTGGGCGATGAGGTCGAGAACCTTGTTGGAGTAGCCGATCTCATTGTCATACCAGCTTACTACCTTGACGAAGTTGGGGGTCAGGTAAACACCGGCGTTGGCGTCGAAGATAGAGGTGCGGGCGTCGCCGAGGAAGTCGCTGGAAACGACTGCATCTTCGGTGTAGCCGAGAACACCCTTGAGTTCGCCTTCTGCAGCTTCCTTCATGGCAGCGCAGATTTCCTCCTTGGTAGCGCCCTTCTTGAGGTTTACGGTCAGGTCGACAACGGAAACGTCAAGGGTGGGGACACGCATGGAGATACCGGTCAGCTTGCCGTTGAGCTCGGGGATAACCTTGCCCACAGCCTTGGCGGCACCGGTGGAGGAGGGGATGATGTTGCCGGAAGCGGCACGGCCTCCGCGCCAGTCCTTCATCGAGGGACCGTCAACGGTCTTCTGGGTGGCGGTGGTGGAGTGAACGGTGGTCATGAGACCGGTCTCGATGCCAAACTTGTCGTTGAGGACCTTGGCGATGGGGGCGAGACAGTTGGTGGTGCAGGAAGCGTTGGAAACGAACTGCTGTCCGGCGTAGGTGTTCTCGTTCACGCCGCATACAAACATGGGGGTGTCGTCCTTGGAAGGAGCGGACATAACCACGTATTTTGCGCCGGCTTCGATGTGGGCCTGGGCCTTTTCTTTGGTGAGGAAGAGACCGGTGGACTCAACTACATATTCTGCGCCGACAGCACCCCAGTTGATTTCTTTGGGGTCGCGGCATGCGGTAACGCGGATTTCCTTGCCGTTGACAATCAGGAGGCTCTTCTCGAGGTCGTAGTCAACGGTTCCGTCGAACTGGCCGTGCATTGTGTCATACTTGAGCATGTAAGCCATGTAGTCAACGGGGAGAAGGTCGTTGATGGCGACAACTTCGATGTCTTCGCGCTTTGTGGAGGCACGGAAGACAAAACGGCCGATACGGCCGAAGCCGTTAATACCTATTTTAGTCATAGTGGGTTGGGTTGTTAAAGAACTATTTGGTAAAATGTTGTAAGTCTTTCAAAATCAGTGTACAGCCCGGGTCGGCATCCGCTGTTGGAGGCGCGGTGCTTTTTGGGCTGTGCAAAGTTAGTAAATTTTTTATAAACGGAGACAAAACGTGCCTCTTTTTTCGCCCGAATCAAGAAAAATTTCCTTAATCGGGAGCGGGAGGGGGCGCGCGTGTCCTTTGCCCGCGTGATGCTACTTACGGGTGAGTGTGTAGTTGAGCAGCGAGTCAGGGCGTTGCAGGTCTGCGCCGACGAGGGTCAGGGTCGAGTCGCTGTCGACAAGGAAATATCTTACCTCGGCCGAGGAAGTGGCCTGGTCGGCGGCACGGTCGGCATGGTCGGGCACCAGCTTCAGGTAACGTTGGGCGGCATCCTGCGGGGTGGAGGAGTGGAGCGAGAAATCCCCCTCCGAGACAAACACAGCGTCGGCCTTGCCGATATACCGCTCGGTGAGCTTGTAGTCGCCTCCGTCGCCGTCATCGTCATAGTTGAGGACGAGGGTGTACTCTATACCCTCGGCGTCGGCTGCCGGAAGCAATCCGGCGTATGTGATGTCGCCGTCGGTCTGTGTGGTGCAGGCCGTCGCGGGGCATTCATCGGAAGAGGCGCATTTCTTGTTGTCGGAGCATGCGGCCACCATCAGCACTGCGGCGGCCAGAGAGAGATAAGTTTTGAGGTTCATATCGGTTGCGGGTAGATAGGTCGGTTAATATCAAATCGGTCTATATGTAACAACCGGCCTCTCCGGAAAGTTCACACCGTGAATAAAATTGGAACAGTGATTATGCATTAATAATGCCCTTCGAGGATTGTCCCGTTGTCGAAAGTGACGGTGATGGTTGATGAGGGCTGGATGTCAAGATAGCCGCATGGCTCATCAGAGGTCACTATGGTGGAAGAATAGACATCCCCGTCGATGTCGGCCACTTCTATGGTCGCGCATAAGTAGGGCATCGAGGTTGACAGGCACGCCGTTGAGGATTCAAAGGTTATGTATGACGGGTACTTGAACGGCATCTTTTTCTGGTTGCCTGGAGGTGGTGTGATAGGTATTACGGGAGGCGGATCATCACAAAATGCGGCAAATGAGATAGCCATCGCCGTCAATGACAAAAGAATCTTTGGAAGTTTTGACATATGGATTTTTGGTTTCGTTACAACACAAAGTTACGAAAAAACTAAAAGACCAGCAATCTCAGGGAGGAGAAAAACCTTTCACGGCAAAATTGAAATATGCTTATAATCAATCGACTCGGTTTGGGTTGACTTGAAAAAAACTAGCATCGACGCAAAATCGATTCCAGGAAGCCGGGAAACAGGAGTTTTTTATTATTGCTGTCCGGTAAAAAAAGACAAAATCATATATTCTCTACAAATATAATAAGTTACACCTGTTTTACGAAAAAGGGCTTGTCATTTGAGGCGATGTGAAATTGGTAGCATTAAGCATCAAAAAGCCCTTAAAAGACATCTATACGAGTCTGTTTCATGCTGTATGAGATAAAAATAGTCCATTTCCTATCATGTCAAAGTTTTACCGGACAGCAATAGTTTTTTATTCCTTCATAGGGGACATCAGGTCGAGCAATTCGGCTTTTCTCGGGAAGTCAAGCTTTGAGATTTTTGCTTTCAACCGTGATCTGCGTACATAAAGGAGCTCGATTTCGATGGACATGATGATGGCGATAGCCTGGTTTGACAAGCCGGAGCAGCATAATGCCATCAGCACGTAGTCGGTGTCGGTAATCTTGTCGGTTGACTCGCGCAATTCTTTGATTATGTTGTCGTTGTATTGGTCTATGTCGTCAAATATGCCGTTTATGAAATCGGCGTTGTTTTTCAGGTCAAAGATGGTGGTCTCGATCAGCTTTGCGAGTTTGTTGCTGTTTTTAGGGGAGGGCGCCGTGTAATATTCCCCGCAAAGTCGGTCAAGGATATTGAATTGCTTGTTGAAAAGTTTTTTCCACTGGGTCTGTTTCGAGGTGATGAGTTCGGCCTCGGCAGACAGACGCTCCACTTCAAGACGCAATATGTCATGGTCTTTCAGCAAGGCATTTAGACGATTACGCAGTAATTTCCGGCGGTAAAAGAGGTAGGTTGCCGCCAGAAAAGCGACGCATAAGCATATCGCTATCGTCAGAATGAATGTCAGTCTCTGGTTTCTTGCCTTGGCCGCCGCTTGCTCCATAAGGAGGTTGTCATATATGAAGGCGGTTTTGGAAACTTTTTGTCTTGTTATGGTTCGGAGGAAGGAATTGTTGGAGTTGTTTTCTTTCAAGAGCGCAGTGTAAGCCTTTTCAAAGTCTCCGTTGGCTGCATAAAAAGGGTGAAGTGAAACATACAGAGGGGATGCCAGGGTGTCAATGAGCCTGTAGACAGAGTCTGCTCTCTTGTTGAGTCCACAACGTAGGTATGCCAGAGTCAAGGCTTGTCTGTGATGAGGCTCTTTTAATGGCATACCGGTCTTTTCGACCTCTTTCAAGTAGTCGATTCCGCCTTGCCAATCCGAGATGTTGAATTTGGCGAAGGCCATATAGAACAACGCTTCTGTCATTGTGACAGTGTCTCCCATGGTAGTGGCGAGAGACCTGGCCGAATCAAGGAGATTCACTGCTTTAGGTATCTCTCCCGTCGAGATGTATGAATTGGCGAGATTGCATCGCTCGTAGTTCCAGTATTCCTCATTGCCTGATTTGCGGAACGCGTTGACGGCTTTTTGAGAATACATCAGTGCTATGTCCATGCTGTACACATTATGGTAAACTATGGAGATTTCGCGGTCGATAAGCCCGAGGTAAAACCAGTTTTCCTGTTCGGTGGCGAGCCGTTCGCTTTCCAGCTGGTTCCTGATGGCTTCGTCATACAGGCCGGCCTCTCTTTGCAGCTGTCCGAGATAATACAGTGACAACATCCTCTGGCGGGGCCCGGGGTGGTCGCGGTAATAGTCGGCCGCGCGGGAGATGAGGTCAAGCGATGCGGGCCGGTCGGTCTTTACCCGGGCCTGGGTCAGCAGTAGGTCATATAGCGCGCGGTCGGCAGGTGTGGATATTGTTGTCGTGTCGATGGCCTGCAGGGTGGAGAGGGCCGAGTCGGGGTCGGAGTCCATTATGGAGTCGGCCCGCACAAGCGATGGCATATGGGCGGCCTCGTTGTGGCAGGAACCGCAAAGGAGGCTCAGAGACAGGATTATGGCGATGAATACAGGGAGATGGCGCATACGGAGACGGATTGACAGGATAGACTGGCGAAGCTGAATGGGGAGAGGGGAGCAAACAGGAGTGGAGAGAGGGGGCGAGGCGAGGGAGGTTATCCGTCTGAGGGGGATGTGTCTGCGCCGGCATCCGTGCTGACTGGCAAGCGGAAGAGGGAGAAGTTGACAGAGCCGTAGGCGCGGTGTTCGAGGAAGTGGGGCAGCGATGAGAAGTCATGCTTGCCGGAATGCTCGATGATGAACAGCGAGCCGGGTTTCAGCAGCTTTGACTCAAGGATTTTGCCTGGAATCTCGGCGAAGCCGGGCAGGTCGTATGGAGGGTCGGCGAATACGATGTCGAAAGAGCGGGGGGAGGCCTGTATGTAGCGGAGCGCGTCGCCGCGCAGCAGTGAGTGGTTGTCGGCCCCGAGCTGTGAGGCCACCTTGCGGATGAAGTTGGCCTGGGTGGCGGCTTTCTCGACGGATGTCACCGAGCGGCATCCGCGCGACAGCAGCTCGAACGACACCGCGCCGGTGCCGGCGAAAAGATCGAGCGCGTCGGGGGTGTCCTCCTCGAAGTCGACAAGGTTCTCGATGACATTGAAAATGTTCTCGCGGGCGAAATCGGTGGTGGGACGGGCGGTGATGTTGGTCGGGACGTCAAACCGTCGGCGGCCATATTTTCCTCTGATTATGCGCATATGGGTGGGCTGATTGGATAGTTACGGAATACTGTGAGGGAGGGCCAGCGGGGCCACAATCATCTCGAAGGGGGTGCGCAGGGCGGCCCTGCCGGCGCGGAACATCGTGGAGGGGAATATCGCCGGCATCACGTAGCGGACAAAGCGGCGCAGCACCGGGGCGACGGCTCCGCGCGAGGCGGTGTCGCCCGCGAGGATTATCTCGTCGGTGGGGGTGAGGCCGAATCCCTCGCGGCAGGCCATGATGTAATATACCGAGTCCATCGGGTCGCGCACCGGGTAGCTGTTCATCACCATCGGGGCGGTGTCGCCGAGTATGACGATGTCGCATCGCCCCTGGCGCAGGTTGACGATCATCTTCCCCCGGGGCCGGGTGGGGTGCTTGGCCTTGAAGTAGAGGGCGAGGGGGGTGAGGGTGTGGCCCACGCGCGGATTGTTGAATGTGCGGCGCAGGAATCCGAGGAATTCCCGGTTAACCCCGGTGAGCATCGTGGCTCCCAGTCCGGGCAGCTCCTCGGCGATGATTTCCTCGGGGCTGTCGGCGGTGGCGGGAGGGAAGGCGTTGGCAAAGGCCTGTCGGCGCGCTTCGTCTGAAGACAGTATGTCAGGCACCGGCAGCGCCCTGCGCTCAGGCAGCAGGATGGTCACTCGGCTGAGGTCGGACAGCAGCAGGGGATTGTCGTAGACCGCCTCCTGGAACGCCTTCAAGGGTGTGGCCGAGGAGGCAAGGGGGATATCCTCGGCTATCAGTGTGTGATGCTCGATGGGGGAGAAGGCCATGACAGAGAGGGTGTCGGAGGTCGGCTCCATCACCAGCTGCCACATTCGCGGCTCTTTTATCATCTCTTTCTCGAGCATCGGGGGTGAATCTGAATAGTGATAAACGTTGATGACAGGGGGGGCGGCCCTGCGCGGGGCCGGGATGGTCAGAAGTCGCGGTGGGTGGCCATCCCGCCTGTGCCGAAACCTCCGGTCTGCATGCTGCCGCTGCCTCGTCGGTTGAATCCCGAGTTATTGTATTGCGAGCCGTTGCCCCAGGCCCCCTGGTCGGGGTCGTAGCCCTCCTCATCCTCTTCCTCGGGGTTGCGTTGCGGGGCCTCCTTGGTCTTCGGCTTGTTTTTCTTTATGGCGTCTGGTTTCTGCATGTCTACCGGGGTGTCGAGCAGCGACCAGTCCTGTTCGAGGTCCCAGTTCTTGCGCAACAGCAGTTTCTTGGGGTAATAGAAGACATCCTCGGGTAGGCGCTTGCCGGCGAGGTTGCCGGTGGTCCATTGGCCGTCGCCGTCTATGTCGATAAACGCGCGGGCGTAGTAGGTGGCCGGGGCCACATAGCTGAATGCCGCGCTGCCGTTGCTGACCGTGGCCGTTGCCTCCACCTTGTCTGAGCCGGAGAGTAGCTCGACTATGACATTGACGCTGTCGGGCAGTGAGAGCGCCGCCAGGTCGGTCAGGTTGAGGTATATGTTGCCGTAGTCGTCGAGTTTCTTGGTGGTGAACTCATGGGTGAAGCTCTTGTTGAACTCCCCGTAGATGTTTTCCACACGGGCCGAGTCGGCGGTGAAGCGGTATTTTGTCCCCTCCTCCCATTTGGCGGTCAGTATCAGGGCGCGGGGAGTGGCGGAGTCGGGCAGGAGGCTGGCGTCGGCGACGGGCTTCCATATGGTGTCGGCCATCACCTCAAGCCGCCATGCGTCGACAGGCACGGGGCGCAGCGGTTCGGGGGCCTCGAACCTCACGGGCAGGTTGAGCTCCTGTGTCGCGGGGGTGGAGGCTTTCAGGTCGAGGAATGTCGGCTTGGTGATGGTGTCGGCGATTGCTGCCGCCAGGGCGGCGGAGTCACCCTTCTCGCGGGCCTCCTCGATGGCCTTCAGTTTCTTCTCCCAGGCTTTCTGCGCGGCTTTCTCGTCGGTCTTGGGCCGTCGCCAGAACATTTTCAGCGTGTCGGTCTGCCAGGCGAGCCGGTCGAGGGTGTCGGTCTTCTGGTATCGGGCGGCCAGGAGTATGGAGTCTTGGTTGACAAGGGCGGTGTCGGCCAGCCAGTAGACCAGCGAGTCGCGTTCGGCGCGTGTCTCCATCACCGAAAGCTCGTCGAGGCGGTGGCCCGCGAAGCGGCCGTTGGCGATGGTCAGCTCAGGCATCGAGTCGAGCGGCGCGCCGAATTTAAGCTCGAGGTAACGCTGGGCGGGACGCTTGTTGTCGCGCAGGTACTGGCTGCGGTAGTTCTCGTTGAACCATGTCAGCAGTATGTCGTCGGGGAGGTAATGCCATGCCTGCCTTACTGTCACGGAGTCTTCCCCCGCCGATGAGCGCAGGGTGTCGGCCACCTCAACCATCTCCACAGAGGGGCTGACGGTGACGGGGAAGAAGGCGATGTTCTCAGAGCGGTCCCAGTGCCAGTCGCGGTTCTTGTCGTCAATGGCGAAGATGTTGTAGCTGCCCGGGCGCAGGCCTCGGATTGTGAACTGGCCGTATTGGTTGGTCTTGGCGACCCGCTCCAGCGGCAGGGTTTTTACCGCCGAGTCGGCGAGGTTGGAATAGACCCCAACCACCATCCCCTGGGCCGGCTCTAGGTTGCGGGCCTCGAAGAGCATGCCTGAGATCGAGAGGGTGTCGAGATGGTCGCCCGTCGAGAAGTCGTAGGCGAATCCGTCGAGTATGTTCCCCTCGTTGAGGTCGCGTATGGCGTCGGCGAAGTCTATGACGTAGGTGGTGGCGTCGGCGAGCGTGTCGCGGAACTCCACGGTCAGGTGTCTGCCGTTGGCGCTGACGCGGGCGTTTTCTTTCTGTACGGGTGAGATTACGACTTTGTTGGCCGGGTCGTCGAGCTTGAGGTTCTCGTCAAACCATATGTCGATTTTGTTGCGGCTTACGTTCAAGGCCCCGGGGTCGGGGTTGGCGCGGACGAAGACAGGAGGGGTCTCGTCGTGGGGGCCTCCCTCAGGCCGTCCGATAGAGGCGCAAGCTGCCATCAGCGAGGCAATGGCCCCGATGAGCAACACTCGCATTATTGTAGACGGCTTCAGTTCCAATCATCTGGAGAAATTTGTACCCCGGAGCAGAATCGAACTGCTATCTAATGTTTAGGAAACATCTATTCTATCCGTTGAACTACCAGGGCTGGATGTCGGGGAATCAGCGGGCCGTGGAGGCTCTGACACCTGTTATTGACGTGCAAAGTTAACGTTTTATTTCCGTAAAAACAAACATGGGGAGATTTTTGTGATGGATTTACGCCGTGTGTGAAAAAAAAAGAGTAACTTTGAGGCCGTAAGCACTATTAACCAAACCAATCAATTCAAACAAACTCCAAAGCAATGAAAAAGTATCTCAAGCTTCTGTTCGCTGCGATTTTCGCCACACTTTCGTTCACCCTTGTGTCATGTGGCGACGACGATGACGACAACGGCTCTCTTGTCGGCACATGGTATTATGCCTGGACCGATCCCGATGATGGCGAAGAGATGTATGGCGAACTGACTTTCACAAAGGATGGAAAATACTCTATGACCGAGACCGATATTTATGAGGGTCAGACCTACGTCTATTCTGTAAATGGCACATACACTGTCACAGGCGACCTCAAAGAGGGCGCGGTGGTGTACATGATCGGTGTAGACTCCAATGGCGACAATGTGGATGCGAGAATCATCGCCAAAGTTGACGGAGGCCTCCTGTACGCCACCGACACCGAAGGCGACACTATTGTCTTCACCCGCAAGTAAACGCGACTTGGCAGACATACATACGACGGGAGGCCCTGAGCGCAGGGCCTCCCGTTTGTTTTGTAGTCGGCGGTGGTGTTTTCGTCGTGTCGGCAGTTGATGTCGCCCGGGTCAGCGCAGGCGGCTGTAGCTGAGGAATCGGTATTCGACCCCTGATTTCTCATCGGTCTCGGGGGATGTCTCTCCGGTGAGCCGCCATTGCGCGGGGGTGATTTCGGGGAAGAACACATCGGCTCCTGGGGCGGGTGAGTCGATTGCGGTGATTTCCAGGCGGTCGGCCATGGGGAGGGAGCAGGCGTAAATCTGCGCCCCGCCGATGATGAATGCCTCGGTCTCGCCGGCCGACAGGGCCATAGCTATGGCCGCCTCCACGGATGTGGCGGTCTCCGCACCGGGGAATGTTAGGGAGGGGTCGCGGGTGACGATGATGTTGCGGCGGTTGGGGAGCGCCCCTTTCGGCAGCGACTCGAATGTCTTGCGGCCCATTATGACGGTGTGGCCCGAGGTGAGGGCCTTGAACCGCCGGAGGTCGGCGGAGATGTGAAACGCCAGGTCGCCGCCGCGACCGATGCCGCGGTCTGAAGCCACGGCGGCTATGATCGTTGTGGTCATATTGTGTATGCTCTGGTGGATGGGGTCAGACACTGACGGCAGCCTTGATGTGGGGCAGCGGGTCGTAGTTCTCGAGGGTGAAATCCTCATATCTGAAGTCGAAGATCGATTTCACCTCCGGGTTGATTCTCATCACCGGCAGGGCGCGGGGTGTGCGGGAAAGCTGCTCCTCGACCTGCTCGAAATGGTTGTTGTAGATATGCGCGTCCCCCAGGGTGTGGATGAAGTCGCCGGGGCGCAGGCCGCAAACCTGGGCCATCATCATGGTCAGCAGGGCATAGGAGGCGATGTTGAACGGCACCCCGAGGAATGAGTCGGCGCTGCGCTGGTAGAGCTGCAGCGAGAGCCGTCCGTCGGCGACGTAAAACTGGAAGAAGGCGTGACACGGGGGGAGGTTCATCCGCTTGAGGTCGGCGACATTCCAGGCGCTGACGATGATGCGGCGCGAGTCGGGGTTGTGCTTTATTGTCTCCACGGCCTCGGTGATCTGGTCGATGAACTCGCCGTCATATCCGGGCCATGAACGCCACTGGTAGCCGTAGATGTGGCCCAGGTTGCCGTCGGGGTCGGCCCATTCGTTCCAGATTCTCACGCCGTTCTCCTGCAGGTACCGGGCATTGGTGTCGCCTTTGAGAAACCACAGCAGTTCGTATATTATTGACTTGAGGTGGAGCTTCTTGGTGGTCAGCAGGGGGAATCCCTCCTCAAGGTTGAAGCGCATCTGGTAGCCGAACACGCTGCGCGTGCCGGTGCCGGTGCGGTCATGCTTGTCGGTGCCGTTGTCTCGGATATGTCTCAGCAGGTCAAGATATTGTTTCATTTCAGGGGGGTGTCGCGGCGGTCGGGCCGCCACGGGGTATGTAAGGGGTTAGATGATTCCGTCGACGGTTATCGCCTTCCAGGGGGTGGCGGGGCAGATGTTCTGGCATGCCCCGCATCCGATACATCCTGAGGTGTCTACCACGGCGATGTATTCGCTCTGTCCGCTGCCCGCGCCGCCATGGGGTGCAGGCCGCCGTCTCAACGTGATGGTGCGGCGGGGGCAGATCTCCGCACACAGCCCGCAGCCGATACAGTTGGCGGCCTCGACGCGGGCATGGCCGATGATGAAGATATGCTTCTCGTCAATGGTCAGCGGTGTCAGCGCTCCGGTGGGGCAGAGGTCGGTGCAGCGGGTGCAGTCAAACAGGCACGCGCCCCGGTCGTAGTCCATCACCGGCTTGAGCGGATGCAGCCATCCGAGCTGTCCCGTGGAGGGGGTGAGGGCGTGGGTGGGGCAGTGGGCCACACACAGTCCGCATCCGGTGCAGCGGTCGAGGAAGTCGGCCATCGAGCGTCGTCCAGGGGGTGCCACGGGGTGGATTGGCTTGAGCCTGCGGCATGCGGTATTTGCCCCCTCAGCCCGGGCCGCCGCGTCGGCGATCGCCGACAGTGCCGGGGCTGCCGCAACGAGCAGTCCGGTGGCGAGAAACCGCCGCCTGTCTATTCTTACGGGAGCGTCGGGGGTGGTTGGCCGGGCTGACGGCATGGGGGCCGCGCCGGGTCGCTGGATGTTGGCGGCTGTGCCCACCTCGGTGGTCCCGACGCGCTGGAGCATCGGTATGGAGAGGCGTTTGCGGCGGGTGGTGTATCTGATGGCCCCCTCGCCGCATGCGGCGACGCAGTCGAAGCACACCACGCAGCGCGACGAGTCGACCACATGGTCGGCCATGGAGATGCACCGCGCCTTGCAGGCATGCTCGCATGCCCGGCAGTTGATGCAGCGGTCTGTGTCGATGTCGAAATGGAAGAGCGACCACCGGGCGGGGATGCTCAGGGCGCTCCCTACGGGGCAGACCGTGTTGCATATCACGCGTCCGTTGAACCAGGCTGCCGCGCCGACCGCCGCCACGGTCAGCAGCGAGATGAGCAGCGCGACCCCGGAGGCTATGACCGCCTCCTTCCCACCGGCGGCTTCCACCAGCGGGAGGATTGCCGACGAGCAGAAACGCCCGAAGGCCGAGTAGGGGTCGAGCAGGGTCGGGATGGCTGCCAGGCCGCCGACGGTGCAGGCCGCCACGGTCAGCAGCATGAGGTAGCGCAGGCGGTTGTTGGCCTCGGCGAAGCGGTAGGGATGCCTGCGCCGCCATTTGCGGCGCAGGCGCGGGATGCGTGAGAAGATGTCTTGCAACGCGCCCATAGGGCATACCGATGAGCAGTAGACACGGCCGAAAAGCAGTGTGGCCAGCAGCCATGCCGCCAGGGCCGTGAAGGCCCCGGCCATCGCCAGGGGGAATATCTGGAGCCTGGCCACCCACCCCAGCCGCAGGGCCAGCCGCGCGTCGAGCGTGGTGAACAGCAGCGTGGCCGCCGCCAGCATGGCCATCGATATTATGACACGGCCCAGGCGCAAGGCGCGCCCGGGCGTGACGGTCTGGTGTCGGCGGTGTCTTTTCAATTCGCCGTTGTTAAGTTGTGGAATACGGGTGTAGTTGTCAGAGATATTTGTCGCCGAAGGCGAGTCGGGTGTCGTTGACCATCTGCTTGATGCGCTGTTCCTCGGCCTTGGGGCAGACGAGCAGCACGTCGCCGGTGTCGGCAACGATGTAGTCTGTCAGGCCGTCGACCACGATGAGCTTCTCGCCGCGGACGGCGAAGATGTTGCCGGTGGAGTTGTAGGCCAGCACGTTGCAGTTCTGGGTGACGTTGGAGTCGCTGTTCTTGGGGGAGTTGTCATAGAGGGCGCTCCATGTGCCGAGGTCGTTCCATCCGAAAGAGACGCATTCGACATAGACGTTTTTGGCTTTCTCCATGACGGCGAAGTCGATGGAGATGCCCATGCATCCCGGGAAGTTCTCGTCGATGAATTTCTTCTCCTCGGGGGTGGCGAAGAGTCCGACCCCCTTCTCGAAGCAGCTGGCCACGTCGGGGGCGTTGGTCTTCAGCTCGCGGATGATGGTCTTGGCGCTCCAGAGGAAGATACCTGAGTTCCAGAAGAATTCCCCGGACTCAAGGAACACCTTGGCGATTTCGAGCTTGGGTTTCTCGGTGAAGGTCTTGACATGGTAGATGTCACCTTCGGCTTTCTGGCCCACCTGGATGTAGCCGTAGCCGGTCTCGGGTCGGGTGGGGCTGATGCCGAGGGTCAGCAGGGCGTCATGGGTCTCGACGAAGTCGAAGCCGTCGGTGATGGCCTGCTGGAAGAGGGTGTCGTTTGTGATGAGGTGGTCGCTGGGGGCGACGATGATGCTCGCTTCGGGGTCGATTGCCGAGATGTGGTATGCCGCCCAGGCGATGCAGGGGGCTGTGTTGCGGCGGGCGGGCTCCAGGAGGATGTTTGCCTCAGGCAGCTCGGGGAGCTGCTCGCGGATGAGGGGGGCGTACTGGGCGTTGGTGACCACCATCACGTTCTCGGGCCTTACGATGGGCAGGATGCGGTCGTAACTCATCTGGAGGAGCGAGCGGCCGGTGCCGAGGAAGTCGAGAAACTGTTTCGGTTTCGATTCGCGGCTGTAAGGCCAGAAGCGGCTGCCGACGCCGCCACACATTATGACGCAATATCGGTGTGGGTTAATCATGATGTAAGTATAGCTCTTGGATAATTCTTGAATCCCTCACAGGGGAAATCCTGTTTTGGGAGGGCTAAGGTATAAATTATTGGCGAGATATGCAACTTTTCGGGGCAGTTTGCGTTTCAAGGATAGAACCGATTCCAATCCACGACACCAACGTTATGTCCTCACTGACAAGAATCCTGCTGTTTTTCATCCTGATGCTGCCATGCTGCCATGCTGTCTCCGGCCAGACCCCCTATTCGCGTCTCGAACTTAAGGCCGACCGCTTTTTCAGCCAGGGGGAGTGGGCGCAGGCGGCCGCCACCTATTACCAGATGCTGGAGGCGAGGCCCGATGTGGCCGCCACATACGGCAAGGCGATTGTGGCCAACGCTGTCAGGGGCGACACGCTGGCCGAGATGGAGCTGATGGTGAAGGCCCTCAACGCCAAGGTGCCTTTCGACTCGGTGCTGTCGCGGGTCAGGTCGACCAGTTTCAGTCTCGGCAAGTCAAACCTTTACGGCGACTTCCTGCTGAGGGTGAAGGAGGCATATCCATGGATGCGCCGACCGATGGACAATTACCTGCTGCGCTACTATTCCTACCGCAAGGACGGGGCCAAGATGGTGGAATACAGTCGTATGATGCTCCAGGGCGACCCGTCCAACACCGCTTTCCTGATGTCGCTGGCCCAGGGGGCGATGCTCTGCGGGGATTATGCCCAGGGGGTGAGGGCCTACGAGTCAATACTGGCGGTCTCCCCCGCCGATTATGATGCCCTTGTGGCGTTGGGCAATTATTATTACATCGAAAACCGCGCGGCGGTAGTGGCCAATGCTTCTGACGGAGGGGACGCGAGTCCCCGGCTGCTTTATTGCGGCCCGTATGCCGAAAAGGCGCGGACATATCTCGCGCGTGCCAACGAGGTGCATCCCACACCATATGTGACATCATTGCTTGCTGACCTTGCCATACCGCGCCGCAGGTGACCCGCCCTGCTATTTGCGGCCGAAGTCGGCAGGAATTTCCCCCCACATAGGGGTGTTCCAGCGCAGAATGGGATTGCGCGGGGAGTGGGAGCGCAGCCAGAGGTTTGCCCTGGCGAGCATCTCGAAAATCTTTTTGTTACGTTCGGTGGGGGTGAGCTGAGTGCGGCAGCCTCGGTTGCGCACCCATGCCACGGCTGTGACCGAGTCGGTGTATATGGGGGTGGCGGAGTCGTTCTGCTTGAACAGCAGGGCGAGCGCGTGGACCAGCGCGAGATACTCGGCCACATTGTTGGTGCCTTCGGCCAGCGGGCCGACGTGGAATACCTCCTCGCCGTCAGCCACCCTGACACAGCGGTATTCCATCATGCCTGGATTCCCGGCGCATGCGCCGTCGACGGCAATCGCCGACAGGTTAATTTCTGGGATGAGGGAATAATCAGGTCGCGCGGGCGCGGGCTTGTTTGCCGTGGTGCTTGCGGCGGTATGGGCAGTCGCGGTGAATCCTTTGTCTGAAGGCCGGGCGATGTCAGGCCCGGCGGCCTGTGAGGCCTGGGCCGCTATGTTCTCGATGTTTTTCAGGGCGATGCGGGTGAGCAGGGTCTCTTCCTCCTCGCCTGTCCCCCGGAACGCCTCCACAGCCTCTTGCTGAGACTTGAATGACTTGTATTTCGCCCCTGGAAATCCGTCGACCTGCGCCAGGCAGTCTTCCCAGTTGTCATACACTCCGGGGTCGCGTCCCTCCCAGACGACATAAAATTTACGTTTTTCAGCCATAGGTGATGTGTGGTTGGAATCGTGGTCAGCTGAGTGAGAGGAGCAGGTTGATGTCGGTGTAGCGCACATTGGCGATCTCGGCCACTTTGCGGTTGACGGCCTTGCCGAGGAATGTGAGCGTGGCTTTCTGCAGGCCGCCGGTGAGCTGTATGGCCGAGGAGCAGGCCCCGCAGCCGGCAATGTCGTCGAGCATGGTGATGAATGTGTCGCTGAGGGCCATCGCCGAGGTGCGCGGCACCGCGCTGCCGACATTGAAATGGCAGCAGTGGCTCCCGGCGAGCGGCGAGCGGGGATGCTCCTCCCCCAGGTCGACGAGCGGCATGGCGGGAAACGCCTTCCCCGGCTCGTCGGTGAGGTCGAAGACCAGCACTCCTTTTTTCATTATGCGCTCCCCCTCGGAGTCGACCACGACACGGCAGCGCAACGATGTGGCGATGACCACGTCGGCGGTGTGTATGGCGTTCTCAAGGGCGTTGGGATGGACGGATGAGCCGATTACCCCTTCGCCGAGGCGGCGCAGGGCGCGGCGCAGACGGTAAACGTCGTCGTCAAACATCCTGACCGTGGCGCCTTGGCCGATGGCCGAGCGGGCGGCGGCGCAGGCTGCCAGGTTGCTCCCGAGGATGACAACCTCGCAGGGTATCACCCCGGCGACGCCGCCGAGCAGTATCCCTTTGCCGTTGAGCGGGTCGGCCATCATCGACGAGGCCAGCACCATGGCTGCGCGTCCGTCGATTTCCGACAGGATGTCGGCGAAGGGGAGGTGGCCGGTCTCGTCGGCGATGAGGTCTAAGGCTATGTTGATTACCTTCCGGTCGAGCAGGCGGCGTATCACGTCGGCCCCGTTGGCGCGGTTGAAGTTGGCAAGGCTCAGCAGCAACGCGCCCCGGCGCAGGCATGAGATGTCGGCAAGGGGGAGGGGGGCGAGGTGAATTACGATGTCGGCCTCAAGGGTCTCTCTCCGAGAGGCTATTTTCGCCCCCGCGCGGAGATAGGCGGAGTCGGGGTAATGTATGTGGCAGGCCGCGTCTTTCTCCATCACCACGGCGAAGCCCCGGCCTGTCAGCGAGGCCACAGCCTCAGGGGTCAGGGGGAAACGTTGCTCCGAAGAGCTTACACATCGCGGCAGCCCTATCGACAGGTTGCGTCGGGCCACGGCTGTGTCTATCGGTGATTCCAGAGGTGTGGGGCAGTTCATTGTGATTGGCAGGGGGTGTTTCGGACGGTGACCTGATGAAACGGGGTCACGCGCCGCTGATGAATTTGCGGATGAACAGGCGGCAGCTTGCCTCTATTTCGGCGGGGGTCTCAAGCCTGTCGGCAGGGAACCGGTGGCGTGCCTGTGAATACCATTGCTCGCGCTCGGCGAGTGAGGCGGTTATGAACTGGCTGATTTCGTCGGGGGTGAGGCCGTTGAGCTTTGGCCGCTGGGCCTGGGCTTCGACGAGCCGCCTGAGCAGGGTGGAGTTGCGGGCTTGCAGCAGGATGGTCACGCCATGGGTGTTCATGAACTCCATGTTGTCGAAGAAGCAGGGTGTGCCTCCTCCGCATCCGACAATCAGCTGCTCGCCGCATTCCACGGCCTCGGCCAGGGCGCGTCGCTCCATCTTGCGGAACGCCCCCTCGCCATGCACCGCGAAAATCTTTGCCACCGACATGGCGGCGTGGCGCTCCACCTCCTCGTCGAGGTCGATGTAGCGCCATCCCGGGAGCCTTGCTTCCAGGGCGCGTCCGAGGGTGGTCTTCCCAGCCCCCATGAACCCGATGAGGAATACCGGAGCCTGGGTCATCGCGTCAGTGCCGGCTGGTTTATTTCTTGTTGTCGGCCTGGGCTTTGAGCAGGTCGCGGATTTCGGTGAGCAGCGCCTCCTCCTTGGTGGGCTCGGCGGGTGCGGCCTCCTCCTCCTTGGTAGATTTCTTGAGCTTGTTCATGAAGCGGATGGCCACGAAGATGCAGAAGGCGATGATAAGGAAGTCGACGATGCTCTGCACGAACACACCCCATGTGAGGTAGACCTCGGGGTTGACGGTCTGCCCGGCGGCGGTCAGCTGGTCGGCCACCTGCTGGGTGATGACATCGCCGTTGCCGTCGGTCATGTGGCGCAGGATTATCTTCTTGTCGGTGAAGTTGACACCTCCGGTGACCAGGGTCACCAGCGGCATGATCACATCGTTGACCAGTGAGCTGACAATCTTGCCGAAGGCGCCGCCGATGATCACACCGACAGCCATGTCGACAACATTGCCTTTCATTGCGAACTCTTTGAATTCAGTGAGGAATTTTCCCATAACTAAAGGTTAAAAACGTTATTTGGCAGGTTGCGGCCGATGGCGGCCTCACCAGAGGAACATCGCCGATGTGAACGCGTCGAGGGCCACCAGAAGGGTGACCAGCATCGGTATCAGAACCAGCGATATGATGACTCCGGCCGTGGCGAGCCCGCGGGGCTGCCTGAACAGGCCGATGAACGAGAACACGGCCGCCAGTATCCATATCAGCCATCCCACCAGCGGTACCCAGCCGATGAACATGCTGACCAGCGAAAGCACGAACCCGGCTGTGCCGATGCCGTTTGACTTCTGCTGGCCGGGAGCGTAGGGCTGCCAGGGCTGACCATGGTGGCCCGCGCTGTATCCGGGCGGGGCATACCGGTTGTATGGATCCCATGCCTGCGGGCCATACCCCGGGGGGTACGTCCCAGCGGGCATGGGGTCGTGATAGGGTGATGCCTGCCCCCAGCCGTCGTCGGACCGGTTCTGGCGGCCTGCTCCCCCCGGATTGTAGGGGGGAGGTGTGGCCGGGGGCTGGTATGGAGGTTGTCCGTTCATACAGTTATCTTAACGGAGAGAGGGGGGGAATGGTTTACTCTACTGTCCAGGTGTCGCCGGCCAGGAGCATGTCGCGCAGGCATGTGAAGCCTTTCTTGGCCTTGACCTGCTCCACCTGGGCGCTGACCTCCTGGTCGTAGACGGGGGCGTCCACGTCGCGGATCACGCCGACGGCCACCGGCAGGTCGGTGCCGTCCATCATGGCGAGCTGCTGGTGGAGGAAGTTGGAGGGGGTATGGGCGTCATGTACCAGCACGTCGTCGATGGTGTAGCCGTCCTTGCCGATTTCGACCGCCTTGAGCAGGAAGCCGTCGGCCACGATGCCCTTCTCGTTCTCCTTGCCGAAGAGCATCTTCTCTCCGTGGCGCAGGTGGATGGTGCGGTCGGCGCGGAACTCCTTGTCGGCGATTGCCGAATGGATGCCGTTGTTGTAGATCATGCAGTTCTGGAGAATCTCGATCACCGAGGTGCCTTTGTGGCGGGCGCCGGCGAGCATGACCTCACGGGATGTGGGCAGGTCCACGTCGATGGCGCGGGCGAAGAAGTTGCCCCTGGCTCCGAACACCAGTTCGGCGGGGATGAAGGGGTCTTCGGTGGTGCCGTAGGGCGACGACTTGGAGACGAATCCGCGCGCTGAGGTAGGGGAGTACTGCCCCTTGGTGAGACCGTAGATGCGGTTGTTGAGCAGCAGTATGTTGATGTCGACGTTGCGGCGCACGGCGTGGATGAAGTGGTTTCCGCCGATGGCGAGACCGTCGCCGTCGCCCGACACCTGCCAGACGCTCATCGCGGGGTTGGCCACCTTGAAGCCTGTGGCGATGGCGGCCCCGCGGCCATGGATGGTGTGGAAGCCGTAGGTGTTCATGTAATAGGGCAGGCGCGAGGAGCATCCGATGCCTGAGATGACGGCGGTCATCTCGGGGGCTACCCCGTAGTCGGCCATGGCCTTGTGGAGGGAGTTCAGGACGGCGTGGTCACCGCAGCCTGCACACCAGCGGACGGGCTGGTCGTTTTTGAAATCGCCCGCCTTATATAATGTCGCTATACATTCCATAGTCTTTGTCATTCATCTTTAAGTAAGAGTTCCTTGACTTTTTCCACGACTTCGTGGACCATGAACGGCTGGCCTTCGACCTTGTTGATGCGGAGGAAGGTGTGTTCGGGGAATTGAGCCTGGAGGTAATCGGCGAACTGGCCCGTGTTGAGCTCGGCGACGATGAGCCTCTTGTAGCGGCGGAGTATCTCCCCGGTGTTGCGGGGAAGCGGGTTGATGTAGCGGAACTGGGCGAGCGCCACCTTGTGGCCCTGGCGGTTGAGCTCCTCGGCCGCGTCATAGAGGTGGCCGTAGGTGCCGCCCCATCCGATGATAAGGGTGTCGGCTTCGGGGGAGTCGCATTTCACCTCCTGGAGTGGGATGTTGTTGGCGATGCGGGCCACCTTCTCGCGGCGGGTCTCCACCATGCGGGCATGGTTGGCGGGGTCGGTAGAGATGGCCCCGGTCTTCTCGTTCTTCTCAAGGCCGCCCAGACGGTGCATCAGGCCGGGGGTGCCGGGGATTGCCCAGTAGCGGCTGAGGGATTCCGGTTCGCGGAAATAGGGGGTCCAGGTGGAGCGCAGCTCCTCGGGGACGAACCGCGGGGTGATGTCGGGGAACTCGTCGGCCTCGGGGATGCGCCAGGCAGAGGAGCCGTTGCCGATGAAGGCGTCGCTAAGCAGGATGACGGGAGTCATGTGCTCAACGGCGATGCGGCTTGCCTCGTAGGCCATGGTGAAGCAGTCGGTGGGGGAGACTGGGGCTACCACGGCCAGGGGCGACTCGCCGTTGCGGCCATAGAGAGCCTGGGCGAGGTCGGTCTGCTCGGTCTTGGTGGGCAGTCCGGTCGACGGCCCTCCGCGCTGCACGTCTATCACCACCAGGGGCAGCTCGGCCATCACGGCCAGGCCGATGGCCTCGCTCTTGAGGGCCAGGCCGGGGCCTGAGGTGGAGGTCGCCGCCAGGTTGCCGGCGAATGACGCGCCGATGGCGGAGCATACTCCGGCTATCTCGTCTTCCATCTGGCAAGCCTTGACCCCGAGGTCTTTGCGTTTTGCCAGCTCGTGGAGGATATCGGTGGCGGGGGTGATGGGGTATGAGCCCAGGAAGAGGGGCAGGCCTGCCTTCTCGGAGGCCATTATGAGACCCCAGGCTGTAGCCTCGTTGCCCTTGAGGTCTGTGTATGTGCCGGGCTTGATAGCCTCGGTCTCTATTTTGTAAGTCGATACCCCGGCGTGTATGTTGTGGCCGTAGTCATAGCCGGCGCGTATCACCTTGGTGTTGGCCTCGGCGATGACGGGCTTCTTGGCGAATTTTTTCTGGATCATTGCCACTGCGCTTTCGACCGGGCGGTCGAATAGCCAGCAGATCAACCCGAGGGTGAAGATGTTGCGACACTTGAGAATCGCCTTGTTGTCCATCCCCGAGTCCTCCAGGGCGGCGCGGGTCATTGTTGTCACCGGCACCTCCAACACCTGGGCGGTGACCCCGAGTTCGCGGATTGGGTCGTCGGTCAGGAACTTGGCTTTCTTCAGTCCATCCTCCTTGAAGGAGTCCACGTCGGTGATGATGACACCGCCGGGCTTCAGGAACTTGACGTTCTGCTTCAATGCGGCGGGGTTCATCGCTACCAGCACGTCACACTGGTCTCCCGGGGTGTGCACCCCGATTCCGATGCTCACCTGGAATCCCGACACGCCGCCCAGCGACCCTTGCGGGGCGCGGATTTCGGCTGGATAATCGGGGAAAGTCGACACGGAATTGCCTAAACCTGCGGAAACGTTGGTGAAGATGTTTCCCGCCAGCTGCATCCCGTCGCCCGAGTCGCCGGAGAATCTCACGGCTACTTTGTCGAGCGTCTTAACTCTTTGGTTTGTGTTGTCCATGATGTATTCCTATTAAAGGGATAACTTTGGTGGAAATGACTGAAAGATAAGTGCTTGCCGCCAAGACGGCGGCAAATCGCCTATCCCTGGGTTAATGGTTGGTTTGTATCATTCGACCGCAAAGTTAACTTTTTCCACGAGAATTTATAGTGTTTCCCAGAAGTTTTCGTAATTTTGTGCTAAAATTTTTCGAGAAAGTGACGACATTCCAAACCATCCAGAAGACTCTGGCCCCGGAACTAAAGCGGCTGAATGACCTCATATCGGCTACTTTGACATCCCCCAACGCCTTGATGAACAAGGTGGTGTCGACATATCTCGAAAAGAAAGGGAAGCAGATCCGCCCTGTGATGGTGATTCTCAGCGCCAGGCTCCTGGGGGAGGTCAACGACAATGTAATAAAGGGGGCCGTGGCCGTGGAGCTGCTCCACAACGCCTCGCTCATCCATGACGATGTCGTCGACGACACCCGTGTGAGGCGCGACGCCCAGACCATAAACGGCCTGTGGGACAATCATCTGGCTGTGCTTGTCGGCGACTTCTTCCTCTCCAACTCGCTGATTCTCGCCTCGGAGACCGGCGACATACGCATCGTGGAGTCGATAGCCTCGCTCGGCCGCCTGCTCTCGATAGGCGAGCTTGACGAGATTTACAATGCCCGCTACAACCATCTCGACGAGGAGACCTATTTCAAGATAATATACCGCAAGACCGCTTCGCTCTTCATAAGCTGCGCGGAGGTGGGCGCGGCAGCCGCCGGCGAGAAGGACGCGCGCCGGCTTGAGGCCCTGAGGGAGTTCGCCCGCCTGCTGGGGCTTTGCTTCCAGATCAAGGATGATGTCTTTGACTACTTCGCCCAAGGCGGCATAGGGAAGCCCACAGGCAATGACCTGCGTGAGGGGAAAATCACATTGCCGCTGCTCCATGTCCTTGAGACCCACACGGGAGAGGAGCATGGCCGTATGATGGAGCTGGCCCGGAAGGAGATGCTGACCTCCGAGGAAATTGCCGCCCTGATTGACTACGCTGTGGCCAACGGCGGCATAGAATATGCCAACCAGACGATGGAAAGGCTTCGCGATGAAGCCTGCGCCATACTCCGCGACAATTTCCCCCCGTCTGAGACGCTCGACGCGTTCATCTCCCTGATAGATTTCATCATAGCCCGTGACCATTGACCTCGGAGGGGTTATGCAAAATTGACATTGTTGCAGCAACTTTAGAGGTTTCACCATTGTTTTAACCTTGCAACGCGTCGTGTCCTGCAGCGATATGCCGTCGGCAGGCGTGATGCTTTTTGTGCCGGAATCCGGTTGACAATAATAATGGTTAATGACTATGGGCTTCAAAAAAACATATTTGTCGGCAGCGTTGCCTGCGTTGGCATTTCTCGCCGGGGCCTGCTCGGGCAACGGCAAAGGGGTTGACGACCCGTTTGTCGATTTCCCCGATGACGGGAAACTGGCTAAAGTGGTGTCGGTGGTGACATCGCCGTCGACCACCGACACGGTCTTCAGCTTTGACGGCCACAAGGTGGATGCCCTGCAGATAGCGCGAGTCTTCCCCACCGAGCATTCCGATGTGTTCCTTTCCATCAGGGTGTTCCCCCTCAAAGGTGAGTCGCCTGTCAACATGGGGCTGGCGCGCATCATAAGCGAGGATTTCTCGACGGTGGCCGGAGGGGATGTCCGCTACGATCTCCACGAGACCACGGCCCGGGCCGTCACCGAGCAGATTGATTATTACGGCAAGGTGTTCAACGACACGATATTGCCCCAGTTGCGCGAATCGGTGACCAATGGATTCTATGTCAATGTCGACCTGCGTCCGGCCTGGGTGTCGGCCGACGACGACATTCACACCTATTCCTCATATATGGAGTCATGCACCGGGGGCGCTCCGGCAGAGATTGAGTGCTACTATGTGAGCTTCTCAAGCAGGCTGGGGCGGCAGATGACCTTTGAAGACCTTGTCCCCGCCGCCGAACGCCATGCAGTGAGGGAGAAACTGCTCGCGAAGATGGCCGAGGACTCAGGCAAATCGGTTGACGACTACCTGACATGGCTTACCGGCTATGTCAATCCCGGGGCTGAAAAGCCATTCACAGTCGATGATTTCCCGATAGCTTACGTCGCGTCATACAGGTCGGGCCTGGTGTTCTCCTATCCGCAGGGGATGGTCGCCCCGGTATCAAAGGGCTGCCCGCTTTACTTCATATGAGAAGTGGCGTCCTGTCACAGGGCGTGACATTTGCAAAAAGATATGAGCCATCCATACTTTGACGGCAGGTTTTGACGTTAACAAAGTATGGACGGCTCTTCGCTTACATTGGAGGTCATGATTGCCACTTGCGGACCCGATGGGGGACGCAGGGTAGAGGCAATGCGCCTGCCCCGGCTCGACGGGGTGAGCTACCTCGTGTCATGGCAGGAGCCTGGCGGCGTCGCGGTGCCGGAGTCTCTGGCATGCCGTGAAGATGTCAGGGTGTTGCCACTCGAAGGTCTGGGCCTGAGCCGCAACCGCAACCATTGCCTTGACAATGCCCGGGGCGACATACTGCTTGTGGCAGATGACGACCTTGAGTTGTATCCCGAAGGGCTGGAAGCCGTAAGGCGGTTGTTCGGCGAGAATCCGGGACTGGAGTATGGCTCGTTCAGGTATGATTCGGATGTTGTCAAAACCTATCCCGTATCTGCCTGCTGCCTCGCCCGGCTTCCGAAAGATTTCTACCAGACATCGTTTGAGATAGCATTGCGCCGCGATTCACGCGCCGGACTGCTCAGGTTCCCGGAGAATTTCGGGCTTGGAGCCGGGGAGTTCACCGCCGGGGAGGAGGAGCTGTTTCTGAAAAAAGCGAGAATCAATGGTCTTGACTGCCGATTCATCCCTGTGACGATAGCCTGCCATCCGGGAGCCACCACCGGAGTCCGCGCCCGTCAGGCCGACGGGGCGTTGCGGGCGCGTGGGGTCGTGGCTGCCGTCGAGTATCCGCTGACGGCTGTGCTGCGTGTCCCGTTGGTGGCCTGGAGGGTGAGCCGCGCCCGTCAGGCCGGGTTCATGACGGCCCTGCGGCTAATGGCCGCAGGAGCCTGCAAGGCGATTTTCGGCGATGCGGTGAGGACATATCTGAAAACACCTCTGTCAGCGAAATGAGCAGCCTGCATAAAAACAACATAGGGATGAAGCTTGTGGAGGATTCCGCATGCCGCCTGACGGTGGTGGTGCCGGTCTACAACAGGGCCGGCAGGGTGGGGCCCACTCTTGACTCCCTGGAAGCGCAGACCCTGCGCCCGCTTAGGATAGTGCTTGTCGACAACGATTCGACGGATGACACCTTGCGGGTCCTGCTTGACTGGAAAAGCAGGGTGGAAGGCCCGTCATTTGCCGTGACCGTGGTAGTGGAGAAGCAGCCCGGCGCAGCGGCAGCCCGCAACAGGGGGCTCGCCGAGGTCACGACTCAGTTCACGATGTTTTTCGACAGTGACGACCTGATGGCTCCCGGCCATTGCCGGAGGGCGCTGTCAGGATTTGATGACAACCGTGGGGCGGATATTGTGGGCTGGGACTGCAGCATGCTTTCGCTGGCCGGACGGAGAAACATTGGCCGGTTCAGCGACCGCGACGTGTTGTGGGACAATCTCTTCTATGGCTCGATGGCGACCCAGCGTTACGCCGCCCGTACCGCCTTGTTCAGGCAGGCCGGCGGCTGGAATCCCGAATGCCGTGGCTGGGATGATGTGGAGTTGGGAGCCAGGCTGCTTGGCCTTTCACCGAAGATTGTGAAACTTCATGGCTCCCAGACTGTCGAGATTGTCGCCTCTGCAGACTCGATAACCGGTGACTCTTTCTCGGCGAAGGCCTCGGTGTGGGAGCATGCCCTTGACCTGATGGAGACCTTATGCGGCAATCCCCGGGTGGCGCGTTATGTCAATTTCCGCAGGGCGATACTGGCCGGAGATTACCGCCGGGAAAGGGCGGTGGATGACTCCCGGCGGCTGCTCGGCGTGACCCTTTCCAAGGAACCTTCCCGGTTTTTCCGCATGCTTGCCCGTCTGGCCGTGGGGTATCGCGGCACTGGTCTGCCAGGCATATCCAGAATCCTCCGCCCGTTTTTCGGCTGATGCCGGAATGTCAGCACCCGCCCCCCTTGCGTCGTTCCGGGAAAGGATGACCGGCAAGGGGGGCGGGTGTTGTATGATTGTGGGGGCGAGGGTTATTTCTCCTTTGAGAGGTCGAGGACCACGTTGTCTTTTGACTTGTCGACATACTGGCGGCGCAGGGGATTGGCTGTGCGCTCCGCGTGGTTGAGGCGGTTGCGGTAGATGTCGATGGCCGCGTAGAGCGCCTCGCGCATCGAGTCGGGCGATGCCTCGCCTTTCCCGGCGATGTCGAAACCGGTGCCGTGGTCGGGTGATGTCCTCACGAAAGGAAGCCCGGCGGTGAAGTTGACCCCGCTGCCTCCGGCGATGGTCTTGAAGGGAGCCAGCCCCTGGTCATGGTACATGGCCAGCACACCGTCGAATTTGCGGAAGTTGCCGCTGCCGAAAAAGCCGTCGGCGGCGTAAGGGCCGAACACATGTATTTTCCTGGCCCGGGACTCCTCCACGGCAGGGAGGATGATTTCCTTCTCCTCATTGCCCATCAGGCCGCCGTCTCCGGCGTGGGGATTCAGCCCCAGGACGGCTATGCGGGGTTTCACGATTCCGAAATCCTGGGTCAGCGAATTGTCGAAGAGGCGTATCTTCTCCATCAGCGACTCCTTGGTGATTGATTCCGCCACCTTGGAGATGGGCAGGTGGATGGTGGCCAGGGCCACGCGCACGGTCTCGTTGAAGAGAATCATCAGGGCCTTGTTGCCGTCGCCGATCGAGGCCTCGAGATACTCGGTGTGGCCGGGGAAGGTGAACAGCTCGCTGTGGATGGTGGCCTTGTTGACCGGGGCTGTGAGCAACACGTCGATTTTGCCGGCCTGCAGGTCGGCGACGGCCCTCTCAAGGGCCTCGAACGCGGCCTTTCCGGCCTCAGCCGAGGGGTGGCCGGGCTCTACCTTTGCCTCCTCGCCGATGATGTTGATGATGGAGGTCTGTCCGCTTGAAGCGTCAGACGCGTCTTTTATCTGAACAGGTGCAGGGCCTTGCAGCGAGAGCTGCTTGCGGTAATTGGCGGCTATCTTGGCCGAGCCGTAGACAATCGGGGTGCATAACTCGAATAGCCGGTTGTCGTCAAGCATCTTGAGTATGACCTCGTAGCCGATGCCGTTGAAATCTCCGTGGGTGATACCCACTTTTATCTTGTCTGACATAATGGATTGTATCTATGATGTTTGTGATAAGTCTGCGGTTGTTGTTGGCGGCGACTGGTCGGGGTAGTTGGCCAGGGTGTCGCGCAGGCGGGTTACGACCATAGCGCGGAGTTCGCGCGGGGCCTCGACCACCACCTGGTTGCCCAGCGAGATGATTTCCGACACGAAATCGGCTGTCAGGCGCAGGCGGTAGGTGAAACGGGAGTAGCCGTCGTTGACCTCCTCCTCGACCTGTGAATGGTGGAGCGGCAGGGCGCGGAGGTATTTTGCCTGCCGGGTGTCGACCCTCAGCACTACCCGGCGGGTCTCCCCCTTGTCTACCATAATGCCGTATGCGTCTTTGAAGTATGACTTGGGGTCGGTGTCGGCGGGGAGGGTGAAAACCCGCGGCTGAATCTTCAGCCCTCTTATGCGGTCGAGGGCGTAGGTCTTGACCTTGCCGGAAGAGGACTCGCGGCCGGTGACATACCATATCTGGCGGTAAATCCTGAGAAACCATGGCTCGATTTCCACGTCGCGGCTGGGGTTGACGCGCGAGTGTGAATGGTAGTCGAATGTGACTGCGCGGCAGTCGCGCAGCGCCTCCATCATGCCGGCCAGGTGCTCGCGGGCCGACGGGACATCCTCAAGCATTATCCTGGAGGCTATCTCCTTCGACCCCTGCAGCACGTTGCTTGTGGCCGAGGCGTTGAGGAGCCAGTTGGTGATCTGCTCGCCCGCCGAGCCGGGCTCCTCCTCGATGTAATACTCGTATGTCACGGGGTCGCAGAGGATTGTGACCGAGAAAAGCTCCTCGATGGCCTGGCGGTAGTTGTAGAATGTGCGTCGTGGAATCCTTGTCTCGCCGTTGGAGAATGGGCTGTTGGCCCACCTGCGGTCGAGTTCCTTTCGGGAAATCCGGCCGAAGCGTTTGATTGTGTCGACAATCCAGATGTAACGGTTGAGTAGGTCGCGGGCCATGGTGGTCAGAAATCGTGGGGAATGCCGACGAGCCGTATCGTGGTCAGCGGGTGTGACGGGTCGTTGGTTATCACCTGCAGGCGCGAGTTGAGCAGCGGGGCCGAGAAGGAGGCGGGGTCGAAGGTGACGGTCACCGTCCCCGATTTCCCTTTCTTGAGCTTAGAGAACGGGGCCTTGACGGTGAAGCCGTGTTCGGAGGTGTGGACGCGCCGTATCAGCAGGTCATTCTTGCCGGTGTTGGTGACGCGCAACTGGCGGGTGATCGGTTGTCCCGTCCGGGAGAAGTCGCCGAAATCGAGCATGTCGGTGTCGGTGATAATCCTGGGCGCGTCGGCGAGCTGTTTTTCGGTCAGTCCGGAAAAATCTTCCTCGACGATGGCCGCGATCTCAAACCTGAGCGGTGGCTCGCCGAGTACATTCAGAGTCAGCGAGTCGGTGAGTATTCCGTATGGTGTTGATTTCGTCGGGGCAAGGACAAAGGAGTAGACCCCCTGCTCGCCGGGCTGCACGGTGTCGTGGGCGGCTGTGACGCGGAGGTATTGGGGGATGTCGGTCCATCGCGGCACCACAGGGCTGTGTGAGGAGTTGTAGACCTCAACAAACTGCGATTTGATTTTGCCTGTCTTGACCGCGCCGAATGTCACCATGTTGCCTCTGAGGCGTATCGGGCCGGCGGTTACCGGAAACCGTGAGCGGAGCGTGTTCTGCGCGCCTATCACTACCCCCTTTATCAGCAGCTTCTCGGTGGAGTCGTTGGAAAGCTTCACCATCAGCGACTTGGAGAACCGTCCCGGACGGCCCGACGGGTTGTAGACGACCGTGATGGCGGCTGTGTCGCCATGATTGATCGGAGCCTTGGAGTATTGCGGGACGGTGCATCCGCATGAGGAGCGGACATGGTCTATCGTGACAGGGGCCTCCGAGTCGTTCACGAACTTGAACTCGGTTGACACCTTGCCGTCATCCTCGTTGAACGCCCCGAAATCGTGCTCGGTCTCGAGCCATCTCACCTGGGCCAGTGACACCATCACTGCCACAGTGGCCGCCAGCAGGGTTGCCAGTGTTCGTCTCATCGGGTCAGTTTGAGGCCGGGGTTACGTTGCCTTTGATTTTCAGCACCACCTTTTTCTTCCCCTTGACGTTTGTGCGGACGGTCACGTTCTTTGTGAACTCGCCGGGGCGTCCTTTGGGGTTGTAGGTGACAGTGATTTTATCCTTCTTGCCTGGCTTGACAGGCTTGCGGGGGTATTCCGGGCGTGTGCAGCCGCATGAGGCGGAGGCGTTGATTATGAGCAGCGGTCCGTCGCCGGGGTTGGTGAATTCAAAAGTGGTGGTTACCGACCCTCCGTTTTCGGGAATCACTCCGAAATCGTGGGTGGTCTGGGTGAATGAAATGCCGGGTTGCCCCTCGGCGGTCTTCTCGGCGTTTGCCAGGAATGCGATGGCGCCCAATGTCAGCGTCAGAAACAGTGTCTTGAGTCTCATATGCCGGTATGGTTATGTGTGTCGGGTTGTTATTCGGGATTTCGTTTTGACTTTCCTGCGAGCATGCCGCAGGCGGCCATTATGTCCTCGCCTCGAGAGGCGCGGATGGTGGCGGTTATGCCGTCTTCGTTGAGCTGGTCGCGGAAGCGTTCCATCTGGGCCATAGAGCAGGGCTGCAGCGGGGAGTCGGGGATGGCGTGGAAGCGGATGAGGTTGACGCGGCAGTCGAGTCCGCGCAGCACCTTGGCCAGCTCGCGGCAATGCCGGGCGTCGTCGTTCACTCCCCTGAACATTATGTATTCAAACGACAGGCGGCGTTGGTGGGCGAAATCATAGTTGCGCAGCAGCTCTATCACATCTTTGATTGGCATTGCCTTCTCCACCGGCATCAGCGACGCGCGTTCTGCCGGGTAGGGGGAGTGGATGGATATGGCTATATGCACCTTTGTGGTCTCGATCAGGGTCTTCAGCTCCTTGATTTTGCCGATGGAGCTGACAGTTATGCGTTTCGGGCTCCAGGCCAGCCCCCAAGGAGCGGTCAGTATCTCGATTGCGTCAAGCACCGGCTGCAGGTTGTCGAGCGGTTCGCCCATGCCCATGAACACCAGGTTGGTGAGCGTCTCGCTTTCAGGGATGGCGAGTATCTGGTTCATGATGTCGGCCGCCGTGAGGTTGCCGTGGAAACCTTGCCGCCCTGTCATGCAGAACGAGCAGTTCATCTTGCATCCGGCCTGTGATGACACGCATAGTGTCGCGCGGTCGCCGTCGGGGATGTAGACGCTCTCGATGTCTCTGCCTCCGACTCCAGGGAAAAGATATTTGACAGTGCCGTCGGTGCTTCGTGCCTCGGTCAGCGGCGCGTGGATTCCCACCTCGTAATTCTGCTCAAGGCGGGCGCGGGCCTGTTTTGACAGCTCGGTCATCTGCTGTATCGAGGTGGCGCGGTTGACATACAGGCGGCGCGCAATCTGCTTGGCCGCGAACTGCGGCATGCCGCATCCTGCGGTCACTCGCCGCAATCCTTCAAGAGTCAGTCCTATAAGTGGTGATTTCTTTTCCATGAGATATGTTTCCGTGGGCGGTCGCTCTCGGCCGGGCCGTCGTGTCGTGGATGACTCGTTGACGGCAGCGCGGTGGCCGCTCTTAATGTTAACAACAAAGGTAAGGAAAATTTTCATGAAGACAAGGCCGGATGTGCATAAATCTTGCCCGTCTGCAGCCAGGCCCGAGCGTGGGCGGGGCTATATATGCAAAAAAAGGCCGACGGAGAGAATCCGGGGGCCTTGTAAACTGTAAAATATTCACAGCTGTCATCGGCGGGTCGTCACGACCCGGTGGATGGTGTTGGTTGACGGCTGATTATTCAGCAACGGCAGCAGCGACAACAGTGTCAGCAGCTACGGTGTCAGCAGCAACGGTGTCAACGGTTTCAACAACCTCAACAACCTCGGTAGCTACGGTGTCAGCAGCCTCAGCAGCGGTCTCGTCAGCAGCCTTGTTGCCGCAGGAAATCATCGACATACCAGCGATGACAGCGAAAGAAAGGAATAACTTCTTCATTTTCTTTTCAAGTTAATAATAAAACAATTTTTTTAGTGCTTCAAAAACACTGCAAAGGTAATATGATTTTTCGGTACAGCCAAACTTTTTTTGCAGATTTTTTCATAAAAAACTGTTCTGCAACATTTTTTGGTGTTTTCTTAGATGGCGAAAAGTGGCTGTAAGGCTTTGTTTTGCAGCTTGTTGCGATATTTGCGACAAGATTGCGGCACATTAAAAAAGGTTTAATCGGCAATTGGGAAACGGCGTGTCGACTCGCGGTCGGCTTCAAGCTGCAAGGCCAGCCGGGCCGGGGATGTGAACCTGATTTCGTCGCGCAGGCGATGGTGGAACTCGAGGGTTATAGCCTTGCCGTAAATATCTCCGTTGAAATCGATTATGTGTGCCTCTATCGTGGAGCGGCCATCCGGGCCGTCGACAGTCGGGCGTGTGCCGATGTTGACCATGGCCCTCATCCTCCTCCCGTCGAGTGACGCGGCGCAGACATACACCCCGTGGGCGGGTATGAGTTTCCAAGGATGGGGCGGGAGGATGTTTGCGGTCGGAAACCCGATTGTGCGGCCAAGGCGCTTGCCGTCCACCACTGTCCCGGTCAGGCGGAAGGGATGGCCCGACATCCGGTTGGCCGTGGCTATGTCCCCCTTTTCGAGGGCCTGGCGGATGCGTGAGGATGAGACCGGCAGTGGTGTCTCCTCCCCGCCGCCGAGCATGAAGCTGTCGGCCTCCATGAGCTCGATGCCGCATCGGGCGGCGGTCCGGCGGTAATCGGTCGGGGTGAGGTCGCGCTCGGTGCCAAACCGGTTGTTGAATCCTCTCAGGATGAAGTCGACTGCGTATCGGTCATGGAGCATCCTCATGAAGTCGGAGGCGCTGAGGCGGCGCAGCTCCTCGTCGAATGTGATGAAGGCGGTCTGGCTGACGGTTATCCCGTTGTCGGCGAGCAGTGAGAGCTTCTCGACGGGGGATGTCAACAGCCGGGGGGCGATGGCCGGGTTGACCACCGACAGGGGATGTGTGGGGAAAGTGAAGACGGCGGGAGACATGCCGCGCAGGGCGGCCTCTTCCTTGAGGCGGCCAAGCAGGTGGCGGTGGCCGAGATGGACTCCGTCAAACATTCCGACCACCGCGGCTTTCCTTTGGCCGCTGTGTCGGGAGGGATTGCCTGTTGTCTCCATTGTCAAGGCTTTTGTCAGGCTTCGGAGCGGGGTATCTCCAGGTTGTAGAACTCTTGGCCGGGGGCTACCCAGACCGTCTTGAATCCCAGCCTGGCGGCGGCGTCGCAGTTGGCCTGGGAGTCGTCGAAGAACACCACGTCGGGGGCGTTCAGACCGAATTTGCGGAGGGTCTCACGGAATATGGCCGCGTCGGGTTTGTAGCACCGGGCCTCGAACGATGTGACGCACCCGTCGAAATAATAGTCGCGGTCGTGGCCGTCCTTGCGGAACTCCTCGGCGATTCGGGAGTCCCACATTATCTTGTTGGTGTTGGATAGCATGTAGATGGCGTAATCACGGTGGAGGGCCTCCAGGCGGCGCAGTCGCTCGACGGGTATTCCGATGAGGAAGTCGTTGAAGGCAGCATCGATTTCAGCGTCTGTCACCCCCTCGCGCAGGTAGGGGCGCAGCTGGACACGAAATTCCTCTGGAGTTATTTCCCCTTTCTCAAGGGCGAGGAAGGGGCCTTTCTGGCCGTAGTCGCCCAGGAACTGTCCGGGATCCTCCATGCCGAGGCGGCGCATGGATGCGACGCAGTTCTCACGCTTGATGTCCATGATGACACCTCCGAGGTCGAAGAGGAGGGTCGGCTTGTTTGTATCAGGATTCATGATTCAGTCTTTCTTTGCAAATCGGTGTCGTGGGTGTCGTGGGTGTCGCAGGCGATGGGTTGACGCGTATCAGGGTCAGGCCGTCGCGCAGCGGCAGTATCACCCGGCTGACCCTCGGGTCGGCGGCGACCATGTCGTTGAAACGGCATATGCCCAGTGTCTGAGGGTCATGGTTGGCCTCTGGGGCGGTCACTTTGCCGTCCCAGAGGGTGTTGTCGGCGAGGATGAAGCCGCCTGGCCGCACCATCGGAAGCACCATCCGGTAGGTCTCGCAGTAGGTGCGCTTGTTGGCGTCCATGTAGACCATGTCGTACTGCCTTCCCAGCGACGGCAGCACCTCGGCGCAGTCGCCGATGTGGAGCGATACCCTGTCGCCGTATGGTGATTCGGCGAGGCGCGCCCTTATGAATTCCTCCATCTCGTCGTCTATCTCCACAGTGTCGAGATGCCCCCCTTGGGGCAGCCCCTCGGCCATGCACAGGGCGGAATATCCGGCGTATGTGCCCAGTTCCAGGGCGGCGCGGGGCGCAATCATGGCTGTGAGCATCGTCAGGATGCGTCCCTGCAGATGGCCCGAGCACATCCTGGGGTAGAGCAGCCTCAGGTTCACGTCGCGGTTGAGCTTGGCAAGCAGGGGCGGCTCCTGGTCGGAGTGGGCGAGGATGTATTCTTCGAGTGTCATATCAGCGACTCAATGGCGAGCCGGTAGCTTTCCAGCCCGAAGCCGGCGATGATTCCCCGGCAGGCAGGGGTCAGCAGCGATATGTGTCGCTGTGGCTCGCGCGCCGATGTGTTTGATATGTGTACCTCCACCACCGGGCGCTCGATGGCCCTTATCGCGTCGGCGATGGCCAGTGAGGTGTGGCTGTAGGCTCCGGCGTTGAGGATTATGCCGTTCAGTTCCCTGTCAAACCCCGCTTCGTGGAGTTTGTCGATGATTTCCCCCTCGTGGTTGCTCTGGAAATAGTCGAGCTTCACGGCGGGATAGTCCTCGGCCAGGGCCGTCAGGTAGTCGTCCATCGACACCCTGCCATAGACCTGGGGCTCGCGTATTCCGAGCAGGTTTAGGTTGGGCCCGTTGATTATAAGTATCTTTGACATTGATGGAGGATGCTGTGTGGGAGGGTATGTCATTTGCGGGTCACGTTGACCTTCTCAGTGGGGGGCAGCTCGCGGTTGCGTTCCTCCACGGCATCGGCCACCTCATGGGCGAGGTGCAGGAACTCGTGGGCCATTATGCTGTCTTTAAGGGCGATGGGTTCGCCGCAGTCTCCTCCCTCGCATACGGAGGCGACAAGGGGAATCTGGGCGAGCAGCCTTACACCCAACTCCTTGGCGAGCCTCACGCCACCTTCGCGGCCGAAGAGGTAGTAACGTTCGTCGGGATGGGTCTCGGGGGTGAACCAGGCCATGTTCTCCACCAGGCCGAGGACGGGGACATTGACTTTGTCGCCGAGGAACATGTTGACACCCTTGCGCGCGTCGGCCAGGGCGACCTCCTGGGGGGTGGTGACAATCACCACTCCTGTGATTCCGAGTGTCTGCACCAGGGTCAGGTGTATGTCGCTCGTGCCAGGGGGCATGTCGATGACGAAATAGTCGAGTTCGCCCCAGTCGGCATCGGTGATGAGCTGGCGCAGGGCATTGGAGGCCATGGAGCCGCGCCACAGCACCGGGGCGTTTTTGTCGACGAGGAACCCTATCGACAGGAGTTTGACCCCGTGCTTCTCCAGGGGGATAATCAGCTCACGGTCGTCGACCTTGTGCATGAAAAGCTCGGCGTCCTCGACCCCGAACATCTTGGGTACCGATGGGCCGAAGATGTCGGCGTCGAGCAGCCCGACCTTGTATCCCTCGCGGGCAAGGGCCACGGCCAGGTTGGCTGCGATGGTCGATTTGCCGACACCACCTTTGCCTGAGGACACGCCGATGATGTTCTTCACGCCGGCGAGCGGCTTCACCGCAGGCTGCGGGGCCACGGTGCGGGTCTTCACGTTGATGTTGCCTTTGATGTCGACTTCGGGCGACACATAGGTCTGTATGGCGGCTTCGGCGGCCCTGACGAGCGACTTGATGAACGGGTCGGTGGGCTTGTCGAAAATCAGCGAGAAGCTGACCTTGTTGCCGTCTATGCGTATGTCGTCCTCGACCATGCCTGCCGACACGATATCCTTGCCTGAGGCGGGGTAGCGGACATTGCGCAGGGCGTCGAGTATGAGGTTGGGGTATAAAGTCATGATAATTTCTTAACGGGTCAGTCTGTGTCGGTGTTCATTGTCTCGAGGGTGCCGCGCGAGAAACTGCGGTAAGTGTCGAGCGGAATCTCATCCTGAGGCTCCTCCAGGGGGCCTTCCGGCGGGAGGAGGAACGAGAGGTATTTGATGGTAAGCCCGCGCGCGAGCCATTGACGCTCGTAGTATGTGCGGATTTCGCGCAAGGCCGGGTCGAGCGATGCCGCGTGTGGGGCGGCGGTGTCATACAGGTCGGGAGAGTCGGCCAGTATCGGGAAGCTGTTTAGCCGGGCCATCAGCGAGGTGTAGGTGTACAGGAAAGGGCTGTCGGTCTTCAGGTTGATGCGTCCCGATGGTTTCATCACCTTTCGGTATAGGGCCATGAAGGTGGTTCCGGTGAGGCGTTTCCTGACCTTCTTCATCTGCGGGTCGGGGAATGTGATCCATATTTCGTCTACCTCCCCCTCGGAGAAAAACCGGTCGAGCAGCTCGATGCTGGTGCGGAGGAACGCGACATTTTTGAGCCCGTTGTCACGCGCGTCGCATGCGCCGCTGTGCATCCTGGCTCCTTTGATGTCTACTCCGATGAAATTCTTGTCAGGATAGCGGCGCGCCAGCCCGACGGTGTACTCCCCTTTGCCGCAGCCCAGCTCGAGGACAATCGGCCCGGAGTTGCGGAATACCTCCTCGCGCCATTTTCCTTTCATCGGGAATCCCGTCTCGCGCAACAGCCCGAAAGGATACTGGTAGACACATCCGATGGTCTCCATCTCCCTGAATTTCTTGAGTTTGTTCTTTCCCATATGATAACTGTAGGATGATGCCGGCCGTCGGTATGAGGCTTGGATTCCGCCTCAGTCGCGCCTGCCGGCCTAACGTGATGCAAAATTAGGCAATTTTTTCGAGATTTTTTACTACCTTTGTCGGGCAGATGGCCTTGAACCTCCATTTAGCAGCTACAAAACTAAAAGCCGCCGCCTCCAATCCGCGGGGTGTGATTAAGCTTTCAGGTGAATAATCTCTTTTAAATTTTTCGTGTGGACCGCAATAAATTAACGCCTTTTAACGTTATGGGATTGACCTCGGACGAGCCTGTTGACTCCGTTGATGAATCCACACGTGAATTCGCTATGCATAAAGCCATAAAGAGAATTTTCGATTTCGTGTTTGCTCTGATTGCAATCGTTGCCCTGACCCCGGTCTGGGTGGTGCTGGCTGTGTGGATTTTCCTCTCCTCCCCTGGCGGGGTGTTCTTCCGCCAGAAACGCACAGGTTATCGCGGCGAGACATTCGAGATGCTCAAGTTCCGCTCGATGTACCGCAACGACAAGGCCGACGAGCAGCAGTCGACCGAGGGTGACCCCCGGGTCACACCGGTGGGCCGTTTCCTGCGCCGTTCATCGCTCGACGAGCTGCCCCAGCTCTGGAACGTGCTGGTCGGAGACATGTCGATAATCGGCCCGCGTCCTCATATGCTCCAGCATACAGAGTATTATTCGGCCCGCATACCAGGCTACATGAGGCGCCATGACATGCGCCCCGGACTGACTGGCTACGCCCAGATCAAAGGCTTCCGCGGCCCGACTCCGAAGCTTGAAGACATGGAGCGCCGCGTAAAGGCCGACCTCGAGTACATCGACAAGTTCTCGCTGTGGCTCGACCTGAAGATTTTCAGCCTCACCCTCTGGCGGATGCTGACTTTCAAGCTGTGACCCCGCGCCCGGCTGCTCCATCACTATGACCGATTTCAACTTGACAATACTTGACAACATATGAATATAGCCATTGTAGGTACAGGCTATGTAGGCCTGGTCAGCGGCACCTGCTTCGCTGAAATGGGAAACAAAGTGACATGCGTCGATGTCGACAAAAACAAAATCGACAAGCTCCTGGCCGGAGAGATGCCAATCTACGAGCCTGGCCTTGAGGAGCTGGTGAAGCGCAATGTCAGCTACGGACGTCTCTCGTTCACCACATCGTTGCCCGACGTCATCGACGACGTGGAGGTGGTCTTCTCAGCCGTGGGCACCCCCCCGGATGAGGATGGCTCGGCCGACCTCAAATATGTGTTGCAGGTCGCCCGCGAGTTTGGCCGCAACATCAAGAAATACACAATCCTCGTCACCAAGTCGACTGTCCCGGTGGGTACCGCCCGCAAGGTCAAGGAGGCAATTCTCGAGGAGCTTGACCGCCGTGGTGTCGACATCCCCTTCGATGTCGCCTCCAACCCCGAGTTCCTCAAGGAGGGAGCGGCCATAAAGGACTTCATGTCGCCCGACCGAGTTGTGGTCGGCACCGAGAGCAAGAAGGCCGAAGAGGTGATGGGCCGTCTCTACCATCCGTTCCTGATTCAGAACTTCCGCGTGATTTTCATGGACATACCCTCGGCGGAAATGACAAAATACGCGGCTAACGCTATGCTGGCGACCCGTATCTCATTCATGAACGACATCGCCAACCTCTGCGAGCTGGTGGGCGCAAACGTCGACAGCGTTCGCGCCGGTATCGGGTCGGATGTCCGCATCGGCAAGAAATTCCTTTACGCGGGCTGCGGCTATGGCGGAAGTTGCTTCCCCAAGGATGTCAAGGCTCTCGCCCACACCGGCCAGGAGCATGGCTACCATCTTGAGGTAATCGAGGCTGTCGAGCGTGTCAACGAACGCCAGAAGCAGATTGTGTTTGACAAGATTTCAAGCTTTGCTGGAGACCTCAAGGGGAAGACCGTGGCCATCCTCGGCCTGGCCTTCAAGCCTGAGACCGACGACATGCGCGAGGCCCCTGCGCTTGTGGTGATTGACAAGCTGCTTGAGGCTGGAGCCACAGTGAGGGTCTTCGACCCCATTGCGATGGATGAGTGCCGCCGCCGCATCGGCGACAAGGTCACCTATTGCCGCGACCTCTACGACGCGGCCGACGGTGCCGACGTGCTGGCGTTGCTTACCGAGTGGCGACAGTTCCGCATGCCCGCATGGAATGTCATCAAGAAAGCCATGCGCGGCAACCTTGTGGTCGATGGCCGCAACATCTACAACCGCGCCGAGCTTGAGGAGCAGGGATTTGTCTACACCCGCATCGGCGAGCGCTGATTCCACCATACAGAAAAACATCTTTCATCATAAAGGCTGCCGGCCACATATGGCCGGCGGTTTTTTTACACTTGCGCCTGGGTGCCTGGAATTGAATCCATCCCGAGAATCCCACGGTTATGGACACCAATGATAAACAACAGTCCCGCAGGCGGAGTGTGACTCCGAGTGCGGGACTGTCGTGTTTTCGTCTTGTCGTGGGCGACGCTTATTTCAGCGAGCCGGCCTGGATGTCAGACACCTCGATGTCAAAGACGAGGGTCTCGTTCGGGCCGATGAGGTTGCCTGCGCCCTCAAGTCCGTAGGCGAGGTCGCCGGGGATGATGACGGTCATCTTGCCACCTTTGGCGAGCATGGTCAGTGCCTCGTTGAAGCCGGGGATGAATGCCGACGCGGATGCGGTGTAGGGAGCCTCCTTGGTCTCGTCGAACACTGTGCCGTCTACTTTCTTGCCCTTGTAGAAGATTGATACCTTGTCGGTGGGCTGCACTTTCGCGCCGGTTCCGGCGTTCTCGATTTTGTAGACGATGCCGCTGGGAGCCTTGGTGTAACCCTCTTTCAAGGCCTTTTCGGCATATTCCTTACCGGCCTCGATGTTCTTCTTGTTGTCGTCAGACTCGGCGATGCGCTTCTGCTCGATTTCGCGGGCGCGCTCCTGGAGCTTCTGGTATGCGTCCTGGTAAGCTGCGTAATAGGTGTCGGCGCTTGCCAGAGAGTCCTTCTCATAGACCTCCTTGAATGCCTTGTAGACAACCTTGGGGTCGACGGGGTAGCCATAGTTCTGTGATACGGCCATGATGGGCTGGAGGAGCTGGAGGCCGGTCTGCACACCCTGGTAGTATGCCACGCGCGAGGTGTCAGACTCCAGCACGGAGCGGAGGCCTGCAAGGAAGTCATCTTTCTTGAACTTGGCGAGCTCCTCTTCGCTCATCGAGCCTTTCATGCGGGTGAAAGTAGACTGCTGCTGGGCACCGGCGAATTCGCCGAGGGTGGTTGCGAGGGTGTCGGCGAAAGCCTTGTCCTCACTTGATGCCGACGACGAACCCTTGTCGCCGCAGGAGGTGAGTGAGCCGGCAGCGAGGGCGGCCACTCCGAGAGAAATTAAAAGTTTTCTCATCACGTTGTCTTGTAATTGATTTATATTGGATTATTATTCTCTGGTTATTTGACGATGTCGAGCAGGGTGACGGTGAAGTCGAGTGCGGCTCCTGGAGGAATCACGCCTCCGGCCCCGCTCTCTCCATAGCCCAGCGATGCCGGGATGAAAAGCCTGTAAGTGCCTCCCGGCTTCATCATCTGCAGCCCCTCGGAGAACCCTTTGACCACTCCGCTGACCGGCAGGTCGATGGGCTTCTCGGTGGAGTCAAAGATGGTGCCGTCGGCCAGCGCGCCGGTATATGTCACGCGCACCGTTTCGGTCGGGCCGGGTGTGTCACCCTCCCCCTCGGTGATTACCTCGAAGAGCAGGCCCGACGGGGTCTCGATGACCCCCTCGCGGACCTTGTTGGCATCGAGGAAAGCCTGCTGAGACTCGGCCGACGGGGCTTCCGGGGCCGGATACATGCGGTCCATCACCTTGTGGAGGTAGTTGTCGGCCGCTTTCTGGTCCATGCCGAATGTGTCGCCGTCGAGGGCGGCCTGCAACGCGTCAAGGTAGCTTTGCGGGGTGAACGGGAATCCCATCCCGGTCATCGCGTCGAAACGGTCGAAGTTGGCCATCGCGCTTCTCACCCCGGCAAAATAGGGCTGGTCTTCGTGGCGGATTTCGAAGGCGTGGCGCATGCCGTCGACAAACTCTTTCACTGCTGCCACAGAGTCGGCGGGGAAATTCTCCTTAATGTAAGGACCGAGGTAAGAGGCCATCACCGTGGCGTAGGCCCTGTTGATGGAGTCGGTCTCGGCCTGGGTGAACTTCACGTCGGCCTTGCCCGGGGTGTCCTGGCCATCCTGCGCCAACGCCCCGGGGGCGCAGAGGAGCGCTCCCGAGACGATGACCGAGGATATGAGTGTCTTGCAGAGAGGTTTCATAGGAGTGTCCTCCCGGCGTTATTTCTTGTAGACCTTGATAAGCTCCACATCGAAGAGCAGGGTCTGGTTGGGTCCGATGGGTCCGCCGGGGGTTCCTGTGGGCCCGTAGGCGAGCTGCGAGGGGATGAAGAGACGCCATTTGTCACCCTCTTTCATAAGCTGAAGGGCCTCGACCCATCCGGGAATCACCTGTGTGACACCGAAGGTGGCGGGCACGCCGCGGTCTACCGACGAGTCAAACTTGGTGCCGTCGAGCAGGGTGCCGGTGTAGTGTACCTCCACCTGGTCTTCAGGCGCGGGCGACTGGCCATTGCCCTCATGCAGCACCTCATACTGGAGGCCCGAGGGGGTGGTCTTCACCTCGGCGCGGGCGCCGTTCTTCTCAAGAAACGCCTTTCCCTCGGCCTCGTTGGCCTCGCCGATTTTAGCGGCCTGGGCCTTCTGCTCGGCCTCCATGGCGGTGAAGAATTTCTGGATTTCGGCCTTGGCCTCGTCATATGTCATCTTGGGCTGGCTGCCGTTGAACACGGCTGCGACACCGTCGGCGAAGTCGCCCACATTGAGTTGCTGTATACCGGATGCACGGAAATTGTTGCCCATGCTCAAGCCCAGCGCGTAGCTGATGCGGTCTAAGTTTTTTTCGTCCATTGTTTTCAGGTTGTTTATCGACACGGCGGCCGGCAGCCGGAGTCAGGTGTCGGCGGCCAGTGTCATCTTCAATGTGCAAAGTTACTGCAAAATCCGTAACGGCGTTAACAAAATTGTCAAAAAATCCTTAAATAAGATTCTCTCCTTTCGGGATTTGTGGCCGCCGGCGCAGAAACCTGTCTTGTAGACAAAACAACAGATGAGTTTGCCATAAAGTTCCCGCGATGAATTGTCTTTATGTCGCCTCGGGGTGCTGTTTGATGTATTCCTGTATTGCGGTTGCCACAAATTTACCCAGGTTTACCGGTACGGCATTGCCAATCATCTGCTCGATTTCACTTTTGGAGCCAATGAAATTGAAAGACTCAGGAAAAGTTTGTATCATACTTCTCTCTTTGGTTGTCAAAGGCCGTATTCCGTCAAGGGAATCTGTAGGGTCATTTGGATGTAATTTGTATCCACCTGGCAATGGCCTGTTGACACCGCGGATGGTTGGGCTTGGCTCATTCACGCTGAATATCCCGCGTCTGGCATAACTTCGTGGATGCCGGTAGTAAAATTCAAAATCGATTTTATCTCCGAAGTAATCCTTCAGAGTCATTTCTTTTGATGACAGGTGTTCTGACAGGGTGTGTGATATGAAATCGTCAGGCGCTCCAAGCTTGCCAATCAGGAAAAAACGTTTGCGCTTTTGCGGCACTCCACACAATGCTGCGTTCAATATGACCTGGGTCATTCCGTATCCAGCATTTTTGAATATCTCTTTGGCCTGAGACAACTTGTTTGTCCTGGTTATGGTTGAGACATTTTCCATAACAAACCATCTGGGCCTGACAGTGGAGATTATTCTGGCGTATGACAATGTTAGGTCTCCTCGGCCATTGTCCTCGTTTCGGAGGCCTGCGCTACTGAAATCCTGGCATGGAGGTCCCCCAATTATCATGTCAGGATTGAATTGCCTGATATGTGATGATGCCCCAGTCTCGTCAGACAAGTCAATTGAGTGAACAGGATGGTCAAAGTTCATCGTGTACACCCATACCGCAGCCGGCCAATTGTCATAAGCGGCCACCACCTCCATTCCGGCCTGGGAAAAACCTAAGCTAAGGCCTCCGCAGCCGCTGAATAAATCTACTACTTTCATCACTCAAACAAATCCGGGCTGTTGACAATTACTGCGTCAAAACGTCGTTCAGGGCTGAGCAGGTTCTGACCTCCTCCGAGGATGATGTTTTTTATTTCATTCTTGGATATTCTCGGATGTGACAGCTCTGCGCAGTTGAGGAACTCATATGTCTGTATCCCGCTTAAAGCATACGCCTTGTCATTGGCAATGTTGTATGAATGTAGCCTGACAATACGCCGGTAGTCAAATTGGCCGTAGACAGACACATAGTCGAGCAGCATAAGGTAAATCCATATGATGGCGCGCATTGGGCGGGTGATTCTTTTGCTGTTGTAGCTGTCTTTCCTGTTGCACATCTGTATGACCGCAAGGTTGCTCCATACGAATACGTCAAGGCAGTCTTCCGACAGTATGGACTTGCCGCCTTGTGTTTTCCATACCGGCTGGATTATAAGGGGAGTCTGGTTGCGTTGAAGATACGTGCTGATATTCAGGATTGACTTAAGTATCAGTTGGTAATGAGGCAGTACTTCATCAGGTTCTTCCCAATGATTGATTTTGGGCACAATGCTTAGCATCTCTCGGAGAATCTCTTTCTCGTCGTTTGTGTTGAAGCAATTGCAGATGCTGCACGCGATGAAATTTATTGTTGGCGGTCTGACCACAATTTCGCAGCTGTATTTCTCTTCAGACAAATGCTTGGTAGTTGAGTCGGGCAACGCGGTGAGCTTGATTTCCAATCCGATTAATGCGGAATTGGAAGGGGTTGAGGTGTCGAGCATCACCAGGTCGATTTTTTCACGTTCGCCTGTGTAAAATCGGTCGTATGCCGAGAAACTGGACTCAAAGTTGTAGAACGCGTATTGAGAAAGAGGATCAATGCGAAACAAATCCGTGCCGCTTATGGTCTTGTGTATAACGTTGTTTTCGCTATCGGTGCAAAGATACACCGGCATAACTCCTTTATGGCTCATATATGCCACCAATGATGCCGGGAATGAACTGTTGAACTGGTTTTTACCCCAATAATATTCCTGGCTGTAATCTCTGCTGGAATTATTGTGGTCTTGCCCGAATAGCCCGGGTTCATTTCTTTTTGCGTTCATAATCATCGTTGCATTCGTTATAGACATACAAAGTTACGAAAAATTGGGATAACCCCAACTGTTGTGGTGTTGATTTTGGCGGGGATGTTTTGGGATTTGAAATATTTGGTGTAAATTTGTGAAATCGAAACATAGGTATGTGTTAAAACGACTTCATAAACCGACAACGACATGCGAGCAAAATATAAGAGAGTGCTGCTGAAGCTCAGCGGCGAGTCACTGATGGGTGCCCAGCATTACGGCATCGATCCCATACGCCTGGATGAATACGCGGCCCAGATAAAGGCCGTGGTGGAGACAGGTGTGCAGGTGGCCATCGTCATCGGCGGGGGCAACATCTTCCGCGGGATGCAGGGCGCAGCCAAGGGCTTCGACCGCGTGAAAGGTGACCAGATGGGAATGCTGGCCACCGTCATCAACTCGCTGGCCCTCTCCTCCGCCTTGGAGGCGAAGGGGCAGAAAGCCCAGGTGTTCACGGCCATCGCCATGCACCCCATAGGCAACCATTACAGCAAGTGGCGCGCCATTGAGGCGATGGAGCGCGGCGAAGTGGCGATCCTCTCGGGAGGGACGGGAAACCCGTTCTTCACCACCGACACCGGAGCCGCCCTGCGCGGCGTGGAGGTGGAGGCCGAGGTTATGCTCAAAGGCACTCGCGTCGACGGCATATACACCGCCGACCCGGAGAAAGACCCCACCGCGACCAAGTTCTCGGAAATCACCTATGACGAGGTCTACACCCGTGGTCTCAAGGTGATGGACCTTACCGCCACCGCCCTCTGCAAGGAGAACCACCTGCCGATCATCGTCTTCGATATGGACACTGTAGGCAACCTCGGCAAGGTCCTTTCAGGCGAACCCATCGGCACCCTTGTCTATTGAACCTCAGAATACAAACTTTAAACGCTATACAACCCCATGACTGACCCAAAGACATACCTTGGCCCGGCCGAGGAGAAAATGGAGATGGCTGTGATTTATCTCGACGAGACCCTGGCCCGCATCCGCGCCGGGAAAGCCAACCCCAAGATTCTTGAGGGAATCCGTGTCGAATACTACGGCTCGGCGGCTCCCATCTCGAACGTAGCCAACATCTCGGTGCCCGACGCGCGCACCATCGCCATCACCCCCTGGGAGAAATCGATGTTCAAGGAAATCGAGAAGGCCATCATCAACTCCGAGCTGGGCATCATGCCTGAGAACAACGGCGAGATCATCCGCCTTTCGATTCCACCGCTGACCGAAGACCGCCGCAAGCAGCTCGTGAAGCAGTCGAAGGCCGAGGCCGAAGACGCGAAAGTGTCGGTGCGCAACGCCCGCCGCGACGCCATCGATGGCCTGAAAAAAGCCATCAAGCAGGGTATGCCCGAGGATGTCGAGAAAGACGCCGAGGCTACCGCCCAGAAGCTCCACGACAAGTTCATCAAGAAAATCGATGACCTTTTCGCTGCCAAGGAGAAAGAAATCCTGACCGTCTGACGGTCAAAAGTGGGGGGAGGGCGGCTGGCCCATCCTCCGAAATCGATTTACCGACATGCAGACCGTACTGTTCCACGAGACTATTTTCGGCCCGATACACTCCCGTCGTCTGGGGACATCGCTTGGTGTCAACCTAACCCCCGATGACGGGAAAATCTGTTCGTTCGACTGCCTGTATTGCGAGGCCGGGTTCAACGCCCAAGGCCCCGGCACCACCGGTTTCGCCCCCCGGGCGGAGGTGGCGCGGATGCTTGAGGAGAAGTTGCGCGGCATGAAAGAACGAGGAGAAAAGCTCGATGTCATCACCTTCTCGGGCAACGGAGAACCTACGCTCCACCCCGATTTCCCCGCAGTGGCAGGGGATGTCATGGCCCTGCGCGACCGGTTCTACCCCGAGGCGAAGGTGAGCGTGCTGACCAACTCCACCCGCCTGGCCGACCCCGCTGTCGCCGAGGCGTTGAAGAGGGTCGACAACAACATCCTGAAGCTTGATTCGGCCATTGACTCCACCATCCGTGTGCTTGACCGGCCCAATGCCCCCGGTTTTACCGCCGACAAGGTGATAGGGCAGCTAAGTCAGTTTGCCGGCACAGGCATCATACAGACAATGATGCTGCGAGGGGAGTGGGAAGGCCACACGGTCGACAACACCACCCCCGAGGAGGTGGCCGCGCTGGTGGAGGCATACCGGGCCATCTCTCCGCGCGAGATAATGCTCTACTCGATTGACAGGCCTACCCCGGCCCGCATGCTCGAGAAAATCCCTCCGGAGGAGCTGGCCGAAATCGGCCGGAGGATAGAGGCCGAGACCGGAATACCGGTGCAGGTCAACTGAAATACACAACCCGTCAACCCCTATGGTGAAACTCGCTCCGGGCGACAAGGTGGCAATCCTCTCCCCGGCTTCAATGATAAATCCCGCGTATGTCGAGGGGGCTGTGGCCACCCTGCGGCAGTGGGGATTGCGTCCCGAGGTCATGCCACACACGTTGGGACAGAGCGGATCGTTCAGCGCCACGGCCACCGACCGCCTCGCCGATTTCAGGATGGCCCTGCTCGACGACGATGTCAAGGCGATTATATGCAGCCGAGGTGGTTACGGATGCATTCACCTGCTGCCTGAACTTGACCGCGTGATGTCTTCGGGCGAGGTGGCCCCGAAATGGCTTGTGGGATTCAGCGATGTCTCCGCCCTGCATGCCCTCTGGGGAAGGCACCGATGGCCCTCGGTGCATGCCTCGATGACAAAGCATCTTGCCCTCGCCGGGCCTGACAACAGCCTCAACCAGAGATTGCTCTCGATTTTGCGCGGAGAAAAGCTCCGGCTTGATTTACCCACAGGATTCTCCGGCGTGGAGGCCGGAAGGCTGAGCCGCGAGGGTGTGTGCCGCGGTATGGTCGTGGGTGGCAACCTTGCAGTGCTTGGCGGCCTGGTAGGCACCCCGTTCAACCCGATAAGGCCCGGCACGATACTGCTGATTGAGGATATCGCCGAACCGATCTACAAGGTGGAGCGTATCCTCTGGCAGCTCCGCATGGCCGGAATTTTCGACAGCCTCGCCGGGCTGATTGTGGGGCAGTTCACCGACTATCGCGCCCCGTCGGCCGACCATGCCGACATGTACGCGATGATCAATGCTTTCCTCTCACAGGGGGGAGGAAACGCCGCTTTCCCGGTGGCGATGGATGTCCCGGTGGGGCATGTCGACACCAATCACCCTGTCATCCTAAACCTTGCGGCGGAGCTTGAGGTAGGCGAAGGCTCCGCGACACTCCGGTATCATTGAAAACCAGTCGTGACCGTAAAAAACGAGTATGTGTGTGATGAATACCTCTGATTATGACAAAAGGGAAACACCCCTTTTCTCGGTGATAACCGTCACCTACAATGCCGAGAAAGAGCTTCCTGCCACCTTGAAAAGTGTCAGGGAGCAGACATTCGACAGCTACGAGCATCTGATTGTCGACGGCGCGTCGTCTGACGGCACTCTGAGGATTGCCAAGGAAGGCGCTCCTGACTCGCAGACGCTTGTCTCCTCGCCCGACCATGGGCTGTATGACGCGATGAACAAGGGGCTCGACCTCGCCACAGGCGACTACGTCGTGTTTCTCAACGCCGGCGACGCGTTCCATTCGCGCGACACGCTCAGCCTGCTGGCCCGGAAGATTCTCGACAACGATTTCCCCGGGGTGGTCTACGGGCAGACCGACCTTGTGGACTCCTCGCGCCGCCGTGTCGCCGGCCGACATCTCGAAGCCCCCTCGCAGCTCTCCTACGACAGCTTCAAGGAGGGGATGGTGGTCTGCCACCAGGCATTCGTCGTGTTGCGGCGCATCGCAGGGTATTTCGATACAAGCTACCGATTCTCGGCCGATTACGAATGGTGTATCAGGGTGTTGCAGCATTCGCGCAACAACTGTTACGTCGACAGCGTGCTTGTCGACTACCTTATGGAGGGTATGACCACGCGCAACCGCCGGGCGTCGCTGGCCGAACGATTCAAGATAATGTGTCATTATTACGGCACACTGCCCACAATATGGCGTCATCTGGGCTTCCTCCCCAGATTCCTGCGCCGCCGCAAGCTTGAGAAAGAATTTTCGGCCTCTGCCGGGGCCTCATCTTCGGAATAAGAAATGACGATACTCAACACCACATTCATTGTCGCCGACCACCTGATGGAGCTGTTCCTCGCGTGGGCGCGGCAAGCATATATGCCAGCCCTGCGCGACGCAGGGATTTTCACCGCCCCCACGATGGCCAAGGTTCTTGCCAAAGTTGAGCCGGGGGCCACATCAATTGCCATCCAGGCCCGTTGCCACGCACTGGAAGAGGCAACAAGGTGGCATGACGAGACCGCCGCGCTGCTCAAGGATGACCTGACAGCCCGTTTCGGCCAGCAGGTATTGTTTTTCACCACCTACATGGAGGTGGTGGAATGAGCGACGAGAGGGTCATAATCGGCATCGACCCCGGCACGAACGTGATGGGTTACGGCATACTGGGGGTCAACGGCAAGACACCACGCCTTGTGGCGATGGGGGTCATAAAGCTGTCGAAATTCGACAGCCACTACCTGCGCCTGAGGCGCATCCATGAGAGGGTGCTTGGCCTTGTCGAGCAGTATCTCCCCGACGAGATGGCGATCGAGGCCCCTTTCTTCGGCAAGAACGTGCAGTCGATGCTGAAACTCGGACGTGCCCAGGGGGTGGCGATGGCCGCCGCCCTTGTGCGCGACATACCCATCACCGAATATGAGCCGCGCAAGATAAAGATGGCCATCACCGGCAGCGGGGCTGCATCCAAGGAGCAGGTGCAGGAGATGTTGCGGCGCATCCTGTCGATACCGCGCGAGCAGCTGCTGCCCGAGCTTGACGCGACCGATGCCCTCGCCGCCGCCCTCTGCCATTTCTACGAGACCTCCAAACCGGTCTCTTCCTCATCGGCAAAATCCTGGAAAGCTTTCATCGCGGCCAATCCCTCCAGGGTCAAGAAATAGACGGAAACAAGCCTGGCTGACAGTTTGAGTGCTGCCAGCCAGGATATGCGTTGATGTCTCAGGTCTTCAACAATATATGGTCATCAATAATATATGATGGAACGCTCTTCGGTACGCGGTTCCCAATCTTCTCCATTCTGAGTGAGACGTTCTACCCGTTTTGTCCAGTTTCCATTGGAGTCTTTTCCTGAATTGTAGTTGAAATTGTGTGTGTCGACCGATCCGTCGGGGTATGAGCGGGTCACCTTTGCCACATCACCCTCAGGGGTGTATTCCATCCTGTAAACGATACCACCCTCAGCGTCGTAGTTGGGCTGGTATGTCACCGAGGCCACACGGCCTGAGTTGTCATACTCGTATGTGTAGTTGATGTCCTGGAACAGGATGCGGGAGATACGTCCCTCGGAGTCGCGTGAAATCGACGTGGGATATTCGATTTCCTCGTCGCATTCGTCGACAACCATAGTGAATGACTCGAGTCTGCCTCGGTCGTCATTCTTAAGGTCTTTGGCGGAGCCGTTTTCGACAGCCCATCCAAGTTCGTTGATGTACCCGTCGGTGTCAAATCCGATTCGTGACATGCCGAGCATGTAGATGGGAGCGTCGGCATATTTGACGTTGCCGTTAAATCCTATGCTCTGGGCATCGGTCATCACCGTCGCGTTGTCTGCCGGCTGGGCCTCGGCGGAATTGTTTGAGCTGCTGCAAGCGGCCAGCAAGAACACTGCCGCGATACTTGAAATCATTTTTTTCATAAGTGTGTAGGATTGGTTTATGTGGATGTTTTGCCGGGATGGGATGCTTGGTTATGCTTCCCGGCGGTTATGATTGTGTCGGTGGAAGCAGGAGGTAAGGTCAGGTCATTTGTCTTGCGCGTCGCCCTGGCGTAGTAGGGATGCCAGGCGGGCCACCCCCTGGGTGGCTGGCAGGGGGATGACGGTGACCCCGGCGGGCACGGAGGCAGGGTTGGGGTCGATATAGTAGACCGGGACACCGGGGCGCACGTAATGGAGCAGCCCGGCGGCGGGATAGACATTCAGCGATGTGCCTATGACCACGAAGATGTCAGCCTCCCAGACAAGCTCCACGGCAGGCTCGATGTTGGGGACTGCCTCCTGGAAGAACACGATATGGGGGCGCACATGGTGGCCGTCGATTACCGTGTCGGGTGTGGTCTCGAAAAAGGGGCCTGACGGATGCAGCTCGTAGACCTTGGTCTCGTCGTCGAGCGCGCGCACCTTCATCAGCTCGCCATGGAGGTGGAGTATGTGTTTCGAGCCGGCTTTCTCATGGAGGTTGTCGACATTCTGGGTGATGATGTAGACATCATAGTCCTTTTCGAGGTCGACAAGGCCGAGATGCCCGGCGTTGGGGAGCGCGTCGATGAGTTGCCGGCGGCGGTCGTTATAGAACTTGTGGATAAGTCCGGGATTGCGGCGGAAGCCGTCGGCCGAGGCCACTTCCATCACATCATAGTTTTCCCATAGCCCGTCAGCGTCGCGGAAGGTCTTTATGCCGCTCTCGGCGCTTATGCCCGCGCCGGTTGAGATTACTAATTTCTTTTTCATGATGGTCAGAAGGTATGTAGTGGATATTATAACGCCTGCGGGTCAGCGATAGTTGGCTTGTCCGCCGATGGTGCATGCCAGGTAGAAGAAACAGAGGTGGCTGAGCAGCAGAAGCGCGAGTATGATCCAGCACATCAGCGTGCGTCGGCCGTAACACTGCCAGGCCAGCATGGCTGACGCGATGGTGTAGAGGGGATAAAACCATGTCAGTCCCTCTATGGTCATGTCGCCGGAGGCCAGCAGGTTGCCCATAAGGGGGAATGACACGCCCGGAAGCGCGCAGAGGATTATGATGGCCAGCATCCACAGGGGGACACGTCTGCCGGTGTTGGTGTTTTCTTCCATTGTGGTCAGAGGATTGTGGCAAATGGCGGTTCAGAGGCCGGCGCGGTAGGCGCGTACTGTCTCGCGGATGCCGTCGCGCAGAGAGAATCTGGTCTTGAATCCGAAGTCGCGTTGGGCCGCCGAGACATCGGCGTTCCAGTTGCGTTGCTTCATTATCTTGAATTTGTCGCGGTTGAGGGTCGACGGCTTGGCCCGGAAATGGCCGATTTTCTCGGCGGCATATGATGCCACCCATGTCAGCCATAACGGCAGCCTTACGGGTATGACCCATTTCGTGCCAAGCTCCTCGGCGACAATCCTGCGGAATTCCTTCTGGGTGTATGACCGCTCCTCGGAGATGATGTATTTCTTACCCTCCACGCCGGCGGCCAGCGCGTCAAACATGGCGTCGACCAGGTCGTCGACATAGATGAATGTCAGCATCTGGGGCCTGAAGCCGACCCCGAAGTCAAAGTGGGAGTCGATTGACTTCACCATCATCAGGTAATCCTTCTCGTGTGGTCCATAGACCCCTGTCGGGCGGAATATTATGTAGGGTATGCCCCCCTGGAACTCGAGATACTGCTCGGCCTTGACCTTCGACAGGCCGTATCGGGTGTTGGGATTGGGTATCGATGACTCGTCGAGGGGGGTGTAATTCTTTTCGTCGCCGGGGCCGAGCGCAGACAGCGAACTCATGAACAGCAGCCGCGACGGCACCCTGGATGTCTTTTTCAGCGTCTCCACAAACCGGCGCAGATACTCGTAGTTGACCAGGTTGAACTCGGGGAAGGTCGCCGCCTTGGTGGCCCCGAGATTGTAGATGATGTAATCCCAAGGCTCGCTTTCAGAGAGGGCCGACTCGAGCTGCGACGGGTCATCGTAGTCGAGAACGAGAAACCGCAGTGACGGGTCGGTCAGGTGGCGGCGCGATGTCGACTCCCTGACGGCGGCGGTGACCTCCATCCCGCGGGCTATCCCCGCTCGGCAGATGAATCCGCCGATGAATCCCCCCGCCCCGACCACGAGGAGCCGCTTTCCGGCGAGTGTGGCGGGAGAGGACACGGTCTGCATGGATGTTTTTTCTGTCTCTTTCATTGCCTGTTGTATTCTTCGATTGCCCGGGTGTATGTCGCCATTGTCCCGGCGGCCATATTGTCATCGTTGAAACGCCTGACAAACTCGCGGCCTTCACGGGCTATTTTCTCCCGTGTGGCCGGATAGTTGATCATCTCCTTGATGGTGTTTAGCCATTCCTCCACATCGTCGGGGTCAACGGCGGGAGCCGACGGGCCGGCTGCCTCCTCGAGGCAGGAGCCGGTGGCCACCACAACGGGGGTGCCGACGCTGAGGCTTTCGATGACAGGTATGCCGAAACCCTCGTAACGTGAAGTGTATGACGAGCAGAATGCCCCGGCATATAGGGCCGGCAGGTCTGCGAAATCGGCGTTCTCGATGAATTTCACACGCGACTCGATGGAGTAGGCCGAGATATATCCGTCGAGGACCTTGGCGTAGGGGGTGCGGCGCCCTATCAGCACGAGGTCGAACTCGTCGGGCAGTCCGCGTATTCCCCTGACGGCCATCGCCTGGTTTTTGCGTGTCTCCACCGTCCCCACCGATATTATGTATGGGTTGTCGAGGCCGTATTTCTTTTTCACACGGTCGATTTCCTCGGGCGCGGGTGTCTGGTGAAACTGGGTGTGGCAGCCTTGATAGACCACATCTATCCGCTCTTCTGGGATACCGTAGAACTCGATGATGTCTTTTTTCGTGCGCTCCGAGATGGCGATGATTCTCGTCGCCTCCTGGGCCGACCGGTTGAATTTGAGGTCGTATATTTTGCGGTCTATGAAGTGGTAACACTCGGGAAACCTCCTGAAAATCACGTCATGGATGGTCAGCACGGTTGGGCCGTCGAAGCCGCCGATGTTGAAAGGCAGCTCCCCCGACAGGCCGTGGTAGAGGTCTACCCCGTCGCGGGCGAGGCATGAGGTTATCCCCCCCGAACGCCATATGCTCCCCATGGCGCGTCCGATGGCCGACGCGGGGGTGACCACATCGACGTTGCGGTGGCCGAGGATTCCCTTCAGTCGGGGATTGGGCCTCATCGCGGGGGCATAGAGCAGATACTTGTTGTCGGGGTATTTAGCGGCGAGAACCTCTGTCAGGAGGCGGGAGTAATTGCCAAGCCCTGTGTTGTTCTCGATGGCGCGTTTCCCGTCGAAACCGATGATCATAGGTTGACTGGTGGAGTGGTGATGGTGTTGAATCAGGGGTTCTGCAGCGGGATGTTGCGGTAGATTGAGTTGTCGAGTGAGATGAGGGTCTCGGTGCCGGTGACTCCGGGAATCATCTGTATCTTCTTGTTGAGCAGCTCCATGAGATGCTCGTTGTCGCGCACGAATAGCTTGATCAACATCGTGTAGGGGCCTGTGGTGAAATGGCATTCTATGACCTCGGGAATCTTGTCAAGCTCGGGCACGACATCCTTGTACATTGCGCCGCGCTCGAGGTTTACGCCGATGTATGTGCAGGTGGAGTAACCGAGCAGCTTGGGGTTTACCGTATAGCCCGAGCCTGTGATGATGCCAAGCTCGATCATACGCTGGATTCGCTGGTGTATGGCAGCGCGTGACACTCCGCACTCCAGGGCGATGTCTTTCGACGGGATGCGGGCGTTATGCATTATGATCGACAGGATATGCCGGTCAAGGTTGTCGATAGAAGCGATTTTGTCCATATGTAGTAAGATAGAGTTGTTTGTGCAATATTTTCATAATTTCTGCAAAATTACAAAATAAATCCGGAATTCCTGGCATTTTGCCATCAAAAGCCATCTACCACCCTGTTGATGTCGTGTGAGGCCGTCTCTGTGGCGGTGTGAGACGGGCGAAAATGGCCCTTTTTCAACGGATGCTGTCCATTATGGCCGAGGCCGCTTTGGCCGGGGCGTCGGAGAGGGTGAGCTTGGATTTCATGCGGCTGTATCCTTCGAGCATCTTGTCGCGGCCTGGGCTGCCGGGCAGTATGCGGCGCAGCGAGTCGGACAGTTCGTCGGGATTGCAGTGGTGCATAAGCAGTTCGGGCACAATCTCGTTGGCATACCTCTGGCCGTCAAGTCCGTTGGCTATGAGGTTGGGGAGGGTGACATGGGGGCATTTCAACACATGGCTCATGATATTGTAAAACAGCTTGGAGCCGGACGAACGGTAGCACACCACCTGCGGTGTGCCGAGCAGGGCGCATTCGAGGGTGGCGGTGCCGGAGGTGACAAACGCGGCTGTGGATAGCGCCATCAGCGGGAATGTGGAGCCGGAGATGACTGGCATGTGCTGCAGGCCGGGGATTTCGAGCGAGCGGTAGAAATCCCTGGGGATGGTCGGCGCGGCGGCAACCACCGGCTGGAGGGAGGGGAACCGCAGGGCGGCCTCCACCATCACCGGCAGGTTGCCTTTGATTTCTCCACGGCGGCTCCCCGGGACGAGGGCGAGCAGCGGACGGTTGGGGTCGAGTCCGTGGAGCAGGTTGAACTCGGCGCGCGACGGCATCGACCCCTTTTTGCGTTCAACCTCGGCCACTGACGGGTTGCCGACATACTCCACGTCAAGCCCTTTGCCGCTGAAGTAGCTGACCTCGAAGGGGAGTATGGATAGGATTTTGTCGCAATAGCGGCGCATCTCTTTGACGCGCCACTCCTTCCAGGCCCAAACTTTGGGCGAGATGTAGAAAAACACCGGTATGCCGAGTGTCTTGGCGTGGCGGGCGAGCTTGAGGTTGAATGACGGGTAGTCTATGAGTATGAGCGCGTCGGGACGCGTGGCTGTAATGGCCTCTTTAGCCTGCCTGAGAATCCGGGCGATGGAGGGAAGATGGCGCAGCACCTCGGCGAAACCCATGTAGGCCATCTCGCTGTAATGCACCAGTGGAGGGCGGCCCGTTTCTCGGGCCATAAGGTCTCCTCCGAGGAATGTGATTTCTGCCCCGGGTGACTGGCGGCGTAGCTCGGCTACGAGGTCGGCTCCGTGGAGGTCGCCTGAGGCCTCCCCGGCTGATATGAAGAATCTTTGGTTGCGTTCGCTCATGTCTGTGTCTTGATTGGTTTGCCCGGGTCAGTGGGTCTCGCAAGCCGGAAGGATGTCTCCGGCGTTGAACTCCATCAGCAACGGCAGGTTGTCCCAGGTGCATGCGTCGGTCTCGAAGATTGAACCGTTGTCTGTCCCCACGGTCCACTCCGCCGGAAGCTCGTCGCAGGCGCGGCGGTAGGCGGCCAGGTTGGGGTCTTCGGCTTCCGGGATGCCGTCAGTGGGGTAGACGGCGATGACAGCCGTCGCTCGTGAGGGGAGTCCGGAGGTGATCGCCGGGTCGGCCGTCAGCTTCTCTTCCAGCTGGCGGCATTCCCCGCAGTCGGGGTCGAAAAGCAATAGCCATACACGCGCGTCGGGCTGCAGGGCGCGCAGCTCGGTGTGGAGGGTTGTCGGCCGTCCGTCGCGCGTGGTGAAGCTGAAATCCGTTTTCGGGGTTCCCCCCCGGGTTGTGGCGGCGGAAATCGTCGCCAGGGCCAGGGTGGCGGCAAGTCTGGTCAGGAATTTCATCTGCTGTTGTTTTGGTCTATGGTCAGATGTCGAGTCTCAGCCCCTCGTTGGCGAGGATGGTCTCTGGGAAAATCGCCCTGGCCTGCTCGAGGTGTTGGCTCTCATCTTTGTATGCTTTGGAATAATGCCCGATGACCAGCCGTTTCGCCTCGGCTGCGAGGGCTATGCGGGCCGCCTGCGACGCGGTGGAGTGGAATCGTTCGCGTGCCTTGGCCGTGGCGTCGTCGGCATATGTGGCCTCATGGTAGAGGAGGTCGACCCCCTTGACGACATCGGCCAGGGTGCGGTCGAAAAGCGTGTCGGAGCAATAGGCGTAGCTTGCCGAGGGGTCGGCGTCGCGGGTCAGGCGTGAGTTTGCTATCACCTGCCCGTCGGGGGTGATGAAGTCGGCGCCATCCTTGATATCCTTCATCCGGGCCACCGGCACGTTGAAGAATTTCACCGCGTCGGCTATTATGTGGCGCTGTTTTGGTTTCTCGCGCATCAGGAAGCCGACGGTGGGCACCCGGTGGTGGAGCGGAAACGCCTCGACGATGAGGCTTTTGGTCTCAACGGCGGTCTGGCGCACAGTAGGGTCGAGGATGTTGAACTGCAGGTCGAACGACCGCTCGCGGCAGAAGAAATCCACCATCTTGCTGAAAATCTCCGCTCCCTCCTCGAAGGTGTGGACCGTCAGTGTGCCACCCATCTGATGTAGGGAGAGGGTGGATAGCAGTCCTGGCAGGCCAAGGCAATGGTCGCCGTGGAGGTGGGATATGAAGATGTGGCGCAGACGGGTGAAATTGAGCCCCTGCATCATTATGCTGCGTTGCGCGCCCTCCCCGCAGTCAATCATCAGCAGTTCGCGGTTGTGCTCCACGACCTGGCACGCGGGCAGGTGGCGGCGCGAGGGTGTGGCCGAGCCACATCCCAATATGTTCAATGTCAGATTGCTTTTTCCTGCCATTATTGTCTTTGTCGTTGGTACACTGGTCTTTTTCGTCGCTTCAGGGGCAGAGATGCTCACTGGCGAGTGGTGGAGGATAGGTAGCGGTCTACCGCTGCCGGGTCGGCCAATGCCTCGCCCAGGGTCATCGGCACTTGCATGGTGGTTGTCACCCGCGAGCCGGGAATCACTGCTTTCAGGATTTCCTCGGGGGCGGGGGGCTGGCTGAGGCGCCGGTACTCGTCGTAGGTGTAAGTGGTGAATACGGTCTGGGGGCCTACTCCCACAGGGCTGAGCAGCCAGCCGCTCTCGAGCTGCACCGGGGCGGCGTTCTCAGGGATGTCGGATGGGGCCGGATAGCTCAGCAGCGTGCCGTCAGCGTTTAACTTGACAGGCACGTTACGCAGGAAGTCGCCCGATGTCTTGTACAGTATGGCTTTCGGCATCACCGCGACAGGGCCATGAGAGAGCGACGGTCTGAGGTTGTTGACATCGATTTTGAGCTGGCCCTCCTGTTGATTGCCGCCCGACGCGGTTTGCTCCTCCGTCGGCGGCACGGTGGCGCGGCGGGAGGCACATCCGGCTGTCAGGGCCATTGTGGCTGCCGCAGCCAGAAGGTATGTGAAGAAAAGTCTCATTTCTGTCAGTGGTCTGTTGTGTTTAAGACTGATAATCCCGGCCAAAGTTTAAACACCTTGGCCGGGAGTTGGTTCTCGCGTGGGGTTGATGCGGTCAGGCCGGGCCTGACCGTCCCGCGGCGGCTGTCAGCCGTATGTCGGTCAGCGTACCACCTTGGCCGATGACACCGAGCCGTCGGCGAGGGTCACTTTCACCAGCGTGATTCCAGCCGGGAGGTTGGCGAGGGGTGCGCCGGCACGGGTGCCGTCAATCTGGATGTCGAACGCGACACGGCGGCCGTCGAGGGTGAACGCCTCCACCGACGCGATGTCGGAGGAAGCGGCCACTGAAAGTACGCCGTTGGCGCGGTCGGCGATGACGATGGTCTCGGCCTGGGTGTCGGCGAGGTTCTCGTCGATGCCTGAGAATCCGGTGCCGATCTTGAAGTTGAGTGACGCGAGTGTCTGAATGTAATATCCTGACACGTAGCCGAAAATGGCATTGTAGAAGTCGCCGGCGGCGGCGTCTGGCATGCTTCCGCTGACAATGCTTGTGGCGGTCTGGTTGGCATCAAGGAAATAAGTCTCCGGAGAGTTGAGCGTGTGGGCTACCGAGCCGTTATCTCTGCAGATGTACACGGTCAGGGGAGCGGCCCAGTAGCCTTCCGTGACCTTGAGGCCGCAGTTGAACTCAAGGTCGTTGGCGTCGGCATTGCCCTGGTCGCCGGCCATGGTGAAGGTGGTGCATGAGGCTTTGAGCGATTTGGGCGCATCCTTGACGGTCACGGGGATGTAGTCGAGGATGGCTCCGGTGCTCATCGACACGATGCCGAGGTATGCCGAGCCTGAGAAGGAGGAAGAGCCGCTTAGGGGGTAGAGGTTGGCTATGGTCTCCACATCACGGGATTCGCCCGGAAGCAGGTTCGCGGCATATGAGTCTGCCATGCCTTTGATGTCTGCCATACCGTTGGATATGGTGAAAATCACGGGGGCCACGCCGTCATAAATCTCTGCCTCCCCGTTGTTCTCGAGGCAGTATGACACCTTTATGGGATATCCAAAGTATATCGACGAGATGGCAGACAGGTCATAACCTTCGATTTCGCTGCCTGACAAGTTGGAGACTGATGAGATGTTGCCGTTTGAGATGGTGGCGTTGACAAAATCCACACAGGAGATGTCATGGCTGACGGCGGTCCATTCCCCGTTGGGATAGTCGCGGGTCACCAGGTACATGCGGTAGTTGCCTGATGTCAGCCCGTCAGGGATGGAGAGGGGGAAGGAGGCGTAGCCCTCGTACATCGAGAGGGAGATTCCGCTCCCGTATCCTGCTATGGTCTCTTTTCCGGAGGCAATGTTGACGGCTTTGATGCCGAACTCCACATTTACTGTCTCGCCGGAAGCGTTGTAGCAGAACACGCCCATTGAGGATGCCTGGTCGGAGCTGAGGCTTATCCCTTTGTTGCCATACTTCGAGCCGGTGAGGTTGCCGGTGAGGGTGATTGGCGAGGTCGCCGGCAGGTCGATGGTGGGGGAGCCGGGGGCAGTCATGTTCAGCACGATTTCCTGGTCGAAGTTGAAGCCGCCGGCATTGCCGCCGATTCCCTGTCCCTCGGGGGTGAGGGCGGTGAGCTTGAAGTAGCCGTCATATGTGCCGCCCCATCCCCAGTTGAAATGGAAGAAGCCGTCAGATGAATATCCGTCGCAGACGAATGCGTGGCCTCCCTGGATGTTGTCGGCTCCGGCGTAATATACCGGGCCGACGGTCTTGAGGTTCTCGTAGATGAGGTATTCCCACTCGGCCAGGGGGAAGTTCTGTCGGTTGAGCATCGTCGCCTTCTCGTTGTAGCCGAAGTACTGCTTCAGTCCGGCAAGCATCGTGGGTGACTGCGCGCCTGACGCCTCGGGGCTGTAAGACATCTCTGAGGCGTAGCCGACAGCCTGCATCAGGAACGCCACCGCGTCGCGCTGGGTGGTGTTGTATGTGCCGGTGTAGCTGTCGAGCATGTTGTCCCAGTCAAACGGTTTCCCGTCGAGGCTGAGGGTGCGGGTGGTCTTGTTGTCGGTGTAAGTGATGGTTCCGGTTCCGGCCGGGGGGTAGTTGTGGTATTTCATCACCTGGGCGGCCGCTGTGGCGACGCATCCGGTCATGGACTTTGAACCGTTGACCACGGGGCAGGAGTAGTTGTATGGGGAGTCCTGGTTCCAGCGGGTGGAGACCATGGGGGCAATCGGGGCCTTTGTCGTCTCGGCCTTGCGTGACGGCAGGGTGATGTAGAGGCCGCTACCGCTTTCAGGCTGGGCCATCACATAGTCGATCTGGCGGGAGTATTCCGACAGCCACCATTCCATCTGGGGAGGCAGCTCGCCATCGGCGCAGCCGTCGATGTAGCCCAGCACCGGAGCGACACGGTCGTCGGCCGGCACCACCAGGGCGTTGCCGTCGGAGGCGAAGAGATAGACCGTGGCGGCGTTGTCGGGGTTGAGGAGAACACGCTTTATCTCCATGGCCGCGGCGTTGGCAGGGGCCTTCTGCATACCGTTGATTGGTTGTGACACAGCGCGCGACAGGGCTTCCTGTGGCGTGAGATGCTTGGCTGAGAGGCCGCAGGCGGTCAGAGCCGCCAGTGATGACAATAGAAATTTCCTGTACATTTGTTCTCTGTTGTGAGTCTGATTCGGGATATCCCCTGAATGGCCAAAATTAAGCATAATTTATTTAACAAACAATAATGCGTGGCGGTTTTCGCGACGATGAACTTTTTTTGAGGATTATTAGAGAAAAAAATCGTTAATTCTTGTAAAGATGGTGGATATTGATTAATTTTGTCGGATAATAGGAGTCTCCACGGCCAGGGAGCGGGGGCGTTTAAACGCCCTGTGACAACGGTTTGCGAGGCTTACGCAAGATATTCGCTGAAAAAAAGAATAAATCAACCTTAATAACAACACAACTCTAAATTAAAAACACTTATGTGGTTAACATCCTCATCCATAGGTAGGAAGTTGGTCATGTCGCTGACCGGTGCCTTCCTGATCCTATTCGTGACGTTCCATGCGTTGATGAACGGGGTGGCGATTTTCTGGCCGACCGCCTACAACGTCATCTGTGAGTTTCTTGGCGCCAACTGGTATGCGCTCGTAGGCTCGCTTGTGCTCGCCCTCGGGTTCATCCTCCACATCTGGTATGCCACCTGGCTGACAATCCAGAACCGCAAGGCCCGTGGCGCAGCCCGCTACGAGGTGACCTCCCGTCCTCCCCAGGTGGAATGGTCGTCGAAGAACATGTACATCCTCGGTCTCGTGGTGCTCGCCTTCCTGGTGCTCCACCTGGTTCACTTCTGGGCCAAGATGCAGCTCGCCGAGATCTGCGGCTTCCAGGCTATGGACAACGGCCAGGCTGTGCCCGCCGCCGCCGGCACCTGGTTCCTGCAGATGACATTCAGCAACATCTGGGTGCTTGTGGTCTACCTGATCGCTTTCGCCGCCCTGTGGTTCCACATGACCCACGGCTTCTGGTCGATGTTCCAGAGCTGCGGATGGAACGGCAAGATCTGGATGTCGCGCCTCAAGACCATCGGCAACGTATGGACCACCCTGGTGATCCTGCTGTTCGCCGCCGAGGCCATCGTGTTCACCGTGCAGGCCCGCAAGGGTGTCTACACCTCATGCCCCGCTCTCCAGGAGCAGTACATGGAGATGATGGCCGCCCACGACGACGCTGTCTTCGCTCCCACCTGCGCCGCCACCGAGTGTGAGCAGGCCGCCGCTTGCGCCGAAACCGAATGCGTCGGTGCCAAATGCGCCAACGCCGAGTGTGGCGACGCTGCCTGTGACCCCGCCGCCTGCACTTGCCCCGAAGGCACCTGCGGCCAGCCCGGTGTCTGCCAGGAGAACAACTGCGCCGGATGCCCCTCCAAAGTGGCCGCCGCCGAGATGACAGTAACCGAAACCGTAACCGAATAAACCACAACTCAGATATGGCAGATCTCAAGAAACTGGAGGGAATGATTGACTCTACCCCCATCATGAAGGACTACGCCGACATCGAGTCGTCGAAGCTTCCCGAATTCCAGATTGACAGCAAAATCCCCGAAGGTCCCGTAGCTGACAAGTGGACCAACTACAAGGCTCACCAGAAACTGGTCAACCCCGCCAACAAGCGCCACCTCGACATCATCGTGGTCGGCACCGGTCTTGCCGGCGCCTCAGCCGCCTCTACCCTCGGCGAACTGGGCTTCAACGTGATGAACTTCTGCATCCAGGATTCACCCCGCCGCGCCCACTCAATCGCCGCACAGGGTGGTATCAACGCCGCCAAGGATTACCAGAACGACGGTGACTCGGTTTACCGCCTCTTCTACGACACCGTCAAGGGTGGCGACTTCCGCTCCCGCGAGGCCAACGTCTACCGCCTGGCCGAAGTGTCGAGCAACATCATCGACCAGTGTGTCGCCCAGGGTGTGCCTTTCGCCCGCGAATACGGAGGCCTGCTGGCCAACCGTTCGTTCGGCGGCGCGCAGGTGTCCCGCACATTCTACGCCAAGGGCCAGACCGGCCAGCAACTCCTGCTGGGCGCATACTCCTCGCTCAACCGCCAGATCGAGAAGGGCACCGTCAAGAGCTACAACCGCCGCGAGATGCTCGACATCGTTATGGTCGACGGCCGCGCGCGCGGTGTGATCATGCGCAACCTCGTCACCGGCGAGCTTGAGCGTTACGCCGCCCACGCCGTGGTTCTCGCCACCGGTGGTTATGGCCGTGCTTTCTTCCTCTCGACCAACGCTATGGGCTGCAACGGCTCGGCTGCCATCCAGGCTTTCCGCAAGGGAGCATACCTGGCCAACCTCGCCTTCACCCAGATTCACCCGACATGTATCCCCGTCCACGGTGAGGACCAGTCGAAGCTGACCCTCATGAGCGAGTCGCTCCGTAACGACGGCCGCATCTGGGTGCCCAAGAAGAAAGAGGACGCTGAGGCCATCCGCGCCGGCAAGAAGAAGCCCACCGACATCCCCGACGAGGACCGCGACTTCTACCTGGAGCGCCGCTATCCGGCCTTCGGTAACCTCTGCCCCCGCGACATCGCTTCCCGCGCCGCCAAGGAGCGTTGCGACGCAGGCTTCGGCGTGGGTACAGGCAACGCCGTTTACCTCGACTTCAAATACGCCATCGACCGTCTGGGCAAGGATGCCGTCGCCGACCGCTACGGCAACCTCTTCGACATGTACCAGATGATTTCGGATGACAATCCCTACGAGACCCCGATGATGATTTTCCCCGCCTCCCACTACACCATGGGCGGTATCTGGGTTGACTACGAGCTGCAGACCTCCATCAAGGGCCTCTTCGCCATCGGCGAATGCAACTTCTCTGACCATGGCGCTAACCGCCTGGGCGCTTCCGCCCTCATGCAGGGTCTCGCCGACGGTTACTTCGTTCTGCCCTACACCATGCAGAACTACCTCAGCGACCAGATCAAGGTGCCCCGCTTCAAGACCGACACCAAGGAGTTCGACGAGGCTGAGAAGGGTGTCCGCGACCGCATCGCCCGCCTGATGGCCATCAAGGGCAAGCAGAGCCCCGACCAGCTCCACAAGAAGCTGGGCCATGTGATGTGGAACCTTGTCGGCATGGGCCGCACCCTCCAGTCGCTCGTGAAGGCTGTCGACGAAATCGCCAAGATCAAGAAGGAGTTCTACTCCGACCTGCGCATCGTCGGCGAGGTTGACTCGCTCAACACCGAGCTTGAGAAGGCCCTCCGTCTGGAAGACTTCCTTGAAATCTCCCGTATGATGGCCATCGACGCCCTCCACCGCAACGAGTCTTGCGGCGCACACTTCCGCGAGGAGTACCAGACTGCCGACGGCGAGGCCGCCCGTAACGACGAGGACTACATGTATGTAGGCTGCTGGAAGTTCACCGGCGACGACGAGAAGCCCGTCCTGCTCAAGGAACCCCTCAAGTATGAGGCCATCAAGGTTCAGACCCGTAACTACAAGTCGTAACCCCACGTTGAACCAGATAACATCCCGTAATCAATTATGGAAACTACAATTAGCGTAAACCTCAAGATTTGGCGTCAGCGTGGGCCCAAGGAACCCGGGCAGTTCGTCAAGTATCACCTCGATAATGTCTCCACCGGTTCCTCTTTCCTTGAAATGCTCGACATGCTCAACCAGCAGCTCGTCGACAAGGGTGAAGAGCCCGTGGTATTCGACAATGACTGCCGCGAAGGCATCTGCGGCATGTGCTCGCTCTACATCAACGGCCATCCCCACGGCCCCGTGCAGGGCATCACCACCTGCCAGCTCCATATGCGCAAGTTCAAGGATGGCGACGAAATCACCATCGAACCCTGGCGCTCGGCAGCCTTCCCCGTGATCCGCGACCTCATGGTCGACCGTCACGCCTTCGACAAGATCCAGCAGGCCGGCGGCTATGTGTCGTTCAACTGCGGCGGCGCGCCCGATGCCAACAACCTCCCCATCTCCAAGGAGATTGCCGACGAGGCCATGGACTCCGCGACCTGCATCGGCTGTGGCGCATGCGTGGCAGCCTGCAAGAACGGTTCCGCGATGCTCTTCGTTTCGGCCAAGGTAAGCCAGTTCGCCCTCCTTCCCCAAGGCCAGGTTGAGCGCGCCCGCCGCGCCCGCGCCATGGTCCGCAAGATGGACGAACTCGGATTCGGCAACTGCACCAACACCGGTGCCTGCGCCGCCGAGTGCCCCAAGAATATCTCGCTGAGCAACATCGCCCGCCTCAACCGCGAGTTCATCAAGGCCAAGCTCGCCGACTAAACGGCGACAGCCTTTTTACAGATAAAAGCCGCCACACCGGCGACGGAACTCCGTTCCGTCAGGTGTGGCGGCCTTTTTTTCAGATGAATGATTCCACGGTTTAGGCAAATGTTCGAGAAGAGAGGTGGTTGTGGTGGCATATTGGCTGAGGAGATGGTGTATTTGTGACAAAATAGATGTAAATTTACATTATTTAACGGATTATATGGAATTTTTTGGCTCCGGAATGTTTACATTTGCGATTATCAAAGCCTTTATGAGACTGACCGGGGCAAAAGAGTATGCGTGACGCCCCGAAAACTCAATTGAAAAGACCGATCTTCATAGTAACCAATCATCTTGAGTAACTGGTTGAAATTGTTTTGAATTGTTTTGAATTATTTTGAACAGTTGCTTGCCATATTATTTCACTTCTTATTTTTTTGCGTATGGATAATCATGCTATCCAGAGGAGCAGCTTTTTCAGCAGGACTGTCGTCTCCGTGGCGGCTGCGCTGTTTGCAGCTGTCGCCGTAACAGCCCCAGCGGCATCATTCAAGTCGGGAGGGCTGACCTACACGACTATCTCTGAACCTTCGGGAGATGCCCATGGCACATGCAAGGTCGGGTCGCAACGCGGCACAATCGAAGGTGTCGTCGAGATTCCCGATTATGTGTCAGACAGCAGCGGAAAGATTTACGACGTTGTGGAGATACAGAGCAACGCGTTCAGTTACTATTACAATGAAGACCTTGAGCTTACCGAAGTAAAAATCGGTGACAATGTTAAGACAATCGGTTCATCTGCGTTCGAGGGGCAGTATTACCTCAGCAAAGTGACCTTCGGCGAGAATGTGGAGAGCATAGGCGGGGCTGCGTTTTCAGAGTGCGTGCTGGCGGAGGTGACGCTTCCGTCTAAGCTAAAGACCCTTAACAGCAACGTCTTCAATGAAAACAGCTCTCTGCGTAGCGTTACATTGAACGATGGGCTGGAAAGCATTGGCAACTATGCTTTCTACAAATGCTACAATTTGCCGCAGATCACGATTCCGGCCTCGGTGACGAGCATCGCCTTTGACCGCAGTGCTTTTGGCGACTGCCGCCACATGACCTCCATGGATGTGGCCGAAGGCAACACGGTCTATTCTTCCATGAGCGGGATAGTCTACAATGCGGCCGGCTCAGAACTTCTGTTCTGCCCCGCCGAGTTGTCAGTCGAGACATTGGTCTTTCCGGACGCCCTCGCGTCGATAGGATCCAACGCGTTCAAAGGCAACACCACGATAAAGGCGATAGAGTTTCCCCAGTCGCTCGTCTCTATCGGCAACGACGCTTTCAAAGGATGCACCTCGCTGACCGCGCTGGAGTTTCCAGGGGCGTTGCGCACGATTGGCGAACATGCGTTCGACGGCTGCACGGGACTGGAGTCGGTGTCGCTTAATGAAGGACTCGAGGAGCTGCAGCACAGCGTTTTCAAAAATTGCACCTCGCTGACAGAAGTTGCCATTCCGGCTTCGCTGGTCAGCGCCCAGTGGTCTACCTTCAACGACTGCTCGTCTCTGACGGGATTCACCGTCGCTCCGGGCAACACCCATTTCCGCACCCATGGCGGCGCTCTGATTCTTGATGACAAAATCATAACATATGCCGTGGCCAATCCGGCCAGGTCATTCGCGGTGCCTGACGATGTCAACGCGATAGCGTCTTACGCTTTCGAGAAGGCCGGAAACCTTGAAGTGGTGAACACCGGCCGTTACGTCACATCCATTGGTGACCTTACATTCTTACAGATGCCGTTGCTGCGCGATGTGACTCTCGGGCCGTCGCTCAGAAGTATGGAGCAATCGTTTGCCATCTGTGACGCGCTGGCCATAGTGCGCTGCGAGTCGGCCGTCATACCCACCTGGGGCATGCGTGAGGCTTTCGGCGAGAACACGATGGCAAACGCCACTCTGTATGTGCCTGACGTCGCGCTGGCCGATTACAAGCAGTCATTGACATGGGGGAACTTTGCTGACATTCGTCCGTTGAGCCAGGCTCCGGCCATTGAGATGCCCGAGGAGCCCCGGCCCGGGGCTGCCGTGGCCCACGCCTACCAGATGGGCAGCACTGACCAGAAGTGGGGCTTCGTGCAGTTCCAGGTCAATGACCTCTCAGGCTTGACGGTCGACAAGGCCACCACAAGCTATGACGACCAGATCGGGGCCGGGGAGTATGTCGACGGCAAATATTACACATTCACCCTGGAATACGATTTCATTATGGGCGATGGACTCGAACCGTCGGAGTATGTGGTATGGGATGTCGCCGACAATTTCAGAAAGGAGAGCAGCGCAGCCGCCACCACCGGGCGCGTCGTTGACATGGCCTTTGATTACATCAACAACACGATGTATGCCCTCAAGGAGATAAACCGCACTGACAATGGTGCGATAGGGCTGACCGCCCTGAATGTCGTCGACATGGCCTCCGGGGAGATGACCCTCGTAGGGCTTCCCGGCGAAATCAAGGCTGTCAACGGCAATGGCGAGACCGTGGATGAGCATCTTGTCGGGCTTGCCTCCGACCCCTCCGACGGCCAGCTCTACGCGATGGGTGAATATCGCCAGCTTTACAAGCTCGACCGTCTTACCGGAACTGCCACACCGGTTGGCGGACGTAACCGCATCGCCATCACCAATGATTTCCAGTCAATGGCCTTCTCAGCCGAAGGCAAGCTCTATCAGGCGCAGATGCATCCCGATTATGAGTATTTCATGGAAATAGACACCCAGACGGGTGCGCTCACCAATCCTGTCACCGGTGAGACGGTGGTGGTCGATTCCGACTTCACCAACAACGCCGCGAGATTCCCCTATGACCCGCAGCTCACCGGACTCTATTTCGAGGGTAAGGAGCTTGACAAGTCGTCGGCCAAGGCGGCCACCGGCCTGACAGCGGTTGTGAGGGACGGCACTTCCAACACAGTCGACTTGTCCTGGACAAATCCCGTGGAGACATACGATGGTGGCGAGGCGCAGCTGACCGCCGTCAAGGTCTACAGGTTCGGTTCGGCCGAAGTCCTGGCTGTGTTGTCCGCTTCAGCAACCTCCTATACCGATGAGGCTGCTCCTGACGGCGATGTCACCTATCTTGTCGTGGCCGAGACCGCCGGCCACGCCGGATTCCCCGCATGGGCAACTGTCTTCTCTGGAGCCGACCGCCTGAAGGCCGTCACCAACCTCACTGTCGAGCTTGAGGGCAATGAGGCGGTTCTCACGTGGACAGCTCCGACAGAGACTGTCAACGGAGGATACAGTGATTATGAAAATATCACCTATGTGGTCTCACGCACCAAGGGGACTGAGACTGTGGTGGTTGACGAGGGCCTCGCATCGACAAACCTCTCCGTTCGGTTGACAGAAAACGGCACATACACCTTCACGGTGGTTCCCGTAAGCTGCGGTGTGGAAGGTGTTCCGGCCACCACTGAGCCGGTCACTCTCCAGGGTGTCGAGCAGCTCCCTTATGAGACCGGATTCGAAGACAACGACGGGGGCACGCTCTGGACCGTGGTAAACAACCAGGGCGGGTCGTATGGCTGGAGCGTGGTCACTGGTTACGCCTATCAGCAGCTGTCGGGCAAGTTTGCGCAGTTCAAGACCGGAGGCTCAAGCACATTCCCTGCCGATGACTGGTTCATATCCCCGGCCATCCATATGCCTGCCGGGCAATGCTTGCTCAAATATTTCGCCAATGGAGGAAGCTATGACACCCACTCATACAAGGTATGGCTTGGAGAAAACTCAACCAGTCCTGAAGACTTCCAGACATTGGTGTTCAGCCTGGAGAATGAGAAGGTCTACACCGAAGACACCGCAGACAAGAACTATGTGGAGATGACCCACGCGTTCAATGTGCCTTCAGAGGGTGACTATCGCATCGCTTTCCAGGGTATCGGCGCCTCGACATATGCCACATTGAAAATCGACAATCTCAGCGTGGTCTACCATCAGAGCAGCGGCCTGGAGGTTGTCGGCCTGGAGGATGGCATAAACTGGAATCCTGCGACATGTGTCGCCACATGTGCAGGAGCCTCCTCAATCGAGCTGTATGACATGCAGGGACGGATGCTCGCCTCTGTAAGCGGGGATTCTCTCCATATCGCAGTCAAGGGGATTGTCTTTGTCAAAGCCATCACCCCCGATGGAGTAAAAATAAGCAAGATTGCGGCAAGGTAAACTTCCGGTTTCCTGACCGCGCAACAGCATGATGCCTGTATAGACTGAGGCCATCCGGTAGACTCGATTCAACCGGATGGCCTCTTTGTTTGTATGTCGGAATCCTTATGTTCTCCCTGTCAGGAGTCGCCCGGAGGTTGGCTCATTCAAAGGAAATCACTTTGGATTGCGAGGGGTCGGGGGCAGGGGTGGCCGCGTTGCTGTCGGGCTGGGAGGAGGGGGTGTATGACGGGCCTGAGGCCGGGGTTGCCGGCGAGGATGGCCGGGTGGAGCCGGAGACAGACGCCTGGGCGTGGCGCTCGCGTCGCAATTCGTCAACGAGACGCTTGTCGCGGTTGTAGGCCGGAGTGCTTTCGATGGCCTCGATGGCCTCGTCATCCTCAAGCTGCTCAGGTGAGAGGACGATGTAGCGTGAAGCCTCGCGGTCGCGCTCGATGTTCTCCACCTTGTCCTGGCCGTAGATGTCTTTGATTACGTCGCGGCCAGAGTCGGCAGGTTTCGCGGGCCTCTCGGGCTGCGGTTCCTTGTGGCCACCGCCGATGAAAGCGGGTTTCTCGGGCTTCTTGCCGATGGTTCCGCTGGGAGCGGCGGGGCGTTGCGAGCCTTTGATGACCAGTTCGAATCCGGCGGCGAGGATGGTGATTTTGATTTTGTTGCCGAGCGAGTCGTCGAAGCAGATACCGTATATCACATCCACCTCGGGGTCGAGGTTGTTGATGAACGATGTCAGTTCGTTGGCCTCTCCCATGGCGAACTCCGGGTCGGCGTTGCGCGAGAAGTAGAGGTTGAAGAGCAGGCGTTTCGAGCCGAAGATGTCGCGGTTTTTCAACAGCGGCGAGTGGAGCGCGTCGTTGATGGCCTTGGTCACTCGGTGTTCACCCTCGCCGTAGCCGGTGGAGATGATTGCCGCGCCGCCATCCTTGAGGGTGGTGTTGACATCCTTGAAGTCGAGGTTCATATATCCCTCTGAGGTTATCAGCTCTGAGATCGAGCGGGCGGCGTCGGTCAGGGTGTCGTCGGCCTTCCCGAAGGCGTTCATCCAGTTGAGGTCGGAGTAGATTTCGGTCAGCTGCTCGTTGTTGACCACCAGTATCGCGTCGACATATTTGCTCATCTCCTCGGCTCCGTCGAGGGCCTTGAGGATTTTCTTCTGTCCCTCGAAGAGAAACGGGATGGTGACGATGCCGATGGTCAGCATGCCCTTCTCATGGGCGATGCGTGCCACCACGGGGGCAGCTCCGGTGCCGGTGCCGCCGCCCATTCCGGCGGTGATGAACACCATCTTGGTCTCGTCGTCAAAAAGCTTGGCAATCTCCTCGGCGCTCTCCTCGGCGGCCACACGGGCCACCTCGGGGTTGTTGCCGGCTCCGAGGCCGTCGTTGCCGATCAGCACCCGGGTGGGCACAGGGGAGTTGTTGAGGGCCTGGCGGTCGGTGTTGATGATGACGAAAGAGACATGTTGTATGCCTTGCTCATACATGTGGCTGATGGCGTTGTTGCCGCCGCCTCCCACACCGATTACCTTTATGATGTTTTCCTGACGGGCACCCCCGACGAAGTTGGAGGTCTTGTCGATATCTTCGCTTGTCATTGGTTCTGCTTTGCTTGTTGGTTGCTGTGTGCCTCTGGGCGGGCTGTTATCACTGGAAGCTGTCGTCGGCTCCCCATACTCCCGACAGACGGTCTTTTAGGATTCCGAAAATCGATGAACGGCGGCCGCCGCCGCGGTTTTCGTCATCATCGTCGTCGTCATCGGATTTTTTCTTTCGTTTGCCGGATTTCTCCTTCTTTCTCGAGGGGCTGGGGTCGTCATCATCGTCGTCGTAGCCGCGTCCGATGCGTGAGCCTTCCTCGCCGTCATCCTCGCCATCCTCGGCGTAGATGTCCTCGTAAGAGCCGTTGCCACGGCGGGCGGGATGCTCATCCTCGGCTGGGGGGAACTCGATGCATTCTGCCTCGGGAAGCTTTGACGCGGCCAGCAGCAGCGAGATCACGTCGAGATTGTCGGCGGGATGGATGGCACCGTCTGAGATGCGCACCGGGCCTTGCACTGAGCCCATCCTGACCTTCATCTTCCCCTGCTTGCCCAGCAGGTCGTTGAATCCGCGCAAGCGCGAGCCTCCGCCGACAATCACTATGCCGCCGGGGAGGTCGGCAGCTTTCAGACCTGCGTATTCGATCTGGGCGAGGATGTTCTGTATGATTTCTGCGGCGCGGGCGTGGACATAGTTGTTGACCTCTGTGTAGTCTATGCCGTCGGCCCCCGGGCGGCGTATCCCCTCGGGGGGCATCGCGTTGCCCGAATTGCGCTTGATTTCGTCGGCGCGTTCCTCGATGTAGTTGAGCGATGTCAGGTCGATGGTGATGTTGCGTGAGCCCATCGGGAGGGTCACGAGGTAGACCGGAGCGCCGTTTTTGTATATCGCCACGGTGGTGGTCTCTGCCCCGAAGTCGACGAAGAGACATCCCAGGCGGCGTTCGTCATCGGTCAGCGCCATGGCCGCCTCTGCCAGCGGGCGGACAATGTAGCCGTTGATGTCGAATCCGAGACGCTCGGCGAGCACGCGGCGGAGCATGCGTTTTATCTGGGGCATGCAGCTCACGGCTGCCATACGCGCGCCAAGCTGCTGGCCGTATGAGCCGACGGGGTTGTTTTGCGCCTTGTTGTCGACGGCGAACCGCACCGGGACCACGTCCACGACGTCGCGCGACGTGTCGACCATCGTCTCGGCCTTGGCCTTGAGGTCGGCCACGAGCTGGGCGGTGATTTCCATCTCCGCCGGCAGGGTGGTCGACACCTCCACTATCTTGCTTGAAAGCGATTTGCCTCCGAGGCCGACATACACCCCGGTGATGGTGGCGTCTTTGAGGCGGGGATACGCCTCAAGGCGTTCGCAGACGCGGCTGATGGCATTGCTGACATCGACATTCTGTATGCAGCCGTAGCGGACCGAGTCGATGAGTTTCTCCTCTTCGGCGGCGATGACATCTACCATCCCCGCTTCGTCGGCCATTGCGACGGCCCCTCGTATCTTGGAACTGCCTATTTCGATGGCAACTATATATCTTTCTGGCATTTATGGTTGGAGTTTAGCGTTTGAAGTTGTGAGTCATGTTAAGGCGCGGAGAGTGAGATGGGTTTCAGTGGCTGACGGCAGTGGTGTCGGAGTCGGTGGCCACGAGCATGGAGTTGATGTCCTCCTCCTCTATGTCCCCCTCCTGGTCGAAACGTATCGCCGGTTCGGGTATCGACTTCGCCCTGCGTGTCGCGACCACCTGGCCGGCCCATTTGACGGATATAGTGTCGTAGTATTCCCAGCCTTTGATGGGCATCACCTTGCGGTACATCGTCATCACTCTTGTGAGCTTGTCGGGGATGTCGGATGTGTCGCCGAGGTTGACGACATGGCCGCGAATGAGTGGCACCAGTATTATGTCGCGGGTATGGGGGTCGACCATCACCTGGCTGGTGATGGCGTTCCACTGCGGGTCGGAGTGGAGGCACTCTACCAGCGGAATCAGCGAGGCCGGGGAGTGGATGCTGTCGAAGTTGCCCGAAATCACGGGCACATCGATGTGGTATCGGGCGTTGGCCGTCAGCCTCTTGCCGTCGCGGTTGATGTAGTAGGAGTTGCCTTTGAAGTCGAAGACCCTCGCCATCGGTATCATCGGCATCAGGGTGAGCCTGATGGTGTTGTCGGGCATCCTCTCCACCATCGCGCTCTCGATGTTGACCACTCCAGAGAGGCGGTCTTCGATTTTCTGGAGGTTGATTGACGAGGCAGGGCGGTCGGTGTCGTCGAGCGACCACTCTTTGAGCAGGCGACGGACCTCGGCCTGGGTGACGAAATCGCGTGAGCCGTCATCCTGGAGTATGCGGATGTCGAACCCGCGGCATTTGTCGCGGGCCGATTGCTGGTTGGCCATCACCACCGCCACGCCGATGTAGGCGACAAGCAGCAGGGCCATCAGGCAACGTATGACACCTTTTTTCGTCATCTTACTTAAGGGCTGTCTGAGGGGTTACTTCCTGAGCTGTTCGACAAGCTTGGGCACCTCGGCGCCGATGTCGCCTGCCCCGGCTGTCAACAGGATGTCAAAGTTACGGTTTTTTATCGTCGGAATCAAGTCCTTCAGGGGAATAAGTGTCTTTTTTTCGACGTTCATCTTGTCAAAAATGATTTGAGAGGTCACTCCAGGGATGGGTTCCTCACGGGCCGGGTATATGTCGAGCAGCACTACCTCGTCGGCCAGCGAGAGGGCCTCGGCGAAACCAGGCGCGAAGTCGCGGGTGCGGGTGTAGAGGTGGGGCTGGAATGCGACGGTCAGCTTGCGGTAGGGATAGAGGGCCTTGATGGATGAAATCGAGGCCTTCAGCTCGTCGGGATGGTGGGCGTAGTCGTCGATTACGATGCGTTCGCCGTCGTCGAGTACTTTCTGGAACCTGCGCTCTGCCCCAAGGAATGAGCCGATGGCCTCGCGGGCCTTGGCAGCGTCGAATGTGCCGGTCAGCCAGCATGCGGCCAGCGCTGCCACGGCGTTATCGATGTTGATTTCCACCGGCACACCGAGGGAGATGTTGCGGACTGTGCCCTCGGGATGCACGAAGTCGAATGAAATCACTCCGTGGCCCTGGCGGATGTATGAGGCGTGGAAGTCACCCTCGTCGCGGGAGTAGGTGTAGACCCTGACCCCTTGCTGTGGCCGGGGGGTGAGCTTCATGTCGGTGTGGAGCAGCAGGGCCCCGCCGGGAGTGACAAGTTCGGTGAAGCGGGCGAATCCCTCGAGGTATTCCTCCTCGCTGCCGTATATGTCGAGATGGTCGGGGTCGGTGGAGGTGACCACGGCAATGTAGGGGGTGAGCTGATGGAATGATCGGTCAAACTCATCGGCCTCCACGACAGAGAATGGGCTGGTGGGCGAGAGCAGGAAGTTTGAGCCATAGTTGCGGGCCACACCGCCGAGGAAGGCGTTGCTGCCTGTCCCCTGGGTCTGGAGTATGTGGGCGGCCATTGTCGAGGTGGTAGTCTTGCCGTGGGTGCCGGCGAAACACAGCGATTTCGACGCGCGGGTGATCATGCCGAGAACGACGGCGCGTTTCACAACCTCGAAGCCATTGGCACGGAACCATGACAGGATATTGTTGTCGTCATGTATCGCCGGGGTGTACACCACCAGGGTGTCTGCCGGGTCGCGGAAAGCGTCGGGGATGGTGGCAACATCGTCAGTGAAGGTGATTTCCACCCCCTCCTTCTCCAGAGCGTCGGTCAGCTCGGAGGGTGTGCGGTCATATCCGGCCACTTTTCGGCCTTTTGACAGGAAATATCTTTCGAGGGCGGCCATTCCTATGCCCCCTGCGCCTACGAAATAGATGTTGGCTTTCATTGCAAGAATTTTTAGCGGTTGATGATATGGAGCAGACGGTCCACGATTTTCTCATCGGCGGCTGGGAGGGCCATCTTGCGGGCGTTCTCCGAAATCGCGCGCCTGCGTGACTCGTCTTTCAACAAACACAATACGGTACGGGAAAGTTCATCGCGGCAGTCCTTGTCGAGAATCATCACTGCCGCGTCGCGCGCGGCGAGGGCCTCGGCGTTTTTGCGCTGGTGGTCTTCGGCGACGTTGGGGGAGGGGACAAGCACCGATGGCACCCCGGTGAGCTGTATCTCGCTGATGGTGGAGGCTCCGGCGCGGGAGACGATGATGTCGGCCCCCCGATAGACCAGGTCCATGCGGCTCACGAATGGCATCGCCTGGAATCTCTCGCTGCCCCATTTCTCCATGAGCGGCGCGGCGAATGCCCGGCAGTCGTCGGCATACAGCTTGCCGGTCTGCCACAGTACAGACGCTCCAGACTCGAGGATGGGCTTGACGGCGAGAAACATGGCCTCGTTGATGGTGCGCGCGCCCAGGCTGCCGCCGACCACCACCACCAGGGGGCGCGACGGGTCGAAGCCGAGGGCCTTGCGGGCTTCGTCGGCCGGCGTTGAGGCTGTGGCTATCTCGTGGCGCACTGGGTTGCCCGTCTTTGTGATGGCTTCGGCGGGGAAAAACCGCTCCATGCCGTCATAGGCCACGCAGATGGCTTTGGCTTTCTTGGCGAGGAGCTTGTTGGTCACCCCGGCATATGAGTTCTGCTCCTGCAGCAGGGTGGGGATGCCCCTCTTCTGGGCCTCTTTCAGCATAGGCCCGGAGGCATAACCTCCGACACCCACACACGCGTCGGGGGCGAAATCTTTCAGCACCTTGCGGGCCAGGCGCATGCTCTTCCACAACTTGAGCAGCACCTTGAAGTTGCGCCAGGGGCGTTTGCGGTCGAATCCGGCCACAGGCAGGCCGACAATCTCGTAGCCTGCGGCGGGGACGCGCTCCATCTCCATGCGGCCAAGCGCGCCGACAAACAGTATCCGGGTCGACGGGTCGCGGCGGCGCAACGCGTTGGCGATTGAGAGCGCCGGGAATATATGTCCTCCGGTACCACCACCGGAAATAAGTATTTTCATAATCAGGTAATCGAAATCAGTTGGAATATCGCTGTCACAGCCCCTTATCGTTGGCCAGGGGGTTGGCGGCAATGAAGTTGGAGGGAAGCTCGGCAATCTCGGCGCGGATGGCCTTGGCGTCTGCGTCACGCTTGACCGCCGTGCGGCTGACGGAGAGCATTATGCCGAAGGCTATCGATGTCACCAGTATCGAGGAGCCTCCTTTGGAAATCAGGGGCAGAGGCTGGCCCGAGACGGGAAACACCCCCGTGACAATCGCCATGTGGAACAGGGCCTGCAGCACGATGAATACCGCCATGCCCATTATCAGCAGTGTGGGCAGCGCGCTGCGGCAGTTGGCGGCGATAGCCCCGGCGCGGCCGAGCAGGGCGAGGTATAGGGCCAGCAGCAGGAAGCCGCCGATGAAGCCCCAGTCCTCGACGATGATGGCGTAGATGTAGTCTGAGAAAGCCAGCGGCAGGCGGGCTGTCTCGCGGGAGTTGCCCGGCAGCACCCCGTGCCAGGAGCCGTTGGCCTGGGCCATGAATGAATACATCTCCTGGCGGTTGAGGGCGGTGATGGGCTGGGCGTATTTGGGAATGGTGTCGCCGACCCCGAGCCAGCGTTTGACGCGTCCCATCTGGGTGGCCTGGCGGTCGATGGTGGCCGTCTCCCCCTTGAAGTTCTTTCCGGTCTCGGTGATGTAGGCTATCTCCTCCTCCGACATCTTGTCACGGGATGACTTGTACAAGGCCCCGGCACCCCCGATAGCTCCATAGCACACGAGCACAATCATGAATTTGCGCAACTGTATGCCTCCGATGAGCATCATCGCCATCGAGATGCCCATGAGCAGCAGGGTGTTGGTGAGACCTTGTGAGAAAAGCAACCCGCTGGCGAGCAGCACGAAGGCGGCGCAGATGGACACGCCGGTGGTGGTCACACCTCTTTTTTCCTGGTTGAAGGCCACGACGTAGGCTATCACAAGCACCACGGCCAGTTTCAGCAACTCGGCCGACTGCAGGGCTATGCCGAACAGAGACATCGACCGACGCGCGCCGTTGATTACCTGTCCTTTGAAGAGCACATACACGGCGATAATCAGGGCGAACCCGACGAACACTGGGGTCAGCGGTATGAGCCATTTGAATTTCATGCGCGACAGGCCGAGGGTGACCCCGAAGCCGAGCAGCAGCATCATGGCGTGGCGCAGCAGCGGGCCGAAGACGTTGGAGGCCTGCACCTCGCGTGACGAGGCGCTGTAAAGTTCGACGACTGAAATCGCGATGAGGGCTATGTATATGGCCCAGATGTATTTGTCGGCCTTGCGGGGCTGGTCTTCAGCCTGGAGCGGCGCGGAGGGGATGTTGGCTTTTTCCATTCGGAGGAGAAGATGAGGGTGGGGGGTGTGGTGAATCAGTTGTTGTCGATGAGGCGGCGGACAGCTTCCTTGAACTGGCGGCCCCGGTCTTCATAGCTCTTGAAGAGGTCGAAAGAGGCGCAGCATGGCGAGAGAAGCACAGTGTCGTCTTTCTCGGCCATCATCCGGCATGTCTCCACCGCCTCGTCGAGCGAACCTGTGGAAACCACCTTGTCGACATGGCCGGTGAAGAAGTCTACGATTTTCTCGTTGTGGAGGCCCATCGCCACTATGGCCTTGACCTTTTTCTTGACCAGCGGGAGTATCTCGGAGTAGTCATTGCCTTTGTCCTTGCCGCCGAGAATCAGGATGGTCGACTTTGAGTCGGGCATCGATTCGAGGGCATACCAGCAGGAATTGACGTTGGTGGCCTTGGAGTCGTTGATCCAGCGCACCCCGTCGAGCTCGCCTGCGGGTTCGAGCCGGTGTTCGACCCCCTCGAAGTTGGCCAGGGCATCACGCAGGGAGTCCTTGCGTATGTCGAGCAGGCATGCGCTGAGTCCGGCGGCCATGGAGTTGAAGAGGTTGTGGAGGCCGTGGAGCGACAGGTCGGCGCGTGGCATCTCGAAATCCTCCTCAGGGGTGTTGATTATGACCTTGCCGTCTTTGTCGACCCATGCGGCGGAGTCTTCGTGGCGGTTCTCGGCGAAGGGGTAGAGGCGCGCCTCGGTCTCGAACTTGCGCAGCTGGGCGGTGATCACAGGGTCATCCTCCCAGAAAATGAACGCGTCAGCCGGGGTCTGGTTCTGGAGTATGCGGAACTTGGCGTTGATGTAGTTTTGCATCTCGAAGCCGTAGCGGTCGAGGTGGTCGGGGGTGATGTTGAGCAGCACCGCGATGTTGGCCCGGAAACGATACATGTTCTCGAGCTGGAAAGATGACAGCTCCACGACATACACGTCGTGGTCGCTCTCGGCCACCTGCCAGGCTAGCGATTTCCCGACATTGCCTGCCAGCCCGACATTCAGCCCCGCCTCGCGGAGGATGTGATGGATGAGCATTGTGGTGGTGGTCTTTCCGTTGGAGCCGGTTATGCAGACCATTTTGGCCGAGGTGTGGCGTCCGGCCAGCTCGATTTCGGATATTATCGGGGTGCCCTGCGCGGCGAGCTTCTGAACCAGCGGGGCGGTCGGGGGGATACCGGGCGATTTCACCACCTCGTCGGCGTTGAGGATGAAGGCCTCGGTGTGCCCCCCCTGCTCAAACGGGATGCCGCGCGAGGTCAGCTCTTCGGCGTAACAGGGGGCGATTGAGCCAGCGTCGGAGAGGAAGACATCCATCCCGAGCTTCTTGCCGAGGATGGCCGCGCCGACACCGCTCTCGCCGCCGCCCAGCACTACGAGCCTGTGGCCCTTGGCTTCAAGCTCGGGGCTTCCGGGATTCATGTTTTCATTCGAGATATAGTCCATAAACGATGTCAGCGGATTTTAAGTGTTACGAAAGTGATGACGGCCAGGAATATGCCGACAATCCAGAAACGGGTGACGATTTTCGACTCAGGGATGGCCTGGAGGGGCTTCTGGAGCAGAGCCTCTATGCCAGAGTTCCCGGCTTTCTGGAAATGATGGTGGAGGGGGGTCATCTTGAAGATGCGCCGCCCGGCCCCGTATTTGCGTTTGGTGTATTTGAAATATCCCACCTGGAGCATCACCGAGAGGTCTTCGACATAGAATATCGCGCAGAGCAGCGGCAGCAGCAGCTCCTTGTGGATGAGGATGGCCAGCACTGCGATGATGCCCCCGAGGGTCAGCGAGCCGGTGTCGCCCATGAATACCTGCGCCGGGAAGGCGTTGTACCACAGGAACCCGATCAGTGCCCCGATGAAAGCGGCGCAGAAGACCGAAAGCTCCTCGCTGCCTGGTATGTACATAATGTTGAGGTAGGATGAGTAGATGACCGAACCGCCGAGGTAGGCCATGACAGCGAGCGCCACGGCTATTATCGCCGAGCATCCGGCGGCGAGGCCGTCGAGGCCGTCGGTGAGGTTGGCCCCGTTGGAGGTGGCGGTGACGATGAAGATGGCCACGAGGATGAAAAGCACCCATCCTCCGGTCTGGGCGTGGTCGCCCAGCCACTGCGTGAAGTATGTGTAGTCGAAGTTGTTTTCCTTGACAAACGGGATGGTGGTCTGGGTGGCCTTGAGGTCTTCGGTCTCGTAAATCACCTCCTCGACCTCCATTGAAGTCTCGTTGATGACCTCATGGTTCTGGCGTATCACCATCTCGGGAGATGCCATCATGGTCAGGCCCACGATTAGGCCTAGGCCAACCTGGCCGATGATCTTGAACTTGCCGCTCATGCCGTCTTTGTTGTGGCGGGTCATCTTCAGGTAGTCGTCGGCGAATCCGAGCGCGCCGAGCCACAGGGTGGAGATGACCATCAGCAACATGTAGACATTGCCGAGTTTGCCGACAAGGAGGCAGGGGACGATTGTGGCCACGATGATGATGATGCCGCCCATTGTGGGGGTGCCGGTCTTCTTCATCTGCCCCTCGAGCCCAAGGTTGCGGACGATTTCGCCTACCTGCATCTTCTGCAGGCGGTCTATGATCCGGCGGCCGAAGACCATCGCTATGAAGAGCGACAGAATCAGCGCCGCCCCGGAGCGGAATGTGATATAGTCCATCAGGCGCGCGCCGGGAAACCCGGTGTCTTCGAGCCATTGGAAGAGGTAATATAGCATAGTCGGTGTAAAGCGAACGCGGTGGGGAAGGGTTTACAAACAAGCGTGTTGACTGGTGGGGGATGCTGGCGGTGTCAGGTCATTCGGCGCAGGCGGCGAACACCTCGCGCACAACCTCGGCATCGTCGAAGTGATGCTTGATGCCACGGATTTCCTGGTAGTCCTCATGGCCTTTCCCGGCGATGAGGATGACGTCCCCTTTTCCGGCGATTTCCGAAGCCTTGACAATGGCCTCGCGGCGGTCGACCACGCTTGATGCGTTGGCCCTGAGTTCGTCGGTGTCGAGTCCGGCCTCCATGTCGCGCAGAATCTCGGCGGGATTCTCGAAGCGGGGATTGTCTGAGGTGAGGATGAGCAGGTCGGAGAGGCGGGCGGCCTCGCGGGCCATGATGGGGCGTTTGCCCTTGTCGCGGTTGCCTCCGGCCCCTACCACGGTGATGATGCGGCCATTGGTGCCCACCACCTCGCGGATTGCGGTCAGCACATTCACCACCGCGTCGGGGGTGTGGGCGTAATCGACAATCGCGGTGCAGCCTTTGGGGGAGTGGAACGCCTGGAAGCGGCCGGCCACGGGAATCAGGCGGCTCATGGCCACCAGTACCTTCTCGACGGGCCAGCCCAGAGAGACCGACGCGCCGAAGACAGCCGTCAGGTTATAGGCGTTGAAGCGTCCGGTGAAGCGCACTTCCACCTCCGTGTCGTTGAGGCTCAGGAGTGTGCCGTCGAGGCGGCTTTCGATGATTTTCCCCCGGAAGTCGGCCATTGAGCGGAGAGAGTAGGAGAGCTTGCGGGCCTTGGTGTTCTGGAGCATCACCTCCCCGACCTTGTCGTCGATGTTGGTGAGGGCGAAAGCCTCGGCGGGGAGACCGTCGAAGAAGCTTTTCTTCGCGTTGAGGTAGTTCTGGACGGTCTTGTGGTAGTCGAGGTGGTCGCGGGTGAGGTTGGTGAACACCCCTCCGGCGAATGTCAGTCCGGCGATGCGGTGCTGGTCGGCGGCGTGGGAGCTTACCTCCATTGCGGCGTATTCACAACCGGCCTCGACCATCCGGGCCAGCAGGGAGTTGATGGTGATGGGGTCGGGGGTGGTCTGCGAGGCGTGTACGGCCTCGGTGTCGACATAGTTCACAACGGTGGATAGGAGTCCGGCCTTGTGGCCCATCAGCCGGGCCATCTCATAGATGAGTGTGGCGGTGGTGGTCTTGCCGTTGGTGCCGGTCACCCCCACCAGGCGCAGCTTTGAGGAGGGGTTGCCATACCAGTTGGAGGCGAGTATGCCGAGGGCGATGGCTGTGTTTGCCACCACCACCAGTGTGGCCCCTTCGGGGATTTCGGCGGGTATCTCCTCCACCACGATGGCGGCCGGTTTCTTGTCGGCGAGTGTGGGGATGAAAGAGTGGCCGTCGACGGTGACACCGCGCACGGCAACAAACATGGCTCCTTCTCCGGCTTTCCTGGAGTCGGAGGTGAGGGAGGTAACATTCTTGTCAAGCTGGCCCTGGATGGAAATGATGTCAAGGCCTTCGAGTAATTGTTCGAGCTTCACTTTATTTCGGATCTATTTGTTTTCGTTGTCTGAGTCGCGGCCGGTCACCTTGGGGTGGCGGCTCGCGCCGGAGATTGGAGAAAGAGGCCTGGTGAAGAGCGAGGGGAGAGAGAATGCCCGGAGGGGATGGCGGGAGAGATGGATTGTCGAAAGGGGGGGAGAGCAGGGATTCAGGGAGCGAGGGTGAGGCTGACGCGTGTGCCTGGGTTTGCCATCGTGCCTTCCTCAGGGTGTTGTGCGCGGACATATCCCGAACCATTGACGGCCACGTTGAATCCGGCTTTCTCCAGGGCCACCACCGCCTCGCGTGCCCCGAGACCTTTGACTGAGGGGACAGTGCCTTTGGGCATCTTTCGCGGAGCGGCCGGATGCACCTCCTGGCTTATGCCGGCGGCTTTGCGTATCGCCTTGTGGCGTTCGGGGTCGTTTGAGCCGTAGAGCATCGCGCGGGGATTGCCTCCGCCCCCTGCGGCGTAGTCTGAGGCATTGTCGAGCATTCCGCGCGAATACATCTTCAGGGCGATGTTGCGCATCACCTGGCCTGAGGTGGATGCGGCCCCGAACATGTTGCGCTTGGGGTAGAAGGTCAGCACTATGCAGGAGTATTTGGGGTTGTCGGCGGGGAAGAAGCCGCAGAATGCCAGACGTTTGCGCGCCGTGTTGTATTGGCGGGTCTTCGGGTCGACGGAGTAGCATGTGCCGGTCTTGCCGGCGAGCGCCACCTTGTCGCTCTTGAGCGAGCGGCCTGTGCCGTGGGCGCCCCACACCACCTGCTTGAGCATGTATTGCATCTTGCGGGCGTTCTCCTCCGAGCAGATGCGGTCGCGGATGTAGCTGACCGGAATCACCGAGTCGAAATTCTCGGTCACCAGCGAGCTGACGAGGCGGGGACGCACATACTTGCCGTTGTTGGCGATGGCGTTGTAGATCGAGAGGGTGTAGATCGGGGGTATCTGTGAGGCGTAGCCGTAGCACATGCGGGAGAGGTCGACGCGTCCCGGCTCGGGGTTGAAGTAGGGGACACGCTCGCCGGCGATGCCGGTGTTCATCGGCTCGAGGAATCCGATTGAACGCAGTCGCTCGACGAATCCCTTGGGGTTCTTGTCATAGCCCCGGGTGATGATGCGGGCCATACCGATGTTGGATGACTGCTCGATGACCTCGCGCACCTTCAGAGAGCCGTTGTAGTGGGAGTCGGTGATGGGGCGCCCTCCGGCGTATGCCCAGCTCGCGCCGATCGGAATCACCTCCTCGAGGTTGTCGACCAGACCGTCTTCGAGGGCTATCATCATCGAAATGGGTTTCACTACCGAGCCTGGCTCGAAGCCCACTACAGAGTAGTTGAGGGCCTCGATGTAGTCTGTGCCGTCGGCGTTGCGCTCGAGGTTGGAGATTGCCTTGATGTCTCCGGTGGCCACCTCCATCAGTATGGCGCAACCCCAGTCGGCCGAGCAGGAGTCGAGGACGCGGTTTAGCTCGTTCTCCACGATGTCCTGGAGGTTGATGTCGATGGTTGTGCGGATGGAGTAGCCCGGTGTGGGAGGAACGTCGGTCCAGTTGACGATGTTCTTCGTCAGGGGGATTTTCTTGGCGATGCCGGGAACTCCGTAGAGCAGCGAGTCAAGGGCTTTCTCGAGACCGGATATGCCGTGGATTTCCTTGCATTCGCGGGTCTGGCCGACTCCGCCCACCGAGCGGCGCGCCATGTCGCCGTAGGGGTTCTTGCGCTTTAGCGTCGACTCCACGGTCATCCCGTTGCGGTTGGGGTTCTTGATGCAGAAGAAGGGGAATGTCTTGAGTTTCTGCAGGTCGGCATATGAGATGTTGCTGATCACGGGGAATGAGCGCGGACGTTTGCCGGCCTCAGTGTTGAGCGGTTTCTGCAGGTAGGCAAACCACTCGTCGCGGTCGCGGCGGGGGAAGTGGATGGCCAGCGAGTCGGCGATGGAGTCGAGGGCCACCTGGTAGCGGCTTTCCATGAAGCGCTCGGCGCGGAAGTCGAGGCGCACGGTGTAATAGCGCAGGTTGGTGGCGAGTATCGAGCCGTCGTCGGCGAGTATCTCGCCTCGTTCGGGCAGTATGGTGTCGACACGCTGCATCTCGCGCATAGCTTTGGCGTTCCAGTCGTCGGCGTGGATTACCGTGGTCGAGAAGAGCTTGTAGGAAATCGACCCTGCAAACATCAGTATGAGCAGGGTGATCAGTCCGTAGCGGAAGAGTATGTGGTTCTGGTTGTTCTTCTGGGCCATATGCGGTGGATGGAGGAGTGATGGTGGAGGGTCAGTCGTTGATTCTGAGTCTGAATGGTGGCTGCTCCTGGACGGTGAGGCCGAGCCTCAGGGAGTCTACCTTGTGTTGCATCCGGGATTCGCGTATCCGGCTCATGTATGTCGACTTCTCGCGTATGCGTTCGGTCTTGGCCACTTCCAGTTCCCGCTCAAGCCGCTGGATGGTCTCCATCTGGGTCTGGCAGGTGTAGCGGTTGGTGATGTATATCATCAGCATCACCACCACTCCGAGTACCGGGAGCCAGTGGCGGCGGAAGAAGTCGGTAGAGAGCAACCGCCCGTGGAGGGTGCGGAGCATCAGTGAATCTTTGGCTGGCATATGTCGAGAGAGTGTGGGTTTATTGGTTGTTGTCGGTCTTTGCGGCCACCCTGAGCTTGGCCGAGCGTGAACGCGGGTTGCGCTCCATCTCCTCCTGGTCAGGGACGATCGGTTTGGAGGTGAGGCATTTCAGCGGTGACAGGGACTTCCCGAAGAAGTCTTTCTCCATTTTTCCCTCCAGGTTGCCTGTCTTCATGAAGTTCTTTACGAGGCGGTCTTCGAGGGAGTGGTAGGTGATGATGGCGAGCCGTCCGCCCGGCTTCAGCACCTGCAGGGCCTGGGTGAGCAGTTCGCGCAGTGCCTCGATTTCGTCGTTGACCACGATGCGCAGGGCCTGGAACACCTGGGCGAGTTCTTTCTTCTCCTGGCGGGGGTTGATCATGGGGCGGATTATGTCGAGCAGTCGCTCGACTGTGTCGACCGGGGCCTCGCGCCTGGCGTTGACGATGGCGCGGGCGATCTTGCGGGCCTGGCGCAGCTCGCCGTAGAGATGGAAGATGTCGGCCAGCTCCTCCTCTGATGCCTCCTGGAGGAGGGTGGCTGCCGAACGGGAGGCGTTGCGGTTCATCCTCATGTCGAGGGGGCCTTCCCAGCGGAAGGAGAATCCTCTCTCCGGGTCGTCGAAATGGTGGAATGACACGCCGAGGTCGGCCAGGATGCCGTCCACGGTGTCGGCTCCGTGGAACCGCAGGAAGTTGCGCATGAAACGGAAATTTCCCAGGACGGCCGTGAAGGCCGGGTTGCCGGTGAAGTCGGGGTCGGCAGCGGCGCGGTCTATTGCGGCGCGGTCTTGGTCGAAGCTGAGCAGACGTCCCCCCCTGGCCGCGTCGAGACGGCTGAGGATGGCGCGTGAGTGGCCTCCTCCGCCGAGGGTGCAGTCGACATAGACCCCTTCGGGGCGCAGGTCGAGGGCTTCGAGCGACTGGTTGAGAAGGGCCGGGATGTGGTAAGGCTGGGATGTGGTCATTGCTGCTTCCATTTCGACCGTAAAATTACAAAAAAAGTTCCTAAGAATTTACAACTGCAAATAGAAAAATATCTGACTTCCTGGAAAAAGTTATCAACATGCCCGCGAAGCCTTACGGTGGTTTCACGGGAGGGTTGCCATAGGAAACGCCGCTGTTTGTGTTTGTAAACAGCGGCGTATGTGAATAGGTTTAAGTATAAAATGCAATCGAGGATGAATATGTAGCTTCGGGCGGTTATCGGGTGGTGTGGGGTTAGCGGATATTCCTGTTGTGTTTGATATTGTCAGGCTGGAGGCGCGGGTCATTTCTCGCCGAGCAGCTTAAGGGCGGCGGTGAATGGGGAGAGGCGGTTGGACAGCACGAGGCGTTCGGCGTTGGAGAGCGCCGCAGCCCGGTCGGGGTCGTCGTAGAAACGGCGGCGCAATTCAGAGTCGATGGTCTCGTACATCCAGTAACGGGCCTGCTCGCGTCGCTGGCGTTCGAAAAAGCCGTTGTCGGTGATGAATTGGAAATACCGGTCAATCATGTCCCAGACCTCATCGATGCCGATTTCGTAGTAGCCTGAATAGCAGAGTACTTCGGGCTGCCATCCTGAGGGAGGGGCGGGCAGCAGCTGCAAGGCCGATTTGAACTGTGCCTGGGCCAGGCGCGCGCGGTCGACATTGTCGCCGTCGGCTTTGTTGATGACTATCCCGTCGGCCATCTCCATGATGCCTCTCTTGATGCCTTGCAGCTCGTCGCCGGCCCCGGCAATCTGTATGAGCATAAAGAAGTCGACCATGGAATGCACGGCAGTCTCGCTCTGACCGACTCCGACGGTCTCGACGAACACGTTGTTGTAGCCGGCGGCCTCGCAGAGTATTATGGTCTCGCGTGTCTTGCGGGCGACCCCTCCGAGGCTTCCGGCCGAGGGTGAGGGGCGGATGAAAGCCTCGGGGTGCTGCGAGAGTTTTTCCATACGGGTCTTGTCGCCGAGGATGCTCCCTTTTGTGCGCTCAGACGAGGGGTCGATGGCCAGCACCGCCAGTTTGCCGCCGTCGCGCAGCACATGGAGGCCAAACACATCTATCGATGTCGATTTTCCGGCGCCCGGCACTCCGGTGATGCCGATGCGGCGGGAGTTGCCGGAATATGGGAGGCATTTCTCTATGACCTCGCGGGCCATAGCCTGATGCTCGGGGGCTACGCTTTCCACGAGGGTCACGGCTCGTGACAGCATCGTCACATCCCCTTTGAGTATCCCCTCGACGAGTTCGGCGGGGGTGAATGTGCGTCGTCGGCGCGGCTTCATGTAGGGGTTGACGCAGGGTGGCTGGCTGACTCCGGAGTTTACAGTCAGCCCGGTGTACTCGGAGGAGTTTTCGGGATGTTCGTAATGACCGTGATGGGGGTCGAAAGATGTCGTTTTGTTGTCCATGGTTGTCGGCTTGAGGTTGGGTGTGTGGGTCAGTGTGCGGCCAGCCAGTCGGGCCCGGTGCCGGCCGAGACCTCCAGCGGGACGGCCCCGGCATATGCCCCGGCCATCTCGCGGATGACAAGCTCCTGTAGGATGGGCAGCTCTTCGGGGCAGACGTTGAAGACGAGTTCGTCATGCACCTGGAGAATCATCCTTGACTTCAGCCCGAGGCGTTTCATTCCGTTGTGGACGCGTATCATCGCGAGTTTTATGATGTCGGCGGCAGAGCCTTGTATGGGGGCGTTGACGGCGTTGCGCTCGGCGTATGACCTGACGGTGGCGTTGCGCGAGTTGATGTCGGGCAGGTAGCGTTTGCGGCCCATTATGGTGGTGACGTATCCCTCCTTGCGCGCGCGTTCGGTGGATTCCTCGATGAACTGGCGTATGTGGGGGTATGTGTTGAAATACCCCTCTATCAGCTCTTTGGCCTCGGCGCGCGGTATGTTGAGGCGTTCAGACAGCCCGAAAGCCGATATGCCGTAGACGGTGCCGAAATTGGCGGTCTTGGCCTTGCGCCTCTGGCTGTCGGTGACCTCGTCGTAGGGGACGTGGTATATCTTTGACGCAGTGGCGCGGTGGATGTCGAGCCCCGAGTTGAAAGCCCCGGTGAGGTCGGGGTCGTCAGAGAGGTCGGCGAGCAGCCGCAGCTCGATCTGGGAGTAGTCGGCCGACAGTATCAGGCACCCCTCGTCGGCGATGAAAGCGCGGCGCACCTCGCGGCCGTCCTCGGTGCGGATCGGGATATTCTGGAGGTTGGGGTTGGCCGAACTGATGCGTCCGGTGGCTGTCACCGTCTGGTTGAATGTGGTGTGAATCTTGCCTGTCGCCGGGTTGACCATGGCGGGCAGCGCGTCGACATAGGTGGTGAGCAGTTTCCTGAGCCCGCGTATCTCGAGTATGAGGCTGACCAGCGGATGGGCGTCGCGGTGTCTGAGCAACACCTCCTCGGTGGTCGAGTAGGCTCCCGTCTTGGTGCGTTTGGCGCGCGTGTTGAGTTTCAGCTTCCCGAACAGGATTTCACCGACCTGCATCGGAGACGCGATGTTGAACCGCTCCCCGGCCAGGCCATAGGCTTTCTCCTCAAGCTCGCTGAGCTGGGCGGTCAGGGTGGCCGACAGCGACGCCAGTTCAGGGATGTCTATCCTGACACCGGTCCATTCCATGTCGGCGAGCACCGCGGCGAGCGGCAGCTCGATGTCGTCGAGCAGCTTCTTTTGGCCGTTCTGCACAAGCAGTTCGGACAGCGGCCCGCGCAGGCGGTTGACCATATCGGCCTGCTGGCAGAGCCGTCTCACCTCCTCCCCGGCGGGCAGTGGGGCGTAGGGCTTGCGCGAGGTGTCGGAATCGGCGTATTCGTCCATCTCGACCGAGAGGATGTTGAAGGCCACATCGGCGAGCCGGTGGCGCATCTCGGGCTGGAGCAGGTAATGGGCCAGCTGGGTGTCAAAGTAGGGAGCCGTGACCTCTATCCTTTCGCGGCGCAGCAACACCATGTCGCGTTTGATGTCGTGGCTGACGAGGGTGAGGGAGTCATTGGCGAAAATCGGCGCGAGGAGAGCCATAAGGGTTTCGCGCTTTTCGCTGTCGGCCGGGATGTCGACATACCGGGCTGTCCCGGGCGCCGGGCTGAAGGCAATTCCTCTCAAAGAGGCTGTCATGGCCTCTGCGCCGACGGCGTAGAGGGCGATTCCGAGGCTGCCGTTGGCAGCCTCCGACATCAGCCGGTTTATGTCGGCCGGGTCTGGCATCACCGCGTAATCTGTCGGGGTGGTGTCGGCCTGGGCAAACGGTGAGGCCCCGTCGGCCATCTCGTCGCCCCCCTCCAGGAAATCAAACAAGGAGGGTTGGGCGGGCAGATCGATTGTGTGGCGTTTCCTTTCAGGACGTTCCTCCGTCTCTTCCACCTGTGGCGACTCCTTGGCGATGGCTTTCGCGCGGCTGTTGAGACGAGTGAGGAATGTCTTGAATTCCAGGTCGGTGAATATGTCGCGCAGCGCCTCGACATCCTCCGGCTCTCGCCTTAGGGTGTCGAAATCGACCTCAAGCGGCACGTCGGTCTTGATGGTGGCCAGCTGTTTTGAGAAACGTATCTGGTCGGCGTTGTCGCGTATCTTCTGCCCGATGGCCCCTTTCACCTCCCCGGCGTGGTCGAGCAGGTTCTCCACCGAGCCATATTCGCCAATGAGCTTTGAGGCTGTCTTCGGGCCGACTCCCGGGCATCCGGGGATGTTGTCTATGGTGTCCCCTTCGAGGGCGAGCAGGTCGATGACCTGCGAAGGTGACTGAATGCCGTATTTCTCGCATACCTCCCTGACCCCGCGCAGCTCGAAGCCCTGTCCGCGCAGCGACGGGCGGTACATGAAGACATTTTCGTCGACGAGCTGGCCATAGTCCTTGTCGGGGGTCATCATATAGGTGGTGTATCCCTCCTTTGAGGCCAGGCGCGAGAGTGTGCCTATCACGTCGTCGGCCTCATAGCCCGGCACCTCGAACACCGGTATGCGGTATGCCTCGACTATCTCCTTTATTATAGGCACCGACGCCGAGATGTCTTCAGGCTGGGCCTCGCGCTGGGCTTTGTATCCCTCATACATCTCATGCCGGAATGTGGGTCCGTGGGGGTCGAAGCATACGGCGATATGTGAGGGATTCTCCTTCTTGAGAATCTCGTCGAGGGTGTTGCAGAAGCCGAATATGGCCGAGGTGTTGAACCCCTTGGAGGTGATCCGTGGGGCGCGTATGAGCGCGTAATACGCGCGGTATATCAGGGCGTACGCGTCGAGGAGGAAAAGCTTTTTCATTTCTTGAGTTTGTGCAAAGGTAATAAATGTTTGCCAAACTGTAAAATAAGATTGCCGCCGCGCCATGGGCCTCTGCGGCCGGGGCGGCGACGGCAATTGTCAGACTTGAATTTGGTCAGAGGGCAGGTGTCTCTGGCGAGGGCCTGCGCCCTATGATATGAACAACCGACATAATGGTTGGTTCGTGGCCGGCGGGGTATTTATGGAGGGGCGTTTCCGGGGGAGACGGAGGTGGCGCGTCGCATTTTTGTCAAAATAATGCTTGAATCGGGAAAAAAAAGCGTTGCCGGGGCGAAAAACAATGTGTTATTTTGCACTCGTAAAATAGTGTGATACAACACACTGTGTGATACCATAAGAAACATCCCTAAACAAACAGACTTTTTCCATGAAAAAAATCTTCAGTCTTCTTTTGCTGTTGATGGCTGTCTTTTCAGGCGCGGTGGCTGCCGACGGGTTCTACACCTCGGGCACCAAGCTGATGGACTCCAACGGCAATGAATTCATAATGCGCGGCTGCAATTTCTCCTGGGCCTGGCAGAGGGGCAACGAATACACGGTCATCCCCGCCGCCAAGCGCATCGGATGCAACGCCATCCGCATACAGCTGTCGACTGGACGCAAATGGCAGAAATGCTCGGCAAGCGACCTGGAGCGCCTGATCAAGCTCTGTGAGGACAACAAGCTTGTGGCCGTGTTCAACACCCATGACGAGACCGGCTCCAACGATTATTCCGACCTGGAGAATGCCGCGAACTTCTGGATTGAAATGAAAGACATCCTCAATGCCCACCGCAAGACTGTGCTGGTCAACATCTCCAATGAGTGGTATGGCCAGTGGGACTCCTACGGATGGGCCGAAGGCTACAAGAAGGTGATTCCCAAGCTGAGAAATGCCGGAATCCTCAACACCCTGGTGGTCGACTGTGCCGGATGGGGACAGTATCCCAAGAGCATCTTCGACCGCGGACGTGAGGTGGCCGCCGCAGACAGCAAGGGCAACCTTGTGTTCTCGATGCATTTCTACCAGGACGCTGCCGGGTCTGACTCGCAGGTGAGGAGCAACATCGACAAGGCCCTCAATGTGGGCTGTCCGGTTCTTATCGGCGAATTTGCGTATGAACACCAGGGCCATCCGGTGGCATGGCAGACAATCCTTGACTACACCAAGGAGAAGAATGTGGGTTACCTCGTGTGGTCATGGACCGGCAACGGCGGCGGTGTGGAAGCCTGCGACATGTTTGGCGGATATGATGATTCGGTCTGGAAGCCCAACGGCACCAACACTGTGAAAGGACGCAACGGCATACAGCAGACTTCACGCGAATGCTCGATTTTTGACCCCAATGGCGGAAACCAGGGTGGCGGCGACCCGACCCCCAATCCTCCGGGCCAGGATGAGTCGACGGTACTCTGGGAAGGTTCGGTAGATTTCGGCGCATGGAAAGGCATGCTTGAATACAAGCCCGGCAGCGCCCAGTGGAAGAGCCAGCAGATGGGCGCGTTGAAGAAGGGTGACAAGCTGGTGTTCAGCTTCACGGGTGCCGCATCCGACGAGAAGGCCCCCGGCCAGATACAGCTTGCCACATTCGGCCTTGACAGCCAGTGGACATGGACAGTGCTGGTAGATGCCGACAACATATATAATAATGAGTACACCTACACAATCTCCGGGGAAGAGACCGACGGATACACCGACCTGGCCATGATATCGGCCCACGGATTCGCTGTCAAGGGTCAGAACGCCACCCTTGTCAAGGTTGAACGGGTTGTGGCCGGCAATGGCGGAAACACCGGCGGGGATGACACTCCCGGCGGAGAGAACGAGACCACGGTTGACACCCCGCAGTTCAATGTCTCCACATGGGAGGCGATGTACCACCTCGAGAAGTCGCGTCTCGGCTCGCTGACATCGGCCGACAAGGTAAGGCTGTATGTATCGTGCAACGACGGAGCCGAGATACAGATTGCCTACAAGACTGCAAGCTCAGACTGGACCCAGCATGTCGACTACGCTCCGATCAGCGGCTCGACATATGACCTGGCTATGACAGACGCCGGGCTGCTCGAAGGCGCCAACTATGATGGCCTGTACTTCAAGGGTCACGATTACACGATTCAGAAAGTGAGCGTGATACGTCCCGGCCAGTCAGGTGTGGATGAGACTGTGGTTCATGAGTCACACCGCGCAGGCATAGACTTCGATGAGCCGTATGAAATCTACGGCATCGACGGTCGTCAGGTGAGGGAGATGGTGGCCGGAAGGCTTTACATCCTCCGCCAGGGCGAGACTGTGGTGAAACACATCGCCAGATGACCGCGTGATTGAATCGCATGAAGCAATGAGATAATTTAGTAAGGTGAAGGCGGCGACCCCGGGAGCAAAGCCCGGGGTCGTTCGTTTGCCAAGGGAAACGAACGACAATAATACATGCTATGAATAAAATGAGAGTTATAGCATCAGCTTTCGCGGGCTTGATGCTTGTGTCCGGGGCGATGGCCCAGGATGGGATGTCGGAGGGGCTGCATATCGACGGCACCCGGATTCTTGACGCGAAGAACAACGAGCTTGTTATGAGGGGTGTCAACTACTCCTGGGCGTGGCAACGCGGACATGAGGAGACGGTCATCCCGGCGGCTAAACGTATCGGATGCAACGCCATCCGCATACAGCTGTCGACAGGGGAGCGGCAGAAGCAGGGGTTGTATCCCGACTGGGACAGATGCGAGCCTGCAGATCTTGAGCGGCTCATCGAGCTGTGTGAGCAAAACAAGCTAATTGCTGTGTTCAACACCCATGACGAGACTGGCGACAATGATTACGCGTCGCTGGAGAAAGCCGTGGAGTTCTGGATAGAGATGAAAGACATCCTGAACGCGCATCTCAAGACGGTCATCGTCAACATCTCGAATGAATGGTATGGGTCGTGGGATTCATGGCCCTGGGCAGCAGGCTACCAGAAAGCCATACCGAGGCTGCGTGAGGCCGGTATCCGCAACCTGCTGCTGGTCGACTGTGCCGGATGGGGGCAGTATCCGCAGAGCATAGCCGAGGCCGGTTCGGCGGTGGTGGAGGCCGACCCGCTCCACAATATGGCGTTCTCGATACATTTCTATGAACATTCCGGGGGGACCAGCCAGGCCGTGCGCGACAACATCTGGAATGCCCTCCATATCTCCAACCCGGTGCCGCTTGTCGTCGGGGAATTTGCGTATGCCCATAAAGACGGAGGCGTGGCGTGGAAGGAAATCCTCAGTTACACGTTCGAGAACCGTGTCGGGTATCTCGCCTGGTCCTGGACCGGCAACGGTGAGGGGGCCGAGATGTGTGACCTATTTGCCGACTGGGAGGGCATAGAGTACCGCGAGAGTGGCCGCTGCATCATACCGTCGGTGTATGGCATCACAGACACCGGTAAGGAATGCTCATATTTCGATGATTCGGTGGGTGTCAGCGTCGCCGATTACAATCCGTTCCGTGAGGGAGCCGGGCCTGAGCCCGACGATTATGACCCGTCGGTGGAGCTGCCGCTTGACGAGGCCGGCTCGGAGCTGGTGGCCGACCAGACAATCTGGGACAATGTCGGGTATGAGTCGGGCGACTGGACAACGGGTCCGGTGCATGTGTCGAAGGAGCAGCTCGGCACCCTCCGCATAGGGGACAAGATTCACCTGTATCTCACTACAGGTGGCGACTCGCAGATTCAGATCGCGTATGTCACGCCGCAGAGCGACTGGAACGAGCATACCCCGTATGAGAACATCAATGGATGGAACCAGTATGACATCGAGGTCAACAACGACAAGTCGGGTGCTTCAGACTTTGTCAGGGGCCTCAACTATGACGGCCTGTATGTCAATGGCAAAAACATCACTCTTGACAGGGTGGCGGTGACCCGCAGGGTTCCGGTCATCTCTGGTGTGGAGGATGTGACGAGCTGCCTTGGCCGGGAGGCTGTCGACTTCTCCCTGCCGTATGAGATATATACGCTCGACGGTCGCAGGATGACAGAAATGACGGCAGGCTTGATTTACATACTCAGGCAAGGCTCTCTCGTTGTGAAGCATCTTGCCCGCTGATTCGTTTCTTGATTGACAAAAAGTAGTCCCGCTCCATCCTCGAATCCAGAGGATGGGGCGGATTTTTGTCAGACGCTTTTTGCCAGACGCAAATGCCTGCCTTGAGTCTGCCGCTTTGCGTCTGCCGGATGATAAAAGCCAGGATTTGTGATAAAAAAAGAGGAACCCGCGAATGCGGATTCCTCTTTTGAGGTGCCAAGCGGATTCGAACCGCTGTGAACGGTTTTGCAGACCGGTACCTAACCACTCGGACATGGCACCTTGGGTTTGCCGAATCATCCTCCGCTGAGGTGATTTTGCAGGTGCAAAGTTAATGTTTTTATTTTTAACCGCCAAATTTCAGCGGCTGTTTTTGCCTTTGCCGCGTTGATTTGTCGGGATTTTGTCGTTGTCGGGCCGGAGAGAGGAGATGCGAGCTGCCTTGGCCGGGAGGGGGAGAGGGGGCGCAGGGTGTCAGTTGAAAGACTGCTTCGAGAACTGGAAGGTGATGTCGGCCTTGTCGAGGTTGAGCTTGCCCATTGCCGGTTTGCCGATGTATGGGGTGATGGCGCTGACATAGGTCGATGTGGTGTAGCCGTTGGATGTCGACTCGGTGGTGAGAGTGACGGGTGTGAGGGTGAATGTCGCGTCTGCAATGTCGATTGTCCCGTCGGCGTTGTATTTGTCAAGCATCGTCAGGAAATAATTGCGCAGACCTGAGAACACATATCCTTTGGCTGAGGCGCTGTATGTGGCGATGAATGATATCTTGTCGTCGTTGAGCGAGTTGTTGAGGAAGAAGTCATCTTTCTCAGAGGAGATGACCATGAGCAGGCTCTCGGGCAGGCCGATGCCGTAGTTGTTTTCAATGGCTTCCGCGGGGATGGTCATGGAGAGGGTGTTGACCACAGAGAGGGGGCCGCTGTTGTCGATGTAGTAGTCGATGACGTCGCGTATGGGGAATGTGATTTCCACGTCGCGTCCGACCGGGGCCACTATTATGTTCTCGCCGTTGTCGATACGGGCCTGGAGGGCCGGGTCGATGGTGAATGAGATGTTGTTGTTGGATATGACTTCGGGGGTGACGGCGAAGTAGCTGCCTTCATGTCTGGTCACGACAGGTTTGCCTTCGGAGTCATCGGCGGTGGTGTGGTAGTATATCACCATCGAGGTCTGCTGTATCTGGGTCACGCGGCCAACGCCGAATGAGTTGCGGACATAGATGCCGGGGAAGTACTTGGCAAATTCGGTGGGGAAGGAGTATGCCCCGGGGTTGTCGAGGTAGAGCGTGTACAGGTCTCGGGCGAGGCTGACGGGGAGGTCGACATGAATCTCGCGGTATGAGAGGGCCTGGATGGAGTCGTTTTCTCCCTGGGCGTTGCCAACATATATCTTCGAGGCGAGGGGGGCGGCGTTCACGTCGCAATAATCCTCGGGGTTGAAGGAGGAGAAAATCGGGGAGGGGAGTTGCCTGTCGAGGGGGAAGACCTGGAGGCCAAGCGGGGCGATGGAGTCGCCGACATACCCGCCGTTGGGGTAAGCCAGGATGAGCTTCATGGAATCGATGTCGTTGACGGTGACACCGTCGGTCACGAGCTTCGAGGCGGGCATGAACTGGCAGACAAAGTCGGATGAGAAGCTGCCGTATCCTTCGGCTGATATGTTTCCGAGGAGCTGCACTGTGGTGCGCGACTCGATGGCAGTGTTGGGGGTGCTATGGCCCGACACGCTGAATTCGTTGTGGATCACCACTTCGGATTCTGCCTGTATCAGTGAGGAGCCTATTTCCTGGGTCGTGTTCTCGCAGGCTGTGAACAGGCTGCCTGACAGCAGCAGTACGCCTGAGAGAAAGGGGACTGTCGATTTCATGATCGGGGATGGAGGGAATCAGGGGTTGTTGCGTATCGAGTCGTAGAATTCAACGACCGGCGCGCCGTCGATTTCTTCTCCCTGGTAGGGGAGGAATGGTTTGCCTGAGGCGATGGCGTATTCGACAAGCTCAGCGGGGACTGTCTGGGAAGCCTGTATCACGCCGTCTGAGTGGTCGATGGCGAGCTTGTTGAGCGCGAGGGCGGTGGCGGGGGAGTCGCCGAGCGACTTGAGGTCTTCCTCGGTGAATCCGTCCATGAGCAGTTTCTCCTTGAAACGCGGGTCGAGAGCGCCATCGAATGTGTCGTCGAAGAGGGAGTACACCACCGGGCTGCCTCCGACGGTCGGGTCGTCGGCGTAGGCTTTCTTGAGGTAGAGGGGGGCCAGGGCGGTCACCCATCCGGAGCAGTGTGTCACGGCGGGCTCCCAACGGAGTTTCTTGACGGTCTCCATGACACCCCGGGTGAAGAACATAATGCGCTCATCGTTGTCTTCGGGGGTTTCGCGTATTTCGAGGTCGGTGACCGCGTGATGCTGGAAATAGTCGTCTGAATCAATGAAATAGACCTGCATCTTTGCCGACTGGAGGGTGGCCACCTTGATAATCAAGGGGTGGTCGGTGTCGTCAATCACCAGGTTTATGCCCGACAGGCGGATGACCTCGTGGAGCTGGTTGCGTCGCTCGTTGATGCAACCGTATTTAGGCATGAAAGCGCGAGCCTCGTAGCCTTTTTCCTGGACCTTCTGGGGCAATACCTTGCATACCAGTCCCATCGGGGTCTCGCGAAGGTATGGGGTTATTTCCTGAGAGATGTAGAGGATTTTCTGCTTCTTGTTCATCGATTCGGTTTTGTCAAAAGGGAATGCTCCCGACGCGTGTGGGCGCGTTCCAAGCGCAAAGTTACAAATTTTTTTTGAAACATCAGGAAGTGGTTTCGGAATTTGATTCCAATTTGTTAACTTTGCACGTCAAACATTGATGTTTAAACCATATGCCATTATGAAACATGATTTCAAAGCGATTCCTGTGCGATGGCTCTTTCTGCTGTTGCTGTTGTTGGTTGTGACTGGGTTGCCTGCAAGGGCGCAGCAGTTCGGGATGGGGCATATCCTCGACCCGATAAGATGGAAAGCAACCGTCGAGAGCAACGCGACATCGTCGGCCGTAATCCGTCTGACCGCTGACATCGACGAGGGGTGGCATCTCTACTCTCTCGATCTTCCTGATGATGGCCCCAATTCGACGGCGATTGATTTCCAGTTGCCTGAAGGGGTGAAGCTCGACGGGGGGCTTGTGCCGTCGCGCAAGCCTGTCGAGAAATATGATGACATGTTCTCGCTCAACCTGTCATGGTGGGAGAACAATGTGTCGTTCACCCAGAAGGTGAAGATTTCCGACGAGAAGACCCACACTGTGGGCATCGAAGTCTCGTTCCAGGGGTGTAATGACGAAACCTGCATTGCTCCGAAGACAGAGCTGCTGGAGGTATCGGTGGGTACCGGGCTGGTTGTGGCCCAGGAGGCGGAGGTCGACACAGTGGCCGTGGAGGCCCCGGTGGTGGCAGCCCCCGCGGAACCGTCGGGCAAGGCTGACCTCTGGGCTCCGGTTGAATATTCGGGCGAAGACATGCCCGAGCAGGCCAATGTGAAGGATTCACCCTGGTGGGTGATTTTCATCTGGGGATTCGGCGGAGGCCTCCTGGCGTTGCTCACCCCATGCGTGTGGCCGATGATACCGATGACGGTCAGCTTCTTCCTCAAGAAGGGGACGAGCCGTCGCAAGTCGGTCGGTGACGCGATAATATACGGTCTCAGCATAATCGTGATTTATCTCACGCTGGGACTGGCGATAACCGGTATTTTCGGCGCGAGCAAGCTAAATGAGCTAAGCACCAATGCCGTGTTCAACCTCTGTTTCTTTCTGCTGCTTGTGGTGTTTGGTATCTCGTTCCTCGGAGGTTTCGACATCAAGCTGCCGTCGAAGTGGTCAAACTCAACGGATGCCCGCGCCGAGAAGGCCACAGGGCTTGTCAGCATATTCTTTATGGCGTTCACCCTGGCGCTTGTGTCATTCTCTTGCACGGGCCCGATTATCGGCACACTGCTTGTCGAGGCAGCCACGATGGGCAACTTCGTCGGCCCGGCCGTCGGCATGGGCGGTTTCGCACTGGCGCTCGCGCTTCCGTTCTCTCTGTTCGCCCTTTTCCCCTCGTGGCTCAAGGAGATGCCCCGTTCGGGAGGCTGGCTCAACTCGGTCAAGGTGGTCCTGGGCTTCCTGGAGCTTGCCTTGTCGCTCAAATTCCTTTCGGTCGCCGACCTTGCCTATGGCTGGGGCATTCTTGACCGCGAGGTGTTCATCTGCCTGTGGGTTGTGCTGTTCGTGATGCTCGGGCTGTATCTGCTGGGCAAGCTGAAATTCAGCCACGACGCCGACCTTGACTATGTCTCGCTGCCCCGCTTTTTCCTGTCGCTGGCTTCGCTGGGATTCGCCATATATCTCATCCCCGGCTTGTGGGGCGCGCCGCTGAAGAGCGTGAGCGCGTTTGTCCCGCCATTGTTCACACAGGATTTCAACCTCTACGCCGGAGGGCAGTTTGAGGAGTTTGACGACTACGACAAGGGCATGGCTTACGCGGCAGAGAACAACCGCCCCGTGCTTGTCGACTTCTCCGGTTACGGCTGTGTCAACTGCCGCAAGATGGAGGGCGCAGTGTTTGACACAGGTCGTGTCAGCACACTTGTCAAGGAGAACTTCGTGCTGATAAAGCTGATGGTCGATGACAAGGCGGAGCTTCCCGAGCCGGTCACTGTGGAGGAGAACGGCAAGAAAGTGGTGCTTAAGACCGTGGGAGACAAATGGAGCTACCTGCAGCGCCACAAATTCAGCGCCAACTCCCAGCCCTATTATGTGGTCCTCAACCGTTCAGGAGAGGCTATGACACCTCCTTGCTTCTACGACGAGAATGTCGACAAGTTCGTGGGCTGGCTTGAGGATGGTATGAAGAATTACAACGAGAACCCTGACTGACGGCTGCCGCCGCCAGGGAGGGCCTGTCAAATACTAAGTCAACTAAATGGAAAAGATTCCCCAACATACCCGTCAGGAGAAGCTCGAGGCATTTGGCCGTGTGCTGGATGTCCTTGACACCCTGAGGGTCAAATGTCCCTGGGATGCCAAGCAGACCAATGAGTCGCTTCGCCCCAACACGATGGAGGAGGTCTGCGAGCTCTGCGAGGCGCTCATCAACGAGGATGACGTCGAAATCCGCAAGGAGCTCGGGGATGTGTTGCTCCATGTGCTCTTCTACGCCAAGATAGGTGAGGAGAAAGGGGCGTTTGATGTTGTCACGGTCTGTGACTCACTCGCCTCCAAGCTCATTTACAGACATCCCCATGTGTATGGCCAGACTGTGGCCGACAATGCCCACCAGGTGGAGCTCAACTGGGAGCAGATAAAGCTGAAGGAGAAGGACGGCAACCGGTCGGTGCTGGCCGGAGTCCCCTCCACGTTGCCCGCTCTCAACAAGGCTTACCGCATACAGGAGAAAGCCGCCAATTCAGGTTTCGACTGGGCGGAGGCCTCGGAGGTGTGGGACAAGGTGAGAGAGGAAATCGGGGAATTTTCCGCCGAGGCTGAGAAGGTACGGATGCTCCGCCACCAGGCGGAGGCCACTCCTGAAGAGATTTCGGCCGCCTCTGAGCGTATGGAGTCAGAGATGGGAGATGTGTTTTTCTCGCTGGTCAACGCCGCGCGCCTCTACGGCGTGATTCCTGAGAACGCGCTTGAGAAGACCAACAAGAAATTCATCTCACGTTTCAACCATATCGAGAAACGTGCCCGCGAGGCGGGCCGCAAGCTCAACGAGCTTACCCTCGAAGAGATGGAAGAGTATTGGCAGGAAGCCAAAGACAAATCATAATCATGAATCCAGGCTCCGCGATTCCCGGCTTCGCCGGAGGTCGCGGAGCCGCAACCAGACAAGAGACAGTAATGAAAGCTATCCGCTTAGCCGCAATCCTCATGCTCGCCGGAGGGGCCGCCACCGTGGCTCCTGTGCCGGCTGCCGCGCAGGTCAATCAGCTTGACGCAGAGTTCAATGTGATTCCCGACAAGGTGATTCCGACAGACGAAGGTATCCGCATCTCGGTCTGCCTGGTGGGCATCCCGTCGACATCTCAGCGCATCGACTCCGTTGACCTCACCGTGGGCCAGAAAGTTGTCAAGGCTGTCGACATTGACGGCGTTGACTTCGAGCGCGCCTTCCAGTTTGAGGACACCGGGGTGCAGGTCATCGAGCTTGATTTCCCCTTCAAGGGGCAGCTGCCCAAGTCGGCGACTCTGACATTCCACACGGCCAACGGCGACGTTGTCGCCCCCGCCCGCCAGTGACCTCTGATTAAGCCAACCGCGCGTCAAGGCATTCTGGCTATCCGGATGCTCATTCGCGTCCATCACAAGGGACATGTCTGACAATGGCATGTCCCGAATTACTATTGTGTCTGCCAAATAACAATGATAGTCTGCATAACGGAGAAACCCAATGTGGCCCGCGACATAGCTGCCATTCTCGGTGCCGGGAAGAAGGAGCCCGGCTATTACGAGGGGAACGGCTACCGGGTGACATGGACATACGGACATCTTTGCACTCTCAAGGAGCCCAACGACTATTCCGACAGCTGGAAGCGGTGGTCGCTGGTCCATCTGCCGATGATTCCCCCGAAGTTCGGGATAAAGCTCATACCTGTCGAGAATTACGAGAGGCAATTCAACGTGATAAAGACCCTTTTCGCCGAGGCCGACGAGATTGTCAACTGTGGCGATGCCGGCCAGGAGGGGGAGCTTATCCAGAGGTGGGTGATGCAGAAGGCCGGGGTCAAATGCCCGGTGAAGCGTCTGTGGATATCATCCCTGACCGACCAGTCGATACGCGAGGGGTTTCAGAACCTTAGGCCGTCGGCCGACTTCGACAACCTTTATTACGCAGGGTTGTCAAGGGCCATCGGCGACTGGATATTGGGGATGAACGCAACGCGCCTTTACACGCTTAAATACAGTTCGCCGGGCAATGTGCTGTCGATAGGCCGTGTGCAGACCCCGACCCTCGCGCTTGTTGTGCAGCGCCATCTCGAGATAGAGAATTTCAAGCCTGAAGACTACTGGGAGCTGAAGACCCTTTGCAAGGGGGCCACCTTCAACGCCGTCTCCGGAAAATTCAAGAAGGAGGCCGAGGCGCTTGAGGCCCTGGAGAAAATCAAGCCGAGCATGCTTACGGTCACCTCCGTCGAGGAGAAGAAGGGGCGTGAGGCGCCTCCGAGGCTGTTTGACCTGACATCCTTGCAGGTGGAATGCAACCGGCAGTGGGGATGGACGGCTGACGAGACCCTGAAGCTCATACAGACCCTTTATGAGAAGAAGGTGACCACATATCCGCGTGTCGACACCACTTACCTGTCAGATGACATTTACCCGACCGTCGGCGGGATTCTGAAAGCCATGACCCCTTACGCGGCCCTGACCGCGCCTGTGCTGGCCCTTCCCCGGATACCCAAGAGCAAGAAGGTGTTTGACAACTCCAAGGTCACCGACCACCATGCCATCATCCCGACCGGGCAGTCGCCCGCGGCCCTGGTGGGCAACGAGCGTCAGCTCTACCATCTGATCGCCCGCCGCTTCATAGCCGCCTTCTACCCCGACTGCGAGTTCATGCAGACCACGGTGCTTGCCGATGCCGGAGGGATCGGATTCAAGGCTTCGGGCAAGGTGGTGACATCCCCGGGTTGGCGCTCCATCTACCAGAAACCGGGGGAACAGGCTGCCGGGCAGGGGGGCGACAACAATGGTGACGGCAGTGATGACGGCCTGTTGCCGCCGTTTGCCGTCGGGGAGAGCAACCCCCATGAGCCGAGCCTGCTGAAAAAGGCCACGCAGCCACCGAAATACTACACCGAGGGCACGCTCCTTAGGGCGATGGAATCGGCTGGAAAGACTGTTGACGACGAGGCCCTGCGCGAGGCCATGAAAGAGAACGGCATCGGGCGTCCGTCGACGCGTGCCAACATTATCGAGACCCTGTTCAAACGCCATTACATTTACCGCAAGAAGAAAAACATAATGGCCTCGCAGGCTGGCATAGACCTCATCGCCACCATCAATGAGGAGCTGCTCAAGAGCGCGAAGCTGACCGGCATATGGGAAAGCCGCCTGCGGCGCATCGAGCGCGGCGATTATTCCCCCTCGGAATTCATCGAAGACCTCAAGGGGCAGATCGGGCGCATAGTGAATGATGTGCTGACCGACGCGTCGGCCAGGAGAATCGACACGGGGCAGGCCCCGGGAGGCTCCGGCGGCAACGCGGGGGCGGCGGCTAATGGAGGTGGCTCCCCGTCAGGCCCGGGTGTAGCCCCCGGCGGATCTGCGGCCGAGACCAAGCCGAAGGCTCCGCGCAAGCCTGCTGTGAGGAAACTGGAGCAGATTGTCTGTCCGGTGTGTGGCAAAGGGCATTTGCTGAAAGGGAAGGCGGCCTTCGGATGCTCGGAATACAAATCGGGTTGTCCGCTCCGGCTGCCTTTCGAGGAGTACTCGCCGGAGCTTACCCCGGGCAAACTGAACGCGCTTGTGAAGAAAAACTCAAAGGCCATCATCGCCGCCACTCGGCAGTGAGCCTCGGAGAGATTGATTGACTGTGTAATCGAGAGGATATATGAGCAATGACCTGATACAATGGATATGCGTCGGAGTGGTGTTCCTGATAATCGTGGTATGGATTATCAGGTATGTCCGCGGCCTGGTCATCTGGTCGAGGGGCATCAAGCGTCAGGGGGGCGCGTCTAAGCCTCCTTGTTGCGGAGGCCGTGAGAAGCCGACCCCCAGGCCAGGCGCGAAGACCGCTTCCTGCTGCCGTGGGGAGGATGACAATAAACCCCGACATGGCGGAGGTCCGTGCGCCGGCTGTGGCGCTGACTGTCCGTTGTCGGGGTCTGTAAAGTGAGCGGCCTGTGGCTCAGAAGCTCAGAAGCTGTAGCTGATGCCTATTGCCGGGATTATCGCGCGGGTCTTGTAGTCGGCAGTGAACTCTCCGGTCAGAGGTAGCGCGGGCAGGGTCTGGCTCAGGTTGTTGGCCTCTACCATGCCGTTGTAGATCGGGGCGAGGAAATCCTGGTACTGGCCGGTGCCGGTGGCTCCGCATCCGTGTACATACATGAACGCCAGGTCAATGGAGAGGCCTTTGAGCGGGCTGAATGACAGACCTACCGAGGGCTCTATCTTTGTCATTCCCGGGGTCTCGGGGTTGTAGTGGTCGGTGTTGCAGGGGGAAGAGTCGATCATGAGTCCGGCACGGATGTCGAGGCGGTCGGTGAGGTTGTATTCGGCCCCGATATGGTATGTCATCGCGTTGTGGTAATCCTTGGTCAGGTGCTGGTTGAAATTCTCGGGTAGCTTGTCGAATGTTATGTCGAGATTCTTGTAGGCGTTCCAGCCGTTGAGCTGCGCGTCAAAGGCGAGAATCAGGCGGGGGACAGGCCTGTAGGCCACACCGAATGTCAGCACATAGGGGCATGGCATCGACGCGTCGAAGTTGGCGTAGCTGAGGTTGTCGAGGGTCTCGCCGAGGATGAGCCGGGCCTGGTCATTGGCGTAGCTCACGGAGGCGTTTCCGGCCTTGACGTGCATGTTCATCTTGGAGCGGAATGACGCGCCGAACGAAAGGTTGGGGAGCGCGTCCCACAGGACTCCGACATTCACACCCAGGGCGAGCTGAGAGTCGCCGGTGAGGTTGACCGAGGCCGGGGGCACCTCGCCGTAGGGCTGGAAAGGAGCAGGAAGACCCTGCATCTGATAGGGAAGGTTCATAAGGCCGATGAGGCGGTCCATCGAGGAGGGGGCGACAAGAGCTTTGTCGAGGTTGACCTTGCCCCAGGAAATCATGAGTCCGGCACCGACCGAGAGGTTTCTGGTGATTCTCCATGAGATGGTGGGCTGCACGGTGAAGACCTTCAGGTCGACCGACTGGTTTAGCACCGCGCCGGGCCATGCCGTCCCCCAGTTGATTGATGAGCCATAGGGGGTGTAGATGGTTGCTCCGGCATAGAGGTTATCGTAGATGCGGAATGCCGCCGAGACATTCATCGGCGTGGAGACCTTGTTGGCCGTAGAATAGGTCTGTCCGTCGACCACCGCTTCCGCGGTGGCTTTGATGGCGCTGACGGCAGCCGAGATTTCAAGGGTCTCGGTGGAGAACGCGAGCGCGCCCGGGTTGAAAATCTGGCTTTCGGAGCCAAGTTTCATGGCTACTCCCACGTGTCCCATACCCTCCTGGCGTGCGCTGAAGGTGTTTACCTGGTATCCTTCGGCTGACGCGCCGAGGATGGCTGAGGCCGCGCAAATCGCGGCGATAGTCTTTCTCATTCGTTGAAATTTTCGCCAAAATTACCAATAATATTCCATTTGGCAAAATTTCTGTGCGAAAAATATGTTTTAGAGCATATTTCGAGAGGGGCTGCCATCGGTTGTCGGTGTCATTGTCGCAGGGTAAGCGTCATCAGCGGCAGGGGGTGAAAAGACGGCGGTATTCCTGCTCGAAATTTGGAGTGAATATGTATTTGCCGAGATTTTCATGGATTTCCCAGGCAGGCCAGAACCGGCCCCCGTCGAGTTCGTCAGAGGGAGATGGCTCATGGTCGATGGTGGTCTTGAAGACATGGACGAGTTCACGCTCGAGCTGGCCATCGAATATGTAGCGTGTCATCGGTTCGGGGATGAAGCCTGAAATGCCCAGCTCCTCGCCGGCTTCCCGTCGCAACGCCTCCTCGACGCTTTCCCCGGGGTCCATATGGCCTCCTACGGCGGTGTCCCACCGGCCCGGCTGTATGTCCTTCCAGGCGGGGCGTTTCTGGAGGTAGAGGTCTCCGCGCCGGTTGAACACATGGAGGTGGACCACCGGATGAAGCAGCATCGAGCCGTTGTGGCACTCGCCTCGCGTGGCGATACCGGTCTGGTTTCCAGATTCGTCCACGAGCGGTAGCAATTCTTTCTCGTTGTCTTTCATATGGGGATGTTGGGTCATGCGGGTGTATTCCTCGTAGGAAGGTATCCATTGATTACGCTGCAAAGTTAAGCAACAGTTTAGAAAAATGGGGCGTTTTCCCACATAAATTGCCCCGATGCTCCACAGTTTGTTCCCAAAAGGGTCTTACGCAGATTGCGCAGATATGCAGATTTCTCGCGGATTAAAGGTTGCTTCGCTCCCGGATAAGCTCGCAGATTCCACGGATTCCACAGATTTGGTTGCTTCGTTCCCGAGGAGATTCCACGGATGAAAATTTATTATTGGTGTCCGGCAAACGTGTTTTACTGGCTGTTTTGAGGGGCTTTATCTTATTGACAAGCCATCTGGTTAAGTGAATATGTCAGATGTCTGAGAGAAACACAAAGCCAAGTGGTTTTTACCGGACACCAATGGTTTTTTATTTATTGCTGTCCGGTAAAAAAAGACAAAATCATATATTCTCTACAAATATAATAAGTTACACCTGTTTTACGAAAAAGGGCTTGTCATTTGAGGCGATGTGAAATTGGTAGCATTAAGCATCAAAAAGCCCTTAAAAGACATCTATACGAGTCTGTTTCATGCTGTATGAGATAAAAATAGTCCATTTCCTATCATGTCAAAGTTTTACCGGACAGCAATATTTTTTATTAAGACGAGAGGCGGGAATAGGGTGGCGGTGGGGTCAGAGCGCAGACTCAACTTTGGCCAGCAATGCCTCTTGGGAGATCTCGCCGCTTTGTCGCCAGATTTCTTTGCCGTCGCGGTAGAGGATGAAGGTTGGTATCGTGTCAGCTTTGGCTTCGTCTGCGGCCTGCCTGTTCTCGTCGATGTCGAGCTGCACGACTTCTGCGCGGCCTGAGAGCTTGGATTTGACCTGCGCCACTACGGGCATCATTTTCTGGCAGTGGGGACACCAAGTGGCGAAAAACTCGACAAGCACTACCGGCTGTGAGCTGATGATTTCTGAGTATGTCATAACAAAGGTTTTTATGGTTCACCAATAACAACAAATGAGGGCAATCAAATGATGGAAGCCCGACAAAAATTGATGCCGATGCCTGGCAAGGATGGCCAATGATCGGTATATGTGACAATAAAGGCGGCCCCCTGCAGAGGGGAGCCGCCGGATGGTTTTCAATGGGATTGCCGTGATTGGCGTGTTTGTCGGTAAGAAGGTGAATCTTACTGGCCTATGACGCGGCGGGCACCGAGGAAGCGTGCCGCGTAGTAGGGTGCTGTTATCTTGTCAATTTTGATGCCGGAAGAGCTGGCGGCGTGTATGAATGTGATTTCACCGCTGACAGGGTCAGAGTCGACGGCAATGGCCACGTGGCCCACACGGCCAGAGCGGGCGGCGCGTCCGGTGAAGAACAGCAGGTCGCCGGGCTGCACTTCCTCGCGGCTGACTTTCTTGCCCTGGGTGTACTGGGTGGCTGAAGAGGGGGAGAGCTGGATGCCAAACTGGCTGTAGACATATGATGTGAAGCCTGAGCAATCGAAGCCTTTCGGGGAGCGGCCTCCGCGCACATAACGGACACCCATGAATTTGCGGGCGTAGTTGAGCATATCGTCAATCATTGCGAAGTCGTCGGCCGAAGTGCCTTCGATGTCGCCGAGTATTTCCATTCCGGCGGCGGGGACAATCTCAAAGGGGTTGGTCTTGGATACTGCTGCGAGGGTCATCTCGTCGGCCTCCATGGCGTGGGCGGAGGCGACAGTTGCGGGTATGGTCTTGACAGGGAGGTTTTTCTTGGCGGGGGCCGGTTTGACGGCCGACATCGAGAAGACGGCGGCAAACACAACCATTATGATAAGGTAAATTCTCTGAATCATTACTTTTTCTGTTTCGGGCGAGGCCACAACGGGGGAGGCTCGCGATAGCAAAATCAGCGTGAAGCAAGGGATTTCATCGTCGGGTCATATGCCGACCCGCATCAAGCAAAATCACTTTTTTGTATCGTGCTGGTTGAATGATGTACAAAGTTAGCCAAATCCGCACTGAAAACCAACTCTTTGAGGCTCAATAAACCTAATTTTGTGTTAACGTTTTATAAATGCACGAAAACCTGCACATTCCCATAGGGGTTTGTGCAGGTTGTGGCGATTGCTCCGGACGGATATGCCGGGGGTGGGTCAGGATGCCTGTTGTGTCTGTGTGGGAGCCTCCGGTTGTGAGCTGACAGTGAAATGGTTGCGGTCCGGGGCGTTGTAAAGGGTCAGGCCGAATGTCTGGGCTGCCACGGCGATATGCTCGTATATTTCAGATCCGAGGGCGGCATACTGGGTCCATGATGTCATCTTTGAGTAGAAATAGATGTTGAGGGGCTGTCCGTATTCGCATGCGGCCTCGAGCTTCACGAGCAGGTCTTGTCCGACGCCTACCTGCGGGTGATGGAGCAGGTATTGGCAGATGTAAGCCCTGAAGAGTCCGAGGTTGGTGTCGATAGTGCCGTTGGGCAGTGTGGAGGGGTTGTAGGTGTTGCCTTCCCCTTTCTCCTTGGCAGCCTTGCGTGTGGCGACAAACTCCTCCATCAGTGGATAGGTCTTGACCACCTGGTCGAGCATCTGGTCGGTGGCGGGCTGGATGGTTGCCTGGTCGATATAGATGCTGCGGTTGAAAAGCCGGTAGCCGGAGTCTTGCATGCCGCGCCAGTTCTGGAATGATGTCGACACCAGTGTGTAGGGGGGCAGCATCACTATGGTGTTGTCCCAGTTTCTCACCTTCACTACCGTCAGGGTGACATCGACGACAATGCCGTTGGCGATTGTCGAGGGCACCACAATCCAGTCGCCGACGCGTAGCATGTCGTTGTTTGACAGCTGGATGCCCGCCACGAATCCGAGGATTGAGTCCTTGAAAATCAGCATCAGGGCGGCGGCGAAAGCGCCGAGTCCGGCCAGGAGTGTCATCGGGGATTTGTCGATGAGGATGGAGACGGCGATTATCGACACCACGATCCATACTATCCCCCGGCCGATGTTGAGTATGCCCTTCAGGGGCAGGTTCTTGTGGTTGTCGTGGTCGTTGAAGTGGTTCCAGGCGAACTCAAACACCGCGCAAATCGCCACGGCGATGGTTATCAGCAGGTAGACCCCGGCTATGCGCAGAATCCATGTCAGCAGATGATGGTCTGATGTGAAGGCAAACGGTATCAGGCACAGGAAGACCAGCGGGGGGATGAAATGGGCGCATCGGCTGAACATCTTCTGGGCCAGCAGCTCTCGCGATACCTCGCCATGGCGCAAGGCCACAAGTTTCTTGACCACAAACAGGGCGATGTTCTTGACAATCACCCCAATCAGTATGGAAACACCGAGTATGACCGCCGTGTAGATGATTTCCTCCACTGTCTTGTCATGTGACAGCCCGAGGAAGTCAAGCACCTTGTCGACTATTCCGAGGAGCCACACGGCGAAATCGTGGCTCGGAATCACTGTGTTCTGGGCGACTTTCTCGAGATGGGGCGCGCCCCCGTCAGCTGTGGCCGGGGAGGCAGCCTGAAGCAACAATAGACCTGTAATTCCCATTTGTCTCTATAATCAAACAGTTGAAATCTTGACCGGGAGGGCGTGTGGGTGTCCTCCTTTCATCCCCAACAATCGACTTGTGGCCAAGGTTCATAGTCTGTCGCGGAGGAGATAAGAAGACGCTCCGGAATCCATGTGGTTGTGAGGATTCCGGAGCGTGGATAAGGTTGTTGCTGTTCAGCCGAATCAGCCGAGGTAGGGGCCGAAGCGGTTGTCAAACGGCTCAGACTTGGTGCAATACCAGATGATGGCAAAAATCCAGCCTACGATAGGCACGAAGGCGATGAAATACCAGCCACCGGCTTTGCCCATGTCGTGGAGGCGACGCCAGGAGACTGCCAGGCCGGGGATGAGCATGGCCAGAGAGACGAGCCATCCAACAAAGGGGATGAACATTGTCACCATGCTCACGATGGCGGAGAAGAGCTTCCACCACCAGAACTCGGCGCGGGTTGCACGGCCAGTGAATGTGGCGTAATTTGAGAAGCAAGACTTGACTGCGTCGGCGAATCCCATGGCGGGAGCTTCGGGGACAGGAGTGTAAGGCTGCTGGCCCTGCTGGTCGTAAGCCTGCTGGTAGGGCTGCTGATACTGTGCGCCCTGCTGCTGATAGTTTTACATTGTCAGGATTGAATTAGTTTATTGTTGAATAATGTATTGTTGCAATAAAATGAGCATCGGGGTGTGAGATGGCCCGGAGCAGGTGTCAGCAGTCAGTAAATTGGCTGTTTCATACCTGTTTTGTGCAAATTTAGCGATTATCCGTGAAGATGACAAATATTATCGTTATTTTTGTGTCGTTTTAAGACGAACCCACCATCGGTTTTGTTGTTAAATTAACAAGACCACGTTTCAACTCTATGATATGATTCATCCAGGATGTTTTCTCCGGCATATGGCCGGTCTGCTTGCTGCCCTGCTGTCCCTGTCGCCGCTCCACGGCGCAGAGCCTGCCGATTCCCTGCCCGTTTATCCTACCGGCCAGTCGGTGGGGCTTGTCCTTTCGGGTGGAGGGGCAAAGGGGATTGCCCACATAGGTGTGATAAAGGCCCTGGAGGAGAATGATATCCCGATTGACTATGTGGCCGGTACCTCCATGGGGGCCATCATAGGCGGCCTCTACGCCGCGGGCTATACCCCCGACGAGATGCTCGAGCTGATACTGTCGAAGGGATTCAGCGACTGGTCGACGGGGCGTATCGATCCCAACCTGACATATTATTTCGTCAAGAAGCCGCAGACTCCGGCTTTCGGCGAGCTTAATATAAATGTGTCGCGCAAGGACTCGCTCGATGGTGGGTCTTCGCTGCTTCCCTCAAGTCTTATATCCCCGTTGCCGATGAATTTCGCGTTCATGGACCTGTTCGCGGCCTACACCGCGCAGTGTGAGGGGGATTTCGACCAGCTGTTTGTGCCGTTTCGATGCGTGACGTCGGATGTGGTGGCCAAGCACAAGATTGTGTGCCGGTCGGGTCATCTGAGCGACGCAGTGCGCGCGTCGATGACCTTCCCCCCGGTGTTCCAGCCCATCAAGATGGATGGGGTGTATGTCTACGACGGCGGCATATATGACAACTTCCCGGTGGATGTGATGAGGGAGGATTTCGCTCCCGACTTCATGATAGGCATTGATGTCCACGCCGAGGATGTGCCTCAGTCAAACAGCATCATCAACCAGCTTGAGAACATGATCATCCAGAACAATGATTATGACCTGCCCGCCGAGGAGGGCATGAGGATACATGTCGATGTCAGCCGGTTCTCGCTGCTTGATTTCGGGAAGGCCAAGGAGATAAGCTCGATAGGCTACGCCACGGCTATGGAGATGATGGACTCGCTCAAATCGAGGGTGACCAGCCGTGAACCTGCACGGACTCGCGAGCTGCGCCGCCAGGTGTTCAAGTCCAAGACCCCGTATGTGAGGTTTGACTCCGTGCATGTCACGGGGGGCACTCCGCAGCAGAACGCGTACATAGGGCGGTTGTTCAAGTCGTCGCGTGTCGACACCTTCGGGATGGACCGCGCGCGGCTGGCTTATTACAGCGCATTGTCGCCGGGCCGTCTGCGCAACCTCTTCCCCCAGGCCGACTTCAACCCGCAGACCGGGATGTTCACCCTCGACCTTGACGCGGATGTGAAAAGCAATTTCGCGCTCGGGGCGGGGGGATACCTGTCGTCGTCAATCAACTCCATGATTTTCGTGTCGGCCGAGTATTCGGCCATGTCGTTCAGGTCGGCCGAGGTCAGGGCGATGGGCTGGATAGGGCAGAACTACATGGCAGGCCAGTTCAGGGGGCGCATATACCTGCCCACCAACCTCCCCTCGGCGTTTGAGCTGGAGGGGGTGTATTCGCGCCAGAAATTCTATGAGAGCGACAAGCTCTTCTATGAAGACAATTCCCCGGCATTCATAACCCATTACGAGGGATTCGGACGGCTTAACTACGCCTGGGCGGTGACGCGTTCGGGCAAGGCTTCGGTGGGAGTGGGTGGCGGCCAGACCCGCGACAACTTCTATTCATCCGACAAGGGAGATTTCAGTTCGACGGGCCAGGAACGTACCGTCTTCAATCTCGGGCAGGCTGTAGGGAGGCTCGACTTCGACAATCTCGACAACCAGAATTATCCCACCGACGGCTATGACATGCACCTGACGGTGATGCAGACTCTCGGCAAATACCATTTCAGGAAGATGCAGCCCGATGGTTCCCATAAGGAGACAGACGGGGACACGCATTGGTTTCAGGCAGAGTTCCAGGGAGGGGTCTACTTCCCGTTGTCGAAAACTTTCTCGTTGGGGACCACATGGGATGTGCTTGTGTCGAGCCGCAAGCTGATGGACTCATATTACGCGTCGCTGGTCAACGCCCCGGGCTTCACGCCGACTCCGGCCACCACCGGGGTGTTCAACAAGGCGTTCCACGCCAACTCCTTCGCCGCCATAGGGGTGGTGCCGGTATGGCGGCCCTTCTCCCGTGCGCAGGTGAGGCTGTCGGCCAACCTGTTCATGCCCTTCCGCCGCATCGAGATGGAAGCCTCGACGGGCCGCGCGGTCAATGGCCGTTGGTTCAGCAATCCCGAGATGATAGCCGAGCTTGACCTTGTCTACAACCTGCCGTTTGCCTCGGTATGCGGCTATGTCAATTACCTGACATATCCGGCGCGCAACTGGAATGTCGGCATCTCCTTCGGCCTCTTCTTCCACGCGTCGAAATTCCTGCGCTGAAACGTTGGCTGGGGGGTGATGTCGTGGCGGCGCTTTGAGTTATACGTTTTTTAACAGTTGAATCTCGTCGATTCCGGCGGGATTCCGTCTTTTCAAGTAGAAGCATCAATCACGAGAGCCGTATGTCAGGAAAGGAAAGACGCGATACCGCAGGCAGGATAATCGAGGAGAATCTCGATTACCTGGTGCGTTTTGCCTATTATCGTCTGGGAAGCCGTGACGATGCGGAGGATGTCGTGTATGATTCCGTGCTCAGGTTTCTGGAAAAGAGCCCTGATGATGTCAGGCCTGAGGGTGTACGGCTTTATCTTTACAGGATTGTACACAATCTTTGCGTTGACAGGTCGCGCGGCGGCAAATTCGTGGTGGTGCCTGTCGATGGCCTGGATGTAGAGGACAGGGCGGAGGATGTGCTTGACCTTGAGGATGCCGACCGGGTGAACGCGTGTCTTGACAGTCTGCCGGCGCGCGAGGCTGACGTGATAAGGATGAATGTGGTTGACAATCTTTCTTTTGTGGAAATCAGCGGCATCCTGTCCATACCTCAGTCAACGGCCAAATCCAGGTACAAGTCGGGAATGGAGAAGTTGCGTAAACTGTTGGTCAACGATAAAATGTCTTAGCCATGGATGATTACAGGGAGATAAGAGATATGTTGAAGCCTCGCCGTGACATCAAGGCTTCGGATGAGCTGCGCTGCAAGGTGAGGATGGTGTTGGAGAGGGAGCGCCGGAGACGGATGGCAAGGAGATGGCTGTTTGGTGGTGTCAGCCTTGGGGCGGTGGCGGCAGTGTTGCTGCTTGTGCTGCTGCCGTCGGGTCTGTCTGCCAAGGAGTTTCTTGTCGAGGCCATTGACGCGCTGGGGAGGAGCGAGTGTGTCGAGATGGTGGTGGATGTAAGGACACGTCCGGTTGAAAATTTCGGATACATCGGCCTGGATGATGATTTTGTGACTCACCACATATATGCCGTCCGGTCTGATTCTCTGCTGATGTGGCGGGTCGACAAGGGGGAGCGTGTGGCGACGGGAGATGGCAAGGAGATATACACTTGGCTGCCTGCCCTCAAACTGGGGATGCGCATCGACAATGCCGACAAGGAAAACGTGTTGGGTTATCTGGCGAATCTGCTGACTCCACGGCAAATATTGCAGGCCGAACTGGAGAACTGTATGGGGAATGACCGGGCGGAATACAAGATGGAGAAGAAGGGGGCTGACGTTGTGCTTACCGTCCATGCCGCTCCGCAGGGGGATTTCGGCAATCCGTATCTGCTCAACAGTTCGATAGCGGAGTCGGAGAATGTACGTCGGTATGTGATAGACGCCGGTTCCAAGAGGTTGAAAAGCGCGACGGTGAGTGTGGTCTCCGGAAGCAGGGAGATTGTGGTGCTCAAGGTGGTGTCAGTCGATTATGGCCTGCGGCAAGGGGAGATATGCCGCCTTGCCGACGGCATCAGGTTTGTGGAGGCGGAGAATCAGCCTGGCGGACTGAAAGGCCTCAGTGCGGAGGAGGCTGCCGGCTTGGTGCTGAATGCTTTTGAAGAATGGGATGAAAGCGTGCTTGACAAGGTGATGACACACGAGATGTCGGATGCGGCATATCGTGAGAAGTTCAGGGGAGCAAAATTGAAATCGATAGGGAGGTCTTTTATGTCGGGTATGGGCAGCTCGGTGTTTGTGCCATACACGCTTGAACTCCGAGACGGGAGTTTGCTTCGTCATAACATATCCTTGCAGAAGGCCGATTCCGGGGGCTGGGTCGTGGCAGGGGGTCTGTAAACAGATAACAAAACAAAAAACGCAATAATATGTCATTAAGGAGATTAATGGCGGGGCTGTCGCTCTGCCTGTGGTTCAACACCCTTTTCGCCACCACCTACAAGGGATGGGTGACGGATGAAGCCGGCAATCCGCTGGAGTTTGCAAATGTTGCATTGATGTCTGTTGGCGATTCCACGCTGATAGACGGGGCGGTGACGGATGAGGCCGGGATATTTGCGGTGAATGGCAACGGCGCTCCTTCATTCCTGCGCGTCTCGGCCATGGGGTTTGTGGAGAGAAGGATATGCAATCCAGAGACAAATGTCGGGGATATAGTCATGACGGCGGCATCGTATATGCTGGGTGAGGTTGTCGTGAAAGGGGCCCGTCCGGTGGCGAGGCTGAAAGGTGATGGAGTGCAGGTGACAGTGGCTGGCACATATCTCGCCGATACAGGCACCGCTTTGGAGGTGCTTGGGAAAATGCCTTTTGTCATCAGGACTGGAAAGGATGTTGAGGTGCTTGGCAAGGGGACACCACTGGTGTTTATCAACGGCAGACAGGTGAGGGATATGTCGGAGCTTGAGCGGCTTGCCTCGTCGCAGATAAAAAGTGTAGATGTGGTGACCAGTCCTGGGGCACGATACGCCTCGACGGTCAACGCTGTGGTAAGGATAACGACAGTGTCCCCGGTTGGAGAGGGGTTCTCGCTCAATGACCGCACTGTCGCGGGATACAAGCATTATGCCTATCTGTTTGAGCAGGTGGATTTCAACTGGAGGAAAAGCGGGCTTGACATTTTCGGGATGTTGAACTATGAGAATTACAGGGAGCGTCCGGGGGTATGCAACAGCACCACGCAATATCTCAAGTCAGGGTTGGTGGAGCAGACAGGCTGCGGGCGAGATTTTGCCATCTACCCGGTATATCAGGGGAAGACCGGGCTGAATTACAGTCGGGGCGTCCATAATCTTGGTTTCTTTTATGATTTCTCTTTCAGGCCGTCGACAATCAGTGGCGGCACGTCTGCCGACCGTTATGTTGACAGTCGGCACTCTGAGTCGCTTGAGAATTTTTCCGATTTGAGACGCCATGACCGTCAGCATCTTCTCAGTGGATATTACTCGGGAGAGGCAGGCAAGTGGAGTCTGTCGGCCAATTTTGACGCGTTATGGCAGATCAACGACCGCCACAATGTCGGGCGAGAAGTGTCGTCGGTCAATGACTGGCGGGATTTCGCCACGGTCAACGATGTCACCAACCGTCTGCTTGCCGGCAATGTCGCGGCATCTCTCCCGATGTGGCGGGGAGGCTTGAGGTTTGGGGCGGAAGCGAGCGACATCAGGCGGACAGACTGGTATGCCGGGAATGCTGACTTCATCGCCGGCAGTGATGTGAAGATCGCGGAGACCACGTTGGCTGCCTTTGCCGAGACGGAGCAGAGTTTTGGCGTGGTTTCTGCGAGTGTGGGGTTGCGTTGGGAATATACTGATTCAAAATATTGGCAGTCGGGGCAGCTCAGCAGTGACCAGAGCCGCGACTACCATAATCTGGCCCCGTCGGCCTCGTTGTCTTTTCCGATAGGTAATGTGAACACGCGTCTGTCGTATATGAGGAGGATTACCCGTCCGGCTTTCGGTCAGCTTAGCTCGGCAGTGAGGTATATCGACCGTTACTCTTATGAGTCGGGCAATCCGAATCTGCGGCCTGTGTGTCGAGACTATGTGTCTGCCTCCGCGTCATGGAGAGACCTGCTGGTGGAACTGGAGTATTGTTCGACCAATAACTATTTCCTGTGGCAGACCTCGGAATATGAGGGGGGCAAGGATGTCACGCTGCAGACGATGGTGAATATGCCGAGGTTCGGAACCTATGGCGCTTATGTCAGTTATTCACCGACATTCTTTGGCTGCTGGCATCCCTCGTTCATGGCCGGGATCAACGCTCAGGATTTCAAAATGACGCATGCCGGCGAGTCGGTCAGGCTTGACAGGCCATTGGGAATATTCAGGTTCGACAATGCGGTGAGGCTTCCATGGGATATATGGCTTAATGTCGACATATCGGCCCGAACCGCGGGCAATGGTGACAATTACTATCTGGAACCATACTGGCAATGTGACCTTGGGCTTTACAAGTCGTTTGCCGGGGACACCTGGAGCGTGAAGCTGCAGCTCAATGATGTGTTTGACTCCTGGCGCCAGGAGATGGCGCTTTATGACGGTATGAGCCGCATCTGGTCAAGGAAGGTATATGACACGCGCGATCTGTCGCTCACCTTAAGGTATAATTTCAATTCCGCCCGTTCGCGCTACAAGGGCAGCGGAGCGGGAAACACCGACAAGGGCAGGTTATGAGACAGATCACGTCAACATTGAAGATGGTTAATTTGGGACGAGAGCAACCATTGGCTGTTAGTTGTTAAATGTTGGTTAAAAAAACTGGCGAATAAAACTTGTTTTATCCTGAAGTCCTTTTTTTTTTTCTAACTTTGCCAATCAAATAAATTGGCAAATGGAAAATCAAATACTCAAATCAATCTTAATTCTGACAGTTATAATGCCATTCGTGGTATTTGCCAAACTGAACGGGGGTACAGGAGGCTATGAATGTGTGGAAACAGGGCATCCGAGTGACACACTGTCGAGGACATATAATGCAGCAGCGTCATTACCTTATGGGGAAGGAGAAATCTTTGCATGGAAAGATATAGAACCCAGTGATGAACCCTCATGTGGAAACGTACAATCCAATGACCACTCTTTTGATTTTGAAATAATCAAAAATGCAAGGTTTCGGGCTAAGAGAGTTGCAAGTAGGGCTACTGACGAAATCGCTTACAAGGACATTATTCTGTCTGCGCCAGGCACATTAGCGTCCGTGCTTGGTGATGAAATTAACGAAATAGATTCGCTTGTTGTGCGCGGACCGATAAATGCAGAGGATTTCCATACGATATGGAGTAGCAGCTTCTACGGAAAGTTGACTGTAGCTAACCTTGAAGATGCCACTATCGAAAATGAGACCATCCCATCAAGAGCATTCTGGCATCAAGATGAACAATTACAAGATGACGGGACAATATACGTAATTTCCCTTAGAAAAATAATCCTGCCAAACCAAATTAAAACTATTGGAGATTTAGCATTCTCATATGCCATTCACTTGGAATCAATAAATATTCCGTCTGAGTTGCAAAATCTTGGAATCTATTGTTTCTCCGATTGCATATCATTAGAAAGCACTCCGTTGCAAATACCTGAGGGTGTGACGAAAATCCCTGCAATGTGTTTTATGAACTGCGCATCATTAGATGTAGTAAACCTTCCATCCTCAATAAAACACATAGAAGAAGGAGCTTTTTATCGGGCCAAGATTAAATGTATCAATTTTCCAGACGGTTTGCAATCAATTGGTAATGCGGCATTTTATTCGTCTGAGCTTGAATGTGTTTTACTGCCAAACTCTTGTCAGCAATTTTTAGGCACCCATCAATTCGCATTAAATCACGAATTAAGAAAAATAAATCTTCCACACGGAGTAAAGGTTATACCCAACTGCTTTGTTTATAATGATATTAATTTATCGGAATTTGATATCCCATCCACCGTTGAGATAATTGGAGCAGATGCATTGTCTACATGTATGGTATTGTCCGGTGTTTTATTGCATGAAGGATTAAAAGAGGTTAAATCTAATGCATTCTGGTACTGTAGCGCACTCAAAAACTTGGTATTCCCCTCATCATTAACATATTTAGGCGGTGCTTCTTGCCAATATCTTCAGTCATTGGAAGCAATATATTGTAGCGCACTAACTCCACCTATATGCGATGAGGATCCATCAAATAAAGGACGTAACCATACATTCGGTCCCATATCAGGTCAGCCCGGTCATTTGTGTACTCCAAACGACATTCCAGTTTATGTTCCTGTTGGGACTTCACATTTGTATGCTTCTGCTTACGGGTGGAATTATTTTACCAATTTCATAGAAACAGACGATTTCCCTTCAGCTGGTATCTACAATATCACAGTAAACGACAACGATAAGGATAGTGAAGCTCCACTATATGATTTGTGCGGCAGGAAAGTCGAGAATCCTCAACCGGGAACCATCTACATTCAGTCCGGCAAGAAGATTATTATAAATAGATAAATGAGCCGAATCCGAAAAAACTCGCTAAAAAAATCCGGCGAATAAAACTTGTTTTATCCCGAAGTCCTTTTTTCTGCCGAACTTTGCCAAAATATAATGGCAAAAAAAGAAAATATACAAAATAATCGCTTGTTTAGTCAGGGCAACCGCATCAAAATTTGGCTTTAAGCAGCATATCGGTCAAATAGTCGTTGGAAAGGCTCGCTTTGAAGCGCCTTTTCTTTAGACTGCTTTTGTCAACATGCTCTTTTATAACCTGCATGGCCAACTTCCTGATTGTCGAGAGGTTTAGTGACGCATACCCTTTCCTTGCACGGCAGGCATCTTCGAGGAATGTCACATCAAGATTCCAATGCAGTTGATTCTCGATAGACCAATGCCCTCGAGCCA